>Ga0182012_10001142_pt1 | contig 29413 bp, 31 predicted proteins | sample 612S2SmetaG_FD_120486 | JGI IMG/M metagenome (GOLD analysis project Ga0182012, IMG submission 120486) | Permafrost microbial communities from Stordalen Mire, Sweden - 612S2S metaG | ecosystem: Environmental > Terrestrial > Soil > Wetlands > Permafrost | place: Sweden: Stordalen | collected...
CCAATATTTGAATAGATGCGCTTAATGCCGACGCCAACCACGGGATCGGACTCTTCTAATCCCAAACCGCTGGAATGCGACAAGAGATTCGCCAGCGTGGCGCCGGGTGGGCCCATGGGTTCGTTTAAGGCATGCATGCCCCAATCGACTTCAATACCAAAACTGAGTGAAACGGCCATCTTGGAGACCGAAGCCCACGCTCGTACGGCGCTTCGATCACCGGCGTGCGCTATTGGGACTACGAGTCCTCCGTTGAGGCGAAAGAGTGACACCGAGGCCGCACCAGGCCAACCTTCCAAGACTGCGTTGTCCTCCACGTTGGAGATGTTACCGAAGAGCCACCTAAGGTCGTGTGCGTGATTGCGGTCCTGAGCGGTGGTGTGGGTGCGGCCCGGCTTCTGCGTGCCCTAAGTGGCGTTGTCGATCCGACATCGCTGCACGCCATTGTGAACGTTGGCGACGATTTGGAAATGCACGGTCTCTGTATTTGTCCAGACCTCGACACCATTACCTATACGTTGGCAGGCCTTAGCAACGACGAACTCGGTTGGGGACTTCGAGGTGAGAGTTGGCGTGTCATGGATGAACTCGCCGCACTGGGTGGCGAGTCATGGTTCGCCCTCGGTGATCGCGATTTGGCAACGCATCTCTATCGCACTCAGCGCCTGCGACGTGGAGCTACGAAATCAGTCGTGACGAGCGAACTCGCTAAACACCATGGTCTGAGCGTGCACCTTTTTCCCGTGACGGACGATGTAGTCGCCACCACCTTCGAGACCGCCATCGGTCATCTGACTTTTCAGGAATATTTCGTGCAACGTCACCACGACGTCGTCGTCACTTCCATTCGCTATGAAGGAGCATCGGACTCTACGCCCGCTCCTGGCGTTCTCGAAACGCTGCGCGACGCTTCGCTCATCGTGATTGCTCCTTCCAATCCTTTGATATCGATTGAACCAATACTGCAAATTCCTGGTGTTCGTGACATCTTGCAGGGTCGTCGAAGCAGCGTCATTGCTGTCTCACCAATTATTCAGGGTGCCGCGCTTAAAGGACCAGCGGACCGTTTGCTTCGAGAAATGGGATTTGACGCTTCGTGCGTGGGAGTCGCTAACTATTACCGCGACATTGTGGCCACCATTGTCATTGACGAAGCAGACGAAGATCGACGCGCCGAGATTGAAGCGCTCGGTATCGATGTTCGCGTGACGACCACCATCATGCACAATGAACAGAACTCGTCCATGCTCGCCAAGACGGTGCTCGCGTGAGTGATCTGCGCGTCTTTGCCATACGGGGCGTAGGCGAAATCCGTGAAGGCGATAGTCTCCACACCATTTTTCTCGAAGCGCTCGAAAAACAAGGTGAAACGCTTATTGATCACGACGTCGTCATCGTGACGAGCAAAGTTGTTTCTAAAGCCGAAGGTCGAGTCGTTCCCTTTGACGGGACCGACGATCATAAGCTTGCACTCATTGGGTCCGAGTCTCGCCGCATTCTGCGACAACGTGGCACGCTACGAATCACCGAAACCCATCACGGCTTTATTAACGCCAATGCCGGTATCGACCTTTCCAACACTGATGACGGTACGGCGGTGCTTCTTCCCGTCGACGCCGACCGAACCGCACGACGCATACGAGCGGATCTGAAGCGGAAACTGAATCTCGATATTGGTGTCGTCATCACGGACACGTTTGGAAGGGTATGGCGACAAGGGGTGACCGACGTGGCCTTGGGTTGCGCTGGACTGTTGCCCATTCTCGATCTTCGTGGTACGACTGATGCCAACGGAAGAGTTCTCGAGGCAACCGAAGTGGCCATTATCGATGAGATTGCCGGCGCCGCCAATCTTGTCCTGCAAAAGTCAATGGGTACGCCGTTCGCGGTCGTTCGCGGTCTTAGCGCTGATTATTTCGGCGAAGGATCCATACGCGAACAAATTGTCCGTGGCCCGAACGACGATCTTTTCCGCTAACTATTTGACGCGAAACTACTCGCGACCAATTCGAACGTCGCCGGAGTGAACGGCTCCTTGCAACACCCGTTCGCCGCCAGCAACCACGCACGTTGGGCCGAGGCGGGCGTCTGCTTCCACCACGGCGTCTGGTCCTAAAATTGACGACTCGACGACGGCGTTATCTCCGACAACCGCACCCGGGAGTAAGACAGCGTTTTCCACGCGGGCACCAGGACCAACAACGCAGCGCTTATCAATCACGGACTGGACGACAACGCTGGATGGATGAATCTGGGATTCGTCATGAATCCACGAACCTTCGTGAAGTGGCGGCCGTAATGGAACCGATCGCACGCCCGCCAAAACGTCAAGATTTGCTCGAAGAAAGGCTTCCGGCGTACCCGTATCTAACCAATACGACGTGTCGGCGAGTGCGAACAGAAGTCCTTCACTCACGAGCGCCGGAAACGTCACTCGTTCTACACTCACGCGACGGTCGGCTTCAATGTAGTCAAGTACCGAGGGTTCAAAGACGTACGTGCCCGCGCTTATTTCGTTCGAAGGCGCATCTTCACGCTTCGGCTTTTCGACGAACGCCGTGACGCGCCCTTCGTCATCGGTCGCAACAACACCAAAGCGTGATGGATCATCCACGGGATGAAGCGCCAGCGTGGCGTGTGCTTTCTTCTTGCGATGAAAGGCCACCAGCGAACTCACGTCGAGGTCAGTGATGACGTCACCGTTAACGACGAGGAACGTGTCATCAACGCCCGCGTGCTGAGCGGCAAAACGAATCGCGCCTCCGGTGTCGAGGGGTTGGGGTTCTACCGCGTAGGTGACGCGCACGCCGGCAATCACATTTGATGGATACGCCGCCTTGAAGTGGTCGGGCAAGTAACCCATGGATAACACTGCGTCAGTGACACCGTGTTGCACAAGATTTTCGAGCACGCGCTCAAGCATCGGCGTGCCAACAATCGGCAGCATCTGCTTGGGCGTGTGATATGTCAGGGGTCGAAGGCGAGTGCCCTCGCCGCCAACCAAAATGACGGCCTTCACTCTTAGCCGCCCGTGGTCGTCGTGGTGGCGCTCGTTGTAGTTGTGGTCTTTGGCTTCGTTGTTGTCGTACTCGTAGCCGGCGTCGTGCTAGTCGTGATGGTGACCTTCTTCACGATTGAGGTTGTCGTCACGGCCGTCGTTGTTGTCGTGGACGAGGGCGGATTAGTCTCGTAACCCACCATGGTCGCCACGGTTGACGAAGTGGGCGCCACGGGCGTAACACCAACAGGGTCAAACGCCAACGTCACACGCATGGCTTGATTGAAGTGAACCGACGCGGCATTCGTGGTTATCGTCGGCGTATTTTGGGCCAGGTTCTTCCAGTACGCAATTTTGACGACACCCTTTTCGCCCTTGTACTTCGACGTCGAAGGACACGTTTCGCCATTCGTATAGGTCGTGGCCTTCGTCGCGACACCAACAGAATTAGGTAGAGCCAACTTCGTCGGGCTAATACTCAGGCCCGCGAATTCTGAGGCGAACTTGGCGAGCGTGGCGTTCTTTCCGGCTTCGCTCTTTACGGTGGGATCAACCTGCAAAACGTTGTTGGCTTCAACAATGTTGCCGCCGACGTACGTCGGATCACTGGTGAAGAAGGGTTGGGCTTCGCCACACACTTCGGTCGCCAAGCTCACAAACCATTTCGTGCCAATGGCGGGCTGAACGACGACGGCCTTGTGGGGGTGCTGGTAGGCGTAGCGGGCGTACACCACTGACGAGAGGCCCAAGATGACGATCACGGCAACAATTCCGTAGTAATTAACCGGTCGCGAGCGACGGTACGCCTTGCCACCGCCTGACGAACCGACTCGACTTACCCATTTTCCCGTATTGCTATTTGCCACGCGAACCACGCTACTAAAGAATGGACGTTCCTCTGGCAAACACTGCCACGTAGGGGCGGAGGGACTCGAACCCTCACTGGAGGCGGTTTAAGCGCCTTGCCTCTGCCAATTGGGCTACGCCCCCACGCGGATCAGCAATGTAACGGTACTCGGACTTCGCAACGTGACTCTCGACACAAATATTTAGTTGTTCCTAAGTAGGCTTTACTGATGGATGCCGTTCGCTTTCGGCGTACGACAACGCTCCGTTGGACGTTTCTTCTTCCAGCCGTCGTCGGCCTTCTCTTGACGTTGGTGGTTCCCTTGACAAAAGCGGAAGCATCGATTGCGAGTGCGAAGGCCGAGATTGCTGCTCTCTCAACGACACTCGCTCAACTCGAACGCCAAAGTGAAGTGCTGGCAAACAAATACGACGCCGACCGCGCGAACCTCGTCTCCCTCGACAACGCCATTTACCGTCTCGAAGCACAAGAGACCACCAAGAAGGGTGAGATTGCCACCACGTCGAGTGCCTTAGTCAACACGCTCGTTCGAACCTACGTCGACGGAGCTGCGGAAGCTCAGATACTTTCGCTGTTCGATCAAGACGTCACGAAGAGTGATGCTCGTACGCTGTACCAGGATGAGGTCCTCGGGAACCTGAAATCCCTCGATACAAAATTGTCTTCGCAAAAGACCTCCCTCGACGCCACGTTGGCCCAAGTTGCGCTCAAACGTTCAGAGGCGGCCCAACAAACAGCGAGCATCCAAGCAACACTCGCCGAAAACGCTCGCAACGAAAGTTCCACGCGCGCCGCACTCGCCACCGTCACCGCGGCATATCGCACCCAAATCATCGAATACGAAGTTGCCGTTGCCGTCTCAGCGGCGAGATCAAAAAAATCCGATAAGACAGCCATCATTTCCAACGCCGTTGCCGCGGCGTCGGCCGTGGGCGGACAGACTGCGGCCAATCAAGTACTCGCTGCCGTCAACGCCGTCAACTTGCCAAAAACAATTGCGGGTACCACGGCGGGAACAGCCCAGGGCCTGGCGGCTCTAGCGGCAGCAAAATCACAAATTGGCGTGCCCTACTTATGGGGCGGCGAAACACCCGGTCATGGCTTTGACTGCTCAGGGCTGGTGCAATGGGCGTGGGCCAAGGCCGGCATCAGTATTCCTCGAACGTCCGAAACGCAGTGGGCTGATCTGCAACACATTTCACTTAGCGAACTGCGACCCGGCGACCTGTTGTTCTATTACAACCTCGATGACGACAACAGCGTTGACCACGTTGTGATGTACGCGGGTTCCGGACCTTGGGGCACCGACACGATCATTGCCGCTGCTCACACGGGCACCGACGTGTCGTTGGCCCCAATTTTCACGTACGGATTAATCGGAGCGGCCCGACCCTAACAACACGTCAATCAACGATCTGCCGAAGTAGTGATGAGCCTCGGAGTGATTGGCTTTAATCGACCTTGGGCAGTATCCAGTTCGCGACTAACTCGGGTGCACGGTCCGCCCACTCCTCAGCCGTGATCGCAAAGTGCGCGTGATCTTCCCAGGCGCCGTCTATTTCTAAGTAGCGCTCCGCCACCCCTTCGTAGCGCAGGTTTAACTTTTCGACCACGCGCAGTGACGCGTTATTACGAGGGATGATATTTATCTCGATACGGTGCAAGTGCAAAGTTTCGAACGAATACTGCAACAACGTAACGACGGCTTCGGGAACGTAACCGTGACCCGCTTGACTCTCGTCAACCCAGTAACCAATGAACGCTGACTGCAGCGGACCTCGAAAAATGGACGACAGTGTTATTTCACCGGCAAATTGTCCGCCGATAAATATTCCAAAACCGTACGCCGTGCCGAGTTGGCGTTCGCGCTCTCGCATGGCGCAACGACCAACGAAACTGCGCCGGTCCTCTGGTAGGTGACCAGAGTTCGCCGCACGCGGTTCCCATTTGAGAAGCCAGTCGTGGTTACGCGTACGAACCTCAAGCCAACTTTCGTAATCGTTGTCCGTCAAGGTACGAAGTACTAGGCGCTGCCCGTGCAGTACCAAAGGGGCGTAATTCGCTGTACGCATGCTCACGAAGGTCGAAACTCCATCGCTCTATCGTTACAGGTTCTGAGTACCCGGTGCCGAATCAGCACGGAGCGACGCAACGAGGCCGTCCAGAATGTCGTTTTCCGAGCTCAGCAGTTCATCAACCCGAAAATGGTCCATCACCGCCTCGAGGATCATTAGACCACTGACAAGGACGTCTTCTCGACCAGGTGTCATGCCCGGGTGTTTCAGTCGCTCCCCGGGCGATTCACGTTGAAGCGTGGCACGCCATTGGTTAACTTGCTCACGTTGAACAATCTGGTGGTGCACCAAGTCGCGGTCGTACTGGGCGACTGACTGCGTCAATTGAACGAGTGTCGCCACCGTGCCCGCGAGTCCCAGTAACTGGGTCGAACCAACGATCTGATCGAGACGCGGTTCCGAGGTAAGAGCACGGCTTAATTCATGGTGAATCATTGTTCGAGCGGCATTTTCCCGCGATGGCGTAGGCGCTACTTTTCCCAGCGCACGCTCCGTCACACGTACACATCCAAGTTGCATCGACACCCCGACAATCTCGCCGTCAATCATGGTGGCGAGTTCCGTTGAGCCACCACCGATATCGACTATCAGAGGCGTACGACCCGGTATTTCTTGGAGGCCCGCGGTGGCTCCGGTGTACGAATAGAACGCTTCATCTCTTCCACTCAACACTGCAGCCGCTACGCCCGTGGCTTTTGTTGCTCCCTCGAGAAATTCCTCTCGGTTCAAGGCATCTCGTACCGCCGACGTGGCGACGACTCTCGCGCTTTTCGCGCCCGCCTTCGTCATGAGCTCTCGGTAATCACGCAACCTCGAAAAGGTTCGTTCCATTGCGCCCGCCTGCAAATGGCGCGACGCGTCCACGCCCTCGCCCAGTCGAGTGATATGCATCTCTCGAACTATCGTTCGGCCAGTTTCATCAACAACGAGCAGTCGTGTTGAATTGGAACCACAATCGATTGCCGCAACGATGTCAGGCACGGACATCCTCAACAACGAGCGATGGATTGCCTACGTGTTGAAAAACGAGTTCACCAACCGGATCGCTGGCTCCAGTCAAATAATTGGCAAGGTGTGCGTGCAGACACTTCACTCCTAGACGAGTGCCGCCGACGCCGCCCTCAGGTTGGGGTCCGTCGTGGCGAAGCGTCGCGGCTCGTCGACGTTTCGCGTATTCGTCGTGCGTTCGTTGGAGTTCCTCGGCATTCACGAGTGTTTCAAAGCGGTGCACACCACCGTCACCTTCGAGACGACTCACCTCATCGTGCAGCACGGGATCGACGAGCCAGAAAAGCGTCGGCATAGGCGTGCCGTCACGAAGATGCGGTTCGTTCTCTATGACAACGGGCTCACCCGTAACTCGTCGAACAATGACGGCAAACCGGCCAGCTAAGGGGCGTCCAATCAAGGACGACACGATGTCGACGTCTTGGGGTGATGCGTCGTGAAACGTGGTCAATGCCAGAACTCAAGCGTCCGAAGCACTCGTGACCAGAGCCCACCGCTGTGGGCCTTCGTAGCGACAGGCTTCGTTGTACTGCTTGAGGGAACCAGACTCGACGAGTTCAGTGGCGAGACCGGTGACGAAAGGCCAGGGTCACCGTTCGTAGCGCTCAGGCCGCCCTTGGTATTACTTGGGAGAATTTGCAAAAGGGACTGACCGGGCGCTACCAACTGGTATTCCTGCCTCGCCAATCGAGATTCGGCACTCTTTGATTTGAGAGCCTGTTCTTCGCTCTTCAATGCATTTTGTTGCGAATGCAGCAAGCTGATTTGCGACTGCACCGTGTTGAGTTCCGATCCCTGATGCAGCAACGTTGAAAAAGGAAACCAAAGAGCGACGGCGGCAATAGCGCTCACAATCGCCAGCGGTACCCACCAACGGTGCAGCGTGTGCGGTGGCGCCGGGTTAGTTACGGACATCCGTCGACCTCGCCAGTGCGGAGGCACCCAAGTAGCGGGCTTGGTCACCCAGTAGTTCTTCGATTCTCAGAAGCTGGTTGTACTTCGCCACACGGTCGGACCTCGCCGGTGCTCCGGCTTTGATTTGTCCAGCGTTCGTCGCCACCGCCAAATCGGCGACGGTCGTGTCTTCAGTTTCTCCCGAACGGTGCGATACGACATTTCGATAGCCACTTCGCTCGGCCAAACGCATCGTGTCGAGTGTTTCGGTAAGTGTGCCTATTTGATTCAACTTAATCAAGATGGAATTCGCCGCACCGCGGTCAATACCTTCGTTAAGCAATTCTGAATTCGTGACAAAAATATCGTCGCCGACGAGTTGGACCTTGGATCCCAGACGAAGGGTGAGATCAATCCAACCGTCCCAGTCGTTCTCCGCCATACCGTCTTCGATCGACACAATGGGGTACTTGCCACAAAGTTCAATCCAGTAGTCCACGAGTTCTTCACTCGACAAACTCCGACCTTCGCCGGTCAATTGATACTTCCCATCGCGGTAAAACTCCGTCGACGCCGGATCGAGGGCAATGGCGATATCACGACCGGGCTCTTTGCCACTCGCCTCGATTGCTTCAACCAGCACCTTCACCGCGGTCTCATTATCGGGAAGGTCAGGCGCAAAGCCACCTTCGTCACCAACTGCCGTCGCCAGGCCACGCTTATCGAATACGGCCTTTAGCGAGTGATAACACTCCGCTCCCCACTGCAGGGCTTCGTGAAATGTCGAAGCACCAATCGGCATCAACATATATTCTTGAAAATCAATGGAGTTCTTTGCGTGTGCGCCGCCGTTAATGACGTTGAACATTGGCACGGGAAGTACGTGAGCATTGACGCCACCGAGGTAGTGAAACAGTGGCAAATCGCTCTCAACAGCCGCAGCCTTGGCACAGGCCAAAGAAACGGCGAGGATGGCGTTGGCGCCCAGTCGAGATTTGTTGGGCGTCGCGTCCAGATCGATCATTGCAAAATCGACGCTGCGCTGGTCAACACCGTCGTAACCCTCGAGGGCGTCGCGAATCTCCGTGTTGACGAAATTGACGGCCTTTGTAACCCCTTTACCGTTCCAGGCTGGGCCACCGTCACGAAGTTCGACCGCTTCTTTCGAGCCCGTAGAAGCGCCCGAGGGAGCAATGGCTCGACCAATCGCGCCGGATTCGAGAAAGACTTCTGCCTCCACCGTGGGATTACCACGAGAATCAAGTACCTGGCGGCCGTTCACCAGCTCAATCGCGCTCATGAGGGACTCCTTTTACGTCGTGGGGTCGACGCCGACACCATGAAAGGTTACTCCGTTAGGCCCCATTTTCGCGCGACGGGTCATTTTCATAGTGAACTATCTCGTCCCTGAGTGCAATCGCCCGCAACCGAAGGACACCCTCAAGATCAACGCCACACCACTGTGCCGCGTCAACGAGAGCACTGAGAGCGTCCGCCCACGCGGGTTCGACGGCACTCGACGCACTCGCGTCGGGTGCTGCGACACTTGGCATCTCAATGTTTGAGAGAACTTCTTTTGCGACTTCGAGCGACTGTGATCCATTCGAGGCCGGCATGGCGAGCGACGCGCGCTTTCGAAGGAGTTTCGTATACAGCGTTAGTGAAGGTGATTGCCACGCAATGCCTTCGGTGACGCTTTCACGTTGCTTCTCTTTCTTCTTTAGTTGTTCCCATCTACTTGCGACGTCATCGGAATCCTCCACCGTTACGCCAGCAAAAACGTGAGGGTGACGACCGATGAGTTTTTCTCGAACGTGGTCGGCGATGCTGACGAGCGTGAACTGCATTTCTTCGTCGCCCAACTCCGCGTGAAAAATTACTTGAAAGAGCAAATCGCCGAGTTCTTCTTCGACGTGTTTTGCGGCGTTCGCGATGTCCTCTCCCGCAGCTTCAGCGGCGGTCAAATTCTCGAGCGCGTCAATAACTTCGTACGACTCTTCGAGCAAGTGGCGCGTGAGAGACGCGTGCGTTTGTTCTTGATCCCACGGGCAATCTCGACGAAGGCGACGCATTAGATCAACGAGGTCGTCCATGGCGGGGCCCGCGGTTCGAAGTTCATCAATCCACACGGAGGTCAAATGATCCGCCTTGGAAAAGCTCGACAATTGCGATGCGGGAAGCGTCACTCGTTCTTCGTCGGCGAGACCGAGGTGGTGAAGAATCGTTACTTCAATGTCGGGTGACAATCGTTGTGAAAATACGGCAAGGACTTCGGGTGAATACGTTTGCAGAACGAGAAGTGGACCGGGGCCGCGAAGCATCACGCTGCTCGAGAGCGCATCGTCAATGCGCAGGCCTTGGGCCATGGGGTCACGACCAAGCGTCGAACACGCAAGGTCAATTACCGAGACGGCTGGTTCCAGCACGACGTCGATGTCTTCTTGTTCGAGTAGCAGCTCCACCGTGCGTTCTGCCACCACCGGCGAACCAGGAACGGCGTAGACGACTTCTAGTGACGGTGACGAAGTAGCGAGGTGGACTAAATCTCGGACAATGGCTTCGTAGAGTTCTTCAAACGAGGCCGCGCTCTCGTACAACTCGTCATAACTCGCGATGTCGGCAAAGGCGCTCGCCGCCGGGTGCTGGCGCGTTCGAAGACGTGCGACTGTTGCCGATTGCAGAGCGTCAGTGGCACCTTTGGTTACGAGTGAAGCGTCACTAGGTCCGAGGCCAACAACTGTTACGCGGGGCCGACTCACTTATAGCGAGGACTCACCAAAGCGCTGAGTAGTGAGGCGCTTTGCGCGTCCTTCTTCGCGGGAATTGATGGCTCGAACGTTGCCGGTCCGGCACTGTCAACGCCCCAGCGTCCGAGGTTGGGATTCACGCTGATGGCGTCGGCGTACAAGATCTCTTCTTTGACGGTGTTGGCAGAGTTGGCGTTCGAACTCTGCACGTCACTCAGTACCGCCGAGGCGGCTTGAGCGTACGTCACGGGTGTCTTGGAAGTCGGCGCCACATACAGTGCGTACGTCACACCTGAACTCGTCGTCGAAAACGGTTGCGTTTGGAAATGATCAAGCGCCGTTCCCGAGACGTCGGTACGAACGCTCGCGTAGACGGACGACGAAGGTAAGAAACAACCGTCAGCTCCACCCTTGGCGGCGGTCGTTGCATCTACCGAATACTGCCTCGCCAACGCCGCCACACTTTCGCCCGCCGCCTGAGCTTTTTCAAACGCGGCCAGCGACTGCAAAGACACTAGCGCCACACTGACGCAAATCTTGTCGTAATTCGCCGCGTTCTGCGCAAAATACTTCTCGAGTGCCGGTGTCGTCAGGGGTGTGGACGTCGAAAGATTGTTCACCAGCACTAGAGAGGCAGCCTGCGCTCGTAGTTGTTCGTTCAGCATCGAAGCCGGTAATTGCTCCAGGGTTTTCGAGGCGCTTGCGGGACACGAGTAGTTGGCTGCAGCGGCGGCGCTGGTCATTTCACCAATCAATGACGAGCGTGCCGACGCGAGTATCGACGGCGTGAATTTCAAACCAAAACGCTTCGCAGCGAACTGCTCCAAAGCGAGTCCTTCAATACGAAGATTGGTCCACGCCGTCACGCCCGAAACCGCCATCGTGGCACCACCTGCACCGCTCCCCCAGTTCTCGGGGTACAGCGCCGTCAAGTAACACTGGAACGACTCCGAATGTTGAATAGCCGTTAAATCGGCACGAAGATTGGCGTCAGAGATGCTCGCGGCATTGACTTTGAGGGCGCTGTTGTCAATCCAAAAGCCAGCCACCGCGGCTCCCACGAGCGCCACGACGACAAAGGCAATTACGCGGCGCATGTTCCCCATGCTATCCAGTGCAACAGCGGGGTCTTTCAGTTGAGCGGCGGCACTAATTCACGCAAGAGTTCAATTAACGGCTCGGGTGTCGTGGCCTTGACGTCGAGTTCCAAACGCACTTCTTTTGAGGTTTCGTCGTAGGCGCGAGCCCCGTAGAGACGGCGTACACGCAACTGAGCTGAGAGTGGAATGTCAAGCGGTGACAGTTTGGCCACGGGTCTCGAGCGCACGCCCACCTTGGCTGGCTGCACGAGCACCTCACGCACACCAACGCGAAGACACTCCACTCGCAGTTCCGAAAGCTTAAGAAGACCCTGGGCCGCGTGCGGCAACGGTCCGTAACGGTCAATCCACTCGTTCTTAACGTCATCTAACTCTTCGAGGGTCGTGATACCGGCAAGACGACGGTACGCCTCGAGTCGCGCGTCGTCCGCTTCGACGTAATTCTTGGGCAAATGCGCCTCACCTGGAACATCAATCGACACCGTGACTACTTCGGGCATGATCACGCCCTTGGCTTCCGCGACGGCTTCGGCGACCAATTGCACGTAGAGGTCGTAACCCACGGCCGCCACCGGACCCGACTGGTCATGGCCCAAGAGATTGCCGGCTCCTCGTATCTCGAGGTCGCGCATCGCGATCTTGAAGCCACTGCCCAACGCTGTGTTGTCGCCAATGGTTCGAAGACGCTCGTAGGCAGTTTCGGACAACGTGCGGTCGGCCGCGTGAAACAAATAGGCGTAGGCGCGAGCATTACCCCTTCCCACTCGACCGCGAAGTTGGTGCAGTTGACCAAGTCCCAATCGCTCGGCACGGTCAACAATCAGCGTGTTCACCGTGGGCATGTCAATACCCGACTCCACGATCGTCGTACAGACCAAGACGTCGAAACGTCGCTCCCAAAAATCAATGACTACGCGTTCGAGCGTTCCCTCGTCCATTTGTCCGTGCGCAATCGCGATGCGCGCGTCGGGCACTAATTGTCCGATTCGTCGCGCCACCTGATCAATGTCCGAGACGCGATTGTGCACGTAGAACACCTGTCCCTCGCGCAACAACTCACGCCGTATGGCTTCAATGACCGGGGCTTCAGAGTATTCGCCCACGTGGGTCAAAATCGGCCGTCGGTCCGCCGGTGGCGTCGTCACCATGGAGAGATCACGAATGCCGGTGAAGGCCATCTCCAGGGTGCGAGGAATCGGACTAGCGCTGAGCGTCAAGACGTCGACACCAATGGACTTCTGTTTAATGGCCTCTTTGTGCGTGACACCGAATCGCTGTTCTTCGTCGACAACTAAGAGGCCGAGGTCTTTGAATTTGACCGATTCCGACAACAAACGATGGGTTCCCACGACCACGTCCACCGACCCATCGGTGAGACCTTTCAGTGTGGCCGCCGCTTCTCGATCATCCACGAATCGACTAAGTAGTTTCACGTTCACCGGAAAGCCAGAAAAACGCTCTGTGAGCGTGGTGAAGTGTTGACTCGCGAGCAACGTCGTGGGAACGAGCAGGGCCGCTTGTTTGTTGTCCTGGACTGCCTTAAAGATTCCTCGAATGGCAATTTCTGTTTTGCCAAATCCCACGTCGGCGCAGACCAAGCGGTCCATGGGACGAACGGCTTCCATGTCCGCCTTGACATCGTGAATGGCCTTTAACTGGTCGGTGGTCTCGGTATAGGGAAACAATGATTCCATTTCGGCTTGCCACGCAGTGTCGGGACTGAATGCGTGTCCCGTCGCGACGGTTCGTTCGCGGTACAACTGCACCAATTCTTGGGCCACGAGATACGCCGCGGCGCGAGCTTTGGCGCGCGACTTTTGCCACTCGGCGCCACCCATGCGCGAAAGCGACGGTGAATCGCCACCGGTGTAGGGAGTGAGCGCGTCAATTTGATCGGTCGGCCAGTAACTGCGCCCGTCACGAAACTCCAAAATCAAATAGTCGCGTGTGGTGCCATTTATCTCGCGCGTGGTCGATCCAGAAAATCTCGCCACTCCGTGCTGGCGGTGCACGACGTAACTACCAATGGCCAAGTCATCAAAGAAACCGTCGACGTTTCGAGCTCGCGTCCTGGCCGCGCGGTGCACCGCTCGTCGACCCGTGATGTCCGCTTCGGACCACACAACAATTTCCGGCGATTCGAGTGCGAAACCGTGCGGCAGTGACGCCACCACAATGCTGACGCGTACATCGAGCACGGCCTCGGGGTTCGTTGTGACTTCCACCCCTTCTCCCCGCAACTGCTCGGCCATGCGTTCGGCCGAACTGGGTGACGACGCCACGACGACGCCGCGTGTGCCCACTGACCAACCTTTGACGTGAGCGGCGAGACGAGCTGGGTCACCCTGCACGACCGGCGGTGACGTCACGTTCCACACGAGCGACGTCGCCCTGGAAGGTATCCCCACGACTCGAAGGTCAATGGTTCTCTCGGCGATGACGTCGTCCCATGCTTCGTGCAAGAGGTGCAGCGGTCCTTCAACGCCCCACGTGGCACCCACGGCGCTCGTCAACTCTCGTTCCTCGTCCAAGAGATCGTCCAAGCGGTCATGGCAGCGCTGCGGGTCAAGAACGTAGAGGCCGCTTGTTTCCAGCTCATCGAGCAGCGTGTGGCGCTCGGGCGTGAACCACGGCAACCAACCTTCCATGCCGTCAAACAAGTCACCCCTCGAAAGACGGTCAAAGATGTCACGCGCGAAGGACGATTCGTGCACGAGCTGGTCGGCCTTCGCTCGCGTGTTGTCGTCAGGTCGCCATTCACGCGCCGCAAAAATCTCGACCACGTCCACGTCGCTCGTCGAACGCTGGTCTGCAATATCAAAAATCGTGAGGCGCTCCACCTCGTCACCAAAGAGGTCGACACGAACCGGTTCGTCGGCGTGGACCGGCCACACGTCGACAATGCCACCGCGAACGGCAATTTCGCCCCGATGCTCAACAACGTGTTCGCGCAGATAACCAAGTTCAACCAGTGTGCGGATTAAGTCGTCGCGATCGAACATCGCTCCCTTGGCAATGACGAGCGGCGCGCGAATTTTCTCGGGCGTAACAATTTGCGACCACGCGCGAATGGAACCAACGATGACGCGCGGAGCGTCGCCACTCGCCACTCGCCAACGAAGCGCGTTTCTCGCCCCCATTACCGAAAGATCCGGACTCACTCGTTCGAGGGGGTGCGTGTCCCACGCCGGCCAGAGCGCAACGTCGTTGCTCGCGAGCAGCGCGCTTAAGGCGTCACGCAGTTCGTCAGCTTCGCTCGACGTAGGAACAACCACGACGGTGTGGGGACGTTCCATGGCAAAGGCTGCCAACGCGAGTGGAGCGGCAAAGGAGTTGGCGACGATTTCGCCCTGGTGCGCACTCGCTCGAACAAAGGGCGCAATCTCTTCGAGAACGCGAGAAAGACCCGACGATTTAGCCACGTGAACGAAGTTGTATTCGTTGTTGCGATTCGTTGAACGAGTGCGCCAACAATAATTCAAGTGCGTCGGCGGCGTCTGAGACGTCGCGACGCAACTGTTCTAGACGAGCGCCGTTCAAGCGTTTCAGAACCCAGTCGGCTCCTTGTTCTTTCGTCGGCGGCTTTCCCACACCAATGCGCAAACGTCCAAAATCATTCGTTGAAAGCACGCCGGCAATGGAACGAAGTCCGTTATGACCAGCGAGACCACCACCCATCTTCAGTTGCAAACGTCCAGGTTCGAGGTCTAACTCGTCGTGCGCGACCACGAGGTGCGTGAGATCTTTCAGCGATGTCCTTCGAAGAAGGGGCGTGATGCAGGCGCCTGACTCGTTCATAAACGTCGTCGGTACGGCCAACGTGACGCGTCCAATTGGTGCGTCAAACGATCCGGAAAGACAGCGTTGTCGCGACTCAAGAGTGAGGCGAACATTGTGTCGGCGCGCGAGTTCGCGCACCGCGTCGCCTCCGACGTTGTGGCGCGTTCCTTCGTAGTCGCTTCCGGGGTTCGCGAGGCCGAGCAGTACTAAATCGCTCGCGCTGCCTCGCCTCGAGGAATGGTCGCGGGCGCGTCGAAGCGCCACGGCGAACTACTCAGTCGGCGCGACTGTGACCGTCTTCGCCGCGCGTCCAGCGTGCGTCGTCACGACCGTAATGGTCGCGTCCATCGCGGACTCAACGCCCGCGGGCAACACGACGTCACTCACGCGGATCGACGCACCCACCGTAAGGTTGTTGATGTCAACGTCGATGTGCGTCGGAATCTGACTCGGACGAGCCTTGATTTCGATGCTGAACAATTGCTGGTCAACTTCCCAGTCCGCGTGACGAACTTCCACCGCGTCACCAGTGACGTGCAAGGGCACTTCAACAATGACGGGCTTGTCGGGGTCAATGACTTGAAAGTCAATGTGAATGACGGTGCCACGAACCGGGTGTCGCTGAATCTCTCGGGCCATGACCGTGTACGCGGTGCCTTCGGCATCGAGGTTAATGAGCGAGTTAAGACCCTGGTCGCCTGACACTGCGGTGCGAAAGGCCTTCGCGTCCACCGACACCGAGACCGGCGCCACGCCTTCGCCGTAGATAACGCCCGGAATAAAGCCAGCGTGACGAAGACGACGCACACGACGAGAACCCAACTCTCGATTGGGCGTAACGCTCAAAGTGGCTTGCGACATGGAATCCTCCAACAAAAATTGCTCGACGCCCCGAAGGGTTCGTACACAGGGCTCTCAGTCTAGCCGAGCCGCGTCAAGGGCCCTTTTTGCTAAACGAGGTTCTCGCCACCGAAGAGCTCGGAGACCGACGTGTCATCAAAAATGGCCGAAATCGCGTCCGCCACAATGCTGGCAATGCTCAGTATTTCCAACTTCTCAAAGCGTCGTTCGGGCGGTAGCGGAAGGGTGTCGGTCACAATGACCCTGCTCACCGGTGCGTTAAAGAGTCGGTCTACCGCGGGGGGTGAAAAGACCGCGTGCGTCGCCATCACCCAGATCTCGCCCGCGCCTTCGGCCTTCAAGAGATCACAGGCCGCCACAATCGTGCCGGCCGTGTCAATCATGTCGTCAATGAGCACGCAGTGTCGACCCTCGACGTCACCCACGATGTGGCGAGCTTCGGCGACGTTCGTCGTACCGCGTGGTCGCGATTTGTGCACGAGCGCCAGGTCGCAGCCCAAGTGTTGGGCGTAACGTTCGGCGACCTTGACTCGTCCCGCGTCGGGGGCAACGACCACGAGTTCGCGTGGATTGGCATTCGCTTTGAGATAGTCCTCGAGCACGGGAGCGGCCACCAAGTGGTCGACGGGCACGTCAAAGAAACCTTGAATCTGTCCAGAGTGAAAATCAACGGAGAGCACGCGGTCAACACCCGCCACTTGGAGCATATCGGCTACCAACTTGGCCGTGATGGGCTCTCGACCGGTGGACTTTCTGTCCTGTCGCGCGTAACCGTAGTTAGGAATCACTGCGGTAATCCGCTTCGCCGATGCGCGCTTGGCGGCGTCAATCATGATGAGCTGTTCCATCAAAGCGTCGTTCACCGGTGACGAGTGGGTCTGCACAATAAAAACGTCAGCGCCACGAATGGAGACGTCAAAGCGGCAATGAATTTCGCCATTGGCGAATTCGCGAAGGTTTACTTCGGAAAGATCAACATCTAAGAGTGCGCCAATCTTTTCGGCGAGTTCAGGGTGCGAGCGACCAGAGACGATGACCATTCGTCGTTTCGAAAGTGTCTCCACAGCCTCAGCGTAGACGTTTCGAGGGGGGTCTTTAGATGCTTCGAAGGGTGTGCGACGAGACGACTTCGTTGTCTCGAACTTCGGTGCCGGGTCCAAGGACACTGAACGATCCGACACGAGCGTTGGACCCGATGCGCGACGTCACGGCTTCCACGCTGCCAAGAATCGAATTGGCCCCGACGCTCACGTCAGTGAGGTACGCGTTCGGGCCAATTTGGGCGCCTTCGCCTATGGTGCAGCGACCCTTTAGGACGGTGCCAGGCAGCAATGAGACGTCCACGTTCAGTACTACGTCGGCATCGACGTAGGTCGAACTCGGGTCCCACATCGTGACGCCCCGGTGCATCCACTGCTCGTTTATCCGGCGGCGTAGTTCACGTTCAGCGCTTGCTAATTGCGCTCGGTCATTGACGCCGGCGGCTTCGGTCGGGTCATAGAGCAAGAACGACCGGGTCACGTGGCCCGCTTCGTGCAGCACGCTCACTAAATCCGTCAAGTAGTACTCGTGTTGGGCGTTCGCGCGTCCGACCTTTCGAAGCGCCGGGCCGAGCAGACTTTGTCGCACCACCATGATGGACGTGTTGATTTCGTTGATCGCGCGTTCTTCTTCGTTCGCGTCTCGTTCTTCAACAATGCGGGCGACCTTATTGTCCTTGCCATAGACGACGCGACCGTAGCCAGTGGGGTCGTCCACCTTGGCCGTCAGCACCGTCAGCGCGGCGTTGCTCTCTCGGTGATCGTTAAGAAGCACTTGGATGGTCGAAGAACGAAGAAGCGGCGTGTCGCCGGGAAGTATCAAGACGTCGCCGTCGCTCGCACCAATTGCTTCGTCGATGGTGGTGAGAGCCGACGCCACCGCATGACCAGTGCCCAATTGTTCCACTTGTTCGACGAAGGTCAGCTGCGCGTCGGCGCTCGCTCGATCCGTCAGTGATTTTTCGACCCACGCTGCTCCGTGACCAACGACCACGACGGTCGCTTGCACGTCGTCGTGCGACGCCGCGTCCAAGACGTGCAGCACCATAGGGCGTCCACACAGATGGTGCAAGGGTTTCGGCCTCGACGAACGCATACGGGTACCTTCACCCGCCGCGAGAATGACGACACACGTAGGACGACTCACCCCTTCATCTCTAGCAGTTGTGCCGTACGATGCTCATTATGGAACGAATAATTTACGATGAATTCTCGTTCTTTCATGAGAACATTGCCGAATGGTCACTTGACGTTCCCACACCAATCGTCTCGAGGTTTTTTGTCTCAGTCGACGGGCTTCGCCAACTGAGTGGACTTCGCTGGGGCGTGGGACCGGCGGAGCTTTCTTTGTTGCACGGCGGTGCCCAGAACGCTCACACCTGGGACACCGTGGCTCTCGCGTTATCGCGCCCACTCGTCGCGATGGATTTACCCGGACACGGCCATTCCGATGCGGGCCCCTACGGCCACGGCGCCATTTCCTCCCACGCGCAGAGTGTCGCCGTAGCGCTCGAGCAACTTCTCGAGGGTCCTCGACCACTCGTGGGAATGTCGCTCGGTGGTATGACCGCGATGTTGCTCGCAAAGGAGCGACCGGACCTCGTGAGCAAATTGCTCCTCGTCGATATAACGCCGGGAGTCAATCGCGACAAGGCTAAACACATCACGAACTTCGTCAACGGTCCCAAATACTTTGACGATTTTGACGCGTTACTAACTCGAACCGTTGAGCACAATCCCACTCGCAGTGTCAGTTCACTGCGCCGGGGCATTTTGCACAACGCCCTACAGCGAGACGACGGCACCTGGGTGTGGCGACACCAGCAGCACGAAGCGAGCACGCTCGAATCGCCAAACGTGGAAAACCTTTGGGACGTGCTGGAACAACTCCCGCAACCAGTCACGTTGGTGCGGGGTATGGCCAAAGGCTCCGTCGTGGACGACGAAGACGAGGCCGAGTTCAAAAAACGACGACCCGAGGACGCCGTTGTTCACGTGGAAGGTGCCGGCCACTCGATTCAAGGCGACCAGCCCGTACTCTTGGCGGCCATTATCCAGGAGTATTTGCTTGAGAATTAGTGGCTGGCGGGGGAGGGCTCGAACCTCCAACCTACGGATTCAAAGTCCGGCGTTCTGCCAATTGAACTACCCGCCATTGCTGGTACGAAAACAATCTTCCCAGATTCTTAGGGAATCTACGATTGCTCTTTACACCGACCTATCACACTAGATGGTGTCAGCACTGCGAAACGAAGAGAACCAACCATGACCAGCCAAAGCCCAACTCCGCTCTACGTGGCGATTGTCGATGACGACCCCGCGATTCGCCTCTCCCTGGGCCGTGCGCTGCGCATGGAAAATTACGACGTCGAGATGTTCGAAGACGCCACGAGCGCCCTTCGGGCCATCCAGTTGCGGGTGCCCGACGCCATTGTCCTTGATCTCCAACTCCCCGACCTTGACGGCGTTGAAGTGTGCCGTCGTATTCGACGGGCCGGCGACGCCACACCCATCTTGATGTTGACGGCTCGTGACGCGGTGAATGACCGCGTGGAGGGACTTGACGCGGGAGCCGACGACTATCTCGTGAAGCCATTTGACCTCGCAGAACTACTGGCGCGACTTCGAGCGCTACTTCGTCGAAAGGGATTTTCGGAGAGCGGCGAAACGCTTCTTCGTTTCGAGGACTTGACGCTGAATCCCCAAACCCGAGAGGTGTATCGCAGCGAGCGCCGCATTGAACTCACTCGCATTGAGTTTGACCTTCTGGAGTTGCTCCTCAATCACCCTCGACAAGTGCTCACCCGCGACCAAATCCTCGACCTGGTGTGGGGTTACACCTTTGACTCAGGAACAAACTCTCTGGCCGTCTACATCGGTTACCTACGACGCAAACTCGAAGAAGGAGGTGAGGCGCGACTCGTTCAGACAATTCGTGGTGTGGGTTACGCGCTTCGCACCTCGTGAGTTTTCGTAATCGAGTCATCCTGGCGAGTGCCGCCACGGCGGCCATCGCCGTCTTATTGGCCTGTTCGGCGTCCTTTCTTTCGACTCGAAACGCCGTTTTGCATTCGGTAGATCAATCACTGCTCGCCGCATCGCAAAGTTCGACGCACCCGTTTGGCGAAGGTCAAGCCGTAAGTGGCGCCTACTTCGAAACAATTCTCCCTAATGGACAGGCGTACCCCGAATCAAATTTGCCAATTGACGCGGCCATAAAGGCCATTGCGAACGGCACTGCGCCGCAATTGCTTCGAACCGTTCGTGTTGGTTCTAACTCGTATCGCGAACTGATCGTCCCTCTCGCCAAAGGGTCCGTAGTTCGCTGCTCGACGGGCGCGTGCGAACTGACAACGCCAGTAGCGCAACTTTTCAGTGTGAACGTCACTGGACAACTTGGCGAGCTTCACACGTTGGCGGCCACGCTCTTCTTGGTGGCAATCGGCGGCGTATTGTTGGCGCTCGCACTCGGTCTCGTCATTGCCCGAGCCGCCGTACGTCCACTCGTCGACGTCACCAACCAAATTGAAGATATCGCTGAGACGAGTGACGTGAAAGCGCGCCTCGACGAAGGAAATTTCGACGAACTTGGACGACTGCGGCGAGTCTTTAACCGACTACTCCACTCCGTGGACCAAAGTCAGAGTCTGCAGCGCCAATTGGTAGTGGACGCCAGTCACGAACTTCGAACACCACTCACGTCGCTTCGCACGAACGCGCAGGTTCTATCAAGAGCCAGTGAGCTTTCCCAAGATGACGTCCAGCAAATTACGTCGGACATGATTGCCCAGGTCGATGAATTGGCGTCACTCGTTACCGACCTTGGCGAACTTGCTCGCGGGGAACGAAGCGAAGGAACGATTGAAGTACTTCGCCTTGATGAGCTGACCGACGACGCCGTGGAAATCGCGCGCACCCACGCACGTACAAAAGACGTCACCATTGAATTTGAGGGTTCGGCCTGCAACGTTGAAGTTCGACGTGATCGCCTAACGAGAGCCATCAACAACTTGCTCAACAACGCCATAAAGTTTTCTCCCGTCGGTGGTCGCATCGTGGTGACGTGCAAGAACGGCGACGTCGTTGTTGAAGACAGTGGTCCTGGGGTCCCCGATAGTGAGCGCGCGAATGTCTTTGATCGTTTTTGGCGCTCGCCGAGTGCAAGGTCTCTCCCGGGTTCGGGACTCGGTCTCGCCATTGTTGAACAAGTTGCACTCGAATTTGGTGGCAGCGTGAGCGTGGGTACGTCGGACACGTTGGGCGGAGCAAAATTCACGCTCACCATTCCTGAGACTGACTAAGAAAACCTCGTCTCTCTTCAGCAATTCTTAGAAGGATTGTGCCTTTTATTCAGCTTTCCCCACGAGAATGTAGGGAAACAAAGGACATTTCGTTCATGCCCCCACACATTCGAACCCCCCAACAGCGAGACCGGCGATTTGCCCGGGTTCGACGCTTAACTCAACTGGTGTTTTTGGCGGCCATCGGTGGCTCCGGAGCCATCGTGGCTTACGCCGCAAATGCTGCTTCCCACGCTGTTACAACGATTCCCGTCATCCCAACCACGACCGTTCCCTCGACGGTGCCGACAACAACCAAAACCACGACCGGTGGTGGCACCACGGCCACGACGCCAACAACCACGTACATTGCGCCCACAACCGTTCCCACGACGACCACGACTGTTTGCTTCTCCTCGCCCTCCGGTCACCAGACCTGCTACTAGATCAATGAAAACTTTCGAAACCTGGGGTCTAACGGGCGTACTCGCGCTCGAGAATCCGCACCACGAAAACGCCGCGATGGAGCGACTCCAGTACTGGATCAAACAATTTGACGACAGTTGCAATCGGTTTCGAAGTGACTCAGAAATTTCGGTGTTGAATGCAGCAAACCGAAAACCAGTTCGCGTCAGTGCCACGTTTGAACGTGCGCTGCACAGCGCCCTTTACACATCCGACCTCACCAACGGACTCTGTGATCCGACCGTCTTGGGCGCTCTACTCAATCTGGGATACGACCAAGACTTTGACGCGATGGCCGGCCACACCCGAGCCGTGCGCGACGAAGCGAAACCGTCGCCGGGGATAAGCACGATTCATTTCGATCCTGAGCGCCACACCGTGCGTTTGAGCGCAGGTGCTCAACTCGATCTCGGTGCCAGTGCCAAAGCCCTCGTCGCTGACATCGTTGCGGACGAATGCGCATCGTTCGGCGGCGTCCTCGTCGAAATCGGAGGCGACGTGGCGGTGCGAGGACAGGGTTCCGTTGGTCCTTGGGTCATTGGCATCAGTGATTCCTTGGACATCAAGGGAAACGAGTCGCGCATAGCGTTCAGCAACGGTGGCGTCGCGACGTCATCGACCAATGTTCGCCACTGGCGAGCTGGTGAGCGCGTCGTGAATCACATTGTTGACCCACGAACGGGTGACTGTGCGCTCGGTATGTATGCAACCGCGAGCGTGGCCGCGAAGGACTGCGTCACCGCGAATGCCTTTGCGACCGCCAGTCTTCTCTGGGATGAAGAAGCCGGCTACCACATTGCCCAGGCGGGTTGGTCAGGCCGACTCGTGCGTCACGACGGTGGCGTTGATTTTGTCGGAGGCTGGCCCCAAGAAGAGTTAGCGGCGTAATGCTGGCCCTGACGTCTCCCTACTTCTGGTACACGACACGTGCCACGGGCATGGTCGCACTCATTCTCTTCACGATTGTGGTGACGATGGGCACACTCGTCGCCAATCGCGTTGGTGGCACTTACGTCGGTCGTTTCGAGATCAACGAACTGCATCGTTCACTTTCCATCGTGGCGATGCTCTTTTTGGTCATTCATATTCTCTCGACCGTGCTCGACAGTTATGTCTCCACTGGGCTGATTTCTGCCATTGCGCCATTTACTTCTTCGTATCGAAGACTCCCCGTGGCGATTGGTACGATCGCCTTTGACCTCATGCTCTGCGTGTGGGTGTCGAGTCTTTTGAAAGTTCGCATCAAGAACAGTTCATGGCGCTTTATCCACTGGTTCTCGTGGCTCGCTTTCGCGAGTGCCGCAGCACACAGTTTTTTGACGGGCAGCGATTCGCACAAACCATGGGGGCTCGCCGTCATCGGGTTGTGTGTGCTCGTGGTAGCTCTTGCCGGGCTATGGAGGTTCTTTGGCCGACCCGTTCGCGCCGCCGGTCGAACCGCGCTGTCGCCACTCGCGCGAGCTCCTCTCGCAAAAACGTCCAATAGTCGGCCGGCTTCATCGCAAAAGGTTGTGCGACGACGATGATTGCTCCATCGTCACTTCCCCGACTCATTCACCAAACGACGAGGCGGCCACTCACACTCGTTGAACACGAGCAAGCATTCTCCTCGTCGGGAGAAGTCGTTGATGCCCTGAAGGAACTCGAGGCCTCAGGATTAATGGGCCGTGGCGGCGCCGGATTTCCGACGCATCGCAAGGTTGAACTACTTCGCTCGCAGCGGAGTCGTACCAAATACGTTGTTGTCAACGCCATGGAAGGTGAGCCGGCTTCTCACAAGGACCGTTCGCTCATCGCCGCCAATCCCCACCTCGTGCTCGACGGCGCAGAAGCGCTGGCCGCCATGATTGGCGCCAAGCACATTGCGGTCTGTGTCGCTCGTGAGTTTTCCACCACGATCAACCACATGGAACGAGCAATCCACGAACGCCAGCGCCGTAGTCAGCGCGGACCGCTCATTGAACTACACACGCCGCCCGGTCGCTACGTTGCGGGTGAAGAGTCCGCGCTCGTGCACTGGCTCGACGACAATCAGTGTCTGCCGCAGTACCGACCCAACCGACCAAACGTCTTGCGCATTGGTCAAGGTGTCGTGCTTCTCGATAACGCCGAGACGTGCGCCAATGTGGGGCTCATTGCACGCTATGGCGCCGAGTGGTTTCGCTCGCTCGGGACGTCATTGCACCCGGGATCGTTACTCGTCTCAGTGACGGGCGCCGTTTCGCACCCGACGGTCATGGAAGTAGCGGCCGGCACCCCCATTCGACAGATCTTGGAAGCGGCACAGGCCGACCGCGATCCCCAGGCCCTCTTGCTTGGTGGCTACAGCGGCGAGTGGATCAGCGGACGCAACATCGATCTTTCGTTTGATAATGCGGCACTCAAGACGGTGAATGCATCCGTCGGTGCCGGCATCATTTTCGTCCTACCCAAATCAGGTTGCGGTATTGGCGAGATCTACAACATCGTGCGTTGGATGGCCAACGAGAGTGCACGTCAATGTGGACCCTGCGCGTTTGGGTTGCCCTCAATGGCCGACGACCTGGGACTGCTTTTGGCGGGTTCGAAGGAAGCCGGTGCAGCGTTGCGACGCCTTAATGAACAAGCATCGCAGATTGATGGACGAGGCGCTTGTCACCACCCCGACGGTGTCGTTCGATTCGTTCGCTCGTCGCTTCGGGTTTTTGAAGACGACATCAGAGCTCACGCGAGTGGTCGGCCATGCGCCGGCGCTCGTGGACCACGCTTTGCCACGGTCCCGCGACTCGAACGAGGAGATGAACTTGTATGGGAGTAAAGCGACGTCCTTCCACGTTCGTGCTCAAGGTCAATCCCATTTTGTGTGACGGCTTTGGTCACTGTGCTGAGCTCGCTCCCGAACTCGTCAATGTTGACGAGTGGGGCTATCCGATCATTCGACAAGAACCCACGAAGATAAATAACGCCGGCGCGTACGAATCAGCCAAGTACGCCGTTCGTGGATGCCCACGACAAGCACTGCAGATCGAAAAAATTACGGACGCTCAGCCTTAATTAACTCAATGCGATTCCCGTGCGGGTCGTGCACGTAACACCGCGTCACCCCTTCAATTTCGTGGTCCGGTATTACTTCAACGTCATGTTCGTCAAATATCGCGAGTAAGTCGTCGTAGCCATCAACCTCGAGCGCCACGTGTGCCTTTTTGGCGGGTACGAAGGCTGTTTCAACTCCGAGGTGAAGTTCGGTTCCCTCGTGGTCGTACCAGCGCCCTCCGCGCTTGGCAAGTGACGGCGGCTTTTCGAGCACCCGAAAGCCCAGCAAGTCAACGTAGAAGGTGTCCGCGAGGTCTTCTCCTCCCGGGGGAATAGCGAGTTGCGTATGGTCGATTCGAAAACGCATCAGTTCTCCTCAATTGGCGGCCCTATTTCGAAACCTAGTAGCGTCATACAGGCCATGGGATCATTGATTAAAAAGCGCCGCAAGCGCATGCGTAAGAAGAAGCACAAGAAGATGCTGAAGCGAACTCGCTGGCAGCGCCGCGCCGCTGGCAAATAGTTCTCGTTTCTAAGTAATTTTCGGCGTTGTCGCCGTCTGTTCCACGTGAACGTCTCCCGCAGGGCTGGGCTCGTCCCAGCGCGCTACGCCACCTTGTACGTGACCTTCCACGTACACAGTAGAACCCGAACCAGCGAGAAACGCTGGTCGTTCGAATCGCTCTTTGACCCAGTTCATAAGTAGATCGAGGCGGGGCTCAATACGACGGGCCGGTGCCTCCAGGGCATTACGTGCCTCCACCAACTGGCCGTTTTTGCTCATCTCGTCGTAGGCGCCATAACACGCTGCCGTGTCAATGCCAAAGCTCGGCACAATCAACGTGAGGTCGCGAGCTAAAAACTCGAGGTCCTCGATCTCTTCGCCAATGCCGCTCACGAGCGAACGGCCACCTCGGAGACAAAATGGCACGTCGCTACCGAGGCGAAGCGCGGTCTCATTGTCGTCGCCGTAGCCCGCCCATCGAAGAATGGCCGCCGCGTCGCTTGATCCGCCACCGAGCCCTCCCCCAACAGGAATGGATTTGTGCAGCGTCACGCCCGCACGCTTACCAACGAGTCGTAAGGCGCGCTCCACAATGTTGTTTTCGTCAGTGCTAACACCCGCTAATCGGACGTACTCTTCGCCCGAGATTCGAAGGTAACTGGCATTTTCTTCGACAGTTAATTCATCACAAAGATCAAGTGAAACCATTTCGCTTCGCACTTCGTGATAGCCGTTTTCTCTAACACCCGTGATGTCCAAGAACCACGTCAGCTTCGCTGGTGCACGCAAGGTCGTCATCGGGCCGCGGCTAACCGAGCAAATTCTTCAAGCGTCAATTCCTCGGGTCGTCTCGTTCCCTCCACGTCCGCTTTTCTAAACGTCTCTTCGGTGGCCCAAGCGTCAAGAGATCGTCGAAGCATTTTTCGTCGATGCGCAAACGACGAACGAACCACGTCAAACAGGGCTTCCTCACTCACGACACTTGGGTCAATGGCGACACTCGGCCTTCGCGTAATTTCGACGAGGACGGAGTCAACTTTTGGTTTGGGATAAAAAACCGTTGGCGACACCTTCCCCACGACGTGGGCTTCGCCGAAGTACTGCACGCGTAACGAAACAGCACCGTACGCTTCGTCGCCAGCGTGCGCGGCCATGCGCTCACCGACTTCTTTTTGCACCATCACCAAGAATCGTTGCAACAGCGGTTGTGTCTCGAGCAAATGCACCACGAGTGGTGTGGCGACGTTGTAGGGAAGATTCGCCACCACAACGGCTTGGCGACCTTTTAGAATCTGGTCGTAATCAGCCTCGAGTGCGTCCATGTGGTGCACCGGTATTCCCAAAGGCGAAAGAACGCTCCTCAGAGGCGCGAGTAGGTGGCGATCGACTTCAATGGCCTCGACGGTCGCACCAGTTTCGGCCAACGCCAACGTTAAAGATCCGAGCCCGGCCCCAATTTCAACCACGAGATCACCAGGACCAACGTTGGCGAGTCGAGCAATCCTACGAACCGTGTTGGCGTCAACTACAAAATTCTGTCCTAAGGCCCGCGAAGGAGAAAGGCCGTATTCCTGCAACAGTGCGGTCAGAGCCGTTCGTGAGTGCGTCACCAAACAACTATTACTCGAACAACACCTCGCCACAATGGAGCAAGCTCCGCGAATTGAGTTTCCGAGAGGTCCACGACACGCCCCGTGGCCGTACCTTGGGTATCGGTGACGAGACAACTAATTTCTCGCGTGCTGTGCAAGACACGAACCACAATCCTCGTTCCGTGTGGCAAGTACGACGTGGCGCAATGTCCTGGCACGTAGGAGTACCACGTCGCGATACCAATGCGGTACTTCACTGCTGGTTTGGGCTTGGGTTTGGGTTTGGGTTTGGGCTTTGTTGTTGTGGTCGTGGCGATGGTCGTCGTTGTGGTCGTCGTGTCACCCGTCAACGTCGTGGTGGTGTCGCCCGGCACCGTCGTGGTTGTACTGGTTGTTGTCGTCGTGTCTTTTGGTTTGGTCGCGACGGGTTTCTTCACCGGCACCGGCTTTTTGACGACAACTTTCTTCTTTAAGGTTGTCTTTTTCAAGGTAACCGGCGTTTTTGTAACGACCTTGGGCTTGGCGACCACGTGATGGACCGTGACGACTGTCTTTGCTGGCACGGTGACGACCGCGGCCGGATGCCGCAACGTCGTGGTCGTCACGACTTTGCGGGCGGTCGTCGGCGTAACGATCTTGGGCGCCGTCTTTACTTTGAACGTCGTGCTCGTCGTGTGCGAAGAGCTGATTTGGTCCCCTACGAGTTGCTGGGAAGCAACCGTCGTCGGCGCGGCGCTTAGCCCAGAAACGCCCGACGACGAATTGAGCAGGGCGACCGAAGCGACCGGGACGATCGCCAATGTGCCAATAAGAATCGAGCGTTGGAACGCCCGTCTTGAAACTGTCCTCAGAAGTCCGCCCTTCCTCGGGGACATGGTGGCAGCAAGAACAACGCCGCCCTCTTACGCTAGGCAACGTCAACCTCGAAGGCAACCCAGCAACCTCTCAGTTTCCGAAATACCTGATAAAGACGGGGCTTAACGCGAGGTAAGTCCGAACAATCGCGCAGTATTTTGGGTCGTTCGTTCTCTCAGGATTTCCACTTCTTCACCACGAACGTTCGCGACCGCTTCACCCACTACCGACACTCGAGCTGGCTCGTTGGGCTGTCCTCGAAACGGCACCGGGGCGAGAAACGGGCTGTCGGTTTCGACGTGGATGCGGTCTAAGGGCACGAGGCGAGCGGCCTCTCGAAGGGCCTCGGCGTTCTTGAAGGTCACAATGCCCGAAAAGGAGATATCGCAGCCCAAATCGAGGCAGGTCTGCGCTTCGAGCGGTCCGCCGGTAAAGCAGTGAATAACCGTTCGCTCGGGCGTCGATTCTTCCTCAAGAAGTCGATAGAGGTCGTCCCAGGCGTCACGAGCGTGAATAACCAGAGCCAGGTCCAATTCGTGGGCGAGTTGAATTTGTTCTCGAAACGCACGTTGTTGTACCTCTCGCGGCGAGTGCTCATAAAAGTAGTCAAGTCCGCACTCGCCGATGCCGACCACCCGAGCATTCTTTTCTCGAGCCAACGCCACGAGCGACTCGGTGCCTTGCAGAGCGTCGTGGGGATGAAGTCCAATTGTGGCGAAAACTTCAACGTGATCCGTTGGTTCGTTCGCTAATGAAATGGCTTCGTGCGACGTCGTGATGTCCGTTCCAATGACAATGACGCGGTCAACACCACCCTCGTACGCCCGCTCGAGCGTGTCATGAACATCGGCTCGGACGTCGTCGTCACCGCGCAAAAACTGATCTTGCAGATGACAATGTGCGTCGGTCCAATAACTCATGCGTCGGACTTGATCCGAGGAAAAAGTGGTTCACCCTTTTCTACGAGGAGACCTTCGGGGTAGCGACCCCACGAAGCCTCGCCACGAAATGAAACGTCGGCCGGTGAGCCTTGAAGCCCAATACGGTGCCAGATTTTCTCGGCAGTTTCGGGCATGGCGGGGCTGATCAATATGGCTGTTAGGCGCAGAACTTCAAGGGCATTGCCCATCACGGCATCAACCTCAGGTCCGGATTCCATTTTCCACGGTGCGTGCTTTTCCAGATCCGCGTTGGCGGCGCCAATGAGTTGCCACGCCGCTTCGAGTGCTCGATGGGGGGCAAATTCTTCCCACGCTGCGCCGACTTGTTGAACGACCTCGTTGGCCACCGCCCGAAGTTCGGCGTCAATCGTTGGTGCCCGACCACGACCATC
>Ga0182012_10001143_pt1 | contig 29373 bp, 26 predicted proteins | sample 612S2SmetaG_FD_120486 | JGI IMG/M metagenome (GOLD analysis project Ga0182012, IMG submission 120486) | Permafrost microbial communities from Stordalen Mire, Sweden - 612S2S metaG | ecosystem: Environmental > Terrestrial > Soil > Wetlands > Permafrost | place: Sweden: Stordalen | collected...
AAAAACGGTTCCACCACCGCGACGGCGGCCCGGAGCGCCTCCAGGCCCTCATCTTTGCCAAATATCCCACTGCCTGGTGTTTACCAAAATGAAAGGGTGCGTCCTGACCCCGGGCTGGGGGGGGCCGTTTATGGTTGCGGAGGGGGCGGGGGTTGGCTAGGCTGTACGCCTGACTGGGAAGCATGAAGCCAGCGGTCAGATCATTTATGCCTGAAGGTTATTGCTTTAAATGCAAAGTCAAAAAAGAAATTGCCAACGGCGTTGAGGAAACCATGAAGAATGGACGCAAGGCCATCAAGGGGACCTGCCCCACGTGTGGCAAGGTCATTTTTAAATTTCTCGGCGGCAAGGCCGCCGCGCCGGCGGCCCCGGCGGAGCCAACCCCGCCGACAACACCCCCGACCGAAAACACTCCAACCATTGATTCGATCTGATCGTCATTTATGTCACAACAGCTCGCTTACGTCATCCTGACCCCCTACTCATTGCACAAGTCCCGCACGGGGGGCATCCTCACGCGTCTGATCACCCGGACCGGGCTGGACTTGGCGGCCATGCGCATGTTTGCGCCCAGCGCCGAACTGGTGAAGGAATATGCGGCCACCGTGGTGTCGGCCAACGACCCGCAGGACCGGAAAATCCAGGAATTGCTCCGGGAATATATGATCAAGAATCTGTCACCGGACCCGGTCACGGGGCGGCGGCGGCGGGTGATGGTGCTGTTGTTCCGCGGGGAGGAGGCGGTGCGGAAGATTCGTTCCGTGGTGGGCAATCTCAATCCCGAGCGCCGGGTGGGCGAGTCCATCCGGGACACGTACGGGGACCTGATCCTCGAGGACAACGGGCAGGTGCGTTATTTTGAGCCGGCGGTGTTTGCGGCGCCGACGGTGGAGGAGGCGGACATCAAGGTCAAATTGTGGGCCCGCCACTCGGACCGCGACGGGGGCATCTTGGACAACGTGATCACTTATCAACCCGGGGAACTGGGGGAACGCACGTTGGTGCTCATCAAGCCGGACAATTTCCGGTTTCCGACCGGGCGGCCGGGCAATGTGATTGATTTCTTCTCGCGGACGGGCTTGTACATTGTGGGCACCAAGGTGTTGCGGATGAGCACGGCGCAGGCCTGCGAGTTCTACGGACCGGTGCGCGAAGTATTGCGCACGAAGTTGAAAGATTCGATCGCGTCCAAAGCCGCCGGCATTTTGGAGCGGGAACTGGGCTTCAAGATTCCGGCCGGCGACCAGGGCAAACTGGGGGATGTGCTGGGACCTCTGTTTGGCGACAATCAATTCGACAATATCGTCCGGTTCATGGCCGGGCGTTCCCAAGGCGAGTGTCCGACGGACAAGGAGTTTAATGAACCAGGCTCGGAAAAATGCATCGCCTTGGTTTATGAAGGGGTAAACGCGGTCTCCAAGATCCGGGACGTGCTCGGGCCGACGGACCCGTCAAAGGCCCCGCCCGGCTCGATCCGCCGTGAATTTGGCTCGACCATCATGGTGAACGCCGCCCATGCGAGCGATGCGCCGGAAAACGCGGTCCGGGAGATGGGGATTGTCAAGGTGGGGGAAAACAATTTCCGCTCCGTGATCGAGAATTTTTACGGGGGATTGTGATCTCCAGCAGGGCGGATGCCGCCGGGATGGAGGCGAACGAACGGCGTTGGTTTTCTGTCAATGCTCAAACTGTCAGCCCACAGAGAGTTCCGCGGGCTTTTTAATTTGCCGAGCAGGCGGGCGTCGGCGGCAGGAAAGGCGAACTGATCCAGTTCGTCACGGGTGATCCATTGGCAGGCGGCGCATCCCAGCAGCCGGGGTTCACCCTGCAACAAACGGCCGATGAAGAATTTCAAGTGGACGGTTTTTTCCGGATAAACATGGGTCAGACTGTCGAAGAGGAGGCCCACCGATATCTCCACGCCGAGTTCTTCGCGGATTTCGCGGATGGCACAGGCTTCCCAAGATTCACCGGGCTCCCGTTTGCCGCCGGGGAATTCCCACAAACCGCCCAGATGCGCGTGGGAATGGCGCCGGGTGAGGAGCAGCCGACCTTGGTGAAAAATCAGGGCGGCGGCCACTTCAATGGAATCGGGAGAGCCGGGCAGATCCATAGTGGTGTGCCGGGGCGGCCCTGTCAGCCTTCAGCCGGGCTCCGGCAGGCATTCTCCCGGGCGACCGTCGTCACTTGTTGGCGGGCGCGGTCAGGGGGGCCTTCATGACGGGGCTGGCATTGCTCCTGGCGGCGTTGGTGGAAGCGGCGATGATCGAATTCAGTTTGGCGACCACGTCGGCCGTCGCGGTGGAGGAGGACACGACTTTGGGGGGCTGGGCCGCATTCAGCTCCGCGATTTTCACGCCGGCCTCCTGCCCGAGGGTCGTGCGAGGCGCGCTGCGGGTGACCTGCTGGTAAAACCGGATGGCCTCGCTGGTTTTGCCCAACCGCTCATTAATCCGGCCGAGGGCGAACTGGGCGGAAATCATGACCACGGGGTCGTGATAGTTATCCAGCACCAGTTGATACTGATCGGCGGCAGCAGGTTTGCCTTGGGCTTCCAGGGCGGCGGCCACGCCGAGGGCGGCGGTGGCGATTTGGGGATTGGAGGGGAAGGCATCCACAAACTTCTGAAACTGGGTCTGCGCACCCGCGTAATCCCCGGAATCGAAAAGGGCGGACGCGCCGAGCAATTGGGCGCGCTGGCCGGGCAGGGTGTCGGAGTAATCGGCGGCGATTTTCAAATACCGGTTGGCCATCTGGGCGGGGGCGGCGTTGGCCGCAGGGGTGACCACCAAGAGGGACAAGGCCTGTCCGGCGGTGTCTTCCTTTTCATTCTGCCGCCAGGAGAGGAAGATAAAAAACAGAACGATCAGGATCAAGGCGACGGCCCCGCCGATGAACCGGTTTTTGTTGGCCTCGATCGTCGGCCAAATTTTAAAAAGAAACAGCGTTGCAGAGTCTTGTGATTCCATATATGAACTGACAATCTTTTGAGAATGGGGTGCAAAACGCAAGCTTGAAATGGGGGTTTTTGGCAACCGACTCAATTTACCCCGGCTCATTACTGTCAACGGGTGGGAAATAACCACCACGGAGGGGAGGGGAAACTGAAAAATCCGCCCTTAAAACCGGGCATCCAGCGGGCGGCCAACCGGCGCGCCGGCGCGCGGTTCCATGAGCCGCCGCATACCCGCAGGCCGGCCAACGCGGGCGGGCGGCTCGAAACGTCGCTGTGCTTTTGGCCCGGCCGCGGGTCACGAACCTGCGCGCCGGAGGGCGGCGTCAGCGCTTCTGCAATTTGGACAGCAGGCGGAGGAGTTCGAGGTACAGCCACACCAGGGTGACCAGCAGGGCCATGCCGCAATACCATTCCATGTATTTGGGGGCCCGCTGTTCCACGTTGGTTTCAATCACCGCGAAATCCACCAGCAAATTGGCGGCGGCAATGCCGACGATGACCAGGCTGATGATTATTCCCACCGGGCCGGAGCTGTGCAAATAGGGGAAGTTCATGCCAAAAAAGCCCATGATCATGTCGATGAGGTAGACGACGAAAATGGATCCGGTGGCGATCATCACGCCCACCATGAACCGCCCGGTCACGCGGATGATCCGGGTGGAATACAGGACGAGCATCAAGCCGAGCACGCTGAAAGTCAGCAGCATGGCGTTGGCAACAATCCCGGGAAAACGAAGCTCAAACAACCGGGAAAGGGCGCCCAAAGCCAGCCCTTCCAGCAACGCATAAATCGGGGCGGCGAAGGGCGAGGCGGTCGGGACGAAGGTGCCCACCAGGCAGGCAATGAAACCGCCCAAGCCGCCAGCAATCAGCAACGTCATTTGCAAGTCCGGCCGGTTCCAAGCAAAGAATGCCGCGCCCATGCACAGCAGCAGGAGCAGGCCCGTCTTGTTGATGACGCCCTGCAATTCCATGGAGCCGGTGGCTTCCGTGGCTGAAAAATCAATGTCTCGTTTAAGCAGCGGATTGGATGTATCCATATTGGCATTATGGTTAGCACAGGGGCGGGGAAATTCAAGCGGAAAATGACTTCTGGCTTAGCAGGCATTAATAATTCAGCGCTCCGCCGAGGTGCCGTTATGGGTCGCTCATTTCCGGCCCAAGTGGGCCAAGAGTTTGGCGTGGATGCCGTCGAAGCCGCCGTTGCTGAAGACACACACAACATCACCGCCGCGCGCGCCTTTGCCGAGATGGTTCACAATGGCATCGGCGTCCGGGAGGCAGGCGGCCTCCTTGCCGAGCGCCTTGAGGTCGTTCATCAACAACACCGGGTCGAGGCGTTCGGCAGCGGGAATTTGCTCCAGGCGCGCCACTTGGGACAGGAGGACGACATTGGCATCGGCAAAGGCCATGGCCAGTTCGGTCTGGAAGACGTTGCGGCGGGTGGTGTTGGAGCGCGGTTCAAAGACGGCCCAGATTTTCTCGTTGGGATATTTGATGCGCAAAGCCCGGAGGGTTTCGCGGATGGCCGTGGGGTGATGGCCGAAGTCGTCCACCACAATCACCCCGCCGGCAATGCCTTTGATCTCCATGCGGCGTTTGATTCCTTTGAAGGTGTCAAAGGCCGCCTGGATCTGCTGGTTCTTGAGGCCGCAATGCTTGGCGCAGGCGACGACGGCCAAGGCGTTGCGGACGTTGAATTCGCCGACCAGGTTCAGGTGGAATTTGAAGCTGGGGATTTCAAAGGTGCTGGCGGTGGAACCGAGCTGAAGATTGAAGGCCTGCACAGCATTGTGTGCGCCCAACCCAAAGCGTTTGACCGGGCAATGGGTCACCTCCAACAGGGGGGCCAGATTCGACTCGTCACCGTTGCCCAGCAGCAGGCCATTGCGCGGCACGAGGCGGATGAAATGGGAGAACGTCTTTTTGTAGGCGTCGAGGTTGTCAAATATATCGGCGTGATCGAACTCGAGGTTGTTGATGATGGCAACTTCCGGCTGGTAATGAATGAACTTGCTGCGCTTGTCGAAAAAGGCGGTGTCATACTCGTCGCCCTCGATGATGAACCACTCGCTGTCGGTGAAACGGGCGCCTTGGCCGAGATTATTGGGGATGCCACCGATGAGGAAACTCGGGTTCAGGCCATTGTGCTCAAACACCCAGGCCAGCAGGGCGGTGGTGGTGGTTTTGCCGTGCGTGCCGCTGACCACCAAGGAGCGTTTGCCGCGGATGAAAAACTCCTTGAGCAGCTCGGGCAGGGAGCAGTAACGCAGCTTGTGGTCCAGCACGTATTCCGCCTCAGGGTTGCCCCGGGAGATGGCGTTGCCGATGACGACGAGATCGGGCTTGGCGGCGAGGTTCCGGTCGGCGTAGCCGTTGATGAGCGTGATTTTTTTGGCCGTCAGAAAGGAGGCCATGGGTTCATAGACGCTCTGATCGGAGCCGGTGACGGTGTACCCCCGGTCCTGCATGGCGGCGGCGGCGGCCGCCATGGCCGTGCCGCCGATGCCGACAAAATGCACTGAATTGATTTGCGTTGAAAACATTCCGATGAAATTAACCACCAACGGGCCGGCGCACAAACAGTTTTGTTCATCCGGTGTGAAAGCTGCTTGAAGATGATAAACACCGGTGGTAGCTTTTCGGCATGAGCACACTGCTCGAAATACAGGCCGCGACCGAGGCGTTGTCGCCGGAACAAAAAGAGGAACTGGTACGTTTCCTCTCCGTACGTCTGCGTCCAGCCCACCAGTCCCCGCACGGGGCCCGGCTGGTGGCAGGGCCAAATGGAACTTTGCTGTTGGAAGCACCGCCCGGCGCTCCCCCGATGACCACGGAAACCGTCAGGCAAATGCTTGAGGATTTCCCGTGAGTGGTTGGTTGCTCGACGTGAACGTGCTGCTCGGTTGCGGTTGGAAAACCCACGTTGACCATCCGGCTTTGCTCGAGTGGCTGTTGCAGATTGACGATTGGGCCACCTGTCCGCTCACGGAATCCGGCTTTATTCGAATTAGCATGACGACCGCCTATCAGGCGACCTTTGAAAACGCACAAAAATCGCTCATGACATTGCGTGCCCTCCGGGGACACTGTTTTCTGTCTGATGATGTGAATGCGGCGTTGCTTCCAGTCTTGACCAGCTACAAAGACACGACGGATGCACATCTTTTGACCCTGGCGAAACGGAACGGGTTGATACTGGCGACCTTGGACGGGGGATTGCTCACCAAATCTTGGGCCGCCGGAGTGGCGGGGAATCCGTTAGCGCCGGAGATATCTTCAACATCATGAATACTTCAAAATCAGGCATGAATATCTTCGAGTTGATATTCTTTGTGGCAAACGTGTTGCTTGGAAGCGCTGTTGCCCGCCGGGGATTTCAACATTGGGGTTGGATTGGTGCTCTGCTTGGCTTTATCGGAGGTTTTGCCATCATTCCGACGGTTGTTTGGTTATGTGGCAAATCACAGAAGAAAGGCGCATGATTATTTTAGGTTGGGCATTCAACCAGTTTTGAGGACAAAATCCGGGCATGGCTGGTGAAGACGGCCGGGCAGGACGGGGAAGCGGGGAAGGCCGGCTGCAATTGCGGCTGGTTTATCATCCTTACCTGGTGTATAAGTGACCGCATTATATGAAAGCCATCCGAGTCAAACAATTTGGAGCGCCGGCGGAAATGCGCCTGGCGGAGGTGCCGGTGCCGCAACCGGAAGCCGGGCAGGTGCTGGTGCGGATTCACGCGGCGGGGGTGAATCCGGTGGAAACCTACATTCGTTCCGGGAGCTACGCCCGCAAACCGGAGTTGCCTTACACCCCGGGCAGCGACGGCGCCGGGGTGGTGGAGGCCGTGGGCGCGCAGGTCACTCATTACCGACCGGGCGACCGGGTTTATACGGCCGGCACGATCACCGGCAGTTATGCCGAGTACGCGTTGTGCCAGGCCGGCCAGATCCACCCGCTGCCGGGCAAGGTGAGTTTTGCCCAGGGGGCGGCGGTGGGCGTGCCGTATGCCACGGCATACCGGGCCTTGATCCAGCGGGCGGGTGCCGTGGCGGGCGAAACAGTGCTGGTCCACGGTGCGAGCGGCGGCGTGGGTCTGGCGGCGATACAATTGGGCGTGGCCCACGGCTTGAAGATGTGGGGGACGGCCAGCACGAAAGCGGGCCGGCAACTCATTCTGGAGCAAGGCGCACAGCAGGTGTTTGATCATGGCCACACGGATTATCTGGAGCAAATCCAGCAGGCGGCGGGGAAGCGCGGGGTGGAGATCATCCTGGAAATGCTGGCGAACCGGAATCTGGGCCGGGATTTGCCTCTGCTGGCCGCCGGCGGCCGGGTGGTGGTGATCGGCAGCCGGGGCAGGGTGGAGATTGACGCACGGGATCTCATGAGCCGCGATGCGGACATTCGCGGCATGGTGTTGTTCAACACGCCGCCCGCTGAAATGGCGCGCATCCATGCCGCGCTGTTCACCGGGATGGACAACGGGACGCTCCGGCCGGTGATTGCCCGGGAATTTCCGCTGGCCGATGCGCCCCAGGCGCACGTCGCGGTCATGGAACCCGGTGCGACCGGGAAGATCATTTTGGTGCCGTAACCGGCGGGGCCAGAGCCCGGCCTTGCGCCCGCTTGCGGAGGACGACCACGGCCATGACACAGGCCGTCCAGCTGGGGAGTTCTTCCGCCAGCGGAACCAGTTTTACGACAAAGGTCGGCAGCAACAGGAGGTGAAATCCCAGGAGCCAGGAGGTCAACACGGCAGCGACCAGGTCTATGGCCGGGTCAATGAACACCCATTCGAGCGGACCGAACAGGCCCAGGCAAAATTGCAGGACGTCGGCCCCGACCGCCACCAGCAAGGCCAGCATAATGCGTACGCGCGTGAGGCGCGGCGTACGGAACCGGCGAGACAAGGCTGGGATCATGGGTTGAGCGAACGCACCCACCATAGCACACTTCCGCCGGTTGAAAAAGGCGCATCTTGGCAGGGCCGCAACCCGCGCCGGCGGAGCGGGTAATGAAACCTCTTTCTTGAACCTTGCCGCTGGCCGATTAAGCCCTATAATTTGCCGGTGCTCGACATTAAAGTAATTCGTGAAAGACCGGATTTCGTCCGGGAACGCCTCGCCTTGCGGGGGGCGGGGGACGAAAACCACGTTGACGCCCTGCTGAAGTTTGACGAGGCCCGGCGTGAGGCGCTGGCCCAGGTGGAGGCCCTGAAGGCCACCCGCAACCGGGTGTCCAAGGAAATTGGCGCCTTGATGGGCCAGAAGAAAACGGCCGAGGCGGAGGCGAAGAAAAAAGAAACCCGTGACTTGGGGGATCAAATCACCGCGCTGGACAAGCAGGCGGCCGACGCGGAAGCCGGTCTCCGGGAATTGATGCTGCGGCTGCCGAATCTGCCCCATGAATCGGTGGTGCCGGGAAAATCCGCCGAGGACAATCCGGTGATCCGGATGCATGGCGCGCAGCCAACGTTTGACTTCAAACCCAAGGGCCATGTGGAATTGTGCGAGTCGCTCAAGCTGGTGGATTTTGTCCGGGGGGCGAAACTTTCGGGCAGCGGTTTTCTGCTCTACACCCATTGGGGCGCGCGACTGGAACGCGCGTTGATCCAATTTTTGCTGGATTTGCATATCACCCAACACAACTACACCGAGGTGTCGCCGCCGTTTGTGGTCGGCCCGCACTGCCTGGAAGGGGTTGGCCAGTTTCCAAAATTCAAGGATCAATATTATGGCGTGGCCGAAGGGGACGTCGTGAGCAAGCTGGGCAAATTGTATCTGGTCCCCACGGCGGAAACGCCCGTGGCGAACATTCACCGCGATGAGTTGTTGAAGGAGAGCGACCTGCCGGTGCGTTACTGCGCCTACACGCCCTGTTTTCGCGGCGAGGCGGGCGCGGCGGGCGTGGGCACGCGCGGGATGATCCGGGTTCATCAGTTTGACAAGGTGGAGCTGATCAAGATCGTCAAGCCGGAGCAGGGGTACGCGGAACTCGAATCCATGGTTGGCAACGCAGAGAAGGCGCTGCAACTCTTGGAACTGCATTACCGGGTTATTCTCCTTTGCACCGGCGACATGGGCTTTGGCAGCGCGAAGACTTACGACATCGAAGTCTGGGCGCCAGGGCAGGGGGGGTATCTGGAGGTGTCCAGTTGCTCGAACTGCGAGGATTTCCAGGCGCGGCGCATGAACCTGCGCTTTAAGACCGAGGCGGGCGAAAATAAATTTCCGCACATTCTCAATGGCAGCGGCACGGCGCTGGCGCGCTTGTTTGTGGCGCTGGTGGAGACGCATCAACAGGCCGATGGCAGCATCCGGATTCCCGCGCCGTTGCAGCCGTATTTGAAAACCGACCAGATCACGGCGTGAGCAGAAGATCGCCTGAATGAAAATTCTGCTGGCCAGCAGCGAAGTCCATCCTTACTCCAAAACCGGCGGCCTGGCCGACATGGTGGGGGCGCTGGGCAAAGCCCTGGCCCAGGCCGGTCATGAGGCCTGTCTGGTCACGCCCTTGTACCGTGGCATCCGGGAGAGTTTCCCCGAATTGCGGCATGTGGACTGGTACCTGAACCTGCCCTTGGGCGGGAAATATGTGAACGCCCAGCTCTGGTCGCTGGAACCGCAACCAGGGCTGACCATTTATTTCGTGGATCACCCGGGTTACTTTGACCGGGCGGGGATCTACGCGGAGGACAACCTCAGTTACCGTGACAACGCCGATCGTTTCATCTTCTTTTCCAAATGCGTGGCGCACCTGGCGCGTTATCTGCCGTGGCAGCCGGAGGTGGTTCATGTGCATGACTGGCAAGTGGGGTTGGTGCCGGCACTGATGTTGCAGCAGCAACGGGAAGGGTGGGTAAACCCGCCGCCGACCTGTTTGACGATCCATAATCTGGCCTATCAGGGCACCTTCCCGCCGGAAGCCTTTGAACTGACCAATTTGCCGGATGAGTTTTTCGGGATCGAGGGCGCGGAGTTTTACGGTCATCTCAACTGTCTCAAAGCGGGCATCGCCTTTGCCGACCGTATCACCACGGTCAGCCCGCGTTACGCCCGGGAAATCACCACGGAGGAATTCGGCTGCGGGCTGGATGGATTTTTGCGCAACCGTCAGGGCCGGCTGACCGGCATACTCAACGGGGTGGATTACCATGAATGGACGACCACCCGGAACCGTTTTCTTAAAGCCACCTATTCCGTAACCCGGATGGCCGGCAAAAGCCGGAACAAGGCCGCCGTCCAAGCGGATTTGGGGCTCCCCGGAGCCGCCAAAACCCCTCTGTTTGGCACCATTTCGCGGTTGGCCGACCAGAAAGGCATTGATATTGAACTGGGTGCGCTGGAGGAGATGTTGAGCACTGGCCTGCAATTCGTCTTGTTGGGGAGCGGTTCGCCGGTCTTTGAGCGTGCTTTCCTTGATTTGGCCCGGCGCCATCCCCGACAGGTGGCCGTGCGCATCGGCTTTGATGAAGGACTCTCACACCGCATCGAGGCGGGATGCGACTTTTTCCTGATGCCATCCCAATTTGAGCCGTGCGGCTTGAATCAGATGTACAGCCTGCGCTATGGCACAATCCCCGTGGTTCGGACCGTGGGCGGTTTGGATGACAGCGTGATTGATTGCACCGCCAACGCTGAGCGTGCCAACGGCATCAAGTTTCGTGAATACTCGGCCACCGCATTGGCCAAAGCCATTCGCAAAGCATTGGCCTTGTACCATGAGCCGGAATTGTTCCGCCACTATCGGCGGAATGCGATGTTGACGGATTTTTCCTGGGAAAGAACGGTGCAAGAGTATTTGCGGGTTTATCAGGCGGCGGTAATGGCAAGCGCGGCGGGGATGCTCAAAGCCGAGTAAACAATAGTCACCTCACAGCGAAGCCCAAATTTCCTTTGGTGATATTTACATTAGATATAACAAACATTGTGCATCTATTTATATTTATCCCGTTCGCCTGCAGTTCTGCATCTTGTCATTGCCAAAATGGGATTATTCCGCAACCGCTCCGTAGCGGGTGCAAACGGCTTGCACGCCCTGCCATGTCGACTCCGTCTGGCTGGCAGCATTGTCAGGGTTGTCCCCAGGCCGGTAAATACCAGCGTCAGTCAACAGCATCAAATTTGGATTGTCGGCGGCCCGGGCAACCCAGGCGGCAACGTATTTGGCAAATGCGGTCTTGAAATCATCCGGACACCCTTCCAGTGGAATGTTCTGCAACCGTTGGGCAAAGTCTTGGGCGTTGAAAATCAAGGCGTTGGAGTTCATGCCGGCAACCCCTGCCAATTCCGTTTGATTGCGCGGTGGGCGGCTGATGATGGTCCGAATATTCCGACGGGCGTCCAAAACATATTGGATTTTCACCTTATATTCCGGTTCCTTTTTATTCCGCTTCGTGTGGTTGGCGGAGGTGCCGCATCCGACCAAAGTCAGGCACAAGAGGAAAATCAAATATTTCATGGACGTTCTCCGGTCTGTTCAGCCCGGATCATTGTGAACCCGGCTGCAGTTGCAAAATTCCGTTCAATCATCGGTCCCAAGCTTCGGTCGTTGCGACTGAAAAGCCAAGGTATTTCTGGCGGCATCGCGTAAATGTGCCCGGCCCTCAAGCCCTTCTGAAAAGCTTGTCCCGGCCGCGCCAAGAATTATCCTGTCCGGGTTGAAAGCGAAATCTAATGCTTGGTTGATGGTGGTGTTTGTATTCCTGGTCGCCGTGAGCCGGTGGCCGGGCCTGATCCCGCCCGGGCTGAACGGGTTCACCGCAGTGTACGGCTTTGTGTTTTGCGCCGGGGTCTATTTGTCCCCGGCCCTCGGCTGGTGGCTGCCCCTCACCGTGATGGCGGCCACCGATGTGGCGCTAAATTTTTACTGGCAGGCCCGTGGCGTTGAGCACGTTTGGGCCTGGACGGCCATCCGCAGCCTGCTGGTCAACTATCTGGTTTACGCCGGCATCATCTGGTTGGGCCGGCGGTTCAAACCCCAGTCCAAATTTCTCACCCTGCTGGGCGGCGGCATTTTGGGGGCGCTGATCTTTTTCCTGGTCACGAACACCGCCGCGTGGTTTCTCAACCCCTTCCAAGCTCCCGAATACACCAAAACCCTTTCCGGCTGGCTCATCGCCCTCATCAAAGGCACCAACGGCTGGCCGCAGACGTGGGAATTTTTCCGCAACACCCTCTTGAGCGGCGGCCTTTTCACCGGCCTGTTCGTCGCCGCCCACGAACTCACCGCCGCCGAATCTCCCGCCGACAAGGAGGCCGGCGTGCGCGCCGATGACGTCGAATCCGAACCGGAACCCGAGACCAAGGAAGCCGGCGCATGAAAATCGGCGTCCTCTCAGACACTCACGATTACCTGGACCGCCGGATTTTGGAACTGTTCCAAGGCGTGGACCACATCCTGCACGCTGGCGACGTGGGCATGCAGATCATTGTCTTCGAGTTGGCCCAAATCGCCCCCACCACCGCCGTCCTTGGCAACACCGACCTGGGCAACCCCCTCAAGTTTACGGAAATCGTCAAGTTCGGCGACCTCACCTTTCTGGTGCATCATATCGTCAACCCCTATGCGCCGGACGAAAAATTAGCGCACCGGCTGGCCGCTGTCCGACCGGACATTGTGGTTTTCGGCCACACCCACAAGGAATTCAACCAAGTGATCGGCGGGGTGCGCTTTTTCAATCCCGGCTACGCCGGCAAGCCAAAATACGGCACCCCCCGCAGCGTCGCCATTTTGCATTGCGAAGGGAAAGAAATCCGGCCCGAGTTTTTCCGGCTGGCCCCGGACATCGCGGCAGATTGATTTCCCATTTTGATTATCCCTTTCCCCGCCCTGCATGGTCGCTCATGGCCGGCCATGTTTGTTTGTTTTCTTCCGCTTTTACGTTTGACATCCCCTGCCCCCTCTGGCTTTGTTCTTCTGCGCAGGGCGTTTCCAACAACATCCGGTGCAACAACGCCGGTCAAAGAAAAGTACCATCCATGGGCAAAGATACCGCCACCGCCGATGCCGCCGCGGAGCGAACCTCCAAGCTGCCGGACGAGCTTCAGGGCGCGCACGAAAACCGCTTCGACGCCGTCAAATGGAAACTCTTGTTGGTCGCCGGTTTGGGGGCCGCCGGCCTGGGGCTCCAGGAAAACCAGCATCCCATCCGCCTCTTGCTGGCGCTCATTCCCTTCGTCTGCATTTACGTGGACCTGATCTGCACCACGCTGAATGTGCGCATAATCGTCATCGGCAAATACTACGGCAGCCTGTGCGGCGACCAGTACGAATGCTTCGCCGACCGGAATCGCGCGGTTTTTCAAATGGAGGATTGGGCGCTTAATGGTTCCACCAAATTGATTTGCGGGCTGATCACCAGCATCGGCCTGGTTCTCTTTCTCCGCTTTTTATCGGAACCAGACAATGTGGAGCTGTTATGGAGTTGGCCGTTTTGGCCGGCTGTGCTCTTCCTTGCCGCGGGACTTTACCAGACCGGCGGAATGTTGGCCGCTGGGAAAAAACCGGGTGATTATCAGGTTCTTCTCACCACCGGTTCGATCGTGATAATCGAAGGGGCCTTGTTGAGCCAGCTTCCGGTTTCCAACCTCTGGCAATGGCCGTTCTGGGAACCCGTGTTGCTCATCCTGGCAGGCACCACCGGCTTTATGGCGGCCAACTACACCTTGGCGGCCTCGAAAAAGCTGCTCGAGAAGTTGACCTTCCCGCCGGCGGAACCGGCGGAACGCAGCCCCCAACTCGTCGCCTTGTTGCAGCCGGCCTATGTGCCGGCGCAATTAACGGCCGTGCGCGAACTGCTCACCCAAAAAGGCGTCTTCATCTTCCAATGCCTGCCCAACGGCCTGTTCCCCGCCGCCGCCGGCCTCGGAGAGGGGGCCGCCTCCGGCTACCAAAATGTCTGGGTCCGCGACAATATCTATGTCGCCTTCGCCCATTACATCTGCGGCGACCCCACCACGGCCGAACGCACCCTCGTTGCCCTCATGGTTCACTTCCAGAAAAACCGCAGCCGTTTTCAGGACATCATCGCCAACCCGGCCCGCGCCCAGGACCCCATGAACCGCCCGCACATCCGGTTCGCCGGGGAAAACCTCGCGGATATCAAGGCCCCCTGGCCTCATGCGCAAAACGACGCCCTGGGTTACTTCCTCTGGTGCTACTGCAAAATGGCGCAGGCCGGCGACCTCCCCTGCGGTATCATGGAACTGGAATGCCTCGCCGAATTTCCCCTCTACTTTCACGCGATTCAATACTGGCGCGACGAGGACAGCGGCCACTGGGAGGAACAGCGCAAAGTCTCCGCCTCCTCCATCGGCGCCGTCGTCGCGGGCCTCCGCGAGTTCGAACGCCTGCTGGAGGAGAAGCAGCTTTGGCCGCAACCGCCCCTGGCCGGACACCACCTGACGCCCGCCACGTTGCGCAAGCTCCAGAAGCACGGGGTGGAGATCTTGGCGGAAATCCTGCCGTGTGAAGCCCTCATCCCCGCCGGCCTCTTCCGCCGCTACGACAGCGCGTTGCTGTTTTTGATATACCCATTGCACGTGGTCGAGTGGCCCCACGCCCGCGTGATTCTGGAAGACGTCCAAACCCACCTCCAGGGCGAATACGGCATCCGCCGCTATTTGGGCGACTCCTACTGGCATCCCGATTACCGGGCCAAAATGAAAACGGAAAAACGGGCGGCGGACTACAGCAGCAACCGGGCCGAACGCGATGCCGGCAGCCACATCCGCGGCGAGGCCCAATGGTGCATCTTCGACCCCATCATCTCCGTGATCTACGGCGAACGATACCTCGCATTAAAACAAACGGGCGCCAAGGCAGAAGCGGACGAAATGCTCCGGTTGCAGACCGTTTATTTCAACCGGGCGCTGGGCCAATTGACCGGCAAGTCCAAGTCCTGCGAGGATTTTCTGTGTCCGGAAGCCTACTGCCTTGAGAACGGCAATTACGTCCCCAACGATCAAACCCCGCTCCTCTGGACCCAGGCCAACCTCTGGCTGGCCCTGCATCAAATGCAAATCAGCACCGCTGCCACCAGCACAAACCCTGTGAGCGGAATCGCCGCAAAAAGGACGGTCAGCACTGATCCCTGAAGCCAACCTCCAATATCATGTAGCGTGGAGTTGCCTCTAAATATCCCTACGGTCCGTCATGCTGGAACATTTTGATTATGTTTGCGGCAGGATTTTCGTTACTCGCATTAACCTCGGCACACAATGTTTCAGTGAAAATTGGCGTTTCCGGCGGCATCCTGCTTTTGGTTTTGGCATTGATTGAAACTGTACGCCGGTTGGCCTTCCCACGATCTCTTGAATTGGGGCCGGACTCACTGCTGCTTCCCCATATTTCTTATGAATACAAGCTTCGAGAATACAGGATTCCGTATGCCGACATTAGGCGAATGTGGGAGGTCGCGAAAGGGAATGGTTCCGTGCTGATGCTGCAAACCAGTGAGCGCACCGTGGCGGTAAGTTCCTTGTTGCTGCCCAATATGTCCAGCTACATCGCGGTCAGAGGTTTTATCAAATTTCAGGTCACTCCAACCGAGCCGAAGCCGCTCCCGCCGGCCGAAGCCGGCAAATACATCCTTCACTGCAACTATGACGGCAGCGGAGAGATTTATGTTTCCAGTGGCGAAATTCGTTGGCGGGTCAAAGCGGACTTCAGTGGTCGTCCGCACCATCCCTATCGACGATTTCAATTGCCCGATTTTGTGGTCTATGACTGGACGGACCGGGAGATTTACAGGTTCAAGGTCGTTCGGAAACTGGTGCTGGCACATTTTGTGATGGTCGAAAACGGTTTGCCCGTCTGCACCATCAGGCAACGTAGCTTGTTCCTGAACAAATACACCCTCGACTTTGCCAACGGACAGCAGTGGATATTCCGCCTGCCTCTGTTCTCCGTAATGTTTGGCGGCCTGTCCGCCACCGGTGCCAAAATCCGGGTTCGCCTTTTGACACATAATGTCTGGCATGTGTGGATGGATGAGATGGCGGACAACCCGCCGTTGGTGGCTGCGCTGGCCTTCATTCATCGGGAACGTCTGCGCTGCAATTAACCGTTCCCTTTTGGGTTGAATTTTTAATTCTGCCCATTCTGTCATTCTGTCCAAAAATCTTCCCATCTCAACTCTTCCCGCTCCCCGTCTCCGCCGCCGCCAAAGTTTGCGCCCGTTCCTTCACCTGCCGCAAATCCAATTTGCCCGTCCCCAGCAGCGGGAACGCTTCGACCTGGAAAAACTGATCCGGCCGGGGCTTCCACAAATTCGGCAGGTCGCAGGCCCCCAGTTTGTCCCACACCGCCTGCAACGGCCCGGCGGCCAGCTTGTGCAGCACCACCAGTCGCTCGCCCTTCTTCTCGTCCGGCACGGCGGTGACGACGAAATTCTGTTCGGTCACGCCCGCCAGTTCGTGCAGCCTTTCCTCCACCTTGATGTGCGGCACCATCTCGCCGCCGATCTTGCTGAAGCGGCTCAACCGGTCGGTGATTTGCAGGAACCCGTCCTCGTCCAGCGCGGCCACATCGCCGGTCACATACCAGCCGTCCCGCAACACTTCGGCGGTTTTCTCCGGCCGGCCCAGATAGCCCAGCATCACGTTCGGGCCGCGCACCAGCAGCAGACCCGCCTCGCCCAACGGCAACGGAGCGCCGTTGAACGGATCGTTGATGTCCGCCACCCGCACCGACACCCCGGGCAGCGGATGCCCGATTTTCCCGCGCTTGGCCCCGACCTGATGCAGCCCGGCGGCGCGGAAGTCCGGCGCGTTCACCGTCACCGCCGGCGAACATTCCGTGCAGCCATACGCCTCCAGCGGCCGGACGCCAAAGCGGTCCTCAAAGGCCGTGGCGATGCGGTCGGGCAGCTTCTCCGCCCCCACCGCTACGATCCGCACGCTGCCGAATTGTTCCGGCGAGCAGCCGCGCATATACAGTTGCAGGAGCGTCGGCGTGGCCAGCAGGAAGGTCACCGCATGATGTTGCACCAGGTGGCCGATGGATTTGGAGTCCAGCGGATTTGGATGAAACACCACGCCAACCCCCAAGGCGCCGGGCAGGGCCAGGGTCCCCGTGAAACCGAACGAATGGAAGAACGGCAGCACGCCCAACACCCGGTCTTTGGCGTTCAGTGCAAACACCTGTTCCATCTGCTCGATGTTCGAGCCGATGTTGTAGTGCGACAACATCACGCCCTTAGGTTCGCCCGTGCTGCCGCTGGAAAAAATGACCGTGGCCAGCGCCTCCTGGGCATTCACGCCCGGTGCCGGAACCGTGGTGCGCAACATTCGTTCCAGCCAGCCCACTGGCAACAGCCAGGCCTTCAACAACACCGCGATCTTCTCTCCCGCGCGCGGCCGGGCGGCGAGGTCTTCCAGATAAACCACCTCGCCGGGCGGTTTCAACTTCACCTTTTCCAGAAACGTCCGCGAGGTGAGTACCGCTTTGATCCCGCACTGCTGCACGCACGACGCCAGCGCCGATTCGGACAGGGTGTAATTCAAATTCACTGGCACCTTGCCGGACAACAGCGCAGCCCAATTTACCAACGCGCCCGGCACGCTGGGGGGCAGCAGCAGGCCCACCATGTGCTGCCCGGACCACGTTGACTTGAGGCGTTGGGCCAGAAAAACGGTTTTGGTCAGGGCGCCGGCGAAACTCACCTTCGGCGTCTGGACATCACCCATCGCAAAGCGGAATGGGAACCGCCGGGCCGTGCTGAAAAACTTGCGGGGCAGCGTCTTCATCCGATCGCGACGGTGCTGCCAGGCGGACGCCACCAGTTCCTGCACGGCCTGCCGGGCTTCAAACGCCGTCGTCGTGGCCGGCAGCGGCCGGCCGAAACTGACCGTCACCGGATGCGGAATGTGCGCCGGCAACCGCCAGACAAACCGTCCCTGCCGGAAACTCGACGGGGTGCCGGACAGCCCGTCCAGCGCTACTGGAATGACCGGCGCATCCGCCTCCTTCATGATGCGCTCCATCCCGCGGCGGAACGGCAGCATCTGTCCGATGCGCGTGATCTGCCCCTCGGCAAAAATGCAGACCACCTCCCCGTTGCGAATGGCCGAGCCCGCCGCATGCAGGGACTGAATCATCTCGCGCGGCCGCTGTTCGGAGGAGATCGGAATCACCCCCAGAATCTTGGCGAACGGCCTGATCCACGACTGATCATAGATGTCCTTAAACATCATGAACCGGATCGCGCGGTCGGTGGAGGAGATCAGCAGCAGCCAGTCCATCCACGAAACATGGTTGCAGACAAACAGCGCCCCACCCTTGGCCGGGATGTTGTCCCGCCCGTCCACGCGGATGCGGTAGAACGAATGGGTCAGGCACCAGAGCACAAAACGCAACAGGGAATCCGGCAGCAGAACCAGCAGATAAACCGTGGCCGCCAGCGTGGCCCCGGCCAGAATCAGAAAGATGTGGGCGGGGGTGAGTTTAAGCACCACGGTAAATAAGAAATAAACTCCGGACGAGATGAAAATCCCAACAAATGACACCAAGTTAGCGGCCGCCAACACACCCCCTTTGTTTTCCGGCGCGGGACGATGTTGCAACAGGGCCGAAATTGGCACGATGAAAAACCCGCCGAAAAAGCCGAGCAACGAAAAATCTATGGCCGCCTGGTCGAAGGACAGACCGGTGCGCCCTAGCAACGCAGCGCAAACCGTCAGCCCCACGGAGCCCAGAGGAATCAGCCCGTATTCGATTTTGCCCCCGGAAAGAAATCCGGCGGCAACGCTGCCTAGACCAATGCCAACGGCCGTGCCAACCCACAGTAGATTGGACTTCTGCGGGTCATTGATGCCCAACGCATCAGCAGCAAAATTGACGATGAGAAATTGAATGAGCGCGGCTAGGGCAAAAAAGTAGGTGTTGCCGAGCGTGGCCAACCACAGGACGCGATCTTGGCGGATGATTTTCAATTGCCCCCAGAGATCGCCGACGAAATTGACCCGAAATTCTTTCGCGGGATCGGCGGCCGGAACTTTGGTTATGAACAGGCTGGTCAACAACCCCGCACCCGCCAGCCCTGTCAATATAATGCCCGACCATGCTTGATTACCGTTAAAAGTTTTGCAAAGCCAGCCACCAAAATATGATCCGCCGGTGATGGCGACAAACGTGCCGAATTCTAGGATGCCGTTACCCCACGACAGTTTTTTCTCCGGCAACAATTCCGGCAGTAATCCGTATTTGGAAGGACCAAAGAACGCACTATGCGCCTCCATTAAAAACACACAGCCAATGGTGAGGTAAAGTTGACCGGTCACCAAACCGGTCAATACCAGCAGCATGACAAAGATTTCAAATAATTTGACGCCGATGGTGACCGTGCGTTTGCTGAGACGGTCCGCCAGAAACCCGCCGGCCATCGAAAAAAGAATGAAAGGCAGAGCAAAGAGGAGGCCCACCACGGCCACCAATTCGTTGCGCTGGTCTTTGGAAATGCTCAGGCTGGTGATCAGGTAAATGGCCAGCCATTTCAGGACGTTGTCGCTGAAGGCCCCCTGGGCCTGCGTGACAAAGAGCGCCCAGAACCCGCGGGTGGACTCAGTTTGATGACCGTTGCCATTTATATTGCTTGCGTTCATGCCTCCACACTATCAAGCCCCTGTCCTGGGCGTGAATCGAAAAACTTTGGCAAAGCATCGTCTGCGGCAATGCCGACCATGTCCAACAAAAAAGGCGTCCTGGCGGACGCCTGGTGAAAACTTGAGCAACCGGCTCAGACGCCTTCGCCCACCTGAAACCGCACGAACCGACGGATGGTGATTTCGTCCCCGAGCTGCTTCGCCACCTGGCCGACATGCTCCTTGACACTCACCTCAGAGTTCCGCTTGACGAAACCCTGATCCACCAAGCAGTAGGTCTGGAAAAATTTGTCCAGCACGCCCGCGAGAATCTTTTCCATGGCCGCGGCCGGCTTGCCCTTTAGGCGGTCCGATTGCGCGGCGATTTCGCGTTCGTGCGCGATGACCGCCGGCGCCACCTCTTCGCGGCTCACGGCTTGGGGATGGCCGGCGGCGATTTGCAGGGTGATGTCCTTGACCAGTTGCTTGAATTCTTCACGCGCGGTGGTTTCCGCCTTACCGGCGCCGACCTCCACCAGCACTCCAACCTTGGCGCCGGTATGGATGTAGGCGGCCACCAAGCCGTTCCCGGCGACGTCCAACCGGGCGTGACGGGCGATCTTGATGTTCTCGCCGATCCGGCCGACGGCAGCTTCGCGGTCGGGCTCGAGATTCACGGCGGGATCGTTGGCAATTTTCTTCGCGAGGTCGTCGCAGAAGGCGCGGAAGGTGTCATTGCGGGCGACGAAGTCGGTTTCGCAGTTCACCTCCACGAGCACGCCGGCCTGGCCGCCCGGCAAAATATACTGGGCGATAAGCCCTTCATTCGCGTCGCGCGAGGCCTTTTTGGCCGCGCTGGCGGCGCCGGATTTGCGGAGCAGATCCACGGCGGCATCCAGGTCGCCATGGGCTTGGGTGAGCGCTCGTTTGCATTCCATCATGCCGGCGCTGGTCATTTCACGCAGCTTGGCAACAATCGCAGGAGTAATTTCAGCCATATAGTAGTTGGAGGTTGGGGGCGGCGAAAACGCATTGCACCGCCCAAATCAGCTCAGACCGGCAGGGGCTCCGCCGGGGCGGCAGGCGCTTCCGGCACGGGCGTCACCACGGGCATCGCCGGGGCTTCGGGAGCGGGGGCGGGCTGGCCTTCGGCAGCCGGCGCGGCGGCCTGGTCGGCGTCCAACCGGCGCGACCGCTTGGATTCAAATTCCGCGTTGGCCTGCGTAATCGCCTGACCGATCGTCGCCATGATCGTGCGGACCGAGCGGATCGCGTCGTCGTTGGCGGCGATGGGATACGTCACCAAGTCGGGATCGCAATTGGTGTCCACGAGCGCGACGATGGGGATCTTGAGCTTGCAGGCCTCGGCCACGGCGTTGTGTTCACGCTTGATGTCCACCACAAACAGCGCGGCGGGCAACTTGTCCATCGAGCGGATGCCGTCAAAATACTTGTGCAACCGGGCCACTTCGCGGCGGATGACCGCCTGCTCCTGCTTGACGTAATTGTTGATGGACCCGTCGGCCTCCATCTTCTCAATTTCCCGGAGCCGTTTGATGGAGGTCTTGATCGTGTTAAAATTGGTCATGGTGCCGCCCAGCCAGCGCTCCGTGACATAAAATTGGCCGCATTCCTTGGCGGTGTCGGTCACGCACTGCTGCGCCTGCTTCTTGGTGCCCACAAACAGCACCTTGCCGCCCTTGCGCACGGTGACAATCAGAAATTCCACGGCCGCCTCGAGCTGAGTGAGCGTCTGGCTCAGGTCGATGATGTGGATGCCATTGCGCGCGTCAAAGATGAACGGCTTCATCTTGGGGTTCCAGCGCTTCGTTTGATGGCCGAAATGAACGCCCGATTCCAACAATTCTTTTACACCAATGCTTAACACGTTTTTCCTTTGGTTGAGACCCCGGATATTGTCGGGGCATCCCGCGGAACACGGGATTGATTTATATGTTGTTATGGCCGCTCCGCCCGCATCCGCGGACGAAATAAAAGGCCGTTAACCCGTCGCCGAAACCGGCGACCGGAAGCGTCAGAATAGCAGAAACCCGCCGGGGGGCAACAGTTAATCTCACCTTACTTTTGCGCCGCCAGCCAGGCCGGCGCGGCGGGATGAACCGCCCAGGCCGTGTGCAGACTTTCGGCAAAACTGACGGCCTCCTCCGGGCTGCCCGGCGCGTAGACCTCCGGACGTTTGGCTGGCAACGGACGCCGGCCCAGCAAATAATCCTGCAAGTGAGGGTTCAATTTGCGCGCGGCCCCCAGCGCCGCGGCCGCCGCCGCCAGATCATCCGCCAGGAAGCGTTCCAACACCCGGCCCCAAGCGAAGACTACATGCGCCGCCAGGTCATCGGGATATTCCCGGAAGAGCTTGCGCGCCTCCGCCAACCGCTGCAACCGCAGCAACAGGAGCAACTGGGGATAACGCACCCGCTGATGGTCGTCCGGATTCAAGGACAACAGGGCCTGGTATTCCGCCACCGCCTCCTCAAACCGGCAGGCGACGGTCAAGGCCTCCGCCAGTTGCTGCCGGGCCCGCATGTAGGGCCGCGTTTGCAGGGCCACCCAGAAGGCACCCGCATAACCATCGAACAGCTCCGGTCCGAGATTCTTCTCCCCCATCCGCACCGTCTTCCGCATCCACTCAATCTTATCCTCGCCCGACAGTCCGGCGTAGCCGCCCATCTGCAGCAGGGCGTCCACGTTGGTGGGATCCAGTTCCAGCGCCCGGCGGACCAACGCCTCCCCTTGGGCCGTCGTGGTCGCCTTCCAAGCCGTATAGACCAATTGCTGTGCCGCGCGAGCCCGCTGCTCCGGGACGGGCTCAGTCCGGTTCAGGTGATGGTCCAAGGCTTGGATCACCGCCTGCAGGTGGTTTGGCTCCAGCCCCGAGGCGGGCAAATCGTTGGACCGTGGTGTCATAAATCTGAGGTCATGATAAAAGATGGCAGCCGGCAGGCAATGAGAAACATCCTGCTGAACCTCAATCGAGGGTGGTCGTGAGTCCTTTGGAATGAGCCGGCCGAGCGATGGCAGCATCCATCAAAGCGGGAGGGGGTATGCCGGCACAAGGCGGAGGTCAGGTGCGGCGGTTTGGCGGCACCATCCTAACACCCAAAAAAACGAAACTGTTATTTTGGTTATTTTTGGTTATTTATGGTTATTTTTATCCTAAATACGCGTTGTAACAAATTGTAGGTAAACAGGTTGTGTTAATATTTGGGCTGATCATGGCTGGTTCCACCCGATTATGCGTTGTAAAACATTTATTTACAACACGTTACACATAAAATGCAGGTTCTTCGCTGTTTTCGGTGGAATGCCATTGCCCGTCAGGCACGCCCAGTCCCGGCGGGGAAGGACCATACAGCCTCAGAGCCACTGCCCGGATCCGTCCAAACAAGCCAGCCACCCTCTGCCGCCGCCGAGGAAGCGTCCGGACCGCTCGATGGTTTCGGCCGTCCCTGACGGGACTTGAGCTCGCTGGAGGCACCAACCCCGCGATGAATCGCGGGGCTACTTTCAGTCGCCCTCCGGGCTGGGGAAAGGCGTGGCGACGGCGTCCTGCTTTGGGGAACGGTGTCGCTCCCGCCCGGCGCGGGATTGCCACGGCACTCCATACGATTTTCTGCGAACCGCTGGTTGAGGGGTTCAAAGCACGAATTTATTGTTCGGGGTATTCTCTTCAGGAACGCATGGCGGAGAGGAAGGCATTGTTACCCGACGACGCGGGGACGCCGTGTGAGGGCACACGGCCGATATTGGTCCGGCGGAACCGATCCACACTTGGCGGACGACTCACCACGTTCGGACCGCCCGCTGGGACGCGGGCGGGGACGGCGCAGCGCGCCGTCCCCACCTCCCACCTGGTCTGGTTCGAGGGCGGTATAAACCGGCCGGTAAAAGATGTTAATTTTTGACACTAATGATAATCTTGCTAAAACTTAATCCGACCGCCGCAGAATGGGCGGAGACAATGGATAGAACCTTATTCCAAATTGGAAATCGGGGGTTGAAAGCCGGCGGCCCAAGGCGGTTTGGGTCAGTTGCGGCAGCCCGGTGGCTGCTGCCGGTTGCGACGGTGGCCGCCGCGGTCGTCCTCGGCAGGCTGGTGGATGACTACTGGCAATCCACCCCGTACACTTCGCTGTTCATTTGCGCGGTTTTGATCAGCGCCTGGGTGGGCGGCTTGGGGCCGGGCTTGCTCGCGGTCGCGCTCTCGGTTCTGGCATTCGATTATTTCTTCCTGCCCCCGATGGTTTCATGGGCGGTGGAGTGGAACGTGGTGCCGCGGCTGATCCTCCTGGCGCTGTCCGCATTAATGGTCGCGTGGCTGGCCGCCTCGCAACGGAACAGGACGGAATCCTTACGGCGGACGCGGGATGAGCTGGCCGCAACCGTGGAAGAACTTAAGACGGTCAACGAGGCATTGCAGGTGGAGAACGCAGAGCGAAAGCAGGCGGAAGCGGCGCGGCGGCGGAGCGAGACGCATTTGGCGGAAGCGCAGAGACTGAGCAAAACCGGCAGTTGGGTCTGGAATGTCAAGACCAAGGAGAATGTCTTCTGGTCCCGGGAGCATTATCGCATCTTTGGGTTCGATCCCGACACGGAGGGCGGGCAATACGCGGTCGCGAGGGAACGCATTCACCCGGCCGACCGGCGGGCCTTCGACGAGAACCTGGACCGGGCCATCCAGGAACAAAGGGATTTTGAAATCCACTATCGGATCCTGCTTCCGGGCGGGGAGGTGAAGCACATCCACAACCTCGGCCATCCCGTGCTGGGCGGCTCCGGCGAATTAGTGGAATACATGGGCACCACGATGGATGTCACCGGGCAGGTACGGGCCGGGGCCGCCCTGGAAGAGGCCTTCGCAAAAATCCAACAATCAGAAGCCCGGCTGCAAACCATCATTGATGCGATTCCCACCCTGGCGTGGAGCGCCGGGCCGGACGGCGCGGTGGATTTCGTCAATTTGCGCTGGAGAAATTACACCGGCCTCACCACGGACCAGGCCCGGGGTTCGGGCTGGAAGGCGGCGATTCATCCGGAGGACATCGGCCGGCTGGCGGACCAGCGGCGCCGCGCCATAACCGCCGGCAAGCCCTTTGAATTGGAAGCCCGCCTGCGGCGTTTCGACGGACAGTATCGCTGGTTTATAACCCGCGCCGACCCCTTGCTGGAGGAGCACGACCAGATTTTAAAATGGTATGGAACGAACACGGACATTGATGACCGGAAGCGCGCTGAAGAAGCGTTGCGGCGCGCGCAGGCGGAACTGACGCATGTCACCCGCATCACCACCATGGGGGAACTGACCGCTTCGATTGCGCATGAGGTCAACCAACCGCTCACCGCCGTCGTTAACAACGCCAATGCCTGCATCAGTCTGCTGCCGGAGGGCGCTCCGAACCTGGAAGAAGTCCGGCAGGCGTTGACGGAGATCATCGAGGATGCTGATCGGGCGAGCGCGGTCATCGCGCGGATCCGGCAATTGGCCAAAAACGCGCCGTTTGAGAGGACGCGGCTGGACCTGAGGGACGTCGTCACGGAGGTCATGGCGCTGGCCCGGCAGGAGTCCGTGACACGCCGGGTGACCCTCCGCACGGAATTGCCGGAGGAGTTGCCGCCGGTTTCCGGTGATCGTGTGCAATTACAGCAGGTTTTGCTCAACCTGGTCGTTAATGGCATGGACGCCATGAACACCGTTGAGGAAGGGCAACGGGTGCTGGTCATCGGCGTGCGCCAGGAAGCACGGGCCGGAATGCCGTCGGCCCTGGTCAGGGTTCAGGATGCAGGCATCGGGTTCAAAGCGGAGGAAAAGGAGCGGCTCTTCGAAGCCTTTTATACGACCAAACCGCAAGGGATGGGCATGGGGCTGGCCATCAGCCGCTCCATCATCGAGGCTCATGGCGGCCGGTTGTGGGCGGAAGCCAACCCCGGACCCGGGGCGACTTTTCTGTTCAGCCTGCCGGACGCAGGCCACGTGGCAACATGATCGCAACCGAGCCAACCGTATATGTTGTGGATGACGATCTATCGGTTCGCCGTTCGACCGAGCGGCTGATTCGTTCGGCCGGACTGAAGGTTCAAACCTTCACCTCCGCCCGGGAATTTCTCAAGGACGCCAGATGGGAAGGGCCGGCGTGTCTCGTGCTGGACGTGCGCATGCCGGGTTTGGGCGGCATGGATCTGCAACGCGAATTGAAGCAATCGGGAATTCCAATTCCGATCATTTTCATCACCGGGCATGGCGACATCCCGATGTCGGTGCGCGCCATGAAAGCGGGCGCGGTGGAATTTCTGACCAAGCCCTTCCGCGGCCGGAGCCTGCTGGACGCGGTGCGCGCCGCCCTCGAGCGGGACCGAGCGGCCCACCAGGAGCGCTCGGAAGCCGGAGCCCTGCGCCGGAGCCACGAACAACTCACCCCGCGCGAGCGCGAAGTGATGGCGCTGGTGGTGGCCGGCCGGCTCAATAAGCAGGTCGCCGGCGAACTGGCCACCACCGAGCGGACGATCAAATTTCATCGGGCCAACATCATGCAGAAGATGCGCGCCGAATCCCTCGCCGAGCTGGTGCGAATGGCGGAAAAGCTCGGCGCCACCGGCCAAGGTTAGGGCAGCAACGGCCTGCACCAAAGGACAGTGTCCGGCCCTGAACCAAGGGACAGTAGAATTCCAAGGCCGGGCCGATTAAGGTGGAGGCATGAATGAATTTCGGTTTAATAATGGCAACGGAGGCGAAGAAAAAGCTCCGGCTGGTCCGCTGGTTGCCATTGTGGATGATGACTTCTCAGTGGGACGATCAACGCAGAGGCTGCTGCGCTCCTCCGGTTTTCGGGCGGCGGCATTCACGTCCGCTGAAGACTTTCTACAGTCGGGGCGGGTGGAGGAAACCGACTGTCTGCTGCTGGATGTCCGCATGCCAGGCATGGACGGGCTGGAATTGCAGCGCCGTTTGGGGGAAGCCCACTGTCTGCCGCCGGTCATTTTTCTGAGCGCGCGGGCCAGCGAGGAGGAAGAACGCCGGGCGCGGCGATCCGGGGCGGCTGATTTTTTACGCAAACCCGTAAGCCGGGAAAAACTGCTGCAGGCCATTCTCACCGTCCTAAAAAATCCAACCAATTAACCGAAGAAAATGAACCAAACAATAAATACGACCATTGCACAGGGGAAAGAAAATATGAGAACAATAACATTGAACCACATAACAACGAAACAACTGGGAAATTCGGATTTGCACATCACGCCCGTGGGTTTCGGGTCGTGGGCCATTGGAGGCTCGGGATGGCAATTTGGCTGGGGAAAACAAAACGATCACGATTCGGTCGCCGCGATCCACCGGGCACTGGAGCTGGGCGTAAACTGGATTGACACGGCGGCGGTGTATGGCATGGGGCACTCGGAAGAGATGGTGGCGCGGGCGCTCGAAATCTGGCCGGGATCCCAGCCTTATGTCTTCACCAAATGCGGTCTCAGATGGGACGCGCAAGGCCAAACGCGTCATGACTTAACCGCCGCCTCCATCCGGCAGGAATGCGAAGCGAGTCTGCGGCGGCTCAAGGTCGAGGTGATAGACCTTTACCAAATCCATTGGCCGGTTGACGATGTGAACGAACTCGAGGAGGGGTGGAGCACCATGGCGCAGTTGCAACGTGAGGGCAAGGCGCGCTGGATTGGCGTTTCCAATTTCGATGTGGAACAGATGGAACGGGCGCAAGCGATTGCACCGATCACCTCTTTGCAGCCGCCGTACTCGCTGGTTCGTCCGGAAGCGGGGCCGGGGATATTGCCGTTCTGCCAAGAGTCGGAAATCGGCACGATCGTTTATTCACCCATGGCATCCGGGCTGTTGACCGGTGCCATGACCCGGGAACGGATTGCCAGGCTGCCCGCCGACGATTGGCGCAAACGCAGTCCTGAATTCAATGAACCGAAGTTGTCGGCCAACCTGGACTTGGTGGAACGGTTGCGGGCGGTGGGCGAACGGCATGGCTGTTCCCCCGGGGCGGTCGCGATTGCCTGGACGCTGCACCATCCCGCCGTGACCGCCGCGATTGTCGGCGCCCGCAAGCCGGAGCAGGTGGACGACATGGTCGCGGCGGCGGGCGTTCAGCTCACGGATGTGGAACTCACGGAGATTGAAACCGTCGCCGAACTCTCGGGGAGGGGCCAATGAACATCGGTTTCATCGGTCTGGGCATCATGGGGGGCCGCATGGCGGCGAACGTGCGAAAAGGCGGCCACACCCTGGTGATCTTCAACCGGTCGCGGGAAAAGGCGGACTCCCTGATCGCTGAAGGTGCGCGCTGGGCCGATTCCCCCGCGGCCTTGGCCCCACAGGTGGAAGTGGTCTTCACCATGCTGGCGCATCCGGCCGCGGTGGAAGCAGCCGCCTTGGGCCAGGACGGATTTCTTTCACGATTGGCGCCGGGCCAAACATGGATTGATTGCAGCACGGTCAATCCATCGTTCTCCAGGAAAATGGCAGCAGAGTCACAGGCGCGCGGCATTCGTTTCCTCGGCGCCCCGGTGAGCGGCTCCAAGGACATGGCGGCGGCGGCGAACCTCACTTTTTTGGTGGGGGGTGCGGCGGGCGATTTGGAGGCCTGCCGGCCGCTGCTGGCTTGCATGGGGAACAAGATCATTCACTGCGGCGGCCCCGGGATGGGGGCAGCCCTGAAAATAGTGATGAACCAATTGCTGGGAACCGTGATGGCCGCCTTTGCCGAAGGGCTGGTGCTGGGCGGATCCCTCGGTCTGTCCCAGGAAATATTGTTTGAGGCATTACTGAGCGGGCCGGCGGCAGCCCCGTTCTTGTCGGTCAAGCGGGAGCGAATTGAAAAGGGCGATTACGGCCACGCGGATTTCCCGTTGCAGTGGTTGCAGAAAGATCTCCAGCTCGCCACCGTCAGCGCTTACGAAACTGGCGTGCCCATGCCCGTGACGAACGTGGTGAAGGAAATCTACCGCTTCGCCATTCGCGATGGCCATGGCGAAGAAGATTTTTCGGCCATTTACGACTATCTGGCGCACAACTCTTCATTTGAGCGTCTGGGGTGAACAAGAAGCACCATAAAGCTGTGGCAAAAGGCGGCCAACCCGCCAGGCACATCCTGCTGTGCCCGTGAATGGCCCAACTCAATCCAAACCATGAATGACCGGACTCCAGCCGTTGAACAGGTGGTGGCAGTGCCGAATCCTATGCGGCGCCACCCGGCGATGGTGATCAAGGCCGGGACGCGACCGGGAGCAGACAATCCTTGGATTACATTTGCCTTGGTCGCGGTTGGGACGTTCATGACCATGCTGGATGGTTCGATTGTAAACGCATGACTCCGAATGCCCGCGCGTTGATGATCTCCGCACCCGCGGACGAACAAGGCGAGTCCTCCGGTCTGCTGGCGACGGGCCGGGTGCTCGGTCAATGCATGAGCGTAGCCCTGGGCGGTGCGATTTTTACCGGGCTGGGAGGGGCGGCGGCCGGCCGGACATTGCTCCAAGCCAATGCGGTCCATGCAGGTGTGGCCGGTGCAATAGCCGCGGCGCAAACAAACTTTCTGACCGGCTTTCATGCCGCGTTGTTGGCCTGCGCAGGCGTCGCGGCGATGGGCGTGTTCGCCGCGCTCATTCGAGGGGCGGAGCACAAACCGGCGCTGCGTGCAAGCTCAGCAAAGAGGGTCCTCAAAACGGTGCCAAGTTAGCAAGCCGCGACGCCGAAGGTGCCATTCGCATCGGGTCCCCCATGTAACCCCCCATGACGTCCGGGACCGGTTCGGTCCGGTTCAAGTTCTGATCCAAGGCCTCGATCACCGCCGGCAGGCGGTT
>Ga0182012_10001144_pt1 | contig 29357 bp, 24 predicted proteins | sample 612S2SmetaG_FD_120486 | JGI IMG/M metagenome (GOLD analysis project Ga0182012, IMG submission 120486) | Permafrost microbial communities from Stordalen Mire, Sweden - 612S2S metaG | ecosystem: Environmental > Terrestrial > Soil > Wetlands > Permafrost | place: Sweden: Stordalen | collected...
GACTTGGGCTACAACGTGGAGTCGGACAACACCTGCGGTTTGGTGGGGAGCGACAAGGTCAGCAACTCGGGAATCAACCTGGCAAGTTCCCTCGCGGCCAACGGATCGCCCGATTCCCAGAGCCTCGCTATCTCCCAGACGAGCTCCGCCTACGAAGAGGTCCCGATCGCGAGTTGTACCTATTACGCCGCCGACGAGCGGGGCGAGCCGCGGCCGGGCGTGACCGGCGCCAACTGTGACGCGGGCGCCTATGAGTTCGAAGGCTATTTCGTCACCTACAACCCCAACACCGGCAGCAACGGTCCGATCGATCTCAATACCTACGGACCCGGCGAAATAGTTGAGGTGCTGTTCAGCACTCCTCCGACGCTCTCGGGTTACGGCTTTGGCGGATGGTGCACAGTTCAAGAGGCTGTTGCTACGCCCTGTTCGGGCACGGTGTTCCCCAACGGAAGCTTTCCAGTGACGGAGTTGACCATGGGCACCGCGAACGTCACCCTCTATGCGCTCTGGGACACGCCCACGACGCTGTACGTCAACGCGAGCGACAACGGCAGCACGTGCGCAGACGCCACCACGAATGCCTGTCCCACCATTCAAGACGCGATAAATATAGCGCAGAGCCTTCAGAATTCGGCGGTCACCATTAATGTCGCCGCGGGAACCTACCACGAAGACGACGTGATCGATCTCACCAACAACGACACGATTGACATCATCGGAGCAGGCGTCGACTCGACCTTTATGGGCGATAGCTCCGGGCCGGATATCACCATTGGCCTCGGAATAGTTAGCATTGAGGGTCTCACCATTGAAGATGGTTCCAACGGAGGTAACAATGGTGGCGGAATTGAAGACTACGGCGTGCTGAGCGCCAACAACGACACGTTCACTGGGAATCAGTCAGGGTTCGGTGGCGGCATCTACGACGACGGCCCCCTTATCGCCAACAACGACACGTTCACTGGGAATCAAGCAGGTGGTGGAGGAGGCATCTACGTCGCCGAGGAAGGCACCCTCACCGCCGCGAACGACACGTTCACGGGGAATCAAGCAGGGGCTGGAGGCGGCCTCTACAACGACAGTGTCGCGACCGTGGCGAGCACGACGTCTGACACGTTCTACGACAGTGCCGCGACCCTGACCAATGACACGTTCTACGACGATTCCACCACACCCTCAAATGAGGGCGACGCGATAGCGAATCAAGACTCGCCCATCACGATCAGCAACTCGATCCTCGACGAGTCCTACTCTTGTACTGGAAGTTTTCCAACCAATCCCGACGGCGGATACAACGTGGAGTCCGACAACACCTGCGACTTTGGTACAAGCGTCGTCACCAGTTCGACGATCAACGTGGCGACCGCGCTCAACGCCAATGGCTCCAGCGGTCCCGAGACCCTCGCTATCGACCCGACGAGCTCGGCCTACCAGGAGGTCCCGATCGGGCGCTGCACGATAACGACTGACGAACGTGGTGATCCTCGACCCGGTGCGGGCTCAAGTTGTGACGCCGGCGCCTTCGAGTACCAATCGCCGCCCATCATCATCCTCCCACCTACGCCAACCACGACCACGACGACAACTGGCGCAACCGACACCGTAACTTTCGCCAGTGACGGTGGTTCAACGACGATGAGCGTGTCGGGAGCTAGCGGCTCGAGCGTGACATTGCCGGCCGCACCTACCTTCGCCGGCCACGTCTTTAAGGGATGGTTCACCCAGGCGAGTGGTGGGACGCTGGTGGGTCTGGGGGGCGCTGGGTACTCTCTGACCGGATCACTCACCCTCTACGCGCAGTGGACCGCGAAAACAGTGACCCGGCACTTAGTGATGCTCGGGACGGTGCACACCTTCGCGCTCGGTTCCTCAGTGCTGACCACAGCGATGCAGCATCAAGTCGCGGCGTTCGCCAAGGCCATCCGTTCGCGACACTACGTCAACGTGAGCCTCGAAGGCAAGGCGACTCTGCCCGCAAACGCGGCCAACCGTCAACTCGCCCTCGCGAGGGCTCGCTCAGTCGAAGGGTACCTGAAGATCCTCGGGCTCGCGACGGTCCATTACACGCTGAGCGAGAAGGTAACCGGTACCACCCCGGCAAGTCTGGTCGTGGTGGTCGCCTCGAGTTAGCACCCGCTGCACGTCGATCGAAGTTCAACGCTCGACGTGCAGCACGGATTAGGAAACGAGTTCCTTTACGACCTCGATGAGCGAGGCGTTCGTCTGATCGCCCAGAGGGATCGGGTGCACTTGGAGATGGGTCACACCCGCGTCCTTAAAGGCCGCGATACGGTCCTTCACGTAACCAATCGATCCGCACAGGGTCGTCAATTCCAAGAATTCAGCCGGCACGGCCGCCTCGGCTTCCTTCTTCTTACCCGACAGATACAGGTCCTGGATGACTTCGGCTTCCTTCTCGTAGCCGTAACGGATCGCGAGTTCGTTGTAGAAGTTCTTGCCCTTGGCACCCATGCCACCCACGTAGAGCGCCACCATGGAACGTTGGAACTCACGAAGCGCCGTGACGTCGGGACCGTCGCCGATTGCTAGTAGTCCGCCCGCGGTGATCATCATCTCAGAGAGCCCACTCGCGCGCTTCGCGGCGCCGGCCTTTAAGGGCTCTCCCCACACGTCCTTCGCTCGCTCGGGGATGAACAAGATCGGAATCCAGCCGTCGGCGATCTCGGCGGTGAGTTCGACGTTCCTCTCGCCGAGCGAGGCGATCCAGATTGGTATCTCGCTGCGCACCGGGTGAGCAATGATCTTGAGCGGCTTGCCGAGTCCGGTTCCCTGCTCGGGGGGTAGGGGCAGCGTGAAGTTCTTGCCCTGGTGCACGAGTGGCGCCTCGCGCTTCCAGACGTCGCGACAGATCTCGACGATCTCACGCGTGCGTCCGAGTGGATTCGTGTAGGGCACGCCGTGAAAGCCTTCGATGACCTGGGGGCCCGAAGCGCCGAGGCCCAGGTGGAATCGGCCGTCGGAAAGCGCGTCGATGCCCGCCGCGGTCATCGCGATCAGCGTAGGGGTGCGGGTGTAGATGGGCAGGATCGCGGCGCCGATCTCGACTGTGTCGGTGAGTGCCGCCAGGTAGCCCATGAGTGATGGACCGTCAAAGCCGTAGGCCTCGGCGACCCAGACGAGGTCGAGGCCCGCCTTTTCCATCGCCACCACTTGCTCGGCGGCTTGTTTGAAGCCCCCCGAGTAGCTCAACATCGTCGAAATCTTCATGGGGCCTCCGCTCAACTCCTCCCAGACAGTATCTGAAGTGACCTAAGGAGGTGACTGTGCGCGTCGACCTTGTCCTACGCTGGACCAAGGAGGCAGACCTGCCTTCGCGACTAAGAAAAGGCTGGTGACAACGTGGTCACGCAACCCAACGAAGCGTCCCTTGGCGAGTTCAATCCCTGGCTGCGGGTCAGTTCACTCATCGAGACCGCGGGCAAACTCCTCGGGCTCAACGACGGCATGATCAAGCGGATCATCACCCCCGAGCGCATCCTCGAAGTCGCGGTACCGGTTCGAATGGACTCGGGCAACGTCGAGATGTACACCGGCTGGCGCATTCAACACGACACCTCGCGTGGTCCGGGCAAGGGTGGGATTCGTTTCCACCAGAGCGTGAACACCGATGAGATCGCCGCGCTGTCGGCGGACATGTCGATCAAGTGCGCCGTGGTGAACATCCCCTACGGCGGTGCCAAGGGAGGCGTGCGCGTTGACCCCACCACCCTCTCGCGCGGCGAACTCGAACGACTCACCAGGCGCTACGCCTTTTCCATTGGTCCCATGATCGGACCCGACCGCGACATCCCCGCTCCCGACATCAACACCGACGCCCAGGTCATGAGTTGGATCATGGACACCGTCTCGATGATGCACGGACACAACATCTCGGGCGTCGTTACGGGCAAGCCCCTCGCCATCGGTGGCACCCTCGGGCACGCCGGAGCGACCTCACTGGGCGTGACGATCTGCACCGCGGCGATCCTCCAACGCATGGGTCGACTCTCCAACGAACAACGCGTCATCATCCAGGGCTACGGCAAGGTGGGTGCTCCGCTGGTGAAATTGATGAGTGACCGGGGTATGAAGGTTGTCGGCGTCGCCGACGTGAAGGGCGCCATCCACGTACCCGGGGGCGTTAACCCCCACGTGCTCGCCAAGCACTTCGCCGAGGCCGGCACGGTCGTTGGTTACCCCGGCGCGGACCTCGTCGATTCCGATCAGTTCTGGACCATTCCCAGTGACATCGCGGTTCCCGCCGCCCTGGGCGGGGTCATCACCGACAAGATCGCCGAGACCATGGCCGCCTCGATCATGATCGAGGCGGCGAACGGACCCACGACCGGTGAGGGCGCCGCCGTGCTCTCGAGTCGCAACATCCCCGTCGTGCCCGACGTGCTCGCCAACGCGGGCGGAGTCGTAGCGTCCTATTTCGAATGGGCCCAAGACCTCCAGGGATTCATGTGGGAGTCCGAACTCTTCCAGCAGCGTCTAGAAAAGACGATGCACGAGGCCTTCAACCACGTTTGGAACCGACAGAAGGAACTAAAGGTGAACCTTCGCGACACCGCCATCGCCGTGGGCGTCGAACGTATCGCCGAAGCGACTGAAGTGCGCGGCCTGTTCCCCTAGATCCGCGACCCTGCACGGGCCCTTAGGGCTAACCGCGGTGCGGCGACCAACGAAACTTGCGCAAGGCAATGAAACCCGCGACGACGCCCCAGATCGCCACGATTCCCAGATCATGCCAGGGCCACGCGGACATTCCCGCCTGCTGCTCAAAGGGGGCGCGCACCGCGGTGAGAAAGTGGCGGACCGGAAAGAACGTGGAAAACGTCTCCAGACCCGAATGGGGGGGCAACGGAAACCAGAGACCCGACAAGAAGAGCAGGACAAAAAAGGCGACGCTCGTCACCGGTCCGGCGGTCTCCTGGTTCGGGATCACCGAACTGATGGCGACGCCCATGGCGGTAAAACACGCGATACCCACCACGACCACGATGAGGAACGCCAACCACGCGCGAGGAAAGGCCACGCCGTAACCGAAACGACCGATGACCAGTAACACCGCCGCCTGGACGAGCGCGACGATCGCGGTGCTGAGAAAGATCGCCGAGAGCAGTGCCCACGCCGGCAATGGCGTGAGGCGCAGTCGCTTGAGCAGACCGGTTTCGCGACGCGTCACGAGGTTGCTCGTCAGCATGCTGAAACACGCGGCCATGATGCCGTAGGCGATGAAGCCCGGCACGTAGTACTGGTCATTCGTTATGTTGTCCAAGTAGGAGATCGTCTGTGTGCCGTTGGTTGCACCCAACATGATCAAGAAGATGACTGAGAAACCTATGGTGAACATGGCGCCGGTCTTATTAATCCAAAACGCCTTCTGCTCGTAGCGAACCTGGTGCACAACGAGACGAAGGTCACCGGTCCAGGTGTGGTCCTTTAGCGGCGCGACGTCGACACTCACGAGTGCACCTCGTCCTTTGACGTCAACGCTTCGTGGGTCAGTCGCAGATAGACGTCTTCGAGGGTCTGGCGCATCACGCAGAGACCGGCGAGCGAGACTTTTTCTTCGAGCGCCCAGTGGGTCAAGCGCGAGAGCACTTCAAGCTCGCAGTCGGTGTCGATTTCGACGCGTAGTCCTTCGAGACAACTCGGCGTCACGGGTAGGTCCGCCACGGCAATCCCTTCGGGCATCGTGAATGAGATCGCCACCTTGCCCATATCACGGCCCCCCAACGACGAGGGCGTCCCCGAAGCGGCGATGCGGCCTTTCGTGAGGACCACGACATGGCTAGCGAGTGCCTCGACCTCGTCCATGTAGTGGCTCGAAAGTACGACCGTGGTGCCCTGGCACGAGAGCGCACGAATCAACTCCCACGTCATTCGCCTCGCTGCAGGGTCGAGTCCGGTCGTCGGCTCGTCGAGAAAGAGCAACTCTGGGTTTCCAACGATTCCTAGGCCAATATCTAGTCGGCGCTGCTGGCCCCCTGAAAGTTTCTTCACCTTCACGTCGGCTTTGTCGCGCAGACCCACGAGCTCGATCACTTCGTCCACGGCCCGAGGCGACGGGTAGTAACCCGCGTTGCGCTCGAGCACTTGGCGAACGCTGAAGAAGGGTTCGACCGTAAGTTCTTGGAGGACAACGCCAATCCTCGTTCGAAGCCATCGCTGCTCGCCGCGTTCACCGGGGTCGACGCCAAGTACGCTCACCTCACCGCCGTCGCGTTTCAAGAACCCTTCAAGAATCTCGATTGTCGTCGACTTGCCCGCGCCGTTGGGCCCCAGGAGAGCGAAAACGTCGCCGCGAACCACTTCGAAACTCACGCCGTTCACCGCGTGCAACTGTCCATAGGACTTGTGCAGCGACTTCACACTGAGAGCAGGCACGATTGACTTCTTGGCTACTAGGTGCCCCGACTGGGAACATCCGTCTACTTCAATGGTAGTGACTCTTCACTCACCAGGGTCCAGCCCGTGGAGCTCCTTGGTCCGCAAAGTGCTTATCTCACACGAGGGACGTAGCGCCAGCAAGTCTTTAGAACTTTCTTAAACGGTTTGAGCACTTGAACGCTCCATCGTCGCCCAAAGTGAAACCGCCCCAACTCAAGGGTCTCGCCGGCCAACCCGTATGCCAAGACCTCGAGGAACTTGATCCGCAGTAGATCGACCGACGGGGAATTCTCCTTCAGTGCCGTGAAGGCGGAGAATCTCCCGACCTCGTCCGATCCTCGCTCCTCCGCTTAGACAGAGACGCCGAACCGACCGTCCGTCACGCGAAGCGACCGCGGAGTGCTTCGATTACTTCTTGGTAACCGCCAGGGTGCAGGACGCGTTCGTCTCGTACCGCAAGCGCATCGGCCGGTGGACAATGGGCATTCAGCGCGACGACATCGCGAAACGCCCGATGGCGACCAACGTGATTGGTTCCCTCAAGTTGGACTTGAAAAGTTGGAAAAAAACTTAGCGAAACCTCCGATTTACGGTGAATACTAATGAAATGGCAAAAGTGATATCGGAATACCGATCCCAGTTAAAGAGACCGTCCCAGGCGCGTTCCATTGCGACGTTCGCCAGCATTTTGCAAGCATCCACTGACATAATCGTCGAGCGAGGGGTGCAGGGCCTCAACACCAACGTGGTCGCCGAGCGCGCCGGGGTGAACATCGGCACCGTGTATCACTATTTTCCCGACAAGACCGCGATTCTTGTCGAACTCTTTCGCATTGACCAGGAACGGCGAAACGCACCACTCACCGAGAAGCTCAACGAGATATCCGACGCTCCCGACCTCGACCAGTGGGCCGACGAGATGTTCGCTCTCGCCATAGAACTACGTAACGAGAGTCCGGCGACCGCACATCTACGCCGAGCGTTTCGCGCGGTGCCCGAACTCGTCGCAATCGATCGCCAGGACACCGAGCTTTACCTTGATTTCCTTTCGACCCTCCTTCGAGTCCGGTTCGTGGGCATCTCAAAGGAACGTGCGCGCGCCGCGACACGCATCTTGGTCGAAATGACCTCGACGATTCTCGACGTCAGCCAGGAACTCGGCGAGCAAACACGCCTGTTTCTCGGTGAGGGTCTGGTCGCCCTCAAGTGCTATCTGCACACTCTCGAACGTTCGTAATCTCGCCCACGTGGTTTACCTTCGGGTGAATTCAGGCCAATGACAAGAAGCCCGAGGTGATGCAAAGCCCGAAGGCGCCGATGACGAGGAAGCCCGCCACGACCGCGTAGATCACGATACGCGTGCCTCGACCGCGACCCGTCGCGATTGCACGTGGCATGTACCAGTCAGGCAGTAATCCGAGTTGCAACATCCCCGCGCGCCACGGCACCGCATCAAGGTCGAGCGGTGCGTCGGGGTTCGCCGCGAGCGCCAGTGCGGTCAACTCTTCGTCGCTGATCCCTTCGGCGCTGGCGAGAGAACCCTCATCTCGTGAACCTGCCATGGACCCTCCCTCGTGCCACCTCTTCTTAACCTATCGTCACGACCCCGCAAACGTGCACCTCAATGCCTGAAGCTCAACTACATTGGCGTGCATGAACCGCGGGCTTCGCAACCTCGACCCCGCGTTGCGCCAGGCTTGGCATCCACTTTGCCGCTCTACCGAAGTGACCAGGTCACCAAAGCGCTTTACGCTGCTCAACCAGAATTACGTCGCCTATCGAACCCCCGACGGCGAACTGCGGGTGTTCGAGGACCGCTGCCCCCACCGCTTCGCACCACTCTCGTTGGGCCAGTGCGAAGGCGAAAATCTTCGCTGCGTGTACCACGGGTGGGTCTATGACGCGCAAGGAAACTGCGTCGAGATCCCCGCGCTCGGCCAAAACACGACGATTCCCGATCGGGCAAAACTTGCTGGACCCGCTCGCTTGCAGGAGTCACACGCCATGGTCTTCGTGGCGCCACTCGAACCGGCCACTCCAATGCCGAGCATCTTGTCAGCTCTCGACCCGGCATTCTTGCGCGGCGACTTACCCGTCATCGAGACACGAGCGAGTGCTGGTTTGCTCGCCGACAATTTTCTGGATATGGCACACTTTCCATTCATCCACGCGCAAACCTTTGGTGCCGGCGAGGCACGAGAGGTGCCAAAGTACACAGTTACCCGCAACGGGCTTCAATTCGAAGCTTCCTACGAGCACGAATTCTCCAATCGCGAGGACCCGGGCGTCGCCGCAGGGCTTCGCCCCTTGTTACAGCGCCGACGACTCACGTACCGTTACACCGCTCCCTTTCACCTTGAACTCGCCATCGAGTTTCTCGATGCTGGCGGTGCCAACGTCATTGGCTTCTTCCTCACGCCGCTCGACGACGAGAGCGTGCGCATCTACTCGAGCCTGTGGCGCAATGATCTCGACGGTTCCCAGGAACGTATGGCCGAAGCAATTGACTTCGAAGTGGCAGTCGTGAACGAGGATCTCTATCTCCAGTCACGCTACGAGGTGCTCGAACTTCCGCTCGACATCACCGCTGAACTCCATACGCGCGCCGACAAGACCACCGTCGAGTTACGGCGCATCCTCAGCGACTTCGTCGCGTCAGTCTCTAAGGAGTAGCTCGGTTCTCCCACGTGAACCCCCTTCGCCCGAAAGCCACCAGTCCACACTCAAAACACGCCATGAGACTGCCAGGCGAGTGAACTGGCGACCGTATCAGTCTTCAACATTCTGGCCTCGCACATTCGATCGCTCCACCAGGGGCTCGTTCGAAGCGCTGCGCCAGTCGGTGCGGGGACAGTTAAAGAGCTTGTACGAGGCTTCGATGATGTGGTCATAGTTAGCCCGCCAGCCCACGAAGTCGCGCCACCCCGCATCCCGGTCGGCGATCAATGGAACACCGCCGCGCTCGAGACGAACTAGAACGATGTCGAACTCTTCGCGCGAGATCGCAATCGGGCTCTTGTGACTCACCTTGAGGGGATAACGGACCTCGAAATAGTCAGCGACCCGTCGAAGGTTGAGCCAGCCGGAGCGAATACAGAGTCCGGCCGTTGGCGAAGGCGTGAGATCGACTACCGAGTTGAAGAGTGCCGCCGCATCGAGCACGGCGGCGGCCGACCCGATCCACGTCTGGTCCAAAGTTGGTGATCGGTAGAAGTTAAGAATCGTGAGCGTGGAGTGCGTTTCACCGACTTCGATGAACCACTGCTCCCACTCGCGCCACAACTCATCGAGCAGGTCATAGGAGTTGACGCTGTTCGCGATTTCAAGAATGCCCCACGGGGTCGCGGGCACGCCGGCGCGCACCGAAAGTCGAGAGACCGAGATCTCGCGGCGCTGGAAGGCTGCGTAGAGCGTAGGAATGAACGAGATCAAGAGCGCCAGCAGCGTGAGGCCAATACCCGCTTCGAGGTAGCCCAAGGTGATCTGCGCACCGCCGTGGCCCGAGGTCGTGCCTAACGTGAAGATCGATGAGCCCGAGACCTCGAAGGCTGAGGCGAAATTCGAAATACCCGCCGCCACGTAGGCGAAAGCGAAGGCGACCAACGTGAGCCCGAGCCACAGCGCTTGGTAGGAGAGCAAGACAATCGACGGGAAGAGCGAAAGCACCTGGTCCCGCTTCGCGTAGGACCTCTTTGATCCCGCGATCATCTGGAAGATCCGGCTCACCGCGCGCGCCGTGACGTTGCTGAGCCGAACCCGGGCCGAGCGTGGAAGAAGGAACGTCCTAATGGCCGCGTCAAGCACGAGCACCAGTACGGTCAGCCCCACACACCCCGAGAGCACCCGCACCCAAACCGCCATTATTCAGTCCTCCATTGGCGCGTGAGCGAAAGAGGCGAGGCGCATAGGAAATGATTCTACCGAACGGGTCTTCAAGGTGAAATGCATATTCCTGTCGGCGATCCACGCGAGAGGGACCGGTCGCTCTCAACTTGCGTGATTCTGTGCCAACCTGAGTAGATGAAAGACGCCGAACTGTCCCGTGAGGAGCTCGAAGAGCTCGTCGCGCACCTTCGCGAGGAGAACGCCCGGTTAAGGGATGAAATTCGTCGCCTCGCGCGAGAGCGTCACGAGGTTCCCCCGCACTACCAGTGAAGCCTTCGCGAATTGCTCGAACTGTACTCCCGGTACGATACGCAGGTCCCCACGAAGTGAGATGCCCATGACCCAGTTGATGCCCGCCGCTTTTGTCGGCCACGGTAACCCCATGAACGCCCTGGAGCACAACCGCTACACCGAAGCGTGGTCGGCCTTCGGCGCGGCGTTACCCACGCCCAAGGCGATCCTCGTCGCCTCGGCGCACTGGTACGTGAACATCACCGCCGTCACAGCGATGAAGGTCCCGCGTACGATCCACGACTTCTACGGGTTCCCGAAGGAGCTCTTCGACGTCGAATACCCCGCGCCCGGAGAACCCGAAGTCGCCCAACGCATCGTCGACCTCGTCGAGCCCACCTACGTTGGCCTCGACGAAGACAGTTGGGGCATCGACCACGGTACCTGGTCGGTCCTGGTGCACATGTTCCCCAAGGCCGACGTGCCGGTCTTACAACTCTCGATCAACGCCGAGTTACCCTTCGAGTACCACTTCAATCTCGGCGTTAAATTGCACGAGTTGCGGTCCCAGGGCGTGCTCATCCTAGGGAGCGGCAACGTCGTGCACAACCTTCGACTCATCGACTGGCGCCAACCCGGCCAGGGTACCGACTGGGCGCACCGCTTTGACGACGACGTACGTTCAATCATGACGAGCGATCCCTCGCAACTCGCGTCGAGCGAGAGCTCGCCGGACTACGGTCTCGCGGTGCCCACTCCCGACCACTTCCTGCCGCTCGCTTACATCGCGGGCCTCTCGGCCGCCGCGTCCTCACCAACACGGACCCTCATAGACGGTTACGAGATGGGTTCGCTCTCCATGACCGCCTACGAACTCGGCGGATCCTGATTACTTCTTTCGAAGTACGCGTCGCGCCCGATCGAGCGAAACACCGAGCGCTAGTACGCACAGCACCGGCAACGCGACGAGGGCGAGGGTGTTGAGTTGCCAGACGATCCGGCACAACGCGACCAACCCTACGACCACCAGGGCCGCGATGAACAACTCGGGCGTGTCACCTACCAGAAAATCCCACCAAAACATCGCGAAACCCTTGATGGCCCGCCACACCAAGGGTGACTTCGTCTCGCTCACGGCGTCACCTCGAGCACCGCGGCGTCGCTTCGACGCAAGCTAACGATGAAGACCAACGTCACCACTACGTAGATACCAACGAACATCAGCAACCAGACGTCGCCCCCGGGCCAGCGAACCTTCAAGCCTTCTCCCGTCCAGAACGTCCCGTAACTCGTGAGCAGGATCCCCACCCCCATCTTCATCGCGTTCTCGGGAACCTTGCTGAGTTGCTTGGACACCAGGGCTCCCACCGCCCCTACCAGAATGACCGCGATCGCCGCGACGACTGACGCGAGACCAAGCCGGTGCGCGGACGTGCCCAACGTGATCACGGCGATCACGACCTCGAGACCCTCGAGAAAGACCCCTTTGAACGCCACCACGAACGCCACCGAGTCACGACCAGTAGCGGGCGTGCTGTCCGCCAGTAATGCCACCGTCGAGCGGTAGCGAACGTCCTCATCGTTCTTTTCCTTAAGGCCACTCGATCGCAATATCGCCTTTCGAAGCCACTGCATACCAAAGATCAACAAGATGACACCGATAAAGAGGTGCAGCGTCGCCAGCGGTACTCGTACGAGCGCCGGACCGAAAAGTGCGACGAGCACCACCAACGCGGCTAGCGCCGCGCCAACCCCTTCGAAGCTGGATCGCCATCCCCGCGTGTGACCGACGGCCAGGACAATGGTAAGAGCCTCGACCATCTCCACGCACGAGACGAGAAAGACCGCAACGACGAGGACCATGACACCCGAAGAAACCGTGGTCGCAATCAACCCATCACCTCTTCTTCGTTTCGCTCAACAATCTCTACGTGCACTTCAACCTACGGGGTATCGACACTACCGAGATCGCCGACGAAGCTCGTCCTCGACTGCAGCGGGGTCCAGGCCACGGCTTCGTAGTAGGAGCAGCGTGTGAAACCAAAGGTCAGCGGCTTCACTCACGACCCGCTCGTCATCCTCGCTCAGCGCAGCGACGACGACCTCGACCGCTTCCTCTCCCACCTTGCGCGAAGTCTTTGCCGTACCTTCACGCAGCGTTCGAGCGACGTAGGACGCGTCACTCCCTTCGGCCTCACGCTGGAGAATCTTGCGCCACAACCACGGCGTGAAGCACGATGTCGATCCGTCGTGACACGCGGGGCCGTCCGCGTTCACCCGAACCAGCACGGCATCCTCATCACAGTCGAGGACGACCTCGACGACGTGCAGCGAATTACCCGAAGTCTCTCCCTTTACCCAGAGCTGCTGGCGAGATCGTGAGTAGAACGTCACGAGCCCCGTGCTTCGCGTGAGCTCGAGTGCTTCGCCGTCCATCCACCCAAGCATCAACACCCGACCCGTCGCGTCGTCTTGGATGATCGCGGCCTTCAGTTGCTCGTTCATGATCGCTCCTTCATGGGACGCAAATGCACTCCCAGGCTCTCTATCTCCTGACGAAGTCCCGGTAGTCCCGAAGGGTTCTCGTGGACGATCGAGGCGATCAGTGCCGCATCGGTGACTCGCAACGCATCGGCGATGTGCTGGGCCGAGCCCGCGCCACCTGATGCGATCACCGGAATCGAGATCGAACTGCGCACGGCCGTCGTGAGCTCCAGATCGAAGCCGGTCCGCTTGCCGTCCTGGCGGATCGAGGTCAGCAAGATCTCACCAGCCCCACGACTCGCCGCTTCGATGGCCCACTCGAGCGTCGGAGTCTTCGTTGCGACCCTTCCGCCGTGGGTGTGGACGACTCCTTCTCCCGCGTCAATTGCCACCACGACTGCTTGACTGCCGTAGCGATCGGCGATCGCGGTAATGAGCCACGGTTCGGCGAGCGCGGCCGAATTGAGCGATACGCGGTCCGCACCGGACTCGATGATCCTTGAGGCGTCCTCGACGCTGCGCACACCCCCGCCTACGGTAAAGGGGATCTCCAGGACGTCGGCAACTTGGGCGACGACCGAGGTCATCGTCTTCGTGTCATCGGGAGTCGCGGCGATGTCGAGGAAGACGAGTTCGTCCGCACCGCCGGCACTGTAGTACGTCGCCAATTCGACGGGATCGCCCACGTCACGCAAACCAACGAAGCTCACCCCTTTCACCACGCGACCATTGGCGACGTCGAGGCAAGGAATCAGACGAGGGAGAGGCATTGGCCTAAGAAGTTGAGTCCAGCGTCACCGCTCTTCTCGGGGTGAAACTGCACCCCGAAGAACGAATCCTTGCGCACCGCGACAGTCAGTCCGTCCGACGTAGCGACCGCGTCGGGTGAAGTACCGACGAAACTGTGGGCGAAGTAGTACGCGTCGCCCCACGGTTCGACGATCGCCCAGCCCAGACGAGGAACGCGCTCGGCCTGGAGACGAACGACCTTTCCCTCTAAGAGTCCGAGGCACTCGACGCCGCCGTCTTCCTCGCTCGCCTCGAGGGCGAGCTGCATACCCAAACAAATCCCGAGCGTTGGGCCGTTCAGGCGAAAGCGCGCTCGCAACGCCTCGGCGGCGCCGGTCTCGTTAAGGTGTTCCATCGCACTGCGCGCTGAACCAACACCCGGTAGGACCACGTAGGGCGCATTCACGATCTTTGCGGGGTCCGCGCTCACCTCAGTGGACCGACCGACGTGCGTGATCGCGGCCGCTACCGAGCGCGTGTTGCCCGCGCCGTAGTCGATGATCACGACGTCGCTCACAGTGACCCCTTCGTGGAACGCACGAGACTGCCGTCGCGCGTCATGGCTTGGGCGAGGGCCCGGCCCACGGCCTTGAACGACGCCTCGGCGACATGGTGGGCGTTCTCCCCGCTCGCGGTCACGTGCAACGTGATGCGCGCGGTTTGGGCCAGTGAAATGAAAGCGTGCGCCGCCATCCCCGGATCAGGCGTTATCGAGATGTTGGCGGTCGCGCGACCAGACAAGTCAACGACCGCGTAGGCGAGCGCCTCGTCCATAGGCACGCGCGCTTCCCCGTAGCGGGTGAGTCCACGCCGGTCCCCGAGCGCCTGGTTCAGCGCCTCGCCAAAGGTGATCATCATGTCCTCGACGGTGTGGTGTTCACCCGTCTCGAGGTCGCCCACCCCCTCGAGTCGAAGGTCCATACCTCCGTGAAAGGCGAGTTGTTGGAGCATGTGGTCATAGAAACCTTCGCCGGTGTGCACGTAGACGCGTCCCTCGCCGGGCACACGCAGGCGCGCCGTCAACAGTGTCTCGGCGGTCGCTCGGCGGTGGCGCACGCCCGGTGCGGGCATCGACGAGCCAGTCAATTCGGCGCGCAGTGCGTCGAGCAACACGTTGTCGTCGAGCTCGTCGCGCACGCTGATCCGCAGGCCCTTGGCGAACGCGCGCACGACCAGACCGTGCGGCAAGAGCCGTTCGACTATGTCCTGGGGCTTGTCCATTGGGATGAAGAGAAAGTTGGTGTAGGACTTGACGGGCTCGAGTCCCAGCGAACCCAACTCCTTCGCCATTCGATCGCGTTCGGCGACCTGGGCACTCACGTCGACCGGCGTCGCCAGGGCGGCGAGAGCGAGCGCGGCTGACAACGAGGACACCGACAACGGCGCTTGGCGCGACGTGATCACCGCGGTCAACTCAGCGTTCGCGACCGCGTAACCCACACGCGCACCCGCGAGACCGTACGCCTTGGAGAACGTACGCAGGATGATCGCACCGTTCGCCACACGCTCGAGCGCGTCGACGCCCGCGTAGTGCGCGTAGGCCTCGTCGATCACCAATTGACCCGAGACCTGTGGAATCTCGGGGAGTTCCCCGGTGGGATTGTTCGGTCGACACACAAAGACCAGGTCGGCCTGGGCGACGTTCTTGACGATGGTCGCTCCCGCCATCAAGGCCGCGTAGCGGTACATCGAGTACGAATCAGAGGGCACGGTGGCGATCGTGCCGTTCTCGGCGAAGATTCGCGCAACCAAAACGATGAACTCGTCGCTTCCAGCGCCGAGGGAGATCTGGTCCAGACCAACACCATGCAGCTCAGCGATCGCGCGACGAAGCGGTTCGTAGCGGCCCCGATCGTACTCGTTGATGTCCGCGAGGGCTCGGGCGAGCGCCGCCGGGCGCGCACTCGCCGGCGGCGTCGCAGGGGTGTTGCCGTCAAAGCGGATGATCTGGCGCACGTCGATGCCGACCTGGGTCGAGATGCGTTCGTTCGAGGGCGGCCACTGGTAGGCGTCGAGCGCCGGTGGAGTGCTCATCGTCTCGCCGTCGCTTTGTGGGCGGGCATGTCCTCGAGGTCGGCCAACGCCTCGATCGTTGGCGCGAGCCGTTCGAGTCCTTCTTTCGTGACGCGCTGGACGGTGACGGTCTTCATGAATCCCTCGAGACCGAGACCCCCGGTGGTCTTGGCCCACCCACCAGTCGGCAGAACGTGGTTGCCCCCCGTGGCGTAGTCACCGGCTGGCACCGGCGAATAGGGTCCCACGAAGACTGCGCCGGCGTTGCGGATCCTTCCCGCGAGGGACTCCGCGCGTTCGCCCAGCAGCGCGACGTGTTCGGCCGCGTAGCCCTCGATCTCGGCGAGGGCCGCCTCGAGGTCGTCGCCCACGCGCACCACGAAGGCCCGTGAGTCGGGCCCGTGCTCCATCTGGGCGTCCAACTCTTGTTGGATGATCACCTCGTCGTAACCCAAGTCAGCCGCGACGACGACCTCACTGGGTCCCGCGGGTAGGTCAATTGCCACGTCGCGACTCACCAATAGTTTGGCGGTGTTCACCGCGCCGCCACCTGGTCCGAAGATCTTGTCGACCGGTGCGATCGATTCGGTGCCGTACGCCATCGCTGCGATCGCCTGGGCTCCGCCCAAGGCCCACACCTCGTCGATGCCGAGTAGCGCCGCGGCCGCGGCAACCGCGGGTGCGCCAGCGGGCGGGGTGCACACCACGATGCGCTCGACTCCCGCGACCTGCGCGGGCACACCGGTCATGATGAGCGACGAAACGAGTCCTTGGGGCACGTAGATGCCCACGGAGCGAAGTGGCGTCCAGCGCCTTTCGAGGGTCACGCCAGGCGATACCTCTAACATCACGTCCGCGGGACGTTGCGCCGCGTGCCAGGTGCGTACCGCATCCGCAGCTGCCAGCACCGCCGCGGTGGGAATGTCCCCATACGCCACGGCCCGCTGGGGCTTGTCGGCGGTCGTCTGGTCAAAGAGTTGGGACCACTCGACTAACGCCGCGTCCCCGCGTTCGCGCACGTCCTTGACGACGTCTTCGATACTGAAGCTTCGACCAGTGTCGACTGGTTTACTCATGGCAACATCCGTTCTACGGGCAGCGTGAGGATCGAACTCGCGCCGCACGCTTCAAGCTTGGGCAGCAGCGACCAGATGTCCGCGGCGGGAACGAGCGCGTGCACCGCAACGACACCCGGCGTCGCTAGATCCATCACCGTTGGCGAACCGGTGGTGGGCAGCAGCGAGGTCACGTCAGCGAGACGATCCTTCGCGACGTTACAGAGCAAGTAGCGATTCGCCCGGGCGTTGATCACCGAACCCAGCACCGTGGTCAGCGTCTTTCGCGCTTCGATGTCCATCGACCCGCTGCGTCCCACCAACACCGCCTCGGATTCAAACAAGGTTCCAATCGAGCGCAGTCCGTTCGTGCGAAGCGTCGAACCCGTCGACACGAGGTCGATGATCGCGTCGGCGAGTCCGAGGCGTGGCGAGATCTCAACCGAACCCGCGACGCGTACGAGCTCCGCCTTCACGCCGCGATCGGCGAGGATCTTTGCTGCGATGCGCGGGTGCGACGTCGCGATACGACGACCTTCAAGGTCCTCGACGCTGTTCGCGCTGTCTTCCATCGAAACCGCGGCTTGCAGCGAGCAGGTACCGTAGCCCAAGCGCAACAGCACCTCGACGTCGCTGTCGTTTTCAAAGACCAAGTCAAGGCCGGTGATGCCACAGTCGACGACGCCGTCTTGGACGTACTCAGGGACATCGTCGGCCCTCACGAAGAGCAAGTCGATGTCCGCGTTACGACAGTGGGCCTGTAAGACCCGCTCGCCCGGCTCTTGAGGGGCGACGCCGCTCGCTTCGAGCAACGACCAAGAGGGTTCGCGAAGACGTCCCTTGCTCGGCAGCGCCATCGTCAGACGTCTGTTCATTTTCGACCTCGTTTCAGGACTTCCTTGTAACCACCTTCGCCGTAGTGCAGCCAGTGCGCGACACGCGTCACCGTCGCCGTCGAGGCCCCGGTACGTCGCGAGATCTCCTGGTACGGCACCGCCTCGTCCACGAGACGCGCGACTTGCAGGCGCTGGCCCATGGCGTCGAGTTCGTTGGTCGTGCACAGGTCGCGCAGGAACGCCGCTACTACGGTAGGTTCGCGGAGCCTCGTGAAGGCGTCCACGAGCTCGTTGAATCGTTGTGCCGTCTCGGGTAACGAGTCGGCGGGAAGTACTTTGCCGGATGTCATACTGTTATGCTAGCATATTACTACGCTACTATGCAACTTATCCCCGCCCTCGATCTCCTCGGTGACTACGCCGTGCGTCTGGAACAGGGCGACTACGACCGGGTCCTCTTTCGCCAGCCCATTGAAGAGTTCATGGGCCGCATCGTTGCGACCAAACCCGGCTTCATACACATCGTGGACCTCGAGGGTGCGCGCGACGGCGAGTTGAGGGCGAGCGTCGTTGAACGCTGCACCGCCCTCGCTGGTGCAATCCCCTTGCAAGTCTCTGGTGGCATCCGCTCAGTCGCGAGCGCCGAGCGTGCCCTTGGCGCAGGAGCGACACGAGTGATCGTCGGGACGGCCGTGTGGACGAGTCGCGAAGCCCTGGGGGAATTCGTCGACGCGCTCGGTTTGCGTCTGGTGGTTGCCATCGACGTTCGTGACGGTGAGCTCTCGGTGCGAGGCTGGAAGTCCTCGGCGGGCATCAGAGTCGAGGACGCGCTCGAACGCTGTCTGCTAGCCGGTGTCGCACGACTCCACGTCACCGCCATTGACCGCGACGGCACGATGCGCGGTCCAGACCTCGCGCTCTATGAGAAGGTCTGCGCGAGCGGCATCGCGGTCGTGGCGGCGGGCGGCGTGCGCAATGACGATGACGTCGCTTCTCTCGCCGCGGTGGGTTGTGAAGCGGCAGTGATGGGCGTGGGGTATTTAAAGAGGCTGGGTCTCGAACTCGACTCGTAACTTTGCTTGGATTTCCTTGAAACAAAGGGACTTTTTCCTCTAAAGATGTTGCGAAGGCCTCGGTCAGAATGTAGAAAGTCGAAATTGAAAGGAATCACGTATGAGGCGCAAGACACTAGACCTGCTACTTAACTGGGTCGGCGTTCTGCTGACCGTGATGCTGCTCGTAGCTGGCGTCGGGCTCTTGGTTGGTTACAACTTCACCAGTTCACAGGTGAAGTCACAGCTGCTCGAGCAGAAGGTTTACTTCCCCGTCAAGGGAGGCCAGGACTACCAGGACCTCGTCACGGCCCACCTCACCTCCTACGCGGGTAAGGAAGTCCTCACCGGTTCCGAAGCGCAGATCTTCGCCAACGACATCATCGCCGTCGACACGAACGCAATCAGCGGCGGCAAGACCTACGCCCAGGTTAGCGCCGCGTCGCTGAAGGACCCCTCGAACACCTCCTTGGCCAACGAGGTGAACCTGGTCTTTCGTGGTGACACGTTGCGCGGACTACTGCTCAACGCCTACGCTTTCGGATTCCTCGGGGTCGTGGCACTGTACGCCGCGATTGCCTCGTTCCTTCTCGCCCTGGTCATGCTCGTGCTCACCCTGTTGGGTGTTCGTCACTACAGGAAGGGTGACCCGGCGGACGTGATCTAGAAGATCTGACTCCCCAAAAGAGCCCGGGACCCCCTCCCGGGCTCTTTTGACTTTTTAGAACTGAGTCGGCGGCGATTCACGCGACATCGCCACCACACTGAACGCGCAGTCGAAAGGAGAACGAGATCCGAGATCCACTCGAGTTGGACATCGTCCCCGACCAAGACCTTCGCACGCTTCGCCACCGTCGGTTCATGACCGGTGCCGCGATTGTGGCGTTGATGGGACCAGGCGTGATGGTAATGCTCGCCGATACCGACGCTGGCAGTGTCATCACCGCCGCGCAGTCTGGCGCGAAATACCGCTACGTATTGGTACTTCCCCAACTGTTGCTCATCCCGGTCCTCTACCTGATCCAAGAGATGACGGTCCGGCTCGGACTCAGCACACAAAAAGGCCACGGAGCCCTCATCCGCGAGACCTTCGGCAAGCGCTGGGCCTTGTTATCAGCGGTGACCTTGTTCGTCGCGTGCGTGGGGGCGCTCGTCACCGAGTTCGCCGGGGTCGCCGGGGTGGGAGAACTGGTGGGGGTTCCGAGGTGGGTGTCTACCTGCCTCGCGGCGACCGCCCTGATGTCACTCGTGCTCCTCGGTCGGTATCGACGAGTCGAACACGTGGGCATCGCCGTGGGCGCGCTGGAACTTCTCTTCATACCAGCGGCCCTGCTGGCGCATCCTCACGTCGCCATGATGCTGCACGATTTTGCTCATCCTTTTCACGCGAGTGACGCCTTCGTGACCCTGCTCGGGGCGAACGTGGGCGCGGTGATCATGCCGTGGATGATCTTCTACCAACAAGAGGCGGTCATCGACAAGGGTCGGCGTGGTCTGAGTATCCGATCCTCGCTTCGCTCGGCCCGTTTGGACACGGCGCTAGGAGCGGTCGTCACTCAGATAGTGATGGTGGCGGTCGTGGTCGCCTCCGCGGCCACCCTGGGGGTGACTCACCAAGGGCGTGCTCTCGACAGCATCGGCGCCATCGCCAATGCTCTGACGCCATTCCTGGGGCATCGAGATGCCGTCATCTTTTTTGGGCTCGGCATGATCGGGGCTTCGGTGGTCGCGGCGCTCGTCGTCACCCTCGCGGGCGCGTGGGGAATCTCTGAGGTACTCGGTTGGCGTCACAGCCTCAACGATTCACCGATCCAAGCCGCCGGCTTCTACGCGCTGGCCGTTGGGGGAACGCTCTCCGGTGCGGTTCTGGTGCTCGTAGTGCCCAATCTCGTCAACCTCTCCGTCGACGTTGAAGTGATGAACGCGTGCCTCTTGCCGATCGTCCTCGGCTTTCTGCTCGCGCTCGAACGACGAGCCCTGCCTCCAGAGTTACGGATGCGAGGTGCGCGTAGGGTCATCACCTACGCGCTGACCAACCTCGTTATTCTCTTCGGGCTCTTCACCCTCGTACTCAGCCTGCACGGCGCGATCAAGTGACGATGTGCGATCAACTTCGTGAATCGCCTTGACCAAGAGAGTCCCTCCCGGCACCTTCAGTCGATGAGGCGTCTCCGGTTCGCTACCGGGTCCAAAGATCCATCACTAACCTCGAAGTCTGGGTACATTCGAAGTGAGCGCGAGCCGCCCCGCTCTCGTCGGGGCGATACCGGTTCGGCGCGCACTCCCTCGTAGAGCGCGCCGCACGGTGGGGGCCTGGTGCTTCGCCGACCACATGGGACCCGCGGACGTGACGAAAAAACACGGCCTGGACATCGGACCCCACCCCCACGCCGGCCTGCAGACCGTCACGTGGCTCGTCTCGGGCGAAGCGGTACACCACGACAGTCTGGGCACCGAGCAACTGATCGCCCCGGGACAACTGAACCTGATGACCGCGGGCAAGGGAGTGTCGCACTCCGAAGAGGCGACGGGACAGTACGAAGGGTCCCTGCACGGCATCCAACTCTGGATCGCTCAACCCGACGCGACGCGAGGTCTCGCGCCGGCCTTCGAGCATCACGGCGAACTCCCGAGGCTCGAGATGGCGAACCTTGGCGCGACGGTGCTCGTCGGTTCCTTCGAGGGCGTCACCAGTCCCGCGCGACACGACACCGACCTCGTTGGTCTCGAATTGGTCGTACGGGGCCCGACGGTCCTACCACTGCGGCGCGACTACGAGTACGCGATCATCGTCCTCGAAGGCGCGTTGCTCGTGCGCGACGAACTACTCGAACCCGGACACCTCGGTTACCTTTCTAGCGGGGACGACGAACTCTTCGTTGACGCGTCGCCATTCGCTCGCGCGATGTTCCTCGGGGGTGTCCCCTTCAAGAGCGAAGTCCTGATGTGGTGGAATTTCGTCGCGCGAAGCCGTCAAGAGATCGACGACGCCTTTACTTCGTGGAGGAACGACGACGGCCGCTTTGGTACTGTGACGAGTCCGCTCAGTCGCATCGAAACGACCGCACCGTACTGGCGTCGAGCCTCCAGCTAAAGAGAGACCCGCCGAAGGACTAGATCTTTTCGGGCACCATCTCGATGGCCCCGCACGGACATTCCTTCACGCAGATGCCACAACCCTTGCAGAAGTCATAGTCGAACTCGTAGCGCTCCCCCGTACCGAGCTTGCGTACCGCGTTGTCCGGACAAACCCCGAAACAGTTGTCGCATTCGAAGCAGTTGCCGCACGAGAGACAGCGCCGAGCCTCGAAGAGGGCGTTGTCCTCGTTGAGACCGCCGATCACTTCATCGAAGGTGGACTGTCGACGAATCTTTTCGAGTTCGGGACGCTTCTGACGCGGCGCGTCTGCGTAGTACCAGGTGTTCAACCGGTCAGCGGTCGCCAGCCCATGACGAACCTTCACCGGGCGTTCGACCCCGTTCACAAAATCGTCAATCCCGTGAGCCGCGCGCTTGCCGTGGCCCACGGCGACCGTCGCGGTGCGCTCTGCGGGCACGGCGTCACCGCCCGCGAAGATGCCACTCGGCGCTGCCATCATTGACTGCTCCACTGTGACGACGCCGTTGGTGATCCTGATACCGGGTGCCCGGTCGAGCAACGAGAGGTCAGTATCCTGGCCGAGCGCGAGCACCAGGGCGTCCGCGTCGAGCTCCTCGAACTCACCGGTCGGCTCGGGGAAGCCTTCGGCGTTGAGCGCCATCTTTTCCAAGACCATCTTTTCGCCCTCGAATCGGTTGACCGTCGAGAGCCAGCGCACCGTCACCCCTTCACCCAACGCCTGTTCGAGTTCTTCGCCGCTCGCACCCATGCGTTCGCGATTACGCCGGTAGACAATCACCGCGTCGGTCGCCCCGAGTCGACGCGCGGTGCGCGCCGCGTCAAAGGCCGTGTCACCGCCGCCGTAGACCACGACGCGGCGCCCGAGCAAGGGCGGGTCGTCCTCGGCGACCTGGTGCAGGAACGTCACGGCGTCGACTACTCGCGACGAGTCGCCGGCGGGTATGTTCACGCGCTTGCCGAGTTGAGCCCCCACGGCGAGGAAGACCGCATCGAAGTTGCCCTTGACGCGTTCTTCTTCGACGTCGTGTACCACGTGATTCAGTTCGACTTCGACACCCTGGGCGACGATGCGACCAATCTCCGCGTCCAGAACTGAACGGGGCAGCCGGTAGGCCGGTATGCCGTAGCGCATCATGCCACCGAGTTGTGAAGCCGAGTCAACCAACTTCACCTGGTGCCCGAGACGACGCAGGTGGTAGGTGGCGCTCAGTCCGGCCGGACCCGCACCGACGACTAGAACTCGCTTGCCAGTGTCGCTACCGGGGATCGGCAAGGACCAGCGCTTTTCAATCGCGAGGTCCCCGAGAAAGCGCTCGACGGCGTTGATGCCCACCGCCTCATCGACCTGAACCCGGTTACACGCCGTTTCGCACGGGTGAAAACAAACCCGGCCCATGATCGCGGGCATGGGATTCTCCTCGACCAACTTCTCCCACGCGCGCCGGTAGTTCCCGGACTCGGCGTAGTAGAGCCATCCCTGGATGTTCTCGCCCGCGGGACAGGCGTCGTTGCACGGTGGCAGACGATCGACGTAGACCGGACGCTCGACTCGCCACGATCCGGTGTGGTTCGCGCGACTCGATCCCACATCCAAAGTGATGGCGAAGGGAATCTCCATTAGACGTGAACCTCCTGGTCGCTCGAAGCGGGCTCGACGAGCCCGTAGCGCGCGATGTTCTGGTCGGCGATCGTCTGGATCCGCGCGACGATATCGGGACGAGGCTTCTTGCCAAAGAGGTGGGCGTAGCGACGCTGGATCGAGAGGTACTCCTGGACCGGCACCTGACGGCGGATCTTAGCGACGTCAGTGACGACACCGTTGTGCGCCTCAAAGACCGGGAAGAGACCAGTTTCCTTGGCGAGACGCGCAATATGGATCGTCTCGCTCGACGCCGATCCCCAACCGAGTGGGCAGGGCACCAGCACGTGAAGGTAGCGCGCGCCGCGCATCGACATGGCACGCTCCACTTTCTGTTCGAGGTCGTGCAAGTCCGCGACGGTGGCGGTGGCGACGTAAGGAATGTCATGAGCCATCGCGATGCGCGGCAGGTCCTTACCCTGTCCAAAGACGTTACCCGGCTCGGGTCCCACGACGTCGGTGGTGGCCGTGCGTGCCGCGGGCGGCGTCGCCGCGGAGCGTTGCACGCCAGTGTTCATGTAACCCTCATTGTCGTAACAGATGAACAGGACGTCATCGTTGCGCTCGAACATACCCGACAAGCACCCAAAACCAATGTCCACCGTGCCACCATCGCCCGCTTGGGCGACGACACGGACATCGTGTAGACCCTTGACGCGAAGCGCGGCCGCGACGCCCGTCGCGACGGCAGGCGCGTTGCCAAAGAGCGAATGCAGCCAGGGGATGCGCCACGAAGTCTCGGGGTACGGCGTCGAAAACACTTCGAGGCATCCCGTCGCGTTCACCGCAACGATCTGACCCCCACTCGATCGCATCGCCGCGTCGAGGGCGTAGCGAGCTCCTAAGGCCTCACCACAGCCCTGGCAGGCTCGGTGTCCCGAGTCAATGGAGTTCGCGCGGTTGGGGCTCGACTGGACGGTGCGTTCGTCGTCGCTCAAGAGGCGGTTGCCCACCGCGAAGCTACCGATTTGATAGAAGTGCACGGGTTGGGTGGTCACGACTCGCTCCTCGGGTATGAAGCGCTGAGCGCGCCACGATCACGCAGCAGATTCTCCGCCGACGGACCTGAACGTCGCGTCTTCGCCATCCGGTCCCGCTCACGATCGACCGCGTCGTGATCGAGGTCGAGGAAGGTGAGGGCCGGTAGGTCGCCGCGCACCGCGTCGGCGATAAGTGCCTCGAGTGCCCGGCGCGTGATCGAACGACCACCGAGCCCCGCGACGACGTTACGCATCACGTACTGTTCGCCCTGCATCGACATCGCGACGTCGGTCGAGAGCACGCCGCCAAAACCTACTGAGAACGCCTTTTCGAGCACGACTATCTGTGACGCTCCGCTTAGAGCTTCGCGTACCGCGTCACCGGGGAACGGCCGAAAAGAGGTGATGCCCACCACGCCGACGCGTTCGCCCAATTCGCGTCGAATATCGACGGCGTCTTTGATCGTGCCGAGGACCGAGCCCAGCGCCACGATGATGATCTCAGCGTCCTCGGTCCGGTAGGCCCGCACGAGACCCCCGCTCGCGCGACCAGTTAACTCCTCGAACTCGGTGGCGATCACCGGGATGCGCTCTAAGGCGTCGAGCTGACGTAGATGAGCGAGATAACGAACTTCCTCGAAGGCCTCGGGACCCACCATGGCGCCAATGGAAACCGGGTCCGCGGGGTCCAACACCTGACGGGGCTCGTAGGGGGGAAGAAAGGCGTCAACGGTCGCCTGGTCGAGAATGTCCACGCCTTCGACGGCGTGAGTGAGTATGAATCCGTCCATGCAGACCATCACCGGCACCGAGAGTTCCTCGGCGAGTCGAAAGGCCTGCACGTGCAGGTCAGCCGCCTCTTGGTTGGTCTCGGCGAAGAGTTGGATCCAGCCCGAGTCACGCACTGCCATTGCGTCGCTGTGATCGTTCCATATGTTGATGGGCGCTCCGATGGCGCGATTCGCGAGCGTCATCACAATGGGAAGACCCAGACCAGCGGCGTTGTACACCGCCTCGATCATGTAGAGCAGGCCCTGGCTCGCGGTCGCCGTGTAGGACCGCGCCCCGGTCGCCGAGGCGCCAATCGCCACGGACATCGCGGCGAACTCGGATTCGACGTTGATGTACTCGCACGGTGCGAGGGTGCCTTCTTTTACCATCGCGCCGACGGCCTCGATGATGTGGGTCTGGGGCGAAATGGGATAGGCGCACACGACCTCGGGTCGACAGAGAGCCACCGTTTCGGCGACCGCACGCGAACCCTCAATTTGTCGAAGCATGAGCGAGCTCCTCTTTGGCGTTGATCACGAACTCGAAAGCGGCCGTCGCGGCGGCGGCGTTGCGCTCGCCCACCACACCTTCGAACCGGTCAAGGATGGCTTGACGAATGGCGTCCAGAGTGATCTCGCCGGTGAAGGCGGCAAAGCCGCCGAGCAACGCCGCGTTCGGCAAGGGTCGTCCGACGTGCTCGAGAGCGATCTCGGTCGCGGGGCAGGTGAGGAGACGGTCCTGGGCGAAGGCACGAAAGTGGTCGTCAAATCCCAACTCGGAGAATGAGCGTGACGTATTAATGAGGACGTAGCCGTCGTTCGAAAGACCCGAGAAAAGGTCGACTTGGTGGATGAGGGTCACGTCTTGGACGATCACCGCGTCGGGCTCCATCACCGGCTCGCGCGTGCGGATGGGCACGTCGTCAATGCGACAGTACGAGACGACCGGCGCGCCGGTTCGCTCGGATCCAAAACTCGGAAAAGCCTGTGCGTGACGCCCTTCGGCGAAAGCAGCGACGGAAAGAATCTCTGCGGCGGTGACCACCCCCTGGCCACCTCGGCCGTGAATTCGTACCTGGAGCATGGTCGTCTAGCGCCGAGCTCGCGGGTCGTTACGTATCGCAAGACCTTCGAACAGGAACGGGGAAACCAAGTAATCAGTCGAGACGCGGGCCATAAAACGACCGTACCGCACGTGAAACCTCAATGATTAAGGGCTTTGGTCACGAATTCGCACACGCGCACCTCAACAATCCAGTGCCACGAACCACAGAAACGGCCGAGCGAGCGAAGACGCCACGCTCCTTCAAAGGGCCCGACGGGTAGTCGTACTCCGTGGCGCGTGGAGGGATTGCGCTCATTTTGTAACGTTGAGTAATGACGAACCGATCCGCGAAGCCCAAAGCGAGTGTCGCGGTGACGCGCGGCTTCGCCGCTCACCTCTCGAACGCCGACGAGCAGGGACCGTCGCTCGAGTCGGACCTCGTCATGCTGGGCTCTCTGCTCGACCAGACCCTGCGCCGCCAGATCTCCGATGAGTTCCTTGACACGTTGGACATGGTGCGACGCGCCAGTGAGGACGACCTCGATTCCTCGATGCAGTTACTCGAGCGACTCGACCTCGCCACCTCGAGCCAGCTCGTACGTGCGTTTTCGATGTACTTCCATCTGGCCAACGTCGCCGAACAGACACACCGCGGTCGACAGAGTCGTGACGCTGACCACGGGCCCCTCGCGCGAGTCACCGCGCTCATCGAGAGCGCTCTCGCGCAAGGTCAGGTGAGCCACGCCGACGTCCAATCTGCCGCGCGCCAACTCGACGTGCGACCGGTCTTCACCGCGCATCCGACCGAGGCGGCGCGCCGATCCGTCTTGATCAAACTTCGAGCGGTCAGTGACCTACTCGACGAATCCGTGCTCGCGCGTCAAGGAACCAGTGACGAGCGTCGACGCCGTCGCGCGGCTGAAGTGGTCGACGAGCTCTGGCTCACCGACGAGCTGCGCCTCGAAAAGCCCGAAGTGCTCGACGAAGCGCGCAACGCCCTCTACTTCATCGACGGACTCATGCGACGCCCCGTCGCCGACGTCTTGGTCCAACTCGTCGAGTGCCTCTCGCGCCTCGACGTCGATCTACCCGTCGACAGTCGCCCCTTGACCTTTGGCTCGTGGATCGGCGGCGACCGCGACGGTAATCCGTTCGTCACCCCGGAGGTCACGACGTCGGTCGTCGATATGTCCCTCGAACACTCCATTCGGATGTTGATGACCTTGCTCGCACGACTGATCGATGAGATCTCAATCTCGCAACGTCACAGTGACATCTCTGAAGAACTACGGGCGTCGCTCGAGCTCGACCTCGAGCGCATCACCAACCTGGATCCGCGTTACCGGCGCCTTAATTACGAAGAGCCCTACCGACTCAAACTCACCTGCATCCGGGCCAAACTCGATTCGACCTTGCGACGAATGCAGCGCCGCAGTCGTCATCAACCAGGACTGGACTACGCCTCGACGAGCGAACTGGTCGCGGATCTTCGCCTGCTCTATGACTCGCTGATCGCCAACGGCGCCGAACACATTGCCCACGGCACGCTCGAACAGTCCATCCGCACCGTTGCCGCCTTCGGACTCACCCTGACGACTCTTGACGTGCGCGAACACGCCCAGGCCCACCACGCCGCGCTGGCGCCACTCATCGACCGACTAGGCGAGATCGACAAAACCTACGAGTCCCTTTCGCGCAGCGAACGATTCGAGGTGCTCGCCCACGAGCTCGCCTCCTCGCGACCGCTCGGACTCTTGCCCAAGCCCCTTGAGGGACAGAATCTCACGACCTTCCGGACGTTCGAATCGATAAAAGGCCTGCTCAATCACTTCGGCGAGCAGGCGTGTGAGAGTTACATCATCTCTATGACCAAGGGTGCCGACGACCTGCTCGCCGCGATTATTCTCGCACGAGAAGCCGGACTTGTCGATTTGACGAGCGGTCAGGCGCGAATTGGCTTCGTGCCGCTCTTTGAGACAATCGACGAACTACGTCGTGCCGGGGAGATCCTCGAGCAGCTCTTGGCCTTAGCGCCCTACCGACGTCTGGTTTCGCTGCGCGGCGACGTCCAAGAGGTCATGCTCGGCTACTCGGACTCGAACAAAGACGCCGGCATCGCCGCCTCCCAATGGGCGATCCACCACGCCGAGCGCCAGCTACGAGACGTCGCCCAGCGCTTTGGCGTCCATCTTCGACTCTTTCACGGCCGCGGCGGAAGCGTCGGTCGAGGCGGCGGGCCCACGCACGACGCCATCCTCGCCCAGCCCTACGGCGTGTTAAACGGCTCAATCAAGCTCACCGAACAAGGTGAGGTCATCTCGGACAAGTACCTGCTGCCCTCGCTCGCTCGAGAGAACCTGGAAGAACTGCTCGCCGCGGTCCTCGAGGGCGTCCTCTTTCACTCAAATCCCTGGATCGCCCCCGAGCAGTTGCCTAAATGGGACAGCGCCATGGATATCGTCGCGGACGCCTCACTGACCGCCTACCGCGGTCTGATCAAGGACCCGAACCTTCCGAACTACTTCAACCTCTCGACGCCGGTCGACGAACTCGCGAATCTGCACATTGGCTCAAGACCCGCCCGTCGTGTCAAGGCCGACGACGGGATCGAGTCGTTACGCGCCATCCCCTGGGTTTTCGGTTGGACCCAGTCGCGCCAGATCGTTCCTGGATGGTTCGGTGTTGGTAGCGGGTTGTGCGCCGCGCGCGAGGCGGGACTCGCCGACACCCTGACGCGAATGAACGAGGAATGGTCCTTCTTCACGTCCTTCATCTCGAACGTCGAGATGACGCTCGCCAAGACTGACATGAAAATCGCCCACGAATACGTGCATCGTCTCGTGCCACGTGAACTCCACTACCTTTTTGATCTCATCAACGAGGAATACGAACTCACTGTTCGTGAGATCCTGGCCGTGACGAACTGCTCGACGTTGCTTGAATCCCAGCCCCTACTCGCGGGGACGCTGCGCACCCGCGACCAGTACTTGCGGCCCCTCCAGCTCACTCAGATTCAATTGCTCAAGCAGGTCCGCGAGAATCGCGCGAACGCCCAAGA
>Ga0182012_10001145_pt1 | contig 29347 bp, 24 predicted proteins | sample 612S2SmetaG_FD_120486 | JGI IMG/M metagenome (GOLD analysis project Ga0182012, IMG submission 120486) | Permafrost microbial communities from Stordalen Mire, Sweden - 612S2S metaG | ecosystem: Environmental > Terrestrial > Soil > Wetlands > Permafrost | place: Sweden: Stordalen | collected...
ATCGTGCCAGCCAGCGCCGATGCCGAGGGTCATGCGTCCGCGGCTGATCAGGTCAACGCCGGCGGCGATTTTGGCGAGCAGCGCCGGGTTGCGGTAGGCGACCGAGGAAGCAAGGGTTGCGAGGCGGATCCGGCTGGTGACGGCGGCGAGTGCCGACAGCACGGTCCAGCCTTCGATGAAGGGTTCATCGGCGGCCCCCACCAGCGGGATTTGGATCAAGTGATCCATCACCGAGAACCAGGTGAAGCCGTGCGTCTCGGCCCATTGCGCCTTGGCCTTGACACCTTCGAACGCCTCGGCCGGGTCGGGGCCGAATATCCATGACGGGTTGTGAATGCCGAATTTCATCGAGAGTCTCCTGTGCCGCAGTATGTCGCGCCGATGCGATACCTGCCCAGGGGGCGTGGGTCGCGCCGGATCACCGGTTTCGGCCGCGCCGGGGCCCGAAACCGCCAGTGCGGGGCTGGTTGGTTTCAAGTGATACGATCATGTTCGGACCTCCGCGCGATCATTCGGGTGCGTCAATGGTTCCGGAGACGATGGTCGGTGCGACCAAGTGGTTCGGGTTGCGCAGCGTTCTTCGGCGAGTCGAATTGCATGCATTTTGAAAGGTTATACACGCCAACGGGGACCGAAAACAAGACCGTAACGCCACTGGACGCCGCGAAACCACAGGGCTATAGCTGCGCAACTACAACGTAACAGGTAAAGCTTGATGATCTCCCGCAAAATCCTTGCCGCCGGGCTTTCCGGTCTTGCAATGGCCGCCGCCGGCCCTGGCTCCGCCTGGGCGTTGAATTCCACGGAACTGACGGTGACCGGCAATGTTGCGACCCCAGGCACCTACACCGCCGCAGTGCTGGCGACACTGACACAAAGCAGTGTGACCGCGACCTACAACGGGCCTGGCGGGTCGGTGACGGACAGCTATACCGGCGTGTCGATGTGGAACCTGTTGAACGCCGCGGGCGGTGTGGTGACCAACCCAGCCGTTAAGAATGAGATTCTGCGCGACGTGGTGGTGGCAACCGGGACGGACGGCTATGCGGCGGCGTTTGCTCTGGGTGAGATCGATCCCAGCTTTGGCAACCGCCCGTATCTGATCGCAACGTCAGACAATTTGGGACAGGTCGGGTCGGGACCCGACGGCTTTACCCGGGTCGTGGTGCCGGGCGATACAGCCGGCGGACGCTACGTGTCCAACCTGGACAACTTGAACGTGGTGCAGGCGCCCACCGTGCCGGTGAGCGGGACGGGCGGGATTTCCTCGCAGTTCACGCTGTCGGGCAATGTCAAGACAACGGAAACTTTGACGCTGGCGGCTTTGCAGGCGCTGCCGGCCTCAACCGAATCGGCGACCTACAAGGCCGGCGGCACGCCTGTTACAGACATATATACGGGCGTTTCGTTGTGGTCGCTGCTGAACAGCGACGGTTTGCTGACTGATCCGAAGATCAAGAACGATATCCTGCGCGACTTTGTCCTGGTGACCGGCAGCGACGGGTATGAGGCTGTCATCTCGCTGGGTGAAATCGATCCGGCTTTCGGTGACCAACCCGATCTCGTGGCCTATGCGGACACGCTCGGGCAGCTGGGTGTCGGCGGCGTCGATGGGTTTGCCCGGCTGGTGGTGCCCGGCGACATCGCGGGCGGACGTTACGTCTCCAATATCGTCAGCCTGGCAGTGATCGACGCGACTGGGGTGCCCGAACCGTTGGGCTGGGCGATGCTGCTGACGATGGCCGCCGGATTGTTCGGGGTGAGTGTGGTTGGGCGACGCGGCGTGCGCAACCCGGTTTGAGCCTTGCGTGCCCTCCCGGCGGCGGGAGGGCACGGCCGAGGCCTTCGATCAGTCCGTCTTGATCCACACGGCCTTCACGTTGAGATATTCTTCCAGGTGCTGGACGCCGGATTCGCGGCCGTAACCACTCATTTTATAGCCGCCGAACGGCACTGCCGGATCCATCGCCTGGTAGCAGTTGATCCAGACCGACCCCGCTCGGATTGCCCGAGCCAGACGGTGCGCTTTGCCAACGTCGCGGGTCCAGACGCCGCTGCCCAGGCCGAAGGTGGTCTGGTTGCCGCGCTGGATGACTTCCTCGATGTCGGTGAACGGAATTGCCGAGATCACCGGGCCGAAAATTTCCTCCTGCGCGATGCGCATGTCGTCGCGCACGTCGGCGAAGACCGTGGGTGGGACGAAGAAGCCTTTGCCCAATTCACCGTCGGTCAGCCGTTCTCCGCCCGAGAGCGGACGCGCGCCTTCCTGTCGGCCGATGTTCAGGTAGCCGGTGACGCGGGTCAGTTGCTCCTGCGAGACCAGCGGTCCGACCTGGGTTTCGGGATCACGGCCGTCGCCCACTCGCAACGTTTTGCTGAAGTCGGCGACGCGGCCGACGAATTCGTCGTAGATTTTCTTCTCGACGAACAGGCGGGTGCCGGCGCTGCAGATCTGGCCGGAGTTGGCAAACACCGCCATGCCGGCGCCGGGCACGGCCTGGGCGAGGTCGGCGTCGGCGAAGACGATGTCCGGCGATTTGCCGCCGAGTTCCAGCGACACGCGCTTGAGGTTTCCGGCCGAGGCGCGGACGATCGACTGGCCGGTGAGGTGGGATCCGGTGAAGGCGACTTTGTCGACGTCGGGATGTGAGGCGAGGGCCGCGCCGGCGGTTTCGCCGAAGCCCGGCACGACGTTGACGACGCCCGGCGGGACGCCGGCTTCCAGGCAGAGTTCGCCGAGACGGAGGGGCGAGAGCGGCGCTTCTTCGGCCGGCTTCAGCACCACGGTGCAGCCGGTGGCCAGCGCCGGGCCGATTTTCCAGATCGAGGCGCCGAGCGGGCCGTTCCACGGGATGATCGCACCCACTACGCCGACCGGTTCCTTCAGCGTAAAGGAAACAATTTCACCGGCCAGGGAGTTATTGATCGTTTCGCCGTGCAACGCCGTTGCCATGCCGGCATAGAATCGCAGCATGCCGATCGCGCGGGACTTGCCGCCGCGGGTGCGGGAGATTGGTGCGCCCATGTCGAGCGTGTCGAGCGCGGCGAATTCCTCGATATCGCGCTCCACCAGTTCGGCGAGTTTCAGCAGGATGGCCTGGCGCTGGGCGGGCTTGAACTTGCTCCACGGGCCGTTGAAGGCCTCGCGGGCGGCGGCGACCGCGCGATCGATGTCCTCGGCGTCGCCTTCGGCGACATGGGCGAGGATTTCGCCGGTTGCCGGATTGCGGGTTTCGAAGGTTTTGCCGGACGCGGCTTCCAGCCATTTGCCGCCGATCAACATGCGTTTCGTTTTGCCATCCAGGAACGGATGGACCTGGGTCATGACATTCATCGCTTTGCACTCCTCCTCGCTATTCCCGTCCGGATATAGCGTATGAGGTGCCGGGAGTCCATCCGGCGGGGTCAGCCCCGATCCGGTTTCAAATCGATCAGCGGGGTTCCGTCGAGACAGTCGAGGCCGCGCACGTGCAGAGTGGTGCCATCAATTCCGACCAGCGCGACCACGGAGGAGGCGATCGGGTTGGGCCGCACCGGGGAGCGCAGGGCGAAGCTTCCGGTGGTTTGGCCGGTGCGGATGGGCGTCTGCAAGACGAGGTCGCGGCGGGCGCGATCCATCCAGTAGAGCACCTGGATGCGGGGATGATCGCCGATGTCGGTGAGGGCCTGGTGCCAGCGTTTATCAACGATGATCGAGCAGAGCGGGCCATCCATGCTGCCGCGTTTCGGGCAATCGCCGCGGGCCTTCCACGGCGTGCGGATGACGCCGATGAAATACACGCCGGCATCGGTTGTTGCGGGAAGCGTGACCGCGACTTCCCCCGCCCGCAGTTCGTTGTCAGTGTCTGCCATGCAGGGAGTGTGGCATCCGCCTGCGGGCGGCGTCCAGGGTGCGGTGCCGGTGGTGCGCCCCGGAGCGAGCCGGGGCGCACAGTGTTCCGGTTACAAAGCCTGGGTGACGGCCTTCACTTCGGTGTAGTTGTGGAACACTTCCGCGCCCATCTCGCGGCCCCAGCCGGACTGCTTGTAGCCGCCGAACGGCAACGAGGCGTCGAACACGTTGTGGCAGTTGATCCAGACGGTGCCGGAACGGATCCGGCTGGCCAGCTTGTGCGCGGTGCCGCCGTTCGCCGTCCACACGCTCGCCGCCAGACCATAGATAGTGTCGTTCGCGCGTTTCGCGATCACATCGAGGTCGTTGTCATCAAACGGGGTGGCGCAGACCACCGGCCCGAAGATTTCTTCCTGGATCACCTTCATGTCAGGGGTGGTTTTTTCGAGTACGGTGGGCGCAACGAAATAACCCAGGTTACCGACGCGGTTGCCGCCGACGGCGACATGCGCGCCGGATCGGCGGCCGTCCTCGATGTAGCCAGTGACGCGGGTGAACTGTTCGTCGGAGACCAGCGGCCCCATCTCGGTCAGCGGATCGAGGCCGGGCCCGACCTTGATCTTGCCGGCGATGTCGGCGACGCCGGAGACGACTTTGTCGTAGATCGACTTGTGGGCGTAGAGGCGCGACCCGGCGCAGCAGCACTGGCCGTGATTGAAGAAGATCGCGTTGGCGGCGTCGGCGATGGCGATATCCAGATCGGCGTCCGGCAGGATGATGGCCGGGGATTTGCCGCCGAGTTCGAGGGACACTTTCTTCAGGTTGCCGGCGGCGGCCTGGACGATCAGCTTGCCGACCTCGGTGGAGCCGGTGAAGGCGACCTTGTCGACGTCCGGATGTGCGGCGATCGCGGCGCCGGCGGTTTCGCCGAAACCGGTCAGGATGTTGACGACGCCCGGCGGGAAGCCGGCTTCCTGGAACAGTTCGGCGAGCCGCAGGGCGGTCAGTGGGGTCTGTTCGGCCGCCTTCAGGACGATGGTGCAGCCGGCGGCCAGGGCCGGGGCCAGCTTCCAGCACGCCATCAGGAGCGGGAAATTCCACGGGATGATCTGGCCGACCACGCCGACGGGTTCCCGCACGGTGTAAGAGAGGTATTCGCCGGGGAGTGACAGCGGCAGGGTGGTGCCGGTGATCTTGGTCGCCCAGCCGGCCATGTAGCGGAACATGTCGACGGCCAGCGGCAGGTCGGCGACCCTTGCGACGGCGTACGGCTTGCCGTTTTCGATCGATTCGAGTTCGGCGAGTTCCTCCAGATCGCGTTCGATCAGGTCGGCGATCTTCCACAGCATCTTGCCGCGGCCGGATGGCCCGATCCCGGCCCACACGCCGTCGTCGAACGCCTTGCGCGCCGCCGCGACGGCGAGATCGACGTCCGCCTTGTCGCCTTCGGGCACGTTGGCGATCACCGTTCCGGTGGCGGGATTATACACCGGGAACGTTTTTCCCGATGCCGCCTGTACCAGCTTGCCGTTGATCAGCATGCCTGCGGTGCGGCCGAGAAAGCCGGTCGCGTGACGCAGCCTTGAATCAAGCGCGATTGTATCCATCGATGGGTTCCCTCCTTGCGTTGCGGGCCGCGACCGCAGCGGTGTTTCCGCTTGGCAGCCGCGGCGTGATAGGCCAGTATCGCTATAGCCCATTCAATATTACGACGGGATGCGGCGGGGCGCCAGACGTTATATCCAACCGGGACCAGCGCGGAGCAGAGGCAGAATCATGAGCGGCGGCGGGCCCTCGATTGCGATTAAAACCATGAGTTCCCCGCGCGTCTTCGACTTCCGCGCCATCCCGCCCACGCTGATCAAGCGCGAGGCAGCGCCGCGGCGCACGAAGATCTGGGAATTCAGCACCAACCTGCACTGCTCGATCATCGGGACCTGCCTGTCCACGGGCGAGCTTCGCCAGGTGCTGAAGAAATTCGCCATGGCGTCGCCGGACAGCACCGATCACGAACTGCACGGCGTCGCGGTCACCCTGGCCGGGCGGCATGACGACGCCGCTCGGCAATTGCACAAGGCGCTTGATCATCGGCACAAGCTGTCGGTCAGTCAGTTTGCCAAGGCCGACAGCCCCGACGGTGTGCGGGGGATGTGGCGCGACGCGGTCAAGCGCGGCGACATTCCTGGGGCGTACTGGGCGACGCTGACGCATCCGCACACCAACCAGGCGATCATCCGTGAGGCGTTCGGCGACGTGCATATGCTGTCGCACCTCGTCGGTTCGGCCAATCGTGCGGACATCAGGCGGCTGTGCCAGCTTGAATCCGAAAAGGCCTCGCTGGAGGCGAAAATCGAGCGCCAGCAGCAGGCGCTGCACGAAGCTGTGGTGACACGCGACTCGCAAATCCGGGACCTTCGCCAGGCGCTGGCGGACCGGATCGTGTCGGCGGTCAGTTCCACCGAATCCAGCGATGGTGGTGCCCTGCAGGACCTGGTGGCGGACCGCGAACGACGGCTTGCGGTCGAGATTCGGCGCCGCGCCGCGTTGGAGGAACGGCTGCAGGCGATGCAGGCGGAACGGGATGCGGAACGGGCGGCGCGGGTAGAGGCGGAACGGACCGCTGTGGCGTTGCGCCGGGAACTGGATGCGGTGGAGGCGTCGCTGGCGGTGCCAGCGGACGATGGGCCTGTATTGCGGCTGGACGGCTCGATCCTGCTGTATGTGGGGGGCGGCCCAACCAGATCCCGCCGATGCGGGCGATGGTCGAGGGTCTTGGCGCGACCTTCCTGCACCATGACGGCGGGGTGGAGCATCACCAGACGCTGCTGCCCGGCCTGACCAGCCGGTGCGATGTGGCCTTGTTCCCGGTGGACTGCATCAGCCACGACGCGGCGAACCTGGTGAAATCGCTTTGCCGCCAGGCCGGCAAGCGCTTCATCCCGCTGCGAACCGCCAGCGTGACGGCGCTACTGGCCGCGCTTCAGGCGCCGGATCTGCGAGGTACCGCCGAAGCCGCGGACTAGAGCGTTTCCACGAGCAATTTTATCGGCCTGGGGATCGCTACGCGATTCGAGTCAGGCCAATATTGCTCTGACTTGGACCGCTGTATCTTCGCGGTTATACCGATCCGATGACGATGCTTTCGCCCGAGGAATGGGAGGCTGTCTGGCTGACCCTTAAGGTGGCCGCGCGCGCGGTCGGCTTCGGTCTGCCGGTTGCGGTGCTGGCCGCATGGACGTTGGCGCGCTTTCGGTTTCCGGGCCGAGCGGTGCTGAATGCTCTGGTGCATCTGCCGATGGTGCTGCCGCCGGTGGTGACCGGGTGGCTGCTGCTGATCGTGTTCGGCGTGCGCGGGCCGATCGGTTCGCTGCTGCAGGACTGGTTCGGCATCCGGCTGGTGTTCACGACGGCCGGTGCCAGCCTCGCCTGTGCGGTCATGACGTTTCCGATCATGGTCCGTTCCGTCCGCCTGTCGCTGGACTCGATTGATACCGGGCTGGAACAGGCGGCGCGCACGCTGGGTGCGGGATGGATCGATCGGTTGGTCAACATCACCCTGCCGCTGGCCTCGCCGGGGATTCTGGTCGGCGGCATCGTCGGCTACGCGACCTGCCTGGGCGAGTTCGGCGCGGTGATCACTTTTGCCGCGAATATTCCGGGTCAGACGCAGACCTTGCCGCTGGCGATCTACGCCGCGCTGCAGGTGCCCGGCGGGGAGGCGAAGGCGGCGGAGCTGTCGATGGTTTCGCTGACTCTGGCACTGATCGGGTTGCTGCTGTCGGAATGGATCGGCAAGCGACTGAATGCCGCGCTGGGACGATGAGCCTTTCGGTTTCGTTGCATCATCGCTTTCCGTCGATACAGATGGATATCGCATTCGAGGTTCCGTCGCCGGGCGTGACGGTGCTGTTCGGTCCGTCCGGTTCCGGCAAATCCACGGTCATCAATGCGGCGGCCGGGCTGTTGCGGCCGGACGCAGGCCGCATCGCGGTTGACGGCAAGGTCCTGGCCGATACGGCGGCGGGAGTCTGGCTGCCGCCGGAAAAGCGGCGCGTGGGGCTGGTATTCCAGGATTCGCGGCTGTTCCCGCATATGTCGGTTGCGACCAACCTTCGGTTCGGGTTGCGCCGGGTAGCCCCCGGCGCGATCGTGTTCGATGAGATTGTCGATTTGCTCGGCATCGGCGCGCTGCTGGACCGGCGGCCGGCGGCCCTGTCGGGTGGCGAGAAGCAGCGGGTCGCGATCGGGCGGGCGCTGCTGGCGCAGCCGCATCTGCTGCTGATGGATGAGCCTCTGGCCAGCCTGGACGCGGCGCGAAAGGCGGAGATTCTGCCGTTCCTGGTCCGCCTGAAGACGGCGCTGCGGTTGCCGGTGCTGTACGTCACGCACTCGCTGGATGAGGCCGCCCGCCTGGCGGATTCGATCGTCCTGATCGAGGCCGGGCAGGTCCTGGCATTCGGTTCGGTGTCGGAGGTTGCCGCGCGGGCCGATCTGCCGCTGGCGCAACGCGACGATGCCGGTGCCGTGTTGGTGTGCAACGTCGAGGCAAATGATGCCGGCCGAGCGTTGTCGCGTTTGACGGGGGGCGGGGTGACGTTCTGGGTGCCGCTGGTGGATTTGCCGGTCGGCGCGTCCTGCCGCATTCGCATTCCGGCGCGCGAGGTGATTCTGGCGGGACAGCCGCCCGAGGCGATCAGCCTGCACAATATCGTTCCCGGTACGGTGCGGCAGATCGTCAAGGATCCGGCGCGGCGGTCGGTCGTGGTGCAGGTCGGCCTGCCGGACGGCGGACTGCTGTCCCGCATCACGCCGGACGCCGTGGTTCGGCTGGGCCTGTCAGACGGATCGCCGGTGCTGGCGCTGATCAAATCGACGTCGATCGAGGTGCTACGGCCCTGAAATCGGCCAGGTCCGGCTCTGATAGGCGCCATCCCAGAACAGGTATTCGTACTGGCTGGATCGGATGAACGCGGTCATCATGCGGGCGCGGATCTGATCCGTTGTGGCTGCGGCGGCCTGGTCCGTTGCGGCGATGACGGCGCGGACAGCCTTGCCAAAACCTTCATCGGAATAGGTATCGATCCAGGCGCGGTATTTGTTGTCGGCGGCGGACTGCCGGGCGATGGTGTTGCCGACATCCCAGTAAATCCAGAAGCAGGGCAACAGCGCTGCCATCAGGACCTCCCACGGGTCGTGGTAGGCGGTGGCGAGCAGGAAGCTGGTATAGTTCAGGCAGTCGGGTGCGGGCTCCGACGCGGCCGATCCGAACTGGGTCAGATACTGGCCGTGCAGCGCCTGTTCCACCGCGACCGCCTCCAGGGCGGATTTGGCGAACAGTTGCAACGTTGCGCCGTCCGGGCCGCGGGCGCCGGCCATCGCCAGGATGCGGGCGTAGGTGTCGAGATAGAGCGCGTCCTGCTCGATATAGAAACGAAACCGTGAGTCCGCGAGCGTGCCGGCGGCGAGTTCGCGGTTGAACGGCAACGCGTCGATCGCCGCCCGCAGGTCGGTGGTCTGCTGCCAGGCGCGGTCGGAGAAGCCGGTCATGCGATGCTCTTGGAGGCCATTTCGAAGGTGTTGCGCGACAGGTTCGGCAGCGCGAGGATGCGTTGCAGTTCGGCTTTCATCAGACGCTGACGCTCCGCGTCGAAGCGGCGCCACTGTCCGAGGGGTGAGACCATCCGGGCGGCGACCTGGCCGTTGGCGGGGTCGAGCTGGATGATCGTGTCGGCGTAGAGCCGGTAGCCGGCGCCGGTGACGTCGTGGAACCGCACCTGGTTGCCGGCAAAGCTGCTGACCAGCGCGCGGATGCGGTTCGGGTTGCGCAAATCGAAATCGGGATGCGATTTCAGGGTTTCCACGGCGCGGACGGTATCCGGCAGCGGCGACAGCGCCTGGATTGCGAACCACTTGTCCAGCACCAGCGGGTCGCCGTGCCAGGCCTGGTAGAACGCCGCCAGCGCGTCCAGTCGTTCCGGCCGGTCAACGCCGGAGAGAATGCCCAGAGCGGCGAGAACGTCGGTCATATTCTGTCCGGCGTCGAACTGGGTTTTTGCCAGTTGCGCGGCAGATGGGTCTCCGCTGGCGACCAGATAGCTGAGGCAGGTGTTGCGCAGGGACCGCCGGCCGATCGCGGGGCCATCGATGGTGTAGCCGCCGGTGTCGCTCAGTTTGTCATACAGGGCGTGCAGGCGGTCTCGCAGCGCCTGACCGATCGCGGTCCGCACCATGTCGCGTGCGGCGTGGATAGCATCGACGTCGACGACGTCCATCCTGTCGGCGAGCGTCGCCTCCCCGGGCAGCGACAGAGCCTCGGCGGCGAAGGCGGGTTCCTGGTCGAGGGCGGAGGCCATTGCCTCGATCAGGGCCGGATCGACGGCGGGTTCGTCGCCGGCCTGGATCGCAGCGACCATGTCCAGTATGAGCGAGGCTGAGAACTGCTGGCCGGATTCCCAGCGGACGAACGGATCGGTGTCGTGCGCGGCGAGGAAGCGCAGCCTGTCGGGCGCCAGTCCGGAGAGTTTCACCGGGGCGGAGAAATCGCGCAGCAGGGACGGAACCGGCGGGCTGGCGACATCGACGAACTCGAAACGGTTTTCCGCGCCCTTGGCCAGCAGCACGCGTGTTCCCGAAACGGCATCGGGTTCGCCGTCGAGCCTGGTGGCGAGTTCCTGACCGTTGCCGTCGAGCAGCCCCATGGCGACTGGGATCACCAGGGGATACTTGTCGGGCTGTCCGGGCGTCGGCTTGGTGGCCTGCCGGATGGTCAGCGCGTAGCGTTTCGTCGCCGGATCATAGGAGTCTTCGATCGACAGTTCCGGCGTGCCGGCCTGGTGGTACCAGAGCTTGAAATCTTCCAGATCGACGCCGGACGCGTCCTGCATGGCGCGGACGAAATCGTCGATGGTGACGGCGTTGTTGTCATGCCGAGCGAAATACAGGTCCATGCCGCGGCGGAAGGCGTGGCGGCCGATGATGGTAGCCATCATGCGGATGACCTCGGCGCCTTTGTTGTAGACCGTTGCGGTGTAGAAGTTGTCGATCGCAAGGTAGCTGGCCGGCTGCACTGGATGGGCGAGCGGGCCGCTATCCTCGCGGAACTGCGCCGCACGCAAGGCCCGGACGTCGCCGATGCGTTTGACCGCGCGGCTGCCCTGGTCGGCCGAGAACTCCTGGTCGCGGTAAACCGTCAGGCCTTCTTTCAGGGAGAGCTGGAACCAGTCGCGGCAGGTGACGCGGTTGCCGGTCCAGTTGTGGAAATACTCGTGGGCGATGACTGATTCGATGCCCTGGTAATCGCCGTCCGTGGCGGTTTCGGGGCGGGCAAGGACGTATTTCGTGTTGAAAACGTTCAGGCCCTTGTTCTCCATTGCGCCCATGTTGAAGTCGGACACGGCGGCGATGTTGAAAACGTCGAGGTCGTATTCCAGACCGAACACGTCCTCGTCCCAGGTCATCGAGGTTTTCAGCGAGCGCATGGCGTGGGCGCAGCGATCCTCGTCGCCGCGGCGGACGTAGATGCCGAGTTCGACAGCGCGGCCGGAGCGGGTGACGAAACTGTCCTTGACCGAAACGAGATCGCCGGCGACGAGGGCGAACAGATAGCAGGGCTTGGGGTGCGGATCGGTCCAGGTGACCGAACGGCGGCCGTCGCCCAGATCGGTCTCCGGACCGGGATTGCCGTTTGACAGCATCACCGGGCAGGATCCGATGATCGTCGTGGTATAGCGCGACATCACGTCCGGGCGGTCGGGGAAATAGGTGATGCGGCGGAAACCCTGCGCCTCACACTGGGTGAAGTAGTTGCCGCCAGAGACGTAAAGCCCGGTGAGTTCGGTGTTTGCCTTGGGGGAGATCCGGGTGTCGATCTCCAGCACGCAGGCATCGGGCATGTCCGGAATGGTCAGGCCGTGAGGGGTCAGGTGATAATCGCCTGGTTCCAGCGAGGCGCCGTCGCGGGTGAGGCGGACCAGCGTCAGGGCCTCACCGTCCAGATGCAGGGGCGATTCGGCCGGTGCCGCCGGGTTGCGTCGCACCGTCAGGCGAGCGATGACGGTGGTTGCGGTTTCGTCGAGGGTGAAGTGGAGGTCGACGGTGTCGATCAGGAACGGCGGTGGTGCGTAGTCGGCCAGGCGGATTTCCTTGGGCGCGGCGTCGGTGGTGATGGCATCGGCTGGCATGTCGTCGTCTCCGGCTTCAGGTCAGGTGCGATATGGTACGTGCGGAGATGATCGCATCGGGTCTACGTCTTGTCCCGTTCACGATAATCGCCGAACTGTTTATCGCGCAGCGACAGCGCCTCCCGCACGCCCTTGGTCAATTCCTTGCGGTAGTTCAGGCTCGCCTCGGTGGTGAAGGCCAGGGCCTGCAGTTCGGTGCCGGCGCGGATCGCGGATCGCAGTCCCATCACTTCCATGGCGCGGTGCATGCTGCGCTTGTTGAGCTGCTGTAGATCGGTCGGAATTTTCGCCACCCGCTCGGCGATGTCCAGCACCCGGTTTTCCAGTTCCGCCAGCGGGAAGGCGCGGTTGGCAAAGCCTTTGGTGGCGGCTTCGGTGCCGGAGATGGAATCGCCGGTCAGCATCATTTCCATGGCGTCGCGGAGGCCCATCATCCAGGGGTGGAACTGCATGTCCGGCGGGCTCATGAGGCGGACCGGCGGGTAGCCGATCTGCGCATCCTCGGCGACGTAAACCAGGTCGCAGGCGGTGGCGAGTTCGCTGCCGCCGGCGAGGCAGTAGCCGTGGACCTGGGCGATGACCGGCTTGGCCATGTCCCAGATGCGGAAGGATCCCTCGATGACGTGCCGCGCCCACTGGCCGGGGCCGCCCGGCGTGTAGTAGGGCTGGTTCTGGTCGTTGCCGCCGCCGAGCTGGTAGCCGGAGGAAAAGCAGGTGCCGGCGCCGCGCAGGATGCTGACTCGGATGGCCGGGTCGCGGTCGGCGTCCTCGATCGCGTGCAGGATTTCGCCGCGGAGCTGGTTGGACAAAGCGTTGCGCTTTTCCGGGCGGTTGAGGGTGATGCGGCGGACCATCGGCCGCGGGTCGTCGATCAGGATGAATTCGTAATCGGCCATGGCGTTGGTTCCTATCGATTGCGGGCTGCTTCGGCGATGACTTCCTTTGCCAGCGGCAGCATGGCGTAGTCGACCATGGCGCCCTGGTAGCTGACGGCGCCCAGGCCTGCCTTTTCCGCCGCCTCGAAGGCCTCTAGCAGGCCTTTGAAGTAGGCTACTTCTTCCGGCGTTGGCCGGAACACGGCGTTGGCGATGGCAACGTGAGTCGGATGCATCACCGCGACACCGGTATAGCCGATGTCGCGGGCGCGGCGGATCAGCCGCTCGACCGCCGGCAGATCGTCCTGGTGGGTGCCGAAGATGCCGGCGATGGGGTACATCGCGCCGCCGGCGCGGCTGTCGAGCACCAGTTTGGAGGCGAGATAGAGTTGTTCCTCGCCGCCGGTGGTGGCGCGGAAGCCGAAGGCGCGGGCGAAATCGCCGGAGACCGGGCCGCTGATCGCGCCGTGAATGCCGCGCACGCGTGGGCTGGCTTTTGCCAGATGGTAGGCGTCGACCATGCCCTGGGCGGTTTCCGGCAGGGGCAAAAGACCGACGCTGCCGTGGGGGACGCCGGCGCGGCCTTCGGCGTAGCTGAGCAGGTCGTGCGGGCGGCGGATTTCGTCGGCGCTGGAGACTTTCGGCGGCACGATCGCGGTCAGGCCGTCGGTGACGGCGGCTTCGACCTCGGCCGCGGTGCCGTCATACAGCGGCTGGATGCGCACGAAGGCGCCGACGCCGGCGTCGCGCAGTTCGTGAATCTCGCTTTTCAGGTGGGCCATCGCCTGCGGCTTGAACTGCGGCGGGACGGAGTCCTCGATATCCAGGATCACCGCGCCGGGGGAGACGCGGATCGCCTTGCCCACCCAGTCGCGGCGGTGGGCGGGGACGAACAAAGCGGATCGGATGGGCCACATGGGGCATGTCTCCTTCGCGGTCAGTTTGCGGGGAGAGGGCGCATGGTGCAATCGTGCGGGCGGAGGTTCCCGTCCCATGCCGTATCCGACCCATTTGCTGCCGACCACCGTCGTGGGGAGTTATCCGCAGCCGGACTGGCTGGTGGATCGCGCCACGCTGCACCATCACGGGGTGCCTCGTGCGCATGCGCACGATATGTGGCGCGTGCCGGAGGCGTTGCTGGAGCAGGCGCAGGATGATGCGACGATCCTGGCGATCCGCGACATGGAGCGGGCCGGGATCGACATTGTCACCGATGGCGAGATCCGGCGCGAGAGTTATTCCAACCGCTTCGCGCTGGCGCTGGAGGGTGTCGATGCGGAGACGCCGGGCGAGTTACGGTCCGCGACCGGGCGGGTGACGAAGGTGCCTCGGGTGGTGGGGCGGGTTCGGCGGGTGGCGGGGGTGGAGACGCGGGACGCGGTGTTCCTGCGGGACAATGCGACGCGGGCGACGAAGATCACGCTGCCCGGGCCGTTCACGCTGTCGCGGCAGGTGCAGAACGATTTCTACCGGGATGAGGAAGAACTGGCGATGGATTATGCCGTCGCGGTGAACGAAGAGCTGCGGGCGCTGAAGGCCACCGGCGTGGATGTCGTGCAGCTGGACGAACCGTGGGTGCGGACGGCGCCCGAACAGGCGATCCGGTATGGCATCAAGGCGATCAACCGGGCGCTGGAGGGGATCGACGGGCCGACGGTCGTGCATCTGTGTTTTGGTTACGCCGCCGTGGTGGCGGAGAAGCCGACCGGCTACAGCTTCCTGGCCGAGCTTGGGGATACGATCGCGCGGCAGATCTCGATCGAGGCGGCGCAGCCGCGGCTGGATCTGGGCGTGCTGCGCGAGCTGGCGGGGAAGACGATCATGCTGGGCGTGCTGGATCTGGGCGACGCGACGGTGGAGACGGCTGAGGCTGTCGCGGCGCGGATTCGCGACGGGTTGCGGTTTGTCGCGGCCGAAAAGCTGGTGGCGGCGCCGGATTGCGGGATGAAATACCTGCCGCGGGATGTGGCGTTCGGCAAGCTGACGGCGATGGCGGAGGGGGCGGCGATCGTGCGGGCGGAACTGGGCGGGTAGGGCGTTCGCTGGGTCGGGATGGGGAAGCAGGAATTTTGCGCCCGCGACGGCTGCTCTGCGCCAATGACGGTCGATCCGAAAAAGGCCCCCTCGCCCCGATACCGGACGTTGGTGAACTGGCCTGGTAAAGCCCCCGTACGACTGGAACGGGTGGAGAGCGGTCGTCATCAACCTGCTGCGTGATTGCTGAAAATCTACTGGGTCGCCCACGCAATCCGATCTCGGGCTTGGACCTGACAAGGCTTCGCTCGACCTGTTCAGCATTGGGGACGGGTGGTGGCCGCGACTGCTAAGCCGAATCGGTCCTCAGAACTTATCAACCAGCTCCTCAAGTTCCCTTAGCCAGACTGAAATGTCCTTTGCTTCCTTGGGTAGCAATTTATAATCGTGCGCCGCCTCGTTCCGAAACGTGTATTCCTTGTTTAGCGAACCGAGTACGGAAGAGCTCCCGTGAAAAATAAGATCAAGCCGGCGTCTAACGGGAAAGTTCTTCACGTTATCTTTTAGGTAACGCCAAGCGTGCCCATCGAGGGTATGTGCTCTGGCATTGTCCTCAATGCGCTCCTCCGCCTCCTTGCGAACTAGATATTCGAATTGACCCCATCCCAATAGATAGAACGCCACATCGAGAGTTTGGCGAAACCGTTCGAGTTCCTGCGTCGATCCACTTCGTTTACGGATCTCCTGATTAAGCAACTCGACTAGTTTGTCGTATGCACGTTTTGTTTCCTGAATACGGCTCATTGGCCGCTCATTATTTCTAAAAGAGCGACCTTATCGAAGATTGTCTCCCGCTCCCGATCATCGGGACGCACTAGTCGCCACTCGAACTTTTCGAGGTGTTTGATAGCGATAAGGATCCACGTCCTATCTCTGGTAATAACATCGATCCGTCCCCACGCACCGATAAGCCAAAGGCCCCGCGGCACGAAGCTCGCCACCACTTGCTCGCCGCGCAATATGTCGAGCAGCGGCAACTCGCGGTCCTTAACGGCGAACTCCTGCATCATTTCTTCTGACATCGTGACAGTGCGCGTTTGCTCCAGGCGCAATTGTTTGTTGTCATCGAGCCATTCCCGAACATCCGAGTAGAGACATTCGACACGATGGGACCAATCATCGACCTCTTCGATGACACGCTGACGTTCAAAAATTCCCTCTGAGGTTCTTGTCCATACATTCATTGGCACGAGGGGATCGACCCGAAGACTGGAACCATCGAGCCGCATCACGACGAGCTTCAGCCGCTCGATGTTGAAGAACCATACCTCTAGGTTGTGACCCTTTGATTTCGCCTGATTCAGCCGTTCGGTGCCAGACTGCAGGTCTCGCAGCTTCGGTTCACTTTCTCGGACCTTGATGTCGATCAGGATGCGGTTGCCGGCGGGATCGACCAACTCAACGTCGGCGTCGCCGACGGCAGCATCTGGACCCGGCGTGACGCGGGTCATCCCGGATACCTGGAGAGTTTCCGCAATGCGAGTTTCGGCAACGTCGCTCTCGTCAGCGACGCGCGGCAGGATTGGTGAGTCCGCCGGGTCAAAGCGAAGCGGCTCCGGTAATCCGGCCTCCGGACCGAACACTACGAAGCGGTTGCCAAGATTGATCAGCACCTGCTGTTTAGCCGGCTCTATTAATGGTGCATCTGTCATAAATTCGACCGAATCCCCGTCATGCCAGGATGCCGAAAAATACATTACCACCCGGCCCAGGTCTCGGCCACAAAATGCGGCTGAGTGTCTGCAGCCACCCTGGAAGAACTCGGATCGACCATTCGAGGCCAGCCCTGGCCGCAAACGTCCGCTCCGGGTCGAAAGGGGCCTGACGGCTTGGGCGGTGTAAACGGCAGTTTCCCAGTCCTGCTTGCTCCGGACCCGCCATTCCGCTTCCGGCCAGTTTCGGCGCTCGGACCACGGTGCCCGATGACCGCGATTCTTACCGTTTCGGCGCCGCCGCGTACTGCGTGGCGAGATATGCGATGATCGCCGCCGCGGTGGCATCGTCGATCGGGGCGCCATAAGCCGAACGCATCTTCGTCACCTCGGCTTTCCAGCCGTCCGGCGTCAGGAAGGTGCTGTTCATCACGATGTAGTCGGACGTGTGGCACAGGCTGCAATTGGTGCTGACCACATCGTCCCCCGGTCCGGGCTTGAGCGGCACCGGTGCGTCCTGGGCCAGGGCGTTGCCCGACACCAGCAACGCCGCCGCGATCACCAGGCGCCTCATGTGACCCGCACCGCGATGGGGCGCGGCACATTGTTGTGGTAGCCGCCGGGGTTCAGCTTCATTCGCTCCACCTGGCGTTCGCCCAACTGGCTCGTCGCCCGGCTCATGACCTGGTAGGTGCCGGGGCGCATCCACCCGGTTTCCAGGCTGAACCGGCGATAGGCGTAGGAACCGAGCGGACGGTCGAGCAAGGCGTCTTGCCAGGAATGGCCGGCGTCGAGGGAGATTTCGACGCGATTGATCCCCGACCCGTGATCCCAGGCGACTCCGCGGATCGTGAAGCCGGCGCGATCGACCTCATTGCCTTCCAGCGGGTCGGCGATCAGCGAATTCACCGCCAATTCGGTGATCGGGACGGTCGTTTCGGTGACCTGCGACAGGAACGGGTGCTCGACCGGGAACAGTCCGGCCGGAACGCGATAGGCGGCCTGCATCCAGAAGTTGGTCAGCGGGACGGAGGCGACGACGATGCGGGTCAGGTGCTTCATCCAGTAGGTGCCGACCCAGCCGGGCACGACCAAACGGGCGGGATAGCCGTTCAGCAGCGGCAGCGGGGCGTTGTTCATCGCGATGGCGACGATGGTGTCGGGGTCGAGCGCTTTTTCGATCGGGATGCTTTTGCGGAACGGCGGCGTTGCCTCCAGCACCGGTTTGTCCGCGCCGCTGAGCCAGACTTCTAGCGCCTCCCGCCTGACGCCAGCGGTCTTGAGGACGTCGCGCAAGGCCGGACCGCGCCAGACCGCGCAGCCCATCGCGCCGTCCGGCCACTGAACGCCGGGAACATGCGGATCGGCGAGGCCGCGGCGATCGCCGGCGCATTCGCAGACGGCCAGCACTTCGTTCGACGGCAGGTCGAGCAGATCGCTCAGTTTCAGCCGGACTGGCCGGTCCACGGCGTCGCCCGACACCGCGATCGACCAGTCGTCAAAGTCGTAGGCGGTCGGCACGCCGGCGAGGTGATAACGGACATAGAACCGATCGTTCGGGGTGACGGCGTCGGTGAAGACCTCGATCGGGGTCGCATAGTTCGGCGGCCGGTCGGTCAGTCGGAGCAACCGTCGCTTGTCCGGCAGGTCCACGAACTGGACGATATCGCGCGTGCCGTCTGGCAATGCGGCCGGAATGCGGGTGCTTTCCACCGCGGATGCGGGCGCGGCGAGCAGTGCCGCACTCGCACCCACGATCATGTCGCGCCGCCGCATGCCTGTCCCCCTGCCTTATGCGGAAGTGTGTTATCCGAATTGGACCAGCATGCAATGCGCCGGCTACTCGGCGGCTTGCCTGAAGCTCTGGGCATGGCGGAGCAAGGCGCCTTCATCGGTCGGGATGATCGGCCGGAAGTCGGTGTGCGCGATCCATTCCGCCCTGGTCGGCGTGCGGATGTAATTCGAGACGGCGTTCAGCGTCAGATAAACGATCTTGCGCGGATACGGCGTGATGTTGCCGGCCGATCCGTGCACCAGATTGCCGTGGAACAGCAGGAGACCGCCGGCCTTGCCGGTCGGCGCGACGATGCCGCCGTTTTCCACCAGATCGGTGACGGTCTGCTCGTCCAGGGTCCACAGCGGATAGGACGTGGTGCTGGTATCGTGCTCCGCCGGCAGAACGCCTTGGGTGTGGCTGCGCGGCACCAGCATCAGCGGGCCGTTGATCGGCATCACTTCGTCCAGGAACACCGCGATGTTCATCGCACGTGGTTCCGGCATGCCGTCGTCGCGCGCCCAGGTGCCGTAGTCCTGATGCCATTGCCAGACGTCGCCGGTGAACGAGGCTTTGGCGTTTATCTTGTACTGGTGCATGTACACCTGTTCGCCGAACAGTTGCTCGACCGGGTGGATCATGCGCGGGTGGCGGGCCAGCAATCCGTGCGCCTCGTTGTACAGATGGGCGGCGAAGGCGGTGCGTGGGGCGCCGGATTTCTCCCGCCAGACTTCCGGGCGCTGCTGGCGATAGATGTCCTCGGCCTCCGACTTCAGGATGGCGACTTCATCCGCCGAGAAGGTTTCGGGGAGGAACAGGTAGCCTTCCTCATGGAACTGGCGAATTTGCGCGTCGGTCAGCATGGGTTGTTTCCTCCGTTTATGCGGCCTGGGGCTGCAACTGTTCGGCGGTGAGGCGCGCGGCCGTTGCGGCATGGTCGCGGGCGGCGTGTTCGGCGGCTTCGGGGTCGCCGGCCAGGATGTGGCGGACGATGGCGGCGTGTTCCTGCCGCCAGACCCGGGCGGCATAGGCGGGTTCGCGCAGGACGGTGGCCATTGAACGCATCAGATGCGGCCAGAGCGGTACGGTGATTTCCTCGATCGCCGGATTGCCGGACAGGCGATACAGCGTGCGGTGGAACTCGGCGTCGGCGCGGACCAGCACCGGGATTGGGGTGTTGGCGTCGAAGGCCGAACCGGTGGCCAGTTGCTGCTTCAGGGCGTTGAGGATGGCGGGGCTGGCGACGCGGGCGGCGTTTGTCTGCGCTGCGAGGCGCGCGGCGAGGCCATCGATGGCTTCGCGAAGCTGATACAGCTGCATGACACGGAGCGCCTCGAGCGGCACGACACGAAGACCTTTGGCACCGGTTTCCTCGACGAGGCCCTGACGCTTCAGCAGGTGCAGCGCGTGGCTGACGGGCTGGCGCGAGACGTTGAGGCTGTCGGCAAGCTCTGCCTGGCGGATGCGCTGGCCGGGCGCGAGCGTGCCGTCTGTGATCGCCTCCAGCAATTGCTGGTAGGTTCGGTCGGTCAGGCTTTGGCCGGCGGGGAGGGCTTCCAGCATGGAATTCGGAATTCCAAATATGTGCGGGTGGGGTAGGACGAGTTGGACCGTTCGTCAACTGCCGCGCCATGACGCTGAGCCAAGATCATCCATTACTGCAAGCCAGGTTCGATTCGAGGTGCCTGACCCGGCGCGACGATCTCCTTGATTCGCCGTCCCAGGGTTTCAAGGGAGAACGGCTTGGTCAGGATGTGCATGCCAGTCTTGAGATGGCCCGCTCCGAGGACGGCGTTCTCAGCATAGCCGGTGATGAAAAGAACCTTCAGATCCGGGCGGGTCACCAGGGCCGCATCGGCCAGTTGGCGGCCGTTCATGCCGCCGGGCAGGCCCACATCCGTGACGAGCAGGTCCACCCTGCGGTTCGATTCCAGGATTTGCAGGCCGGAAGCGGCATTTTCGGCCTGCAGCACTTCATACCCGAGCTCCTCAAGGACTTCATTGAGCAGCAACCGCACGCTAGGTTCGTCATCCACGACCAGCACCGTCTCGCCCTCGCCGCGTTGCGCTTTCTGTCCGCCGGCCGAAGGTTCGAAAACTTTCTCATCGCCGACGTAGCGGGGGAGGTACAGGCGGACCTTTGTCCCTTGGCCGGGTTGCGAACCAATGCGCGCCTGGCCGCCGGATTGGCGGACGAACCCATACACCATGCTAAGGCCGAGGCCAGTGCCTTCGCCGATGGGCTTGGTGGTGAAGAAAGGATCAAAGGCGCGGGCGATGACATCCTCGGTCATGCCGCTGCCGGTATCAGAGACGGTGAGCGACACATACTCCGCCGCTTGCAGTTCCAGCCCCCCGGTCTCCGGATCTTCCAGTATCTGGTTGCTGGTTTCGATAGTCAGGCTACCCCCGTCGGGCATCGCATCGCGCGCGTTGATGCACAGGTTCAGCAGCGCGTTCTCCAATTGATTTGGATCGGCAAAAACCGGCCACAACCCGCTTGCACCTGTCACATTGACCTTTACAGAAGGACCAACCGTGCGGCGGATCAGTTCGTCCATGCCGCGAACGAGCCGGTTCATGTCGGTGGGCTTCGGGTCGAGTGTCTGTCTGCGGGAAAACGCGAGCAGCCGATGGGTCAGTGCCGCCGCGCGCTTCGCCGCCTCTTGCGCGACACGCACGTAGCGCCCCAGCTCCGTGAATCTGCCCTGATCGAGGCGGACCGCCAGCAAATCCAGGCTGCCGATGATGCCGGTCAGCAGGTTGTTGAAATCATGCGCAAGGCCGCCGGTCAGTTGCCCGACTGCCTCCATCTTCTGAGATTGCCGCAGCGTTGCCTCGGCCGCCATCAGCTCCGCGGTACGCTGCCGCACCTGCTGTTCGAGCGTTGCGTTCAGGTTTGCCAGCGCCTGTTCCGTGCTCTTCTGGTCCTCGATATCGGCGCTGGTGCCGATCCAGCGGGTTATCACCCCGTTTGCGTCGCTGATCGGTATCGCGCGGGTGAGATGCCAGCGAAACATGCCGTCGTGGCGGCGTATCCGGTATTCGGTCACATAAGGTTTGCCGGAGTTCAGTGACTCCCGCCAAAGCGTGTTCGCCGTCTCGATATCGTCCGGGTGGACCGGGGCCCAGCCGTTGGGCTTCATTTCCGCCGCAGGGATGCCGCAATATTCGGACACGCGGGCGTTGAACCATTCGATCTGGCCGTCGGGCAGGGATGCCCACACCATGCTCGGCATTGTCTGGGCAAAGGTTTCGAATTTTGCAGCGGTCTCAGTGGCCGCGGCCTCTGTCTGCTTGCGCTTGGTGATGTCCGCAACCGAACCAAGTAGCCTGACGATCTGGCCGTCAGGTCCATAGTGCGGGCTGGCGCGAATGCGCAGCCAGCCGTCGCTGCCATCCGGTCGGATCACCCGGCACTCGACATCCCAGGTCTTGCCCTGCTCCAGCGTTTCGCGAAAACCCGCCTCAACCAGCGGGCGGTCACACTCCGGTACATGGGCTAGAAACGTCTCGAAGCTCCAGTCGCTCACCGGCGTGGTGTAGCCAAAGATCTCATCGTGGCGGGCCGAGCGGATGGTTTTTTTGGTGGCGGCGTCATATTCCCACGAGCCGAGTCCGGTCGATTCCAGCACCAGCCGCAGCCGTTCCTCGCTTTCGCGCAGCCGGGCCTCGGCCCGACCGCGTTCCGCTGCGTCCCAGATGCGGGCCGCCACCTCTTCGATCAATGCGATATCGGTGGAACTCCAGGCATAGGGCTTGGCGTGGGTGACGTAGAGGGAACCGGTGTAGCGGCCGTGACGGATCAGCGGAACGGAAACATGGGCGCGCGTGCCGAATTCGAGGCCGAACGGGCGGCCGCCGCGCTCGTCCGCCTGGACGTCCTCGTAAACGACGGTCTGCCCAAGGCGCATCTGCGCCGCGTGCGAGGCACCGAACATCATCATTGGGAAAAAGCCGTCCACCGGCGGCATACCGTCGACATAGAAGCTGGTGATCCGCAGGATTTCATCGTCCGACTGCATCTCGCTGAAGCCGATCCGCGCTGCGCCGAGATGCCTGCCGAGATGGGTGGCTGCTTCGATCAGAATCTCCCGCGGCTCGGAAAGGGCGCGCAAGGAATCCTGAAGATGGAACAGAAACGTCTGCCGAACCTCGGACAGGCGCCGTTCGGTGACATCCATCGCGACGGCAACCGCTGCGACGATTTCGCCCGACCCGTTGCGAACCGGGCCGGCATGCATTTCCAGATCGATCAGCCGGCCGTCGCCGCGCCGAAAGGCCATCAGCTCCGCCCGCACCGTTTCGCCCTGAAACAGCGCGCGCCTGCTAGGATATTCCAACAGATCATAAGGCGTTCCGTCCTTGTGCACCGCCCAACCAAGCAGGCTGGCTCTCGCCTTTTGCAGATCGGCTTCGGGGTGGCCAAGCACTTCGTCCAGCAGCTGGCTCTTGAACGCCATGCGGCCGTCAGGCGCTTCCACGATGAAGATGGCCGCAGGAATTTGCAGCAGCACCGCGCGCAGTCGCTCCTCGCTCGCGCGCACCGCCGTCTGCGCTTGCTGAAGCTCAGTGATATCGTGCCACGCCATTACCGCGCCGGTCACCCGGCCGCCTGAGTCAAAAATCGGCCCGGAGTTGCACAGGACAGTCACCGTGCTGGCGTCGGGGCGCCGGACAATCAGCGTCTCGTTCATGGCAATCTCGCCGGTGCGGGTGGCGCGCGCCAGCGGGCGATCGGTCGGCGGCAGCGGGACGTCGCTGCCGGGCCGATAGACCTGCCAGATGCCGGCCTGCTGCAACGCGCTCTGGCCGGTCAATGCGTCCGCATCGCGCCCGGCCAGCGCCAGACCCCGCGCGCTGATGCGGTCAACATGGATTTCCGGCCCATGGGCGATGCTGATCCCTTCGGGAATGTAGGCGAGCAGCGCATCCAACGTGTCCTGCGCCGCCTCCGCCTTTGCCCTGGCAGCCGCGTGGTGGGTCACGTCCACGGCGGTAATCAGTATGGCAGGGGTCTCGGGCGTCGCCGTATCCAGCGCGATGTAGGACACATCCCACCAGATCGTTGCACCCTCCTTTCGGTCGGCAACCGCGAGGGCCTGCGCCTGCTTCTTCTTTGTAGCCAGCAAGCCGGGATCGATGAATGCGAAGGCGGCAGTAACGATCTGGCCAACAAGATCACCCTCAGCGCTTGACGCCGCCCGATGGGCCGCCCGGTTCGCGTAGATGATCTTGAAGTCCGACGCCGCGGCAACCAATGTGACAGCCGGGGAGTGATCCGCAATCTGATGGACCAGGAGGGCCGAAACGCCGCCCTCCAGCCTCGTCGTGGATACGCCACTCGCACGCAGTCCAACATCATCAGCGCTCATGGCGTTGATATACCATGCGCAGCGGCAAGATAGCATGCGGCGCGCGGCGTACGGACGGGACAATTTATCAATGACGGCCACGCCTCGGAGCGGCGCCCTCCGCCGCATCATGTGACTGACTGCGGGGGCAGGACACGAGCTCCCGTGCGGCCTCAGCGGCGCGATCATCTCCTCGATCGCCGGAATGCCGGAGAGGCGACAAAGCGTGCGGTCGGCGCGGACCAGGATGGGAACCGGAGTGGCGACGTCGAATGCCACGCCGGTGTGGCACGAGCCTGTCGGTGAGTAGATTCCGAGGCTCCACCGAAGGGCCGGTCCTTCATTATAGCTGACAGACGGCACGCGCCGGCGACGGTTTGAAGCCTTTGGAGAACACCATGCCATTCGATAAGCAATTGCAGCAAGCCGTATTAGCGGAGCTGGACTGGGAACCGAGCGTGCTCGCCGGTCATATCGGTGTCACCGCGAACGACGGGGTTGTTACTCTTAGCGGGCATGTCGAGAGCTTCGCGGAGAAGCATGCTGCGGAAACGGCAGCGGGCCGCGTCAGGGGCGTGAAGGCGGTCGCCGAGGAAATCAACGTCGAACTTCCGTTTGAACGGATTCGCGGAGACGACGATATCGCGGCCGCCGCCATCGAACGCCTGTCCTGGGACACGTCGGTGCCACGAGACGCAATCACCGTGAAGGTCGAACAAGGCTGGGTTACGCTGACGGGGCAGGTGTCGTGGTATTACCAGAAGGCGGCTGCCGAGCAGGCCATCGCCCGTTTGCACGGCGTCAGCGGCATATCAAATCAGATCATTCTGAGACCGGCAGTCGATGTTTCCGATATCAGCGATAAAATCCGTAACGCTTTGCGCCGGTCATGGTTGCCCGACGACGAAACTGTAATGGTCAGAGCAGATGGCGGACGTATCCACCTGTCCGGGGCGGTTCGCTCGCCGCATGATCGTCAGATAGCAGGGGCGACAGCCTGGGCCGCCCCTGGCGCAATCAGCGTCGAGAATGACATCGCGATTATCTGATCGGTGGCAAAGTCATGACGGCGGAATCTCAAGGTGAGGTCTCATTAAAATGACCGAAGCCACGGTCGTAGTGCATGAGCCACCATCGGTTGCCCCATCCGCGGACTCGTTTCGCGGATTCGAGAAAGTGTTCCGGGGCGAGCAGGTTCAAATCGAGAAGAAGCTGGAAACAGAGATCGCGCAACATCGACACGAGCAGATCAAGGGGATGATCGCAGGCCCGATCACCGATGCCGCCTGGAATGAGTTGATTGACCACGCGCGAAAGGCTGCGGAACACGGTGAGAAGCAGTTTCTCTTACTGCGTTTCCCCAGCGACCTCTGTACTGACGACTCTCGTGCGATCAATAACCCCCCGAATCCCGAGTGGCCCGCGACCCTTCGGGGCGAGGCGGCCGATGTTTACAACCGATGGCACTCTGCGCTTCGACCTCTCGGCTTCGCTCTTTCGGCCGAGGTGCTTGATTTTCCTGGTGGGAAGCCAGGCGACGTCGGGTTGTTCCTGCGATGGGGCGAATAGCCGGCCGGCCGGAAATACATTTTGTTATAAGGATGATTTCATGTTGCAGGTCGGAACGGCGCTCAAGGGATACGAGATTAAGGCCAGCGATGGCACGATTGGCTCCGTCAGTGATTTCCTGTTCGATGACCGTACCTGGAAGGTCCGTTGGCTGGTTGTCGATACTGGCAACTGGCTGACAGGACGCCTGGTGCTGATTCATCCGTCGGCGATTGGGCGGGTCGACTCCATCCGGCGTGTACTTCCGGTAAAACTGACGAAGGCGCGGGTGCAGGCCAGCCCCGATATCATCCGTGATCGTCCGGTCTCGCGGCAGAATGAATTCAATCTGTATGATTATTACGGCTGGGACCCGGTCGGGGGCAGCAGCTACTTCGGTCCGAATGCAATGGCGCCGGACGTGGCCGAGCAGGCGGTGACGGAAGCGGGCGTTCTGTCCCGTCTGGAGGGTCACGACACACACCTGCGTAGCGTTGCCGAGGTCACCGGCTACGATATCGAGGCGCGCGATGGCGCAATCGGCCATCTGGAAAACGTTCTACTGGAGGACGATTTCTGGGGTATCCGTTATCTGATCATCGACACCAGGAACTGGTGGCCTGGCCAGCACGTGTTGCTGTCACCCTATGCGGTTCATGAAGTAAGATGGTCGAAACAGCAAATCTTCCTCAATGTGTCCCGTGAGCGGGTGAAAGCCAGTCCTCCGTGGGCGCCTTTGGATCTGATCGACCAGGCCCATGAGAAGCAGTTGCATCGCCATTACGACTGGCCGGGATACGGATGGTGATCGCGACGGTTCGACGGGAAATCCGGCATGTCACAGTCTGACCCTTTCGCACTGAAAAATTCGGGCCTGAACGACTTCCTGTTTGCCGAGGTTGGCAGCGAGATGAATGGTTCACCGCTCACGATCCTGTCGATGCTTGCCCGCCTCGGGAAGGATCCGTGGGCCGAGGCGGCGCGACTGGCAGGGCTACCGAAATCCTCTATCGTCGACGCTTTGGCAAAGTGCATCTGCCAGATGCCACTTTGTCCGCAAGCCCTCACGGATGCCCGGGGGACTGCCGCTCGGCTCATTCTTCTGCTGCCATCGCAGGTTCAATCGGGTCGGATACGCGCTTCCCTGCCGGTCGCAAAGTCGGCGCTTCCGGCGTGGGTGCCCCTGGCAGCCTTCCTGTCGGTTTTAGCTTTTGGTGTTATGTTTCAGATGATGGCGCCAGCAACCACACCAGCGGCTTTCTCATCATTGGCTAAGCAGGCCATTGCCCACCCGCAGGCGCCGTCGAACTAATCGATCGTGCAACGCCATAAGAGATACTCATTGCGAATTCAGCCGAATTTGCCGGCAACGTAATTCTGCGTTTGCTTTTGACGCGGCGCCGTGAACATCGCTGCCGTCGGTCCGACCTCGATCAGTTCACCGAGGTAAAGGAAAGCCACCTCATCGGCGCAACGCGCGGCTTGCTGCAGGTTGTGGGTGACAAGGGCGACGGTCACATGCTGTTTGAGATCGTCGATCAAATCCTCGATCCTTGCCGTGCTGACCGGATCGAGTGCACTGGTCGGTTCGTCCAGCAGGATTACCTCCGGCTTTGTTGCGAGCGTCCGAGCGATGCAAAGCCGCTGCTGCTGACCGCCGGACAGGCTGCCGGCCTGCTCGGTCAGACGATCCTTCACCTCGTTCCAAAGGCCGGCGCGGGTCAGTGCACTTTCCACGCGCTCATTCCGGTCGGCGCGCGACAGATGTTCGTGCAGCATGACGCCGAAGGCGACGTTGGCATAGATCGACATCGGAAACGTCGTGGGGTCCTGAAACACCATGCCGACGCGGCTGCGCAACTGCCTGACGTCAACCTCCGGGCCAAGGATATCCTGGCCGTCGAGCAGCACCTGTCCGGTCAAATGCTGCTGCGGATAAATGCTGTAGAGCCGATTCAGAACCCGCAACAACGTCGACTTGCCGCAGCCGGACGGCCCGATCAAACCGGTGACCTGATTCTGGGGCAGATCAAGTGAAACGTCCTTCAGCGCCTGGTCGCTGCCGTACCAGAAATCCAGGTGCTTGACGGAGATTTTCGCGGGGTTCAGGCCGATGTTTTTGTCTCGGTTCATGCCGCCACCGGCGGCTTTAACCATTGTTTCGCTCATAACGATTGGATCCCTGTTTCGCTCACAACGCCGATCAGACGATCGTTCCGCACAAGGCGCCCACGCAGGTGGTAACACCCATGGCCAGTGCGCCCCAAAATGTGACCCGTATCGCGCCACGGACAGCAGGCGCACCGCCGACGTGGGCTGCCAAGGCGCCGAGAACGGCGAGACACAGGAGCGAACTGGCGGAAACTGCGATGATCAGCCACAATCCCGGCGCCAGTGCGGCGACAACCAGCGGCATAGCCGCCCCTGTGGAGAAACTGGCGGCCGATGCCAGCGCCGCCTGAATCGGGCGGGCCTTGAGCTGGTCGGAGATACCCAGTTCATCGCGGGCATGCGCGCCCAGCGCATCATGGGCCATCAACTGCTGCGCAACCTGCTGTGCAAGCACGGGATCGAGGCCGCGGCCAACATAGATCGCCGCCAGTTCCTGATGCTCGCCCATGTCGTCGACACGAAGCTCCTTACTTTCGAGTGATAGATCTGCCTGTTCGGTGTCCTGTTGCGAATGCACCGAGACATACTCGCCGGCGGCCATCGACATCGCGCCGGCGACGAGACCGGCGATGCCTGCGATCAGGACGCCGGTATGGGTCCCATGCGCCGCCGCGACACCCAGGAGCAGGCTTGCTGTCGACAGGATGCCGTCATCCGCGCCCATCACCGCCGCGCGCAGCCATCCGGTCTGTCCGGTGCGATGCCGTTCCGGGCTCGCGGTCACGTATGCTCCGATCGGTGCCCGGTCATGTACCGGTAGAACACCACCTTGGTGACTTCGACGAGTCCAAGATACGCCGTCGTCGCGCCGACCAGGAAAACGAAGAACAGCGGGGGCGGGGCCACAAACCCGAACCAGTGGCCCCAGGGAACCAGCGGGAGTACAATCGCGAGTGCGACAGCGCCCAGATTCATGGCAAGCAGGAACCGGCACGGGTTGCTGCGGTAAAAGCGTCGCCGGGTTCGGATACAGAACACCACCAGTGTTTGCGTGGTCATCGATTCAATAAACCAGCCGGTCTGGAACAACGCCTCTCCGGCACCAAAAAAAACCAGCATGGCGTAAAAGGTGATGAAGTCGAAGATGGAGCTGACCGGTCCGAAGACGAGCATGAAGCGTTCGATCAGCTTGATGTCCCACTTGACCGGTTCGACAACGACCTCGGCATCGACGCTGTCGAACGGGATCGCAATCTCGGACACGTTGTAGATCAGGTTGTTCAGCAGGATCTGGATTGGCAGCATTGGCAGGAACGGCAGGATCAGCGTGGCGCCGGCCATGCTGAACATGTTGCCAAAGTTCGAGCTTGCGCCCATCAGCACGTATTTCGAAACATTCTGCACGGTGGCTCGTCCGGCGACGACGGCTTCGCGCACCACGGAAAGATCATGTTCCAGCAAGATCAGATCGGCCGCCGCCCTGGCCACGTCGGCTGCGCCATCGACCGAGATCCCGACATCGGCGGCATGCAGGGCCGGAGCGTCGTTGATTCCGTCGCCCATAAAGCCAACGACATGGCCCAGCCGCTTCAGTGCCAGCAAGACCCGGAGTTTCTGCTGCGGATTGACCCGGCAGAACAGGTTCACGCGGGACAACTGTCCGATCAGCGCCTCCTCCGACAGAAGTTCCAGCGCGTCGCCGGTCAGCACGTCGGTGACCGGCACGCCGATCTCGGCGAAGACGTGGCGGGATACCAGTTCATTGTCACCGGTGAGTACCTTCACCGTGATACCCGCTGCCGCCATCGCCAGGATTGTTTCGCCGGCACTGGCTTTCGGCGGATCGAGGAAGACCGCGAAGCCGGCGAAAACCAGATCGGTTTCATCGGTAATGACCGCGGTATCATAATTGGCCGTTTCGGGCGTCGGATCAGCGAGCCGGCTGGCGATACCCAGGGCGCGGAATCCGTCCGCGCTCAGTCCGTC
>Ga0182012_10001146_pt1 | contig 29340 bp, 28 predicted proteins | sample 612S2SmetaG_FD_120486 | JGI IMG/M metagenome (GOLD analysis project Ga0182012, IMG submission 120486) | Permafrost microbial communities from Stordalen Mire, Sweden - 612S2S metaG | ecosystem: Environmental > Terrestrial > Soil > Wetlands > Permafrost | place: Sweden: Stordalen | collected...
CAAGAACAAGAACAAGAACAAGAACAAGAACAAGAACAAGAACAAGAACAAGAATAAGAACAAGAACAAGAACAAGAACAAAGACAATGGGACAAGGGTGATTAGCCTATCCTCAGGGATCTCGTGCGGCCGCCGAAATTAATCCATAACAGAAGCGCTGAGAAGAGGGCTGTGCCGACGGCGAACTTCAGCGTTGGATTGATTGCCAATGGGGAGAAAAAGCCTTCGAAGAGACCCGCGACGATTAGCAGGGGAATGCATCCTAGTTCTAACTGGACAGCTTCACTGCCTGCGAGGCGGATGGATTCGCGGCGGGTGAGGGAGCCGGGGAAGAGCAGTCCGGTTGCGATGCGGAGGCCTGCGGCTCCGGAGAGAAAGATTGCGGGAATTTCGAGGCTGCCGTGTCCGCAGACGAAGCTCCACAGGGAGAGAGACATGCCGTGCGTTCCACAGGCGGCACCTACCACGCCGATGAGGAGGCCGTTGAAGGCGATCATGTAGAGGGTGCCGAGGCCTGCGGTGATTCCCATGGCGAAGGTCATGAAGCAGACGGAGATGTTATTGGTCATGATGGCGCCGGAGGCGAGGGGCTTGATGGCGACGATGGAGTTGGTCCACATTTCATGACGCTCGATGCTGTCAATCATCTGCGGGCCGAGGACCTGCAAGGAGAAGTCGGGATTGTGGAGTGTCATGAGGACTCCGGCCATTGCGCAGAGGAGGAAGACGGCGGTGGTCACGGCGAGATAGGGACTCATGCGGCGGACCAGCGCGGGCCAGTCGGCGGCGAAGAAGTTGAAGAGTGAACGCAGGCTGGTTCGCTTGCCCATGTAGATGATACTGTGGGCGCGCCCCAGCAATTGATTGAGGTGCCGCGAATAGTTCGATCCGGTTGCGTCCTGCCGTAGGATGGAGAGGTCGGCGGCGACCTGGCGATAAAGCAGACCGAGTTCGCGAAGGTCGGAGCGGGAGAGGTTCTTTGTCCCCGCGTTGCCGCACTGCTTCACCAGGATTTCCAGCCGCTCCCAGTGAGGCCTTCGCGTATCAAGCCAGAAGTTGGAGATCATAGAGACGTGACCATTCAGCAGAAGCTTAGCATCGATACCCCGGAACAGATCAATGTTGAATACGAACTGGCAGGTCCGGGCAGCCGATTTTTGGCGCTTTTCGTGGATTTGATGATTCAAATCATTGCCATGATGGTGGTGGTGATTGCGATGGCCATTGCCGGTACGGTGAGCCCATTCAAGCACGGGGGCGCGTGGACGGTTGCGCTGATGATCCTGTTGATCTTTGGTATTCAGTGGGGGTACTTCGCGCTATTTGAGATTTTCTGGAAGGGACAGACTCCGGGCAAGCGGCAGGCGGGGATCAGGGTTATCAATGAGACGGGGCGGGCGGTTTCGGTCTATGAGGCGGTGACGCGAAACTTGCTGCGCGCGGTGGATTCGCTGCCGGGACCCTACGCGGTGGGCGCAGTGGTGATGTTTCTGAGTCCGCAGAGCAAGCGGATTGGAGACTATGTTGCGGGGACCGTGGTGATCCACGACAAGCAACAGGATGACGAATCCATGTTCCTGAATACCGGCAAAGAGGAACTGGCCGGCGACGTCAATTATGCGGCCCTCAGCACGGATGATTTGCGGGTGATGGAAGCTTTCCTGCAGCGGAGACTCGATCTGCCGTTCGATGTGCGACAGCGCGCGGCGCTGAAGCTTGCAGAACATTTTCGGCTGAAGTGCGGAGTTGGGGAGGGGACGATTCCGGACAATGAGAATCTGCTGGAGATGCTAGTCCGGGGATTCAGGCAGGGAATCCGGTTCAGGTCGCGTTAATCCCAATCAGTCGGTGACAGGAAAAATTGTATTCACGAGCTATTTCCAGTAGCAATTTGAGCAGTTTACGTTGAAAATATTTTTTTGATTCCTCATCACGGAGAAGCAAGTATCCGATGCGCTCAATCAAGAATTCTCTCAGCAAGACTCCTACTGGAATTGAAGGGCTCGATGAGGTCACCAACGGTGGACTGCCTGCGGGGCGAACTACCTTGGTCTGCGGCAGCGCAGGATCGGGCAAGACAGTTTTAGGGCTGGAGTTTCTGGTCCACGGCATTGAGGAGTATGGCGAGCCTGGCGTCTTCGTGGCGTTTGAGGAAACGGAGAAGGACCTGCGTCAGAATGTGGCCTCGTTTGGGTACGACCTTGAAAAGTTGCAGGATGAGGGCAAACTCTCCATCGATCATGTAGTCATTGAACGCAGCGAGATTGAGGAGACGGGCGAATACGACCTGGAAGGGCTCTTCATCCGGCTGGGCTGCGCGGTGGATGCGATCGGGGCGAAGCGTGTGGTGCTCGACACGATTGAAGTACTGTTCTCCGGACTGAAAAATCAACAGATCATTCGTGCTGAACTGCGGCGGCTCTTCCGCTGGTTGAAGGACAGAGGGCTGACGGCGATTGTCACGGGCGAGCGCGGCGATGGGCAACTGACCCGCTACGGGCTAGAAGAATATGTTGCCGACTGCGTGATTCTGCTGGACCACCGGGTGACTGAGCAACTCTCGACGCGGCGGCTGCGGATTGTGAAGTATCGCGGTAGTTTGCATGGGACGGACGAGTACCCGTTCCTGATGGGCGAGGATGGGATATCGGTATTGCCCATTACCTCTGTCGGATTGACCCATACGGCCTCAAAAGAGCGAATCTCGACGGGTGTTGCCGACCTCGATGGAATGGTGGGCGGCAAGGGTTTCTACCGGGGAAGCAGCATACTGGTTTCCGGTACGGCGGGGACGGGCAAAAGCAGTTTGTCGATGACTTTTCTGACGGCGGCTTGCGAGCGGGGCGAGCGGGCGCTGTACTTCAGCTTTGAGGAATCGAAGGATCAGGTAATCCGCAACATGGCTTCGATTGGGCTGGATTTGAAGCCGTGGATCGATAAGGGACTGTTGCACTTCCACAATGTGCGGCCAAGCAGCCTGGGACTTGAGGCTCACCTGGCGTCCATGCATCAAATTATCAAGCGGGTAGATCCGAAGGTTGTGGTGGTGGACCCGATTACGAATTTGATTAGCAGCACAGATAATTCCGGGGTGAAGTCGATGCTGACCCGGCTGGTCGACTTCCTGAAGATGAAGCAGATTACCGCCATGTTTACTCATCTTTCTAGCGACGGCACTGCGCTGAAGAGCATGGAAGAAAAAGTGTCGTCCATTATGGACGCCTGGATACTGCTACGCGACGTGGAGCACGAAGGGCAGAGAAGCTGCGCGCTCTATGTACTGAAGTCGCGAGGCATGGCGCATTCACGCGAGATGCGGGACTTTGTGCTGACGGACCACGGAATCCGGCTGGGCGATAACTATATGAAAGGGCGAAATTCCGGCAAAAAGCAGCACGGAGCACACGCTGGGGCAAAACGCGCATCTAGTGTGAAGAGGGCGAGATAGTGGCTGGCCACGCAGAGAAACGGCAACTGGAAGGGCAGGCAAAGCCGGAGAGGTGGATGCTGAGACTTTATGTGGCGGGGCAGACGCCGAAGTCTGTGGCGGCATTTACCAATCTGAAGCGTATCTGCGAGAAGCACTTGGCAGGGCAATATCAGATCGAGGTGGTAGACCTGCTTGTGAATCCCAAGCTTGCCAAAGGCGACCAGATTATCGCGGTGCCAACTCTGGTCAGGCAGCTTCCCGTGCCGATCAAGAAGATTATTGGCGATCTGGCCGATGAGGAACGTGTACTGGTTGGAATCGACGTAAGGCCTGCTGCTCACACTGGAGTGTAGATGAGTTCAAAACCAAGTTTGCGGGAAAACGCGAGAGAGCTGGATGCCAGTACTGACCAGGCGCTGAAGGAGTTCGAAAAGCTTGTCGCGGATCTGGCGCAGCCCAGCTATGTCTTTCGTCTCTATGTCTCCGGCACTACCTCGCGGTCCAGTGTTGCGATTGGCAATGTGCGCCGCATTTGTGAACAATACCTCCCTGGACGTTACGAACTGGAAGTGATCGACATTTACCAGCAGCCAGCGGCGACAAAAAGCGCACAGATTGTTGCAGTTCCTACCTTGATCAAAGAACTGCCATTTCCCCCCCAGAGATTCGTAGGCGATATGTCCAACACGGAAAGGATTGTAGTTGGGTTACACCTCCAGCACTAGGGGCTCCAATGGCTGAAACGGTCTCAAAATCGAGCACTGAGCTCGCGCAGGAGAACGAATATCTCCGCGCGCAACTGGCTGAAGCGCAGGAGGTTATCCGTGCGATTCAGTCCGGTGAAGTGGACGCCGTTGTGGTGTCTGGTCCGCAGGGGGAACAGGTATTCACGCTGCAAGGCGCTGAATACGCGTATCGCGTGCTGGTGGAAGCGATGAATGAGGGCGCCGCGTCGCTCGATGCGGATGGCACGGTGCTGTACTGCAATCAGAGGCTGGCTGATATGTGTGGAGTCCCACTGGAGCAGGTTGTGGGTGGGCGCGCGGTGCGGCTAGTGGATACGGCATCCAGAGACGAGTTTGAGGAACTGCTGGCCGGAGCATTGGATGGCGAGGCGGCCAAAGGGGAATTCACACTTCGTTCAGGCGATGGCCTGGATATCCCTGTGTACGTTTCCGTCCGCAAATTCAAAGCAGATGAGAACGCCGCCCTATGTATGGTGGTGACCGACCTCTCCGAGCAAAGAAAACAACGCGAACTGCTGGCAAAGGAAGAAGCGCTCAGAAAACACGCCGAGCTGCTGACGCTTTCCTATGACGCGATCATTGTTTGGCGGTTGGACGCGGGCATTGAGAGCTGGAACGTGGGCGCAGAAAAGCTCTACGGTTATACGGAGAGCGAGGCGCTGGGCCAGGTTACTCATGAGTTGCTGCGGACGGTTCACCCTCGGCCGTGGCCGGAGGTTCGGGCTGAGTTGTTTGAGAAAGGTTTCTGGGAAGGTGAGCTTCGCCATTTCACGCGGGATGGCCGGGAGATTGTGGTCTCGGCAAGAAAACAGATTGTGGAAGTTGATGACGGCACGAAGCGCGTGTTGGAGATCAATCGTGACATCACCGAGCGCAACCGGGCGGAAGAAGCGATCAGGAGCGCCAGATTAGAAGCCGAGCGTAGCGCAACACAACTCCGGACGGTTCTCGATAATATGGCAGAGCGCTTGTACGTGTGCGACGGCGAAGGAAACCTGCTTATCGCAAACGCAACCGCGCGCGAGACGTATGACCCGGAAAGCGCAAGCAATGCTCCTTCTGCGTTTGATATGCCCGATCATATCGAGGTTTTGGACATATTCCGGCGACCGCTGCCCCGGGCGGAGTGGCCCATTTCGCGTGTCTTGCGCGGTGAGCGTGTCCGTTCCAGTGAGATACGAGTGCGGTTTAAGCGAACCGGCCTGACACGTACGCTGAGTTGCAATGGCTCAGCCATCAAGGACGCGCATGGCAAGATCGTGATGGCTGTGCTCACTTCAGAGGACATTACCGAGCGCAAGGTGGCGGAGTCGCGGCTGCGGCGTTTCTACGAAACAGACCTGTTCGCAATCCTGTATTGGCGGCTCGATGGCGGCGTCATCGACGTTAACAATAAATTTCTGGAAATGACAGGGTACAACCGCGCGGACCTGGATGCGGGGCTGTTGAACTGGTCCCACATGACTCCGCCGGAATACCACCCCATGGATGAAGACGCGCGGAAGCAGATCCGGGAAACCGGTGTGCATCGTCCCTATGAAAAAGAGTTTATCCGGAAGGATGGCTCGCGGGTTTGGGGACTGTTTTCGGCGGCGGCGTGGGAGGACAGTCCGAACGAAGGAGTCTCGTTCATTGTCGATATCACGGAACGTAAGAAAGCCGAGGAGGCATTGCGTCTTGCGACGGAGCGCTTCCAGGTGGCGCTGCGAGACTCACCCATTGTGGTTTTCAACCAAGACCTCGATCTGCGTTATACCTGGATTTACAATCCTGCGCTGGGGTACGGGTCGTCTGATGTTTTAGGGAAGAGCGATGCGGAGGTATTTGAGCGTCCTGAGGACGCGGTTGTTACGGATGCAATCAAAGCCGAAGTCATTCGAACGGGCAAGAGCCGACGGCAGGAAGTTGTGGTTCACTGGGACGGCGTGGACTGTTGCTATGACTTGCTGGTCGATCCACTCGTTGACGAGCGCGGCCAAGTTGCCGGCGTCACGTGCGCAGCCATTGACATCACCGAGCGCAAGCAGGCGGAAGCGGAGCTGCGAAGGAGCAAAGAACGCCTGGAATTGGCAGTCGAAGTGGCCAGCCTGGGTGAATGGGACGTGGACCTGGTCAGCGGGAGCGCAACTCACTCGGCTCGCCACGCCCTGATCTTTGGCTATCCAGCGGCTGAACGGGATTGGAGCATCGAGAGATTTATTGAGCACATCCTGCCGGAACACCGTGAGGAAGTACTGCGCAAAATTAAGGATTGCGTGAATAGCGGTGGATTGGACTTTGAAGTGCCGATGCGACGGGTGGACGGAGAGTTGCGCTGGATATGGGTTCGCGGGCGCTGCTGGCCTGAGGGCGAGGTGCCTACCCGGATGTATGGAACCATCATGGACATTACGGAGCGCAAACGCGTGGAGCAGGGACTGATCCAAAGCGAGAAGCTTGCCTCGGTGGGCCGCATGGCTTCGTCAATTGCGCATGAGATTAATAATCCGCTGGAGACGATTGGCAACGCAGTATTCCTGGCCGTTACAAATCCGGGAATTTCCGAGGATGCGAAAGCGTATCTTGAATTGGCTTCACAGGAGCTTGAGCGCGTTACGCATATTTCGAAACAAACGCTGGCTTTCCATCGCTCGGAGAAAAAGCCGACAGCAATCGAGTTGCGTGAGTGTATTGAGGGACTGGTGAAGCTGTTTGCTCCGCGACTAAAGTCGCGGGGAATCACGGTGCAGAAACTCTACAAGGATGTTGGCCCCATACTGGCGACGAGCGGCGAGGTTCAGCAGGTAGTTTCAAATCTACTGACGAACAGCATGGACGCTATGACTGGGGCCGGGACGATACAGTTGCGCCTCTCACGGACACTTGGGCGAAACGGACAGAAGGCGGTTCGGTTCACAATCGCCGACACAGGTTCGGGAATCCCCGCAGATCGATTGACGAGAATCTTCGATGCGTTCTTCACGACAAAGGAAATGGTGGGAACAGGTCTGGGACTATGGGTCACAAAACAAATTCTTGAGAAGTACGGGGCAACGATTCAGGTTCGGAGTAAGACTGGCCGCGGAACCATGTTCTCGGTTGTGTTTCCGGCAGCAAAAGCTGTGCCTGAGCGCTGAAAAGGGCGGCGGTGGACAGTAAGAACTCAATTCTGATTGTTGACGACGAGCCCGCACTCGCGAAGACACTTGTAATGATTTTTGAACGTGCCGGCTATACTGCCGAAGCTGTGTTCAGTGGCGAAGAGGCGATGGCGTGGATCACGGATCGCGCGCCGTCACTGGTGATCACGGATGTGATCATGCCGGGTATGGATGGCATCGAGTTGGCGAAGAGGGTTCGAGAGTCCTATCCCGACTGCCAGATTCTATTATTTTCAGGCAATGCCGAAACGCAGGACCTACTGGAAGCCGCGCAGCAGGAGGGCAGGGAGTTTGAGATTCTGGCTAAGCCTGTGCCTCCGCAGCAACTCATTATTAAAGTTGCCTCGATGCTCAATGAGAGTCGTCCCTGGCAGTAAATCGTCAGGCCCATATCGTTCTCCCGCAATGTTGTTTGCCAAATCACAGTTCATACCTCTTTCAAATCCACAGATGCTGGTCAGGTGCTCTCGCCTTATAAAATGGGCGGATACTTAATGGAGCCTGCCTGATCTGCCATGACGCTTGCGGTAAAAGGAGTACAGGAATATCGATGATGATCCAGAAACAAATCCTCATCCGCTTGGCCATCGCAACGTTGCTCGTGGCCGCCGTGTCACAGTCGGCTGCGGCAGATCGTGCGGGCGTCCCAAACAGCAACGCGGTAGCGCCGGGGATGGACTTGCAGGGGATCGTGTCCCGTCTGGTACGCAGCAATCAGGAGAGAGCGAACGCGTTAAGGGGCTTTGATGGAGTACGCAGCTACTCGATTGTGTATCACGGCATTCCTGGCAACCGAGAGGCCGGACTTGAGGTGATGGCTCATTATCTTGCGCCATCGAGCAAGAGCTTTGACGTGATCTCCCAGAGCGGATCGAAGGTGCTGCAATCCAAAGTGCTTTTGAAGCTGCTGGAAAGCGAACAAGAGGCGGCTCGCACGGAAAATCAGCAGCGGACGGCGCTTACGTCTGACAACTACAACTTCACGCTGCTGGGTTCGCGGCCCAGCTTGTATGGTGGGTGCTACCGCCTGGAGGTGGAGCCGAAGCGCGATGAGAAGTTCCTTTATCGCGGAGAAATCTGCGTGAACGCAGCGGAGTTCGCGGTGGAAAGCATTGACGTTGAGCCAGCGAAGAATCCATCGTTCTGGATCAAAAAGACGCATATTCAGCATCGCTATGAGAAGGTCGGACAATTCTGGCTGCCGGCTTCCAACCAGACGGTAACAAACGTCCGGCTGGGAGGTACCGCGACCTTGAGCATTTTGTATTCGCACTATGAGTTGCACTGAAGAATCCGCCCTGCGTCGTACGGCCATTGCGGATTTGTGGTTCGCCTGCTGCATACAACCCTGCCAGAGTACGTACCGTCTATCTTGTTAACAAGGACGCGAGCAGTAGTGAAAAGCTTGCCGTTTTGCAGGACCGGCTATGGTCAGGGCGAGTGCGACAATGCGGGTGGCTTCTTTTCTTCTGATATTCGCCTGCCCGCTCTTGTGCCAGAACTCCCCTTTGACAGATCGCCTCCAGGAGCCGCAGCAGCGCTGGCGGGTGAGTTCAGCGGAGTCTCTCCCTGAGGTTCCGTTGCCGTTACTGCATGTAACAAGCCTGCTCATGACGGCTGGCCGCGGCGGCTTAGGAGAGTACGTCACTGCGAAGCCACAGCCCACGACGAATCTTGGCTTCACGTCAACCAAGGAAGATACGTCGCGTGGCGCGTGGCATAAGTATCTGTATCCGACGCCGCCAAAGCAGGAACCGCACACTTCAACCAGCGGAAGTTTTGTGGACCGGGCGAGCTATGCGGCGTCACGCATTCTGATTACGCGTGATGATGCCGGACAAGCGCGACCGAACATTCCGTATTTTCTACAGGTATTGACTATCGCCGCAATCCACACCTCCTACCGTCCATATAGAGAGCGGTCCACATCGGCAACATTGAATGAATTTCGCTCGACGATTGGTGGCGATGCCGGGATTAATGTTCTGCACACGTTTGGGCCTGATATTCGACAACTCATGAAGGGTATCTCACCTGGATTTGTGTCCAGAATTGGGGAGCGTATTGCCCACGGTATAACTCAAAGGAATCCAGGCTCCCTTCCGGCAAGATAGTGATAGGTCAGAACTGGACGGGACGGATCGCGCATGAGCTTTGAACCGATTGAAAACCACGGGGTGATTGGCAACATGCGATCGGTAGCCCTCGTTGGCATGAACGGATCAATCGATTTCTTCTGCTATCCGAACTTTGACTCCCCTTCAGTTTTTGCAGCCCTGCTCGACGATGAGCGGGGTGGCTGCTTTACGATTCAGCCAGAGCTGAAGGACAGGCGAGTGCGTCAGCTTTACCTGCCGGACACCAACATTCTGCTTACGCGTTTTTTGGCGGAAGAGGGTGTTGCCGAACTGACTGACTATATGCCTATCAGTTCCACAACAGAGCAGCCGAATGAGATTATCCGCAGGGTGTCGGTTGTCAGGGGGAAGGTTCGCTTCAAGTTGCTGTGCCAGCCACGATTCGACTATTCCATGTGCGCCCATAGCGTAACGGTGGATGACCAGTACGCAATCTTTGAGCCGCATGATTCATCATTCCAGCCCATGGCTCTCTACTCCACTGTTCAACTGCATAAACAGTCAGGAGACGTTACCGCTGAATTTACTTTGCAAGCTGGCGAGAAGGCGACTTTTCTTTTTGGAGGAGTTCGCCCCGCAGACCAGCAACCCGAGATGGAGCGCCTAGACGAGCGATTCCATGAGACGTCGCGCTTCTGGAAAAAATGGATTTCGAAGTCAAAGTACAAAGGGCGCTGGCGGGAGATGGTGAATCGCTCAGCGTTGATGCTGAAGTTGCTGATCAGCCGTGAACACGGTTCTTTGATTGCCGCTCCGACCTTCTCGCTGCCGGAAGATATTGGAGGAGTACGGAACTGGGACTATCGCTACACGTGGCTCCGCGACGCTGCATTTACGCTGTATGCGCTGATCCGTCTCGGCTTTGTAGAAGAAGCGGAGGCGTTTATGGATTGGCTCAATGGCCTGCTGTGTGATGACGCAGAGCGAGGGCCATTGCAGGTAATGTATGGAATTGACGGCCGACGAAAACTGGATGAATTCACTATCGAGCAACTGCGAGGTTATGAACATTCCAGCCCGGTGCGAATTGGAAACGCAGCGTATCAGCAGCTTCAATTGGATATCTACGGTGAGATGATGGACGCTATCTATCTCGCGAACAAGTATGGCAATGCGATTTCATACGCAGGATGGCAGAATGTTCAGCGCATACTGGCGTGGCTTGGAAGAAATTGGCAGCGCGCTGATGAAGGTATATGGGAAGTTCGCGGAGGCGCGAAGGAGTTTCTGCACTCACGATTAATGTGCTGGGTGGCTTTTGACAGGGCGTTGCGTCTCGCGGAGAAACGATCGCTTTCAGGACCCATCGTAGAGTGGATGGAGACACGGGATGCAATTCGGGCCGACATCTTTAATAACTTTTGGGATGAGGAACTGCAGTCATTTGTGCAGTCGAAGGGCACCAAGAATTTGGACGCTTCGGTCTTCCTGATGCCACTCTTTCGATTCATCAGTCCTGAAGATCCGATGTGGCGTTCGACAACCCGCGCAGTTGAGGCCCGCCTGATCGAAGACACCTTGGTTCGGCGCTACGAGGCGGAACGCACACATGTGGATGGAATACCTGGCGGCGAGGGCAGCTTTACGGCATGCTCATTCTGGTATATCGAATGTTTGGCAAGAGCCGGGGAGTTGGAAAAAGCTCAGTTGTTATTCGAGAAACTGTTGGGCTATGCCAACCATCTTGGGTTGTACTCTGAGCAACTCGGTTCCAACGGCCAACATCTCGGAAACTTTCCGCAGGCATTTACCCATCTGGCGCTGATCAGCGCTGCGACCTACCTGGATCGAGTGCTCTCAGGCGACTCCGATGCGGAGTGGCGCTAGACTCGATCACGCGCCAACTCTACCCGAAAGTTGATTCAGCTCTTACCGCGAAACAGAAAGATCAGTTCAATGACCAGAATAACAACCACCATAAGTTCCAGCGCGAAGCCTCGGCCTTCGTGAAACTGCCGGGAGAGAAATTCGTAGAGCGCCTCCGCGGTGCGGAGCTTCTGGTTCACGAGCCTCTTGTAATCCTGCACTCCTACCTTTGAGGCGGCGAGGCGATATAAGCGCGCCGAAAACATATCGCTCAGGAATTTGATTGAATTGTCGGCGCGCTCGACCAGTTCGGTCATCTCCACGGCGACAGCTTGCAATCGCGAAGCCTCGCCGCCCAGACGCCACTTGGCGAACATTCCTGCCTGACGCTTCAAGGCTTCGTCCACGGAGATCAATTCCTTGGTGAGCAGTTCATCGTAGTGCCTGAACTCCAGCAATTGTGAGTTTGCGTATTCAATTAACTGGAGGGTGGTTTCCGCTCCGGCCTTCGTGTCGTAGATGAAAGCGGCGTTCCAGCCAATTACGGCGAGGTCGTTGGGGTAATAAGAGATACTGCCGCGAAGCACCTCATCGCGCTCCTGGCGCGACAACTCTCTGCTGTCGCCACGTACGACACGAGCAATGTCCGCACCGTGCTTTCGGCGGATCTCGGTGGCAGTTGGCGAACCGTCACCCGATTCCATGTGAAATACAAAGTAGTCTTCGGTGAGCCAGTCACAGGGACGGATCAGAGCAGCGCTGGCTTCAGAGACCTTGCGGCGTGCGACACTTTCGGCGTACCGATCAAATTCAGTGCTGGCAAACCACCGGCTTGATGATTCGACCAACTCTTCCCAGCTCTCGTTGAATGGCGATTCGAAGACAAGGCTCACGACTCCGTAGTCGTAGTACTTGACTCTACCCGTCATCGGCGGGAAGCCAGGGATCGCATCTACGACGAACTGGCTTTCTACAGGAGCGCGCTGGAAGCGGACGTATTCGGGAGCAGAGTGTTTGAAACTGCGCTCTCCGGGCTTCAGGCCGAGGACGCGCACCAACGCCGCGAGGTCAATCTCCTCGCATACGTCGTAAAGGGCAAAGACGAATACGGAGCCCCGTAACTCCGCGCTTTGTGTAGATACAGGCATCGAGTCGCATCCTCTGGCGATATCGCATCAACCTAGGCCAGCGCCTCAGATGATAGTCGATATCGCACGCAGGAGCGCACCTCAATAAGCCAGCTTACTGCAACAGGCGTAAATGGATGTTATTGGCAATTTCCTGGAAGGCGGAGTCCAACTGCGTCGAATCGGCGACCGGTACGTATTGGCCCGTGGGGAGGTTTGGATTGTAGCTGGGGTTGCCGCCATAGGTGGGGCAGGGATCATTTGCAACCTGGCAGAGGAAGGACGCCTGTGGGTCAGCTCCTAGACCAATCGCGTAAACAATAACGTTGTTAGCGCGTAGCGTGTTGGAATCAAGAATTGCATCGTTCAATGCATCCGGGCGAACGTCATCCGTAGTGATCGCTAATTGTTTCCCGGTGATGCTGGACGTAAAGGTGCCGTTGCAAACACTCTTGCCATCAGACTGCGAAGCGCAATATTCACCATTTTGATCAGGATTGATATTGATAGGGTACGCGATTGCATTGTGATTTCCCGATCCAGGGGGACAGATTGGTTTTGCATAGTTCGCATTGCTCGTGCTCAGGAAATAAACTGAGGTGCTCGGGGCATCTGTTCCACCCATATTCCACGTCCCCGACTGTACGCCGTTGGCGCCGCCCTGACACGTTACGGTTCTTTGGACGGTGTTTGCCTGTCCATCGGTAAAGAAGACCACTGCCTTGATAATGTTCGGCGTCAAACCCATGCTCAGATTCTCTTCGGTGATGGCCAGTTTGAGTGCACCGTCGGAGAAAGTGCCTCCACCAAACCTGCCAACGATGCCATTTGCAATGTTTGTTACTGGGGTCTGGAATCCCCCGGTCATCATCGGGACATCAAGCGTCTGGTCATTTGCAAAGGAAACCAGCGCCACGGTGTCATTCACATTGTCGAATGTGTTAATGAAGTTGATCATAGCGTTCGGCAGTGTGTTGCCAGGAGCGTTGCCGCTCATCGATCCCGTGCGATCGATCACAAGTGTCATCTTCACCCTTGCGTATCTCGCCTGCGCAGTTGCTGTCACATTCAAGGTCCTGTACGCGGGCAGCAGAGCAAGAAAGTAAGTGCTGATGGTCGTGGTTGCCGTTACCGTGACATTGGTGACATTCAGCGTCGGATCGGACTGGAAGGTGACCAGAGGCGTGGGAACAGTGCCTGCAACGGGAGTCCCGACGCCACCGGGGCTGTTGAAGTCACGGTTCGAGTGGCCATAATTCATGTTGAATGCATTGGTTGCGATCTGCGTGGACGTGGTTTGTCCCTGGCCCACATAGCGAGCCCCGGCGATGGCGGCGGCGTCCACTGCTTTACCAAGGCTGGCCTTGGTAACATAGGCAAGGCCAAAGTCAACCGCAAGCCCGGCGAACAGCAGCAGAATGATTAATGAGATGGCGCAAAGGACGAGTATCTGTCCGCGCTCTCCCTTTCTCCCGTTCCGTCGAATAGTCATCGCCATTCTCCTTCTACCCAATCCTTACATCGCAATTCAAGCGGGCTCGATCTCTGCTACCTAGAAGTAGGCAACGTCATACATCTTGGTAGGCAAGGTGTATTTCACAAACACTCCAAGCGGAGTAATCGGGCTGAACGAAGTGTAAATTTCCGTTATGTACAAGGTGGCACCGGGTTGTGGAACAGGGGGCGTTCCGGGCACGGCAGAGGGAATGGTAGCCGTCTGCGGCGTCTGCGCGTTGTACGCACCCACTTTGCTCGTGCCACTCAAGCTCCCTGTGGAGTATTGCCCGGTAACCACAAAGTTAGGTTTCGCCGAGGTGCCCGTATTCTGAACGGTAGTAATGATGACCTTTCCCTTCGTGGTCAGATTCAGGTGCATCACGGTGGCGTCCTGGGTGATAGCCGTAGCTGCGCCAGCCAGTGTGGTATCGCGAGAGGCGATGTTTGAGCCCTCGCGGGTCAGTCCAATGATGACCTGACTCTGCCAGATGAAGTAGCTGAAATCGACCACCGCGAAGGTGAGGGTCATCAACAACAAGGCAACGGGCAGAAACTCCAGAACCACCTGGCCCCGCTCTTTGTTTGCGCGTCGAAGATGTGTGAAGGCAATCATTGTCATCTCTCCTTCGCTCGCTTAATTAGTCTGGGACGGCAAAAAGGGCTCGTTCCTGAACGTGGAGCTGGCGGTGAAGTGATATCGGCTATCGGAGGAGAAGAACTTGCCGATAAACGTAGTTAACATGGGAGCCGCGCAGGTAGCGGTGATGGTGACGGTGTCACCCGGTCCTCCGGCGTTTCCTGTCCCGGAGAAACTGCCGCTCCCTTCGTTGTAAGTAACACTGCCGCCGTAGACGCTGGAAATGCTAATCTGCTGAATGCTTACGCCATTGCCAATGGCGTAGCTGTCGAGGACCTGAACGATTGATCCGACTCGTGAAACCGTGCTGCCATTTGCACCCGTAATGTGGTTGCCGGTGGCGGCATAACGTCCTGCCTCGCGTACGGCGTCCTGTACGTTCATCTGGTTGAAGAGCGCCCATGAGAAGTCGATCACACTAAATATGAGAAAGAAGAATGGGATTGCTACCAGCGCAAACTCAATCAAACTCTGTCCGCGGCATGAGTAGCTTTTCTTGACCAGCGACGAAGTCCCAGTCTTCCCGATCTTCTTGTCATTACTACTCGGACCGTAGTGGCAGTTAGTCATAGTGTTCCATTCATCGAGGCAAGGCATGGGATACCCCCGGTCTGAGCCGGACACGGTATGTAGATGGATTCAGAAACACGCAATTTGGCAGCTTTGCTTGAAAGAAAAATGTGAAAAGTTCCGCAAGCTGTGTAAAAAGGAAACGCCATCGCTTTGCCGTCCGCCCTTAAGAGCCGAGGGTTTCCAAAATGAATCATGGACGTTGACCCTGCGCGCTCCCAACAGAAGCGGATCTATGTTCTTGAGGTACTGAGCTCACGGGCACACCCAGCAGTATCTTTACCGACACAGGGTTGCCTTCTACCTCCGCGGGCCGGAAGACCCAGCGCTCCAGGGAGTCCAGCAGTGCCTTGTTAAAGCTCGCATCAGGACTCTGCAGGATGCGCAACCCTTCGAAGTTGCCGTGCGAGTTAATTACTCCAAAAACGACGATCAGGCTGCCCAGGTTTCTCATGGCAGCATCGGCGGAAAAGTGAGGAACCAATCTGGTGGTGGCAAAAGGAGGCAGCAGCAGGGAATGGCTGCGGAGGGCTATGGCATTAGGCGTGGGATGGGAGTCAAGTGCATATTGCAGAGTCCAGTTAGGGCCGTTGGTTCCAGCCTCAGACATATCGATGTAGACCGTATAGGCGGCCTCGTTGCGAAACACTCCAAAGTCCTTAAACCCGCCACCGCTGGCCCCATTGGCAACAATCGTGATTCCGTAACTGCCCTGCCGGGGAGATGTTCCCGCCGAGGCAGGAGCACCGCCTCGCGTGCTGCTTCCAGTGCCTCCCTGAATCATGATGTCCGGGAAAGGGCTGTTCCCGTTGCCAACGCCGTTTCCATGACCGGTGCCCGCTGCGGTACCCGCGCCATGACCGCTCCCTGTGCCAGTACCGCTTCCGGATCCGTGACCGTTTCCTGCCAGTGTTCCGCCACCGCCTTCATGGCCGGGGCCGGTCCCCAGGGTGCCGGCTCTGTCTCCAGTTCCAGTTCCCGTACCTATGGCCGTTCCGGTGCCGGAGCCAGATGTGGCGTTCCCACCCGCCGAACCCGGAGAATTTGCGCCAGAGGAAGGAATTGGAACAGGACTGACCGTGAACGCTCCGTACAATTCTCCCGGCGGAACCGGCAGGACGGCGCGCGCTGGTACCTCAACCGCATCGGCAATCAGGATGTTCCGTGCGTCGCTTCCACCTGCACCAGTTAAGTTGATGTACTGCGGCACTGCGGCGGGAACGGCAGCTTTGGCAACCGTGGTGGCTACCGTCGGCGCGGGTCCGGATTGCAATGTGGGAAGCGTCAGCTTTGGAGATTCTATTTGCGGCGGAAGCACAGGCGGAGGAATCGTCAGGGCATCTACCGGGTGTGGTGCTTGAATGTGGCGATCAGTGACGGCTGGCAATTGTGGCATCGCAGCTGTGGGCAGGGTGACTGCCGGAGCCATCATAATCATCGACGGGAAGGGAAGTGGCCTCGGCAGCTTTGGAGGCGAGACAAGGTCGGGCTGGCGAATTGTCTGGATGAAGTTGTCAGGATGCGGCGGGGTGGAGACGATCAGTTGGTCTCCCTTGTATGCCACACCCTTTGCCGCAATGGTTGCCGAAGAGGAAGCGAGGGATGGCTTCTCAGGACGGCTATTCGGGCTACCGGAGCCTGAGTCACTTGCCGGATGCAGATCGGGAAGAAGCAACACTTCGTGCTGCTGCAGCATGGATTCGGTAGTCACGAGGCGGGCCGTGGATGGAATCCAATAACTCCACGGAAGGTAGAAGCCAAGACCTGCGAACAGTAAGTGGACCAACAGCGAACCGAGAAGGCCGCGCGCAGGAAGCCCCGAGCTAGTCAAACCTGAGCTGAATATCAACTCAGGGCTTGCCGTAACTTGCTCAATCTGCGGATTGCACACCAAGTTGGATTCCGTTTGCATCTCGACGCCTGCGCCCTTTCGCGTAGCTAGGTCTGGTGAATGAAGCGCAAGACTTCGTTTGACACGGTCTGGATACCGCGCAGAGCCCAATGCAAATCGAAGGCATAAGTGGTGTTCCAGTTATTTGGGCGCGGCCACTCGTCACGCAGCTTGGCCCAATAGGCGAGCCGGGCTGCCTGCTCCTGGGCAGTGAGCGCTTTGCCGCCGTAGGACGCTAACATGAAATCCGAGGGGACCTGCTCGGGCAGTACTTCAGAACGGTTGTACTTCCATTGAATAACGCCGGTCGCGGTCTTCCAATACTGGTTGGCCAGTGCAGAGTTCGCCGCTCCGGCAACGCGTAGATCAGCGAAGTCAGCCGGAATCGTCTTAGCCAGCCTGGTAGTAGGTGTGATCGAAAAAGCACTGAGGATCACAACGATGACCAGGACCGCCAGGGGCCATAAACTGATGATGCCTTCACCCGGTCGCATGGCTTACTTCCTTGTGTCTCGGCCGATCCGGAAACTCGACCTCGAGTTGATCGCCGACTTCGGTGTGGGAAGCGGCGATGCTTCCCACGGGGAGCTCCAGCACGCCGAAAGCTTTCCAGAACACACGTGTCGCGCGGAACGGGCGTACTGACTCCCGCACGCCGACGACGCTGTATTTCCGGTCCACGAAGATTACGTCGATGGGAAATGACATACCCACCGTGTGGATTGCCTGCGACGGCACAATGAACAGTCCGCTACCAGGGTCTAGTGACTTGCTCCCGAGCAGACCCACCATCCGACGCAGACTGCTGTCAGCGACAGCAATCTGGCCGCCGAGGCAGCTGTTCCGGGTCGTGTTGTGAACGCAGACCGTTCCGCGAGTTTGATTCAAGCTGCCTCCTACGACAAACGGCTCTTCCGACGCTGAATCAGAATGAAGAGGACCGCGACGAACAGAACTCCGGAAATGACTCGAATGAGCGTTACGTTATCCATTGGGTTCCTTTCCCGGGCTTAGTGCCCGAAGGTCGATAGAAAACTTCTGCTGATAGAAATGAGAGCCGGTACAAGAAGCACGATGAACATACTTGGAAAGATGAACAGCACCAGCGGAAACACCAGCTTGACCGTGGTTTTTGCAGCCAGTTCTTCGGCCTGCTGACGGCGCCGCACGCGCAGAGAATCCGCAAAATAACCAAGTGACTTGGAAAGCGGAGTTCCGAAACGTTCGGTCTGTACCAGCATGTTTACAAATGAGCGGACGACTTCCAGACCTGTGCGAGTTGCCATGTTGCGCCAAGCATCAATGCGTGGCTTGCCTGCGCGCTGCTCCAAACGGATGAATAGCAGTTCGTCGCTGAGGTCCTTGTGGCTGATGCGCAACTCTTCGCCTATGCGGATCAGTGCCTGATCCATGCCCAGTCCTGCTTCCATGCATATAACCAGCAGATCAAGCGCATCAGGCATTGCCAGGCGAATTCTTTCCCTGCGCCGCGTAACGGCCCCGGTCAGCCAGAGGTCCGGGCCAAGGAAGCCGATTGCTGCCATGACCAGGAACCACAGAATTACGTTTTCACCGCGCAGCAGGAAGCCCGCGATCAAACCCGCCACCACAGGTCCCAGCAACTTGACTGTGTAATAAAAGTCTACGTAGGCGGGTTCGCGAAATCCCGCTGCGTTCAACCTGCGAGCAACGTCGGCGTCATCGGCGAGTCCTACCATCTTGCGCAAGGGCCTGAACCACTGCGCAATCTTTGCCGCAAATCCACCGTCTGACGGCCCTATGTCATTCACCACCACCGAGGACGTGGATGTGGACGAGGAGAGTTCCGTTAAGCGCGCTTCCACAGCGCTTCGCTCGCCCAGCACCAGCAGCAGTACTGCCAGACTGAGCGTAAAGGTCAACGCGACTACGGCAATCATAGTGATCATGGTGTTATACCTTTATGTCCACAATGCGGCGGATCATCCATACGCCGATAGTCATCAGTGCAAGTCCAATACCTATCCACAAGCGCCCTGTGGGATCGTCGAGCATGGTGTGGGTGTAGGCCGGGTTCATAAAGTTCATTACTCCGAAGACGATGAAGGGCAGGAGTCCGAGGATCCAGCCTGTCATCCGGCCCTGCGCCGTATAGATTCGGAGTTGGCCCTGCAACCGCGAGCGCTCGCGAATCACCGAGCCGGCCTTGTCAAGTACTTCGGCAAGGTTGCCGCCTGTCTCCTTCTGTACCAACATGGCTGTGACCAGAAACTGAAGATCATCCACAGGTACACGTTTGGAGAGATTCAGCAGAGCCTCGCGCATTGGCAGGCCAAAGTTTTGTTCCTCGAAGACGCGCCGAAATTCCGTTCCCACTGGATCGGCAATTTCTCTTGATACCATTTCAATGGCAGCGGTGACCGCATGACCGGCGCGGAGTGCTCGTCCAAGTAAATCGATTGCGTCCGGCATGATGGCCGTAAAGCGGTTGAGCCTTGCCCTCCGCTTCATGCGCACATAGATATACGGGCAGATCGCGGCAACAACTCCTACCATCAGGCCCAATAAGGTGCTGTGCAGTAACATCCTGCCGACAAACGCGACAGCCAGGAAGAGAAGCAGCGACCCGAGGACAAGACCGCCTACCGTCCATTTCAAGTCGGCTTGCTTGATTACCGTGTCCACATCGGCCGCGAGCTTGATGCGACGCAGAAAGGCATTGAGTACGGGAGAATTACTGTAGACCTCCCGCTTGAGGATGTCGGAATCGATGCCGGATTCCTGAGTGATTTCATTATCGAAACCCGCCAGGCGCTTTCCAAGGTTGGTCTCATCCCGGGAAGGCTTGGTCACCAGCAGCATCACCACGAACGTGACTAACAACAGCACGAAGAACAGTACGGTCACCAGTGTGGACATATGCGAACCTCTCTACGCGGCTATACCGCGACCGACATATCAAAGAGGCTTGGCGGGACAGCAATTCCCGATGCCTGGATCTTGTCGGCGAAGCGAGGTGTTACTCCGGTTGAATAGAACAGTCCGAGAACCCTCCCGTTGATTCCTATGCCGCGCTTCTCGAAGCGGTAAACGTCCTGCATGCTCACCACATCCTGGTCCATGCCGGTAATTTCACTCAGGTGAGTGACCCGGCGCGTGCCGTCGCTCAAGCGCGAAACCTGGACGATGATATTGACTGCGGAAGCAATTTGTTGACGGATGGCTTTTTCCGGCAAGTTCAGGTTGGCCATCAGAGCCATGGTCTCCATGCGGGCGATGGCGTCACGCGGGCTGTTGGCGTGAATCGTAGTCAGTGATCCATCATGACCGGTGTTCATGGCCTGCAACATATCCAGTGCTTCCTCGCCGCGAACTTCGCCGATGATGATGCGGTCGGGGCGCATGCGGAGGCAGTTGATTACCAACTCGCGCTGGTGCACCGCTCCCTTACCTTCCACGTTTGACGGGCGGCACTCCAGGCGAACCACGTGATGCTGCTTCACCTGCAGTTCGGCCGAGTCTTCCACCGTGACAATTCGCTCCTTGTCTGAAATGAAGCGAGAAAGCACGTTGAGGAATGTTGTTTTTCCGGAGCCTGTTCCGCCGGAGATCACGATGTTCAGCCGTGCCTTCACTGCGCCCTGGAGCAGGTCGCGCATTTGTGGAGTGAGGGTATTGTTCTCCAGCAGGTCTTCCATTTCGAGAGGTATCGTGCCGAAGCGGCGGATTGAAAGTATCGGGCCGTCCACGGCGAGTGGAGGAATGATCGCATTCACGCGGGAGCCGTCGGGCAGGCGCGCATCCACCATGGGCGAAGACTCGTCAACGCGGCGGCCCACGGCGGAGACGATCTTGTCGATGATGTGCATCAGGTGGACGTTATCCTTGAAGGCAACGTTGGTCTCTTCAAGTATGCCTGCGCGCTCCACGTACACGTTGGCATAGGTGTTCACCAGGATGTCACTGATCGTCGGATCCTGCAGCAGCGGCTCCAGTGGACCAAGACCAAACACTTCGTCCAATACTTCGCGCGAGAGGCGTTCGCGCTCATTGGCGCTCAGGGGCGTATTCGAGTGCGACACCAGATCCTGAATCACCACTAGAATCTGATTGCGTGCCCGCTGGTCGTCAAGATAGTTCAGTTTTTCCAGGTCGATCAGGCTGAGGAGGTTCCTGTGAATGGACGACTTCATCTCCTGGTAAGCCTTTGGCTTCAGGTCGCGCCGTGTCCACTGATCTGATTCCAGGACGTTCGTCTTTTCTGTAACGTTGCGCTCAAATGGTGCCATGGTTCCCCTCGTTTGGTAGTGTTACAGGCCTAGAATTCCAAAACGGCGTTTCTGCTCCGTCTTGGCTACGGATCTTTCAACTAACGTGTCAACCCACTGCTCGATCATGGTAGCCAGCTCCGTCTTCGAATTGGCGGGGACGGGCATTCCGCTATTGATTGCTCCAATGACCTCTGCATAGCTGTTCGGCACAAGGAACGAGATCGGCATGCGAATGGTTTTTTGGATTTGATCTTCGCGAATGGCTGAACGCTTGTCATAGCGATTGATTACGATTCGCGTCTTCTCCTGCGGGCAGTCGAACCGCTTCAAATGTTCCAGGTAGCGAACCAGGTTGCGGATCGAAGGCAACTCAGGAGCAGCGATCAGGTACACAGCGTCCGCGCGGTCAATGGCGCCTACGTTGTACGAGTTAAGTCCCGGAGCACAGTCGATGATCACGAGCTCATACTCTTCGCGAAGAAAATCGATTGTGCTTTCCATTGCCGTTTCAGAGGGCTTGGGGCTGCTCCCGAAGCTGTCTGGCGCGGCCAGCACGTGCAAACCGGAAGAGTGCTTCGTGACAAACCCCTGAAGCAGTTCTGAATCCAGGCGGTGAACGTTGTGCACTAACTCGTAAAAGTGATACTGATGCTTGCCCAGGTTGAGATATACCGAAACGTCCCCGAGCGCAGGATGCTGATCGATGAGCAGAGTCTTGATGCCGCATCGCGCTGCCAGCGCCGCCACGTGAGTTGCGAGCACCGTGACGCCGGTTCCACCTTTTACGCCGACGAATGCGTAAACCTTACCGCGCCTTGCGGGGGCTCCGCGCTCCCTCTTCTTCTGCTCGTGTTTGACCAGTGCTTCCACCACACGCTCGCGAGCGGGCGGCTTTAGCAAGTATTCCGAGCAGCCCGAGCGCATAGCCTCGATAATGCTCTCGGGGTGCGATTCGGTTGCCAGTGCAAACACTGCCGTCGTCGGCATTGCGTTCTTGATTTGCTCGGCGCGCACAACGGCGGCTTCGCGGTTATTGTCAAAGTCAATGATGCAGACATCGGGTTGCCGCTGCTGCAAGTCCTGCAGCAGCGCCGCCTCACCCGCATCCCAACGATCAATCTCACCAGTAATCGAAAACCCGGGAAGCGAGTCTACGATGTCGCGCAGCCCCGCGGCGGCCCACTTATCCACCGAGACCGTCACGATGCCCAACGTTCGCCGAGGTGCTTTAAATGCCAGAGTGCTCAAGGTAAACCTCGCGATCACTTCTTGTTGGTGGTGGTGTCCGGCTCCGAATTGAATTTCCCGCCGACCGTCTTGTCGAACTGTCTGTCATCCATATTGTGAAGTGACAGTCTCGGATTTTCAGGCGGAGCTATCGTCGCGTTCGAAAGCGGATCAACCAGAACGGGCGTTACCATCACAAGCAGTTCAGAGTTAGTTTGATTGAAATTCTTCGACTTAAAGAGACTGCCAAGAATCGGAATGTCTCCAAAGCCAGGCATCTTGCTCATCTGTGCAGTTGTGCGTTTATCCAGCAGACCTGCGATGCCGAAGCTCTGGCCATCGCGAAGGTCTACTTCGGTCTCCGCGCGACGAGTGGAGATAGCAGGGATCTCAAACCCTGAAATCGTCACAGCATTGCTGAAGTCGAGGGTGCTGACTTCAGGTAGTACCTTCAGGCGGATCACGTCGCCGATGATTGTGGCGGTGAATTCCAGCTTCACACCGTAAGGCTTGAACATGATGGTTACAGAGGCTGCCGTGCCGCCTGCACCGCCCTGCACAACCGGGAATGGAAACTCGCCGCCGGCGAGGAACTTGGCTGGCTCGCCGCTACGCGCCATCAAGTTAGGCTCGGCCAGTATCTCAAGGACGTTCTTCTGTTGCAGGTCCTGAATGGCCGCTCCCAAATTGATGTCCGGCCGATAGAGGAAGATATTCAGCAGATTGGAGGGGGAAAGTGAGGTCTGGGAGGTGCCAAGAGTTCCGCCCGCCAGGGAAGCCGGTCCGAATTGCGTGGTCGAACTGGAACCAGTCAGCGCCTGCGCCGTGCTCAGGAGGGTAACGCCGAACTGTTCCAATTTGACACGGTCGACTTCTGCAAAGCGAACCTTGAGCATGATCTGCTTCGTGCGCGGTGCGTTGATGACCATGGAGTCAACAATGTCTTTGGAATAAACGCCGGCCATCCGCATTACGTCGTCAGCCACCACCTTGCCGCTGACTTTTCCGGTGATCAGTACCCGCCCCTGTTCCGCTTCAACCTGCACTGGTTCATCGGGGTACGCCGAACGTATTCCATCGCGCAAGCCGGAGACGTCCACGTCCGCGTACACATCAAGAATGCGGGCGTTCGCTCCCTCGTCCCACAGCACCAAGCTGCTTGTGCCGGCGACTTTCGCGGTCACAACGACTTGCGTTGTGCTCACGGTCGCCGTGTCCAGGACATTGGGATTGCTCACCACGATCCTGCGCAGCCGGGATTGCGTATTGAGAACAATGGACCTTCCGACCTGAATGTGTACCGACTGAGCCTCAGGTGCAAGGGTGGACTGTGGAACTTGTTCTTGAGCAGGCGCGGCCGCAACCTGGCCGGACGCTTGCGTGCTGGTTGTCCCTCCCGCGGGTTTTTCAGCCCCGGTCGCTTGCATGGTCGCAAGAAGTAAGAAGGCAACTACAGAATGAAACACAGTGTGCGATACGCGCATTTCGAGTTCCCTCTTTTCAACTTCGGATCATTATTCAAACTTGTCTACAGAGCGCTTGCTGCCGGAGATGGTCTCCACCTCGTAGGACACCGCCTGTTTCACAACAACATGGGGAGCGGCTGCTTTTGCCACCACTTTCTTTGGTGCCTCGATAGGAGCAATGCCCTTGTTCATCAGTTCGACCATGTTCACGGACTTGGTATCCGGGGTCAATTTATCGGCGCCGTTGCGAAGCACGAACTGGATCGATCCCTGTGAGGAAGCCAGCACCAGCTTCTCGCCGTCTTCGGGTTTCAGTAACAGCGTCACCACGTTGACGGTCTCAGGCTTTCCCGTGGGATCAGGCTCAATCTTCTGCCCCGCGGTCAGCACTTCGACATTGGCCAGAATGGTCTGGGTACGTGGAGATGCCGCAGCTTCCTTCTGGCTGTCCATCTTGGATGTCACAAGCACATCCACGTGAGATCCGGGATACAGGAAGCCCGCTACTCCAACCACATCATTCGACCTTACAGAGACTGCGCGCATGCCTTCCGGAATCTTCACCGTGAGGCCGATGCCGGATCCGGCTGTTGCTACGTCGCGCTCAAGGATGGGTTGATGTTCGCTGATGGGGTAGATTAACGAACGGCCAATGACGTCCTCTTGTTTGGTGAAGCCTCCTGCGGGCACCATGTTTGCAGGCCAGTCGATCAGCACAACGCTGTCATTTCCGATGGGCGATCCAGCCTGTAAGGACTTAGCTGCGGCGACCACTTTCACCATTGCGCTGCCCTTGGCTTGCTGCGAGCGTAGGCGGACATAGAAGCCGTAAGTAACGACAATCGCGATCACCAGGGACAAAAAAACTGCCAGTGCAATTCGTTTCGAATTCATACGCCACCTCGGCAATAGAATGCCAATGCTGAATAGAGAACACCTGCCGCAATTGCCACGCCGTACGGCATGCGGATCGAATGCGGATTGGAGAGGTTAAGTTCAGGGTGCGCCTCTGCTCCCGCCGTCGCGTGATAGCCTGCGAGATGAACCACGTTTCCCAGCACAACCTTTAGTCGCCGATGCAGAAGTGAGTGAATGATTGCGAAGACTCCGCCTGCGATTGCCACCGCCAGTACAATCTCAAACGCCCGGGTCGATCCCGCGAAACAACCCACCGCCGTCATCAACTTCACATCGCCCGCGCCCATGGCATGCAGGAGAAAGAAGAGCAGAAAAGCGCCGCCGCCTATCAGGCCGCCCACCAGAGCGCTCTCCAGGCCATGCCATCCCTGGAATGCGAACCGCCCGATGATGGCGAACAAGATCGCGGAGTAGGTAAGTCTGTTCGGAATTCGGCGGCTTGCTATATCGGTCGCGCAGCCGATTCCGGCAACCACTACCGCCCCGCACATAAAGTAGAAGTCCATGGTCATTAGAGTTTCACGCCGCGGAGCCTGCTTCACGCTCGCCTTACAGACTGGAATACTGAGTTGATTGTTTGACTGGCCAGAAGAGTGACTCGTGCAACTCTTCTGGCCAGCCCGGTGTTCGTTGCGTTCAGGCAGCCTGCTTAGACCGCGCTGTTCAGAGCAGCGGTGATCGAAGAGAAGGCCTTGTTGACGGCCGTTCCCAGCGTGCCCATCGTGGTTACTGCAGCAAGAGCGATCAAACATGCGATCAAGGCATACTCGATCAAATCCTGGCCGGACTCATCACTGTGCAGATTGCGAAGTGTGTGCAAGATGTTCTTCATTTGGAGTTCTCCTTGGGAATGTTGTTTGACTTCTCACACAGTCCGGGAAGGGACTGCAACGCTCTGCGAAAGTCTCCGGCCGCAGCAAGTACACGAAGTACTTTTCCGGTGGCGCTGGTCAGTTTCGAATCCATCGCCGAAATGCTCAAATCGTTTCACCCGCTAGGTCATCGGACGGATGTTCAAGGTTCATGTCTGCGTGCTACAGGATCGTTTGCCGGTCCGTCAGAATTACCCTGACATTCAGCTCTGATGCAGAGTTCCTGAGTACCGTTGGTTGAGTTGCCACTTTTAAGAAAATATTTCTTGAAAGGCAAAAAAACTACTTTTGAAACAGCGCGAAACCATAACTCATCCGCCAAGTTACTTTTCGAAGTTACTTCTAAAATAAGTAAGGGTTGGCTTTCATATCTCTATCGCAGCCGCGAAAACACTATCGCAACTCCATCGTCGTACTCCACTCGCCACGCCTGACTTTCTTTCATCACCGTCGCCAGGGGGGTGTTGGCGGCGACTAGGGCCCAGTTCGTCTGATACTTGTCGAACGCCTCGTTCCAGCGTCCTGTGGCCTCTTTGGCCCTTAGATACTCGCGGACGAAGCTCTCGCCATAGAAGTCGTGACGGTCGTCGAAGTAGACCTTCAGGTCCGGATACAGCCGATAGATCAGGTATCCGCTCCAGCCATCGGAGTTAAACATATGATCATGGATACCCTTGTGGGCAATGAACTCCGTGGCTGCAACCGGAAATGCTTTTTCGTCAAAGTGCGCGTTGAGGACTTGCGCGGATCCGAGCCGTCCGCCATGCAGAGCGATTGCAATAGACGCAGCCAGAACCACTAGCGCAAGCGCGTGACATCGGAAGCGCATCTCCATGTCACCCATACCGGCGGAAATATCGTGCACCGCTTCCATCAACGAAGACAGCCATCGAGGTTGTTTCTGTCGCTGCGGTGAAATCGCGGATGCCAACGCAGGCCCAAGTGCCAGACTGACTAGAATCGCCGAGAGCGGGATATTCCGGCCCGCAAACAAACCGGCATGAAGCGAAAATAGTATAAGAAGCAGATCGACTGTCGCGATCCGGGTGGCTCCCAGCAAAACACAAATCACCGTCACCAGGATCAGCACTTCAAAGTATCCGCACCCGACGTCGTGGAAACTGGGTGATCGGAACTCGGCGATCGTATTCATCAGAAACCCGTTGGAAAGATACTGGTACACATGAACGTGCAACTTGTATCCATACGGCGTAATGAAGGTGACTGCAAAGCACGCGGAGAACGTAACGGCCAGCTGGACAATCGCCGCCCCGTCACCGTGCCGGCGCGCGGTCATATACTTCCATATGCGGGCAATGCCGAATATCCCAAGCAACACCAGGCCGAGGATGAATCCACCGTGTACGTTTACCCATAAAAGCATCAGCGGCGGAAGCCACAGAAGCGTTGACTTCCTTCCTTCATCAAAGCGATAAAGCGCTTCCGTCCAGAGCATGGTAAAGAGCCAACTCAGCACATGGGGCCGAGCCAGCATGTGTACCTGCGCGGCGGAGACAGCCAGCAGCGTCAGTGCCGACGCCGCGACAAAGCTTCCACTCCTGCGCAGAACAAAGCGAAACAGCAGCGCGAATGTGGCCGCGATTATTACGGCTGTAAACAGCACCACGCCGTTAAGGCCTGCAACGTGGTGAATCGCTCCAATCAGCAGATCATAGAGCCACTCCCACGCATACCATGGCTGCCCTTGCCGGGTATAGGAGAAGAAGTCCGCGTGGGGCACTGCCCGAGTGTTCCAAATGACTTCGCCATCGCGAATGTGCCACCCGGTGTCTGCGTCGCCGAGTAAGGCCGCGCTCATTGGGCTAAAAGCCAGCATGCCAACGAGCACCAGGAAGAAGATGTCCGCGATCGAGGGTAATACCCACGGAGCCCACGACGACCGTGTATTGGAAACACCGCTCATGGGTTCTGACTGCGAAGCAGGAGTGGCCGCAGGTGAGAGGGTATTGGGCATACTTGATCCTTTGATGCACGTTTAGGCAGCAACTCACAACCTTAATTATGTGGAGTGTTGTTTTTGTAAAAACTCTCTTTCTTTCAGGTACTCACGTACAACCATCTGATCTGAAATACACTCCATATAACAATGTGAGCTGCTCTCCGCATAAGAGTAGAGGGTATTGCCGCGTTCGAAGCTAGCCGGGAGCGATGAGCCGCAGGCTTTTTGCAATGTGTGAGGTGCAACCGGTGTCCCAGCCATCCGCAGTGTTGGTGTTGCCTGCCGCCTCTCAAAGCGCGGCACGCCGCTCATGGCTTAGTTTTCCTGTGGTTCTGGCGGCTTCGCTTGCCTATCTTGTTTTTGTCCTATCCAAACGCAATATCGCGGACCCCGATCTTTGGTGGCATCTACGCAACGCCCAGCAACTTGTTGCTACCGGGCATCTTCCCATTGCAGATTCATACTCCTTTACCGCTCACGGAGCGGCGGTACTACCCTTCGAGTGGCTAGCGGAGCTTCCTTACTATGCGGCGTACAAATGGACCGGTCTTATGGGCGTGTTTGTGCTGGTATTTCTTCTGTGCACTGCAATTGTCCTGGGTATCTTTCGTGTCAGTTATCTTGCAAGTGGTGATGTCAAGAATTCGTTTCTGTTCAGCATAGGTGCGGCCATACTCGCAGCCGTGTCCATTGGAGCTCGCACGCTTCTCTTCGGCTGGGTGTGCCTCGTGTTACTTATGCTCATCCTTGAAACGGTAAGGCGGGGCGGCTGGAAGTGGCTCGTGCTCTTACCCCCACTTTTCTGTATCTGGATCAATCTGCATGGCTCATGGCCTATGGGGCTGGTGGTCTTCGGCGCGTTTATCGTGAGCGGCATGATCGAGGGCGAGTGGGGACAGACGTATGCCACTCGATGGTCGGCACTGGAGTTCAGAAAACTCGTACTTACTGCCCTTGGCTCAGTCGCCGCAATATTCGTAAATCCTTTCGGATACCGGCTCGTGCTCTATCCTTTCCAGGTTATGTTCGGAGGCAGTCCCGGCATGGGCCAGATTCAGGAGTTTGCGCCAGTGGATTTCCAAACTCCGTGGGGGAAGGTCATGATCCTTCTGATCTTCTCGGTATTACTTGTGGCCCTCTTCTCACGAGTGCGCTGGCGGCTGGATGAAGTAGCTCTGGTGATGCTGGCGTTCTACTTTTCGCTCACCCATGTTCGCTTCATATTTCTCGCCGGAATTCTCCTCGCTCCGATCTTTGCCAGGCGTGTGGACCTCATGACTCCATATGAAAGCGGCTCGGATCGGCGGCTTAACAACGCAATTGCGCTTCTTGTTCTCTTCGGCTTGTTCTTTGTCTCAGCGCCCCGCCGTTCCAATTTTCAGAGTCCGGTGAAATATCCCGTTGGTGCGGTCGCCTACATGGAAGCCAATGGAATTCGCGGACGGCTCTTCCATGAATGGGTGTGGGGCGGATATCTAATCTGGAAGATGCCGCAGAGCAAGGTATTCATCGATGGACGTGGTGACCCCTACGTGCCGACGGGCGTACTCAAAGACTACTTTGCTGCCCTCTACGACCAGAATCCGCAAGCCGTGCTCGATAAATATCGGATTGAGTATGTACTGATGTCCCCCGACAGCTCACTCGTGAAGTCGCTAACGAGCA
>Ga0182012_10001148_pt1 | contig 29308 bp, 28 predicted proteins | sample 612S2SmetaG_FD_120486 | JGI IMG/M metagenome (GOLD analysis project Ga0182012, IMG submission 120486) | Permafrost microbial communities from Stordalen Mire, Sweden - 612S2S metaG | ecosystem: Environmental > Terrestrial > Soil > Wetlands > Permafrost | place: Sweden: Stordalen | collected...
CATCATGGAATACCTGGAAAACCACAATGATGATCCCAAACCCTTCGTCTGGACCAAATCCGCCGGCCAAATCCTCGAAAAAGTGGCCAGAGCGAAACAAGCGTTAGAATCACAACACTAGCATAACGCCGTGCGGATGGTCGGCGCGCCCTGGGGAAGTGGCCGGCCATTGTGCCTTAGGCCTCGGCGGCGATAATGTTGTCGCTCCTTCGATCCTGCAGGTAGACCATGACCATCCAAGCCGTCGTGTTCGATGCCTACGGCACCCTGTTCGACATCCAGTCGGTGGCGGCCGTGACCGAGGACGCTTTTCCGGGCTATGGCGAATTGATCACGCAGATCTGGCGCATCAAGCAGCTCGAATATACCTGGCTGCGTTCGCTGATGCGGCGCTACCAGGATTTTTCAGTTCTCACGGAGGAGTCGCTCGCCTATACGCTGCGCGTGCTCGGGCTGCAGCACGAGGCAGCCGTGTTCGATCGCATCATGGACAAGTATCTGCATCTCGATCTCTATCCGGATGCGGCGGCGACACTCTCGGCATTGCGGGATCTAAAACTCGCGATCCTGTCCAACGGCAGCACCGCCATGCTCACCACGCTGGTGAAGAACGCCGGGCTCGATCGCAACCTCGACGCCACCATCAGCGTCGATGCCGTCCAAATCTTCAAGCCGGCGCCGGAGGCCTACCGGCTGATCGAGCGGGTGCTGGGTGTGCCATCCAGTGAGGTTCTGTTCGTCTCGTCGAATCCGTGGGACGCCTGCGGCGCCAAGGCCTTCGGGCTCAATGTCGCCTGGATCGAGCGGGTAAGCCCGGAGGCGATGGCGATGGCCTGCGCCAGGAGCGATGTCGTTCCGCCGCTGACGATGTTCTGGGCGCTGCGCACCCAGATGGACGAGCTGGGACTTGCACCCGACCACCGCATCCGCGCGCTGTCGGAGCTGCCGGCTCTGGTCTATTGATCATCGTCCTCGTAGATCTTCGGCCTGATGTCTTGGGGCTTCTGCCGATTGTTGCGTGCGCGCGGCGGCAGTTGCTGGGGTACGTTGACCGTGACCGCGGGTTCAAACACCGCGCGACAGGGTCCGCTCAGAAGCGGCGTCTTCTGCCGCAGGCATGCGGTGATCCGGCCGGCATCTGGTATCATCTCGCCACAGAGCCGAAAGACGTCGGGCGTGCAGGCCATCTGCTGTTCCGGCGTTCCCTGGTTTTCTTGCGACCACGCAGGACTTTCCGCCGCCGTGCAGGCGATCGCCATTGCAATGCTGAGAACAATTCGGTGGGTTCGCATGTCCGATCCTGGTTCCGAAGCCGCTGGCGCGAAGGCCCCGGCAATCACTATGTTGCTCCAGGCTTCAGAATAAATGCGGCCCCGCAGCGTTCAGACCGCTCAACATTTTGTGAAAAAGCTGCCGCAGGATGAGGCAAGCGTCGCGCGCCATCCTTAGATGGTTCTTGGCATTATCACTTGCGCGGCTTGATTACTTGCGCGGCTTGCCCTTGGCAAAATGCCTGGTCAGAAAATCTGCCAGCACCTCGACGCGCGCGGGGCGCGGGCCGCCGGGCGGCATCACTAGATGCACCGCGCCCTCGGTCTGCTTCCAATCCTTCAGGATCACTTCGACCTCGCCCGAAGCAATGGCGGCGGCAACGATGAAGTCAGGCAGATCGGCGATGCCGAGGCCGGCGAGCACCGCCGGCATCAGCGCCTCGCCATTGTTGACGCGTAGCGGGCCGGCCGGCCGCACGCTGGCCTGCTCGCCTTTGGCATTGGTGTAGTGCCAGACCTCGGGCGTGGAGAGATAGGCATAACCGAGACAGCGATGCTGCGCCAGATGCATCGGATGGGTCGGCCGTCCCTGCCGTTTGAGATAGGCGGGCGAAGCCACGGTGAAGCGCGGCATCCCGCACAGCCGGCGCGCGATCAGGGAGGAATCCGGCAGGCTCGCGATTCGCAAGCCGAGATCAAAACCCTCGCCGACCAAGTCCACCATCGCATCGCTCAAATGCAGGTCAATCGCGACGTCAGGATAAAGCTTGAGAAATTCGGGCAGGATCGGCGCCACCGCTTTCACCCCGAACGTCATCGGCACCGCGAGCCGCACCAGTCCGCGCGGCGCCACCGATTGCGCCAAGGCCTCGTTCTCCGCCGCCTCGCCATCCGCCAACAGGCGCGCCGCGTGCTCGGACAACTTTTGTCCGGCATCGGTCAAAGCCAGCCGCCGCGAGGTCCGGTTGAACAACCGCGCGCCGAGCCGCAGTTCCAACCGGCTGACGGCCTTCGAGACCGTGGCCCGGGATAGCGCCAGTTCGCTGGCCGCCGCCGCGAACGAACGCAGTTCCACGACTTTAGCGAAAATCGCCAGTCCTTCGAAATCCGGGAGCCTTGCCATCGCGCCACGCCCATCTGGTCAATATTTGAAACAATGGATTTCCATAGTTTCTATTTATGAACCAATTGGAAGTGCCTATCCAGAGCGCAACGGAAATTCTCAAGTCAGGAGATGATCGCATGATCGAACTCAGACCCTTTGCAAAACTTGGCCACGCCGATCATGGCTGGCTTAAAGCCAGGCATCATTTCTCGTTCGGCAGCCACTACGACCCCGACAACATGGGTCATGGCGCCTTGCGGGTATGGAACGACGACGAGATCGCGGCCAATACCGGCTTTCCCGCCCATCCCCATGCCAACATGGAAATCATCACCTATGTCCGAGAGGGCGCGATCACCCATCAGGACAGCATGGGCAACAAGGGCCGCACCGAAGCCGGCGACGTCCAGGTGATGAGCGCGGGAAGTGGCGTCCGTCACTCCGAATACAATCTGGAGCCGACGCTGACCAAGATCTTCCAGATCTGGATCGAGCCGACCACGCAAGGCGGCCCGCCGACCTGGGGCGCCAAGCCTTTCCCAAAGGCGGACCGGTCCGGCAAGCTCGCCACCATTGCCAGCGGCTACCAGGACGACGGCGGCGCGCTGCCGATCCGCGCCGATGCCCGGGTGCTCGCCGCCACGCTGAAGGCCGGCGAGAGCGCTGAGTACAGCCCCGGCAAAACCCGTCACCTTTATCTGGTGCCGGCGGCGGGCACAGTCGAAGTCAACGGCGTGCGCGCCAACGCCCGCGACGGCGTCGCGATATCAGGCGAAGAGCAGCTCAAGATCACGGCGTTGGAAGATTCCGAACTGGTGCTGGTCGACGCGGCGTGACCGCCGAAGATGCCCCCCGTGGTCCTGGCCGGGCTTGTCCCGGTCATCTACGACTGGGCAACCAAGTAGACGTGGATGCCCGGCACAGGGCCGGGCATGACGAAGATTAGCTTTATCTTCAACCCTCACCCAACTGGAGACCCATCATGACAAAAGTTCTTGTGCTGTATTATTCCGCCTACGGCCATATCGAAACCTTGGCGAACGCCGTCGCCGAAGGCGCGCGTGAGGCTGGCGCGTCCGTTGATATCAAGCGGGTGCCGGAGCTGGTGCCGCCGGATGTCGCCAAGGCGTCGCATTTCAAGGTGGATCAGGCGGCACCGGTGGCGAAGATCGATGAACTCGCCGATTATGACGCGATCATCGTCGGTACCGGCACGCGCTTCGGCCGCATGTCATCGCAGATGGCCAATTTTCTCGATCAGGCCGGGGGCCTCTGGGCCAAGGGCGCCCTGCACGGCAAGGTCGGCGGCGCTTTCACCGCGACCGGGACCCAGCATGGCGGCCAGGAGACCACGCTGTTCTCGATCATCACCAACCTCTTGCATTTCGGCATGACGGTCGTCGGCCTGAATTACGGTTTTGCCGGCCAGATGAAGCTCGACGAAGTGACCGGCGGCTCGCCCTATGGCGCGACCACGATCACCGGCGCCGACGGCAGCCGCCAACCCTCCGCCAACGAACTTGCCGGCGCGCGCTATCAGGGACGCGTGATCGCCGAGACCGCCAAAAAACTCCATGGCTGAGCGCAGTTTCGTAGTTTTCGTAGGGTGGGCAAAGCCATCGAGACGCGCGAACCCGCGGCTCGATGGCGTACCCCCCATCTTTTGCATTCGAAAGAGTGGGCACGGCGCAAGAGCGCCTTTGCCCACCCTTCGCAATCTGCCAAGAAACTTCATGGCTGAACTGCATGGCTGATGTCCTGAGGGCGGCGTTCTCCTGCCGTGGCTGCCGCCCCATCTGTCGTATCGAAGGAAGGGTTCTGCGATGATCGAAATTCTCGCGCTCTATCAACTGGCCCGCAATCCAATGCAGGCCATCGCGCGGCGCTGGTGGTGCCGAAGCCTGTTCCGGGCCACCCAGGGCCGGCGCCGATGCTCGGAATGCGGGGGATCGTGATGTCGTGATGAGCCGGGCGAGCGCTGACGTCCGATCGACGTGCGGAACCAGATGGCGTTGACGGCGTTTGGTTCCGGCGCCATTGCGCCGGAGACTGCGAAATGAACAACAAGCCAGATCCCAAAGCGACCAAGACCAATCCGAAAGTGTCTCATCCCGGAATGATGGGCGACGGCACCGAGGAACAGAACCTCAATGAGCCGGGTGATCCGGCGGCCCGCATCAAGCGGGATGAAGTGGATGCGGCATTCGCCAAAGGTACGAAAAAGCCGTAGCTTCGCTAAGATTTCGGTTATCCTGATGGCCGGGCCCGGATCGCGCCCGGCCTCGCCTTTTGAGGGGAACGCTGGTGCCAGACTGTTTCGGTGATTCATGAGCAGTGTCGCACCAACGCCTTGGCCGGAATTGCCGACCGCAGGCTGGCGTGCGAGCTACCAAACCCTGCACCTGTGGACCCAGATCATCGGCAAGATACGTCTGGCACGGACGCCCTGGCTCAATCATTCCTGGCACGTCACCCTTTACGTCACCGCGCGCGGCCTGACGACATCGCCGATTCCCGATCGCGCAGGTTCGTTCCAGATCGACTTCGACTTTATCGATCACGCCTTGCTGATTTCCACCAGTGACGGCGCGCTGCGGCGGCTTGCGCTGGCCGGACAATCGGTCGCGGGCTTTTACACCCACGTGATGGCGATGCTCGCAGAACTCGGCATCGCCACCGTGATCGACGAGATGCCCAACGAATTGCCCGACCCGATCCGATTTTCATTGGATCACCAGCATGCCAGCTACGATCCGGACGCGGTACGGCGGCTGTGTCAGATTCTGGTCAATGCCGATCGGGTGTTCAAGCAATTCCGCACCGGTTTCGTTGGCAAGGCCAGCCCGGTGCATTTCTTCTGGGGCAGTTTCGATCTTGCGGTGACGCGATTTTCAGGCAGGCTCGCTCCACGGCATCCCGGCGGCGTGCCGCATCTCCCCGATGCGGTCGCGCGAGAGGCCTATTCGCACGAGGTGAGCAGCGCCGGCTTCTGGCCCGGCAGCGGCGCGATCGACTATCCCGCATTCTACTCCTACGCCTATCCCGAACCGCCAGGCTTTCGCTCGGCAAAGGTGCGGCCCGCCGCGGCATTTTTCAGCGAGGCGGTCGGCGAATTCATCCTGCCCTATGACGCCGTGCGGACCGCCGATCAGCCAGACCAGGCGCTGCTTGAATTCCTGCAGAGCACCTATGATGCCGCGGCCGACGCCGCGAGGTGGGATCGGGAGGCCCTGGAATGCGCGCCGGGCCGGCCCGGCATGGTGCGCAAGATCTGATCGCCGAGTCCGACGGGCCTTGCTCAGGCGGCACTGCGCCTGAACTCCTCGATCACATCATACAGCGGTTTGGGCTTGAGGTCGGCGTCGAGGGGCAATGGCCGGTTGGGCATGCCGTCGGCGCGCTTGAAATAAGTCGGCACCCAGCTGTAACGGTCGCTCAGCCCCCAGGTCACGATCGCCTTCGGCGACGACACCTCGCAGACCGTCTTGAGAAAGCCCGCCGCCAGGCCCGCGACCCGGGCGTCGCGCTCGCTCACCTTGGCCGGCAATTCGTAGTCGATCACGTCGAGCTCGGTGATCAGCACGTCGAGCTTGAGTTTTTCGATCTCCGCCAGCAGCGCCTGCAGGCCATCGCGATCGACGGCGCGGTCAGCGTACAGATGGGCCTGCAATCCAACGGCATGCAGCGGCACGTCGCGGTCACGCAGCGCGCGCAACAGCCCGATCAGCGCGTGGCGCCGCGCCACGAAGCGAGGCCCTCTGAATTCGAGGTCGCCTTCGTTGAGCACCAGCCGCGCGCCGGGATCGGCCTCGGCCGCTGCCCGCAGCGCGATCGGAATATAATCCCCGCGCAACCGGCTGGCCCAGATCGACGGGCGGAACGCGAATTCATCCTCCGGCCAATGCGCCAGCGGCTCGTTGACCACGTCCCAGCACGGGATCGCGCCGCGATAGCGGCCGACAACCGTCTGGATATGATTGACCAGCTCCCGCTCGGCCTCAGCGCGGCTATCGATCGCGTCGGTCCACGCCGGCATTGCGCCGTGCCAGGCCAGCGTGTGACCGCGGACGTCGATGCCGGTCTGCTGCGCAAAATCGAGCACCGCGTCGGCCTTTTCAAAACGGTACTGATCGCGGGTCGGCCGCAACTCCGTCCATTTCAATTCGCTCTCCGGCACGATCATCTGGCAATTCGCGGCGATCGCGGCGCGATAGGACGGGTCAGTGGCGAGCGCGTCGGACCGCGCGGCGGCGCCGTAAGGAATTAACTTCTCGGCGGCCAACGCCGCCAGCGGCGGCGTCGGTTGTGTAGCAAATGCGGACACTGCGGACAGCGCCGCTGTACCGGAAACGCCCAGCACCGCTGCCTTTGCCGCGCCTGCCAAAAAATCGCGCCGGGTATGCTGCACTATCGACATACTAATACTTGGTTCCGCCGCAGGACTTAAAACAAGGTGCAACGCTCATAGCAAACTTCGGTCCAGCGAACGGAGCATCCGCGCTTTGATTGTCGCGAAGGTTAACGGCACCGCGTTAACCGGGACAACGAGAGCGCGAGAGATCATGGACGACTTTGCTACGCAATGATGCGTCAATTCTCGATACACGTGCCAGTTGAATATATAGATTATTTCGCCGGCCTCCGCAGAAAATGCTGCCAGATCGCTATCGCGCCGCAATTCGTCTGTTACATGCCATGATCTGCCGGCCTTAAGTATTGTGCGTGCTGGCGTTCGAATGGAAGCCGGCAGCCATGCTCGACGATGATCGACTTATGAATCAGGCCGAACCGGAAAAGCAGCCGACGGCGATGCGGCTTTTCATGGGCTTGGGCGTGCCGCAGCAGGCTCGTTTATTGTGGCGGCGAAAGGCCGAGATTGCGTTGGCCGCGCTGATTTGCGCCTCCGCCGCGGTCGTGATCAGCGAGAGCCTGACGCCGAAATATACCTCGACCGCCCAGATCTATATCGATCCACGCGAACTGCAACCGGCCGACCGGCAACCGGCGCAGCGCTCTCAGGATTACGCCAGCTTCGCCATGGTGATCGAAAGCCAGCTTCGCATCATTGGCTCGAATGGCGTATTGTTGCAGGCGATCCAGGATACCCATCTCGATGAGGATCCGGAGTTTGGCGGCACCAATGCCGGCGACGATGCCGAGATGGCGGCGCTGGAAAACTTGAAGCGCCACATCCATGTGACGAAGCCAGACCGCAGCTTCATCATCAATATCGAAGTCTGGTCGGATAGCGCGGCGAAATCGGCATTGCTCGCCAATGCGATTTCCAAAGCCTATCTCGATGAATTGAAGAAGCAGCAGGCCGTGGCCGCCAGCCGCACCGCGGCCAGTCAGTCGGACCGGCTCAAGCAATTGCAGGAGCAGGTTCGGATCGCTGAAACCGCGCTCGCCGCGTACCAGGTGCAGCAGAATCCGCTCGACGCCCAGGGCGCCCTGATGGGCGACCCGCAGCAGCCCGCCGCGAACAGTCAGCGGCTTGAGGCGGCGCGGACCGCGACGCTCGACGCCCAGGCCAGATACGACCAGATCCAATCCATCCATCGCGATGCCATCGATATCGACGCCATTCCGCGGGTGCTGCGATCGCCGGCCATCGCCAATCTACGCCAGCAGTATGACGCCACGCGCAGGCGCTATCTTGAACTGGCGAGCGAAATCGGCGCGCTGCATCCGGCGCTGCGCCCCTTGGTCAGCCGTCTCGAAGACCTCCACCTCAGGATCCGCGATGAGGTCGAACGATTGGCGCTGGCGGCGAAGAACGAGCTGACCCGCGCCCGCGAATACGAAGACTCGCTGAACAAGGCGATCGATCTGCAAAAGCGCCAGAGCGCAGAACTCACGCAACCCTCGCCAAGGCTTCACGAACTGGAAAGCGACGTCCAGGCCAGCCGCGAGGCCTATCAGTCGTTCCGTCAACGCGTGAATGAAAATGACGAAGGTAGAGGCCTGAACGCCTCGAGTGCCCGTGTCATCAGCGAAGCCTCCATTGCGCAGCGGCGCATCTACCCGCCGCCGATGGGCCTGCTTGCGGGCATCGGCTTCCTGCTCGGCGCGCTCGGCGCGGCGACCTGGTTTGTTGCAAGCGGAGCCGGCCCGTCGCCCAAGGCAAGCGCGCCGTCACCGGTCGACCCCGAGACCACCGACGCGGTCATATCACCTCCGATACAGCCGCCAGACCCTCAACCGCAGCCCGAAGCTGCGATCGCTGCGGTCGAAAAGCCGCTGATTGCCCGTTTGCAGGAGCCGGAGGTGGTGCGGACGCAAAGCAGCGTCCTGACCGCGGGCGCGCTTCCCGACCTGACGCGGATCGGCTGGCCCACCCTGCGCGCGGGCATGCCGGTCAAAGCATTCCTCAAAAGTGTCGGTGACATGCGTGCGGCCGTGATGCGACGGCCATCGGCCGGCGCGATTCCGGTGATGGCGGTGATCGGCGCGGGCGCCAGCGAAGACCGCAGCATCGCGGCGCTCAACATCGCGCTGGCGGCCGCGCGCGGCGGCTACCGGGTGCTGCTGATCGATGCCGATCACGCCACGCACGCGCTCTCAAACCGGCTGAATGGTCCGGGCAAGAGCAGGGCCGGACGTTTCGGCTGGTTCGGCATCGGCCTGAAGGATTCGGCCACGATCGAGACCGCCAACGGCATCTCGGTGCTATCCGCCAACCGGGGCGCCGATGCCGTCAAGGCGAGCGAGGCAATCTGCAAGGCGATCGCGGAGGTGCGTTCGCTTGGCGGCTACGATCTGGTGATCCTCGACGGCCCGGCGACGCCCTCGGGCGAAGCCGACCGCATGCTGCTCGATGTCGCCGACGGTCTTGCCGCCGACCTGCCCATGAGCCAGGACATCAATGATTGCGTGCGGGAGATCATCGCGGCCTTGGGCGACGTCGAGCCCAAGCTGATCGGTTTCGTGCTCAACGAACTCCATCCAGCAGCCGCCGACACCGAGCGAGACCAGCAATTGGCGTGAGCGCCGCGCAGGCGATCCGGTCCTCATCCCTGAGACGCCTCGCTCGCGCGACGCTCAACGGCCGTCATCCTCCGCGAAAGCGGGGATCCAGTACGCCCCGGCCTTTCGGTCCTATCGCTGCTGCTCTGGAATACCGGGTCGCCCGGTCAAGCCAGGTCAAGCCGGGCGATGACGGCCGTGTTTGGCGCGGCATAGCGGGTCGGCCACGCCGATGTGGAACCCAGGATGAGTGCCGGAGAGTATGCCGACAGCCGTGCCTGGAATGGCAAGCCTATAACGGCTTGATCTGAACCTTGCGAAACTTTACCACGCCGGAAGCATATTGCAGGGCGAACGGACCGGCGCCATGCGTGGCGTCCTGCACATCGGCAGTCTTCTCGCCATTGAGCACGATGACGAGATGCGGTCCTTTCGCGGTGATCTCATAGATGTTCCATTTGCCGGCGGCCTTGGGCATGGGATCGACCTTGGCGACGCCGACGATGGCGCCGGTGCCGTAACTCGGATCGGGCCGCTTGTCGTAGATATTGACCTCGTAACAGATCTTGGAGTCGATTTTCTTCGACTGATCGCAGCGAATGAAGACGCCGCTATTGGCCTCTTCGTCGGTCCAGAACTCGGCCCTGATCTGGAAATCCTGGTACGAGTTCCTGCTGACGAGGTAGGCGGGATCCTTGCCTTCCAGTAATTTGTCGGCGGTGACCGCGCCGTCCTTCATCTCCCAGTTGGCTTTGCCGACCGTGTCCCAATCGCCCATCTTGGTACTGTCGAGCAGCGTGATCCATCCGCCTTCGCTCTGGCCGGCGGCCGGACCGGAAATCGGGCCTGCCATCGTGGCGATCAGCAAGCCTGCGGCAAGCGCCGATACATGTCTCATGATGTCGTCCTCCCCTGCATTTTGTTGGACCCAAGGTTAGCACCGCGGCGCGCGACGTAAATACGTTTTGCTGCTGCATCCGCCTTTTGCGCTCGCCGCTCGGGCCCGCGCCCATCTTGCGCCGCGCGAAGAATACCGGTTAGCATCGAGAGATGACAAGGAGCGGCCTTAAAGGCCAAGTCCCGACGACGGAGGAAACCATGCAGGCCCCAAACCGATTGTGGCGATATCTGGTGATGCCGATCGCTTTTGCCGGCATGCTCAGCATCAGTTCCGCCGCCGAACTCAATCCGGCGGCGGTCGCCTATAAACTCCCGGACCAGATCCCCTGGAGCCCGGTCGATGCCCGCGGCGCCCAGAATGCCGTCGTGGTCGGCGATCCCACAAAGCCCGGATTTTATATGGTCTACACCAAATGGACCAAGGGCAATCATTTCAGCCGTCCCCACTTCCATCCCAACGACCGTTACATCGTGGTGCTGCAGGGGACCTGGTGGGTCGGCACCGGACCGAAATTCGATCCCGCCAACACCACACCGATGCCGGCCGGAAGTTTTGTTACCCATTTCGGCAAACAGGTGCACTGGGACGGCGCCAAGGACGAGGACGCCGTGCTCCTGATCATGGGCGAAGGCCCGGCGACCGCGACCGCGGCGGAAGAGAAGTAGGAGACGCGGCGTCTCGGTAACCGCGGATTCTGGGCGACACTTGTTCCATTCTCGGCGTAGCTGCGGAGCGCTCCGCAGTTCCGTAGGGTGGGCAAAGCCAACGAGACGCGCGCAGGCGCGGCTCGTTGGCGTGCCCACCATTTTTGTCCCGCATGTGGAAGGTGGGCACGGCGCAAGGGCGCCTTTGTCCACCCTTCGAAATCTGACGGCAGCCAACTGCCACTAAACCTGCTTTACGCGGCGTGGCGGACCGGCAGGTGGAAGGGTGCGCGCAAAGCTAGATCGCGACGCGTGCCGTTCGTAATAGCTGGCGAGATGAGTTGACGCGACCAGGGCTTCGGCGGCTTCGGGCAATTGCCTGATATAGTAGAGGATCGGCAGCAGATTGATGTCGGCGAAGGTGAATTCGTCGCCGACGAGATAGCCGCTTTTCGCGACCGCTTGGTCGAGAACGGCAAGTTGCGCGCGCACTGCGGGGGTCGCTGCGTCGATCGTCTTGCGGTCAGGCAGGCCGTCGGCGGTTCGGGGAAAGGCATAGGCCAGGAGATAGGTCCGGACCAGGGTCGGGTCCATCACGGTATTGACGATGGAAACCCATTGCTCCGTCAGCGCCGCCAGCCGGGGATCGTCAGGTATGATCTTAGGTCCCGGGAAAGCGCGATCGAGATAGCTGGCGATGGCCTTTGATTCGCAGACTGCGAAGTCGCCGTGGCGCAGCACCGGCATTTTGCCGAACGGATGAACGGCGAAGATTTCGGGCGAGCCGAGCTCTGATGCCGTCAACGTGTAGTCGATGCCTTTCTCCTCGCAGACCATGCGCACGACCCGGGTATAGGTCGACTGCGCGGAGCCGATGATCTCGGGTTTCAACATGGCGCCCGTCCCTTCGGAAGCCTCAGCGTGCAATATCAGCCAGACGGCCGAAACTCGCCGACCAGCCGGCTAACGTCAATCGCCTTATTGTCAGCGCGATGGCGCGCTACGGGCAACCCACCTGATCTCCCTTTGATCTTTCCTCTGATCTTTCTTTGGGTCCTGGAGGGCGCATGATGAACGTTCCGGGTCGGCTGACGGCGCAGATTGTCGTCGCGGTTCTGTTGCTGGGCACAGATTGCGCCCGCGCGCAGATCGCCGAGCCGGCGGGCCATTCGCCGTCCGTCTCGGCGCAGCCGGATGCCTCCGTCGCATCGCCCGCCGCCGCTGCCGCAACCACGCCGTCCGCTGCTCAGCCCCGGATCGACACCGCCGATATCGCCAAACGTGCCAACAAGGACGCGGGTGCCGACATCGAGGCCACCATCGCGGACTGGCAACGTGGGCTCGATGGCGTCGAGGCCGAGCTGCGCAGCCCCCGCCTGAATTTTTCGCAGCTCAATTCCTTACGCGATGCGCTGCAGCGCTTTCGATCCGGCGTCGAAAATACGTCGGGCCATCTCGATGGCCCGCTGGCCGCTGCGAAAGCGCAACTGGGGTCGCTGGGGCCGGCGCCGGCGCCCGGCCAGCCGCCGGAGCCCGACCAGATGGCTCGCAACCGCGCCGAGCTCACCTATTACCTCGGTCTCTTGTCGGCCGGAAAGGTCGCCGCCAATGCCGCGCTGTTGCGCATCGACCAGCTGATGGATGGTGTTCAGGAAGTCCGGCGGAAGAATTTTTCATCGTACCTGTTCCAGCCCGTTCCAGGTGTGTACGCGCCCGAAACCTGGACCCAGCTGCCGTCCAATATTCCGGTCGCCGCGAACCGGATCGGCGATCTCCTCGCGGGCTGGTGGAGGGACGCAGACGATCGCGGCGAGATGGCGCGGGCCGCGCTGGAGGCCGCCGTCCTCGCCTTGGCGCTGATCGCGCTGGCATGGCGCGGCATACCGCGCCTGCGCCGCTGGCGCGGCGATAGCCCGCCGCCGTTCTGGAGACGCGCCTCCTCCGCGGCCGGTGTCATCCTTTTGCGCGCCGCGCCGGGGATCGCCTCCATCCTGCTGCTCTATGGCCTCATCGCCCAGGCGCAGACCCTGCCCGACCGCGTCGGCCGGCTGTTCTACGCGGTGGCGCAGACGGCGATCATCATTCTGGCCGTAAGTGCGCTGATCGCCACGGTGTTTGCTCCCGCGGCGCCGCAATGGCGCCTGGTGCCCGCTTCCAACCGCGCGGCTTGGCGGGTGTGCGGTCTCGTCGTCCTGCTCGCCCTCATCTACGGTCTGACCAGCCTGATCTATATTGCCACTCGGATCGTGCAGGCGCCCTTTGCGCTGACCGTCGCGGTCGCCGTTCCGTCATGCCTGCTGCTGGCCGGGCTCGTGGTTGCCATCCTGCTCACGCCACTGGAAGCGGCAGATCAGGACGGCATAACCTCGCCGCGATGGCTCACCGCGTTGCGCCTGCCGATCTGGGTGGTGATCCTGGCCATCGTGGCCAGCACGCTTTCGGGATACGTCGCGCTCGCCCGATTTCTGGCGCAGCAGCTGATCGTCACCGGCTCGGTGCTGGCGCTCATCTATTTGTTGCTGTTGTGGGTCGATGGCTTGGTCCAGGCTCTCGGCGACGACAACGCCGCGAGTGGAAGCTGGCTCCGCGACCAAGCCGGGCTGGATCGGCAGCGACGCGAACGGCTCGCGCTGCCGGCAGGGCTGGTCCTCAAGTTCGCCGTGCTGGTGCTGTCGGTGCCGTTCATCATGCTGCAGTGGGGCTACAGCTGGCCGGACATCTATGACTGGTACCGCCAGCTGTTTTTCGACTTTCACATCGCCAATACCCAAGTCTCCTTCGCGGTGCTGCTGGCCTCTCTGATCGTCTTCATGCTGGCCTATGGGGCGGCACGCCTGTTCCAGAGCTGGCTCGACTCCCGCATTCTCGAGCCGGCCGGGATCTCGGGCGGGGTTCGCGAGTCGATCCGCACCGGCGGCGGTTACGTCGGCCTTGTCGTCGCGGCCGTGGTGGCCTTGTCCTACGCGGGCTTCAACCTGTCCAATCTCGCCATCGTGGCCGGGGCGTTTTCGGTCGGCATCGGTCTCGGCCTGCAAGGCATCATCAATAATTTCGTCTCGGGGCTGATCCTGCTCGCCGAGCGCTCCGTCAAGGTCGGCGACATTGTGCTGGTCGGCGGCGAGGAAGGCACGGTGCGCAAGATCAGCGTTCGCTCGACCGAAATCGAGACCGCGGACCGGGCCCATGTTCTGGTCCCGAACTCCAGCTTCATCACCGACAAGGTGAAGAACTGGACGCATCGCAACTCTTTCGGCCGCGTCGTCATCGGCGTCAACGTGGCCTGCAACAGCGACCCGCGACGAACCCGAGACATCCTGCTGAAGGTCGCGAAGGACAATCCCGATGTGATGACGACGCCGGAGCCGTCGGTCGATTTCGAAGAGTTCGGGGCCGACAGCCTCAACTTCAAGCTTTATGCCTGCACCTACAACCTCGCCAGGAACATGACCGTACGGACGGAGCTTCGCATGGCCATCCTCGAGGCATTCCAGCAGGCGGGCATCCGCATGGCTTTTCTGCGCACCGACGTCACCATGCGCTCAATCGAAAAGTTGCGCGAAGCGGTGTCCCACGACGTCCCCGGTTCCAGCAATGGACGCAGCGACAGCCTGCAGGCATCGCGCCGGCTTCGCGAGACGGGAGGCTGACGGACGGAGGAGGCGGGGCTGGAGACCTCACGCCGGCCCCGTCATGGCGAGGAGCCCGCGCGAGGAAGCATTCCGCGCTTGTGCCAGGCGAGAGATGGATTGCTTCGCTGCGCTCGCAATGACGGCGGAGGAGGCCTCGCCAGGCCTGGTGCCAAGACGCCTGTTTCGTGGTTGTATATCCTCTATATCTTGCGCGGACCCGAAGCCTATAGGGGAACTCGATGCAACTCGCCGCAAAACTGCAGTTCGAACGCATCGTGCGCGAATTCGCCAGATGGCGCGCGGTGCCGCAGGAGGAACGGCCGCCGGCACCGGGCTGGTGGTGGGGGCCGGCGCTGGAGGTCGTCGGCGCAGTGCAATCCATGCCGCCGGCTTGGTGCGCCCGCCTGGAATTGCCGCTCGATGCCAGTTTTGACGATGGCGCCAAGGTCGTGCTGGCAAGCCTTGCCGACCAGACGACGCTGACTTGGCCCGGCTATTTCCCGGAAGGCATGCGGCACGCGGAGCCGGAGGAATGGGAGGCCTGACCGGGCTGTGCCGCCGACAGCTGCACGAGCGGATTCGCAATCTTGCCACTTGCCCTCCGGCTGATGCTTTGAGAGCATGAGCCAACAAGCAAGACCCGCATCTGGCGCGGGCTCCGACCAGAGGAAACTGCCATGCCGATGGTGCAGGCGGACCATCTCATCCGCATCGGCGCGGCGCTGCTCAGGGCGGCCGGCGCCAGCAAAGATGAAGCCCGTGCTGTGGCCCTGGGCTGCGTCAATGCTAATCTCGCCGGCCACGACTCGCACGGCATCATCGCGATTCCGACCTATATCGACCGCATCAAGGTCGGGCATATTGTTCCCGGCGCGCCATGGACGATCGTACAGGAGAGCCCGACCACGACCGTGATCGATGGTCACTGGGGATTTGGCTTTCATGTCAACGCCAAGGCGATGGCGCTGACGATCGAGAAAGCCAGATCCGCCAATGTCGCGGCCTGCACGGTCTTTCGCCAGAGCCATGTCGGGCGGCTCGCCGCCTATCCCCTGATGGCGATGCGCGAGGGCATGATCGGGCTTGCCACCGCTGACTCCGGCCGCTCGCCGAAACATGTCGCGCCCTACGGCGGCCGCGAAGCGCGGCTCGGCACCAATCCGATTGCGATCGCGGTGCCATCGGACCTCGAGGCTCCCTTTTGTCTGGACATGGCGACCTCGGCGGTGGCCGCCGGAAAAATCCAGCTCGCCGCCGCACGCGGCGAACCGATCCCCACCGGCTGGATCGTCGATAGCGAAGGACATCAGACCACCGACCCCCGGCAATTGCGCAATGGCGGCGCGCTGCTGCCGCTCGGCGGCAGCGAGGGTTACAAGGGCTCTGGCCTCGCGGCGATGGTCGAAGTGCTGTGCGGACTGCTCACAGGCCTGGGCTTCGGGGTCGAGCCCAGCGGCAGGCATAATGACGGATGCTTCATGGCGGTGTTCAACGTCGCTGCCTTCCGGCCGCTCAAGGACTTCAAGCAGGAGGTCGCCGAGTTCGCGCGCTATCTGAAGGCGACGCCGCCGTCCGAAGGCTCATCCGGTGTGTTCTATCCCGGCGAGGTCGAATATGTCCGCGAGCAGCAGCGCCGGCTTTCGGGCATCGAGGTCGAGGACACAACCTGGGACAAATTGCGCACGCTGGCCGCCGACTACAAATTGGCCGCCGAGCTCGACCTGGCGTGAAACCAAAAGCGGGGCCCGCATGACACGGCAGATGGTGATGGTCGGTTTCCTGCAGGCGCAGAATTGCACCAACCTGCCGAGCTCCTGGCGCCACCCTCAGTCGCGCGACGATTCGATGTCGGCCGATTATTATCAGGAGATCGGCCGGATCCTGGAAGCCGGCAAATTCCATATGGCCTTTTTCGACGACCGGCTGGCGATGCCGGACCGTTACGGCAACGACCACGCCCACACGGTCGAATACGGCATCCGCTGCGTCAAGATGGACCCGGTGATCGTGCTGACGGCGATGGGAATGGCGACCGACCGGCTCGGGCTGGCATCGACCTGCTCGACCACCTACTACGAACCGTTCGACGTCGCCCGGCGCTTTGCCACCCTCGACCTGATGAGCGGCGGCCGCGCCGCCTGGAACGTAGTCACCTCCGTCAACGACGGCGAAGCCCACAACATGGGCAAGGACGCTCATCTCGACCATGACTTCCGCTACGACCGCGCCGACGAATTCATGGAAGTCGTGCTCGGCCACTGGGATAGCTGGCAGGACGGCGCGCTCCTGATCGACAAGAAAAGCGGCCGCTTTGCCGATCCGGACAAGGTGAAACGGCTCGATCACCACGGCCCGTTCTTCAAATCACGCGGCCCCTTCACCGTGCCGCGTTCGCCGCAGGGCCATCCCGTCATCATCCAGGCCGGCGCCAGCGGACGCGGCCAGCGCTTTGCCGGCCGCTGGGGCGAGGTCATCTTCACCGCGGCGCGCAACCTGGCCGGCGCCCGGCAGGGCTACGACGCGATCCGCGCCGAGGCCGCCAAAGCCGGCCGCGATCCCGACCGGATGTTCCTGTGCAACCTGATGACGCCGGTGTGCGGCGCGACCAAAGCCGAGGCCGAAGACAGGATGGCCGAGATCGAGAAACTGCCGCTTGAGATCGATGCGCTGTCGTTGTTGTCGGAGGGACTGAACTACGATTTCGCCGCCAAGGGCCTCGACGAACCGCTGACCACGGAAGAGCTAAGGGGCATGCAGGGCATCCTCGGCATCCGCGACGGCGTGCTGAAAGCCTCCGGGAAGACCAATCCGAGCGCGCGCGATTTTGTCACCTTCAGCGGCCGTGGCCAGACCGCGGACGCCATTGTCGGCGGGCCGAAGGAGATTGCCGACAAGCTCGAGGAGATGTTCTTCGGCCGCGGCTGCGACGGATTTGTCATAGCGGCGACCTATGTGCCGGGCTCCTATGCCGATTTCGTCCGCCACGTGGTTCCGGAGTTGCAGCGGCGCGGCCTGTTCCACCGCGATTACGCCGGCAAGACCTTGCGCGAGAATCTCGGCCTGCCGCGGCCGGCCGCCGGCGCCTGGAAAAACCAGCCTCAGGCGGCGGCAGAATGACAAAAGGGAGTACGCCATGCGCTGGCTGAAGTTCACCGCTGATGGAGCGACCTCCTGGGGCATCGTGGAAGGCGACCGTGTCGTCGCGGTCGATGGCGAGCCGTTCGGCGAATGGCGGCGCAGCCCGCGCGTTCACGCGCTGGTGGAGGTCAAGATCGAACTGCCGCTGATCCCCCGCACCTTCTATTGCGTCGGCCTCAACTACCTCAAGCATCTCAAGGAGGCCGCCGACAAGAAAGGCGAGGTGCCCAACGTGCCCGACCGGCCGGAGATCGGCTATCGCGCGCAGAACGCCTTGATCGCGCATGACGAGGCGGTCGTGATCCCGGCCAATGCCACTGAGAAGATCCATTACGAGGGCGAACTCGTCGTGGTGATCGGCCGAAAAGCAAAACACCTCAGCGAGGCCGACGCGATGAGTTGCGTGTTCGGCTACACCATCGGCAACGACGTCAGCGAACGAACCTGGCAAAAGGCAGACCGTAGCCTGTGGCGGTCGAAGAACGCCGACACCTTCAAGCCGATGGGGCCGTGGATCGAGACCGACGTCGACCTCGACGCCATGGAAACCATCGTCAAGGTCAACGGCCGGGAAAGCAACCGCTTCCGCACCAACGACATGATCTTCGGCATCAAACCCTTCATCGTGGAACTGACCAAATACTTCACGCTGTGGCCGGGCGACGTGATCTGGATGGGCACCGACGGCGCCTCGCCCGACCTCAGCAACGGAGACATCGTCGAGATTGAAATCACCGGCATCGGCACCTTGCGCAACCGCTTTGTCAGGGAGAGCGAGGCGCTTACGGCGCGCCATTAACAGTAGCCATCGGACGGCTATGCCGGATACGAACGGGCCGAAGAGGTCGTGCTACTTGTTGACGACCTCGGCGCCGACCTTGCAGGTGGCGGCGTCCTGATCGCCGGTACCGCCGCTGCACCCCACCGCGCCGATCAGCTTGCCGCCGTCGACCAGTGGAAAGCCGCCGGGGCTTGCGACCAATGTCGGATCGAGCGTGCTGACGTAGCCATGACCCGTTTCATAGGCGTTATAGAACAGGCGGGACTCGCGGCGAAAGCGCGCCGCGGTGCGCGCCTTGCCGATTGCGATCGAACCGGACGCGATCTGCGCGCCCTCCATGCGGGCGAAATGCACCAGTTCGCCGTTGGTATCGACCACGGCGATGTTCATCTTCCAGTTTCGCCTCTTGGCTTCGGCTTCGGCCGCGCCCAGCACCTTCTTGGCGAGTTCCAACCCGATCGATTGGCCGTAGGGAATATCGAACGGCATCGCGTCGGGGGTGCCGCCGGCCGATGGCTGCGCCGGCGGCGTCGCCGGAGCTGCCGTCTGGGCAAGGGTTGGCGAACTCATGACGGCGATGGCGCACCCTGCCAGGGTCATCAAAACGACTGAACGCATACTCTATCCTCCCGGTTTAATTTTATCTGTGTGGCAGGCTCGTCGATAACTCAAACTCACATCGGCGGCGTCAGCCCATCCTTGCCGTAAATGATGACCGGCGTTTGCACGGTCCCATCGGGCTGCTTCTTGCCGCCCGGGACGAAAATGTGAGTGCCCGGCTTGAGGTCATTGCCGTCGCCACTGACAAACTTGACGACCTTGGTGTCAGGGGTCACCAGCAGCTTCTTTTCGCCGCCCTTGTATTTGACCGACAGCATCTGGCCGTCGACACCGGTGACGGACTGCTCGATATTGGCATTGGTCATCTTGTTCTGCGGCTGGAGATCCCAGTCGTAATGGCCTTCGCCGGCACCGCGCATCGATTCCGGGAAGATATGTACCTCGCTGGCCTTCTGGGTGCCGTCAGGCTGCATGGTTCCGGCGGAGCCGATGAACAGGCCCGGCTTGATGTCGGCCATTGCAGCCGGGACGGTCGCAACAACCTTCGGATTGTCGGCGAGCGTCAGCTTGATCTGTGCGCCATCGCGGTTCTTGACGACATAGACGGGACCTTCAACGCTCTCGATCGTACCGCGGATGCGGACGGTCTCCTGCGCCGAAACGGACGAGGCGAAACCAATCAAGGCGAAACTCAAGGCCAATAGGGGTCTTGTCATCCCGGACATCTTGCTTATTCCCTGGTTGTGAATGACGGCTGCGACTTCTTTTTTGCTTAGTTGGCTGTCGGGCCTGGAGGCCACTCCCGCGTCCAAACATGCTTTCCCGCCATGCCGGGGTCAACACCTATTCACGACCGCATCGCCAGCAGAAGGTGAGGTTCGGCTCGATGCCGCGCCGCAACCTACCCGACCAGACGACGCTGCAGCGCCATGCATCCCAAGACGGGCGGCCATGTGGCCGCACGCGCATCCGTTGATGGACGCCGCGATGCGTGCTGGACTAGCATCCCCTGCAAACGCTGCGGCACACCGGGCCGCCTGGGGAGAATACATCATGAGGCGCTGGCTGATCGGATTATTGCTTTTGGCCGCCTCGCCGGCGCTGGCGCAGCAGGCGGTGCCCACGATCGCCTTCGACTCCGTGCCCAATCCGCTGCGACTGCCGACCAATATGTATTTCGGCGAAGTATCCGGCGTATCCGTCAACTCCAGGGGACACGTGTTCGTATTGTCGCGCGGCAATACTTCGGGGCCGGCCTATGCCGCGGCGGCGGCGCAACTGCTGGAATTCGATGCCAAGGGCGCCTTCGTCCGTGAAATCGGCAAAAATCTCTATGCGTGGTCGTTTGCGCACACGGTCAAGATCGATCCATCTGACAACATCTGGGTCACCGACAAGGGCTCCGACATGGTGATCAAGTTCGATCCCGAGGGCCGGGTCCTCATGGTGTTCGGCCGCAAGCAGGAAGCCTCCGACGAAGATACCGGGCCGCTGAAGCATCCAAAGCCGCCATTGCCGGCCGAGGACGGCCGCTTTCGCCAGGTCACCGATGTCGCCTGGGACAAGGCCGGCAATACCTTCATCAGCGATGGCTACATCAATTCGCGCATTGCCAAGGTGGACAAGGACGGCAACTGGCTGAAGTCATGGGGTGAGCGTGGCAAGGAGCCCGGCCAGTTCAATACCCCGCATTCGATCGCGACCGATGCGGAAGGGCATGTCTACGTCGCCGACCGCGGCAACCACCGCATCCAGGTGTTCGACGGCGAGGGAAAATTCCTACGCCAGATCGTGATCGACGTGCCGGTGCCGCCGGACGCCAAACCCGCGATTGGGAAGATCCCCGACGAGGCCATGATGGCTGGCGGCACCTTTGCGCCGGGTTCGCCCTGGGCGATCTGCATCACGCCGCCGCCGCATCAGGTGCTCTACAGCTCGGATTCCTGGCCGGGCCGCATCTACAAGCTCAGCCTCGATGGCAAGGTGCTGGGCATGCTCGGCCAATCGGGCAAGCAGCTGAAACAGTTCGGATGGATCCACGCCATGGCCTGCCCATCGGAGAACGTGCTCTATGTTGGCGAGCTGTTGAACTGGCGGGTGCAGAAGCTGATCCTGAAGCCGTGAGCGCGTCGGGCGGATTGGAGTCAAAGGCGTAATCCGCCGTTTCGCGGCAAGAGAGCGGGTTACGGCTTCGCCTCCAACCCGCCCTACGGACTACGCGCTATTTCGCGAGCAGCGAGGGCGCCTTGGCGGCGGCGGCTTCCCGTTCACGACCCGCGCCCCTGCGCTCGCGGTATTCCTTGAATTGCTGGTCGGCCAGCACGCCGATCAGGATAACCGCTCCCATGACCGCGAAATTCAGCGAGCTCGGTATTCCCAGCAGGTTCACCAGGTTCTGCAAAATCTGCAGCAGGATGGCGCCGAGAACGATGCCGACAATCGATCCTTCGCCGCCGCGAAGCGAGCAGCCGCCCAGCACGGCGGCGGCAATGCCATAGAGTTCGTAGAAATTACCGTGCGAGGCCGGCGAGATCGAGCGCGTGTACATGGTCAGAAACACCGAGGACAGACCGGCCAGCGCGCCGCAAAGGACGTAGGCCGCGGCCACCACCCGACCGGTCTGAATGCCGGAATAGCGCGCGGCTTCCTCGTTGCGTCCGACTGCGAACAGATAGCGGCCAAACACCGAGCGATGCAGCAGCACCGCCATCGCCAATGCGATGATGACGAACGCGATGAAAGTATGGGGCACGCCATAGCTGCGGCCGGTGGTGAGCCATTCCAGCGTCGGAAAGCTCTGGCCGAAGGCAAAACCGGCGGTGCCGTCATTGGTGTAGTAGCGGGCGATCCCGCGATAAAGCAAGAGGCCGCAGAGCGTGACCACGAAGGGCTGCAGGCGCATCCTGGTGATCAGGAACCCGTTGATCAGTCCGATCAGCGTCCCCGCAGCCAGGATGATCAGGAACGCCAGCGGCCAAGGCAGTTCGTAGGTGACCAGGAGGTCGACGAAGACGACGCCGAGCAGCGCGAACACCGATCCGATCGACAGGTCGATGCCCCCGGTAATGATCACCAGACCTTCGCCAAGCGAGAACAGTCCGAACAGGCCGATCAGATTGGCGGTGTTGGCGACATTGACGGGCGAAAGAAAGCGCGGGTTGATCAGCGCGACAATGGCGCCGACCACCAGGATCAGAACGAACAGGCCAAGGTCTTTCTTCAGCATGGTCGATCCGCGTTGATGGCCTTGCCGACCGCGAGCTGCATTACGTGATGCTCGCTGAACTGGTCGCGGCTGAGTTCGCCGCTGATGCGGCCCTCGTGCATGACAAGGATGCGATCGCTGACGCCGATCACCTCTTCCATGTCGCTCGAAATCATCAGCACGGCAACCCCGGCGTCGGAAAGCGCACGGATCAGGCTGTAGATTTCGCTCTTGGCGCCGACATCGATGCCGCGCGTCGGTTCATCGAACAGCATCACGTTCGGCGACATTGCCAGCCATTTGGCCAGCACGACCTTTTGCTGGTTGCCGCCGGACAGCGTTGCCGCCACGCTCGATACCGAGGGGGCTCTGATGTTGAGCCGCCTGGTCTGCTGCCTGGCCGTTGCTTCCTCGCGGTCGTGATCCACGAGATAGGCGGTGGAGAAATGCTCAAGGTTCGGCAACGAGATGTTGCTGGTGATGTCGTCCTCCAGGATCAATCCCGCACGCTTGCGGTCCTCCGGAACGAGGTAAATTCCGTGCGCGATCGCATCGCGGGGCGATTTGATAGTCAAGGGATGACCTGCGACCTCGATCGTTCCATCGATCGGCCGGTCGATCCCGAACACGGTGCGCGCGAGCTCGGTCCGCCCGGAACCGACCAGTCCGGCCAGCCCGACGATCTCGCCGCGCCGCAATGAAAACCTGACCGGACAATCCGGGTAGGTTGTCGTGCGAATGCCCTTGAGGTGGAGGATCTCTTCTCCCGGCGCGTCCTTTGGCGGGGTATAAAGCGCCTTCAGGTCACGACCGATCATCAGTCGTATCATGCGGTCGTGGTCGATCTCGGCCTTCTGCAGCATTCCGACCACGGCGCCGTCGCGAAGCGCGACGACGCGGTCGGCGCACTGCTCGATTTCATGCAGCCGGTGGGTGATGAAGATGACGCTGACGCCGCTTGCCTTCAGTTCGGCGACGACCTCGAGCAGGCGGTTGGTTTCGGTCAAGGTCAGGCTCGAGGTGGGCTCGTCCATGATCACGATCTCCGCACCCAGCGAGAGCGCCTTGGCGATCTCGACCAGCTGGCGCTGGGCCAGCGAGAGATCCGAAACCTTGGTGTCGGGCTTGAAGTCTGCGCCGAGCCGGTCGAGCAGGGGCTGGGTCCGCGACTGGATGGCCGCGGTGTCGATCAGCCGCAGCAGTCCGAACGAACGCGGCTCGCGGCCAAAGAAAATATTGGCTGCGACATCGAGGTTGTCGAACAGGTTCAACTCCTGGTGAACGAAGGCAATGCCGCTGCGGATTGCCTCCGAGACCGTGAGATGGACTTTCTGCTCGCCCCGCAGCCTGATCGTCCCCGAGCTCGGCTCCGTTACGCCGCCGAGAATGCGCATCAGGGTGCTTTTGCCGGCACCGTTTTCTCCGATCAGCCCGACAACCTCGCCTGAGCCGACAGCGAGGTTGACACGGGAAAGGGCTTGGACGCCCGGATAGGACTTGCAGATGTCAATCAGTTCGAGGACGGATTCTGGCATGCCTCATCGCTATTACGACTTGCCTTGACGCTGCTTGAGCTCGGCCCAGAAGGCATCGACGTTGGACTTATCGATGATCTTGGTCGGGATGATGATCAGCTTGTTGGCTGGGATGAACGATTTGTCGCCTTCCAGGTATTTGGCCATGTCCTTCATGCCCTGGTAGCCCCATTCGTAAGGCTGCTGCACCACGGTGCCGACAATGGTCCCCTCCTTGACGCCGCCCAGCGTGATGGGATCTTCGTCGAACCCGATCACCGTGATCTGCTTCAGTTTGCCGGCCTCCTTGAGCGCCTCATAGATCCTGGGCGTGTTGTAGGAATAAAAGCCGATCATGCAGTTGATGTCGGGATTGGCGGTAAGCGTATCCTCGACATTGCGCTTGGCGCGGGTCTGGTCGATGTCGTCACCGCGCACGTCCACCAGCGTGACCTTGGATCCCTTGATGGTATCCCTGACGCCCTGGATGCGTTCCTTGGCGTTGTCGGCGCCAAGCAATCCGACAAAGCCCATGCATTTGCCGCCATTGGGAAGCGCCTTCAAGACCAGTTCGCCGGCCTGCTTGCCGGCATCGGTGTTGGAGGAGCCGATGTAAGCCACCCGATTGGTTTGCGGCGCGTCGCTGTCGGTTGTGAACAGCGCAACCTGGCCGCCGATGCGATTGAGGGCTTCGCTCGAGGTTTTCGGGTCGGCCGAACTCACCATGATGCCGGCGACACCGGCCGCGACCAGGTCATCCATCAGCCTGATCTGGATCGCCGCCGAAGCCTGCTCGGGATACTTGAAAACAAGGTTGTAGTTCGGAAGCTCGCCTTGCGCCTTCTTCACGCCTGCCTCGGCGGCTTTCCAGAAATCGGAGGCGCCGTTGACCACAAAGGCGAGCGTCTTCTTGTCCGCCGCGAATGAAGCGTTGGTTCCCGCCAAGACCAGAACCGCCGCGGCTCCTGCCAGCAAAAATCTGTTCATATATCTCTCTCCCTGTGGTTATTTCTTCTATTTCTTGATGCTTTTGGGTTTTGCCCAAACCACTTAACTTTCGCGCATCCTTTCCGATGGGTTGATCGCGCGCCCCGATCAACAACCTTAGATTAACAGCGTATCGCGTTTAACCTCGATGTCCATATGAAGCCGCAAAAAAATTGACGCCCGACCGCGATCAGTGGGGCTTGACCGGTTCGTTCACCCAGCGCTCCTGCGGGCGAAATCGATGTAGATCTCGCGCAGGCGGTCCGTCATCGGACCCGGCCTGCCGTTGGCTATGGTCTTTCCGTCGATCGACACCACCGCCTGCACGAACAGGGTGGCGCTGGTGACGAAGGCCTCCTTGGCCGCCAGCGCCTCCGTGATGCTGAAAGGCCGCTCCTCGACGCGCAGCTGACGCTCTTCGGCCAGCGCGACCACCGCCTTGCGGGTGCAGCCCGGCAGGATCGCCGATGAATTTGGCCGCGTCACCAGCACATCATCCTGGGTCAGGATGAAGGCCGAGGAAGAGCCGCCTTCGGTGACCTTGCCGTCCTCGATCATCCAGGCCTCACCGGCGCCCGCTTCGGCCGCAGCCTGCTTGGCCAGCACCTGCGCCAATAGCGCCACGCTCTTGATGTCGCGCCGCGCCCAGCGGATATCAGGCACGGTGATCACGGCCATGCCTCTCTTTGCTAACGGCGCGTTGACGATGTCCTTGAACTGGGCAAACATGATCAGCGTCGGCCGCACGCCGCCTTTCGGAAAAGTAAAATCCCGCGCGGTATCGGCGCCGCGCGTGACCTCCAGATAGATGCTGCCATTGATCAGATGGTTGCGCGCAATCAGCTGTTTCTGGATCTCCTGGATGCGTTCGAGCGTTTCCGGCAACGCCAGCGCAATCTCGCCCACCGAGCGCTCGAGCCGCGCCAGATGCGAGGCGTTGTCGATCAGCCGGCCGTCGAGCACCGCCGTCACCTCATAGATCCCGTCCGCGAACAAAAAGCCGCGATCCAGTATCGAGACCTTGGCCTCGGCCAGTGCCACGAACGCGCCGTTGACATATGCAATCTGATCCAAACGGGTTCTCCTGCTGGGGTTTTGGAGGCGATTCACCGACACATTATACGCGATCAATGCGACAGAATCTTCGATAGGAATTTCTGCGCCCGGTCGCTGCGCGGGTGGCCGAAGAAATCGGTTTTCAAGGCGTCCTCGACGATCTCGCCCTGGTCCATGAAGATGACGCGGTGGGCGACCTTGCTGGCAAAGCCCATTTCATGAGTCACCACCATCATGGTCATACCCTCGCGAGCGAGATCGACCATGACGTCGAGCACCTCGCTGATCATTTCCGGATCGAGCGCCGAGGTCGGCTCGTCGAACAGCATCGCGATCGGGTCCATCGCCAGCGCGCGGGCGATGGCGACGCGCTGCTGCTGGCCACCGGACAACTCAGCCGGATATTTCCGCGCGTGACCCATTAGGCCCACGCGGTCGAGCAATTTGACAGCCTTGGCTACCGACTCCTGATGCGATCGTCCCAGCACTTTTTGCTGCGCCAGGCACAGATTGTCGATGATCTTCAGGTGCGGGAACAGTTCAAAATGTTGGAAGACCATGCCGACGCGGGCGCGCAGCTTCGGCAGATCGGTCTTGGGATCGTTGACCTTGATGCCGTCGAGCACGATCTCGCCACCCTGGATGGGCTCCAGCCCATTGACGCACTTGATCAGTGTCGATTTTCCGGAACCCGACGGGCCGCACACCACCACCACCTCGCCTTTGGCAACAGCGGTGGTGCAGTCCTTCAGCGCCTGGAAGCCCGGCCCATAATATTTGTCGACGTGGCGGATCTCGATCATGAAGTCTCGCTAATGCACGAAGGCAATCCGCCTCTGCAGCCGCCTGACGCCGAACGACGCCGCACTGGAAATGACAAAATAGACCGCCGCCGCGAACAGATACATTTCGACCAGCCGGCCGTCGCGCTGCGCGACCTTGCTGGCGGCGCCGAGAAAATCCGGGATCGACAACACATAGACCAGCGACGTGTCCTGGAATAGCACGATGGTCTGGGTCAGCAGCACCGGCAGCATGTTGCGGACGGCCTGCGGCAGTACCACGTAGCGCATGGTCTGGCTGTAGGTCAGGCCGAGCGCCTGGGCCGCGGCGGGTTGCCCCCGCGAAATCGACTGGATGCCGGCGCGCATGATCTCGCTAAAGTATGCCGCCTCGAACAGCATGAAGGTGACCAGCGAAGAGGCGAAGGCGCCGACATGGACCGGCCGCGACGACCCCGTCACCCATTGCCCGATATAGGGCACCAGGAAATAGAACCAGAATATCACCAGCACCAGCGGCAGCGAGCGCATCAGGTCGACATAGAGGCCGGCGATGCGGCCCAGCCACTTGAAGCCCGATAGCCGCATCAGCGCGATCATCGTGCCGAACACGAGGCCGCCGAGCGCGGCTAGACCGGTCAGCGTCAGCGTGAACGTCATGCCGTCGAAAAACAGGTATCCGAGCGAGCGGCGGATGACGTCGAAGTCGAAATTGGCGAACATGGCTGACGCTTCACTTCCCGGTGATATAGCCGGGGATCGAGAGCCAGCGTTCGAGCCCGCGCATGGCGATGACGACCACGATATTGACCAGGAGGTAGAGGATGGTCGCGGCCGTGAAGGCCTCGAACACCTGAAAGGAAAATTCCTCCATCGCCCGCGCCGCGCCGGTCAGTTCGATCAGGCCGATGGTAATCGCCACCGAGGTATTCTTGATGGTGTTGAGAAATTCGGAGGTCAGCGGCGGCAGGATGATCCGAAAGGCCATCGGCAGCAGCACGTAACGATAAGTCTGCGCCGTCGTCAGGCCGAGCGCGGTGCCGGCGAGCTTCTGTCCACGCGGCAGCGAACCGATGCCGGCGCGCAATTGTTCGGCGACGCGCGCCGACATGAACAACCCGATACCGACGGTCGCGGTGATGAACGGCGCGTGCGGCATCTGCTTCAGCCACAGCCCCCATGCCTGCGGCAATAGCTCCGGTAGCACGAAGAACCAGAGGAAGAGTTGCACCAGCAACGGCATGTTGCGGAAGAATTCGACGTAGGCGAAGCCGGCCCAGGATAAGGCCCTGGACGGCAGCGTGCGCAACACGCCGACGATCGATCCCAGCAGCAGTGCGATGATCCAGGCGAGAGCCGCGGTCTCGATGGTCAGAGCCAGGCCCGACAACAGCATGTCGAGATAGGTGCCGGTCCCGTCGGGGGCCGGCTCGAAGAAGATGTTCCAGTTCCAGTGATAGTTCACGGCGCGTTCCGGCCGCTGCCGATCACATCGCCTGGTAGGAAGCCGGGTCCGGCGAGGCCGAGGGGTGAGCGAATTCGTGCTTCAATTCCGGCGCCATCGGCGTGTTCAGGTTCAAGCCCTTGGGCGGGATCTTCTGCATGAACCATTTGTCGTACAGCTTCTCGCCCTCGCCTGAGGTGTAGAGCGCGGCGGTCGCGGCATCGACCACTTTCTTGAAGGCCGGATCGTCGCGGCGCAGCATGATGCCATAAGGCTCGGGCTTGGAGAAGGCATCCTTGGAGATGGCGTAGGCGGCGGGGTTCTTGGAGCCCGCGACCAGGCTTGCCAGCAGAATATCGTCCATCACGAATGCGGCCGCGCGGTCGGTCTCGACCATCAAAAAGGCCTCGGCGTGATCCTTGGCCGGGATGATGGTGATGCCGAGGTTGCGCGCCGCATTGGCCTCGGTGAGCTGCTTGATGTTGGTGGTGCCCGACGTCGAGACCACGGACTTGCCCTTGAGGTCGTCGATCAGGGTCAGGTTGTTGGCTTTCTTCGAGACGAAGCGGCTGGCGGTCAGGAAATGCGTGTTGGTGAATGCCACCTGCTTTTCGCGTTCGGCATTGTTGGTGGTCGAGCCGCATTCGAGATCGATGGTGCCGTTGGCCATCAAGGGAATGCGGGTCGCCGACGTCACCGGGTTGAGCTTGACCTCGAGCTTGTCCAGCTTGAGCTCCTTTTTGACGGCATCGACGATCCGGGTGCAGATGTCCATGGCAAACCCGACCGGCTTCTGGTTGTCGTCCAGGAAAGAAAAGGGAATCGAGGAATCGCGAAAACCGAGCGTGATCGCGCCGGTCTCCTTGATGTTCTTCAGGGTCCCCGTGAGTTCCTCGGCATGGGCCTGGCCGGCGCCAAATGCCGCGGCGAGCACAAGGCCGATCAGATGCGATTTTCTCATTCCTGCCTCCTGGTTGGGACGATTGATGCTTGCATAAAGCGGGCCGAAATAGAATGTGACTTTCGGCCCCGATCCGCTCCCGGCGGCGCTGCCGTGCGGTGACGACCCTCTCCAGAATGATGCATTTCTCGTCATGGCCGGGTTCGTCCAGGACAGGCCCGGGATGACGAAATTCGGACGCGCCTAAACGCCCCGCGGCGCTGGGCGACCGGGCTTTTGCTGGAACGTCTCGCCCTCGAGATAAAGAGGGCGCGGGGAATGCCGCGATGCCCAGAGGCACTCGCGGCTCGTGTGCAAGAAAACGGCCGTACGCACACGAGGTAGTGCGAGGCACCGGATCATCCGGCATTCCCCACGCAATGG
>Ga0182012_10001149_pt1 | contig 29289 bp, 29 predicted proteins | sample 612S2SmetaG_FD_120486 | JGI IMG/M metagenome (GOLD analysis project Ga0182012, IMG submission 120486) | Permafrost microbial communities from Stordalen Mire, Sweden - 612S2S metaG | ecosystem: Environmental > Terrestrial > Soil > Wetlands > Permafrost | place: Sweden: Stordalen | collected...
ATGAACCGTTCCGGCTCGATCGCCATCGTGGACGACCGCGGCCGTGAAAAGGAGCGCTACGTCGTGGTCTACGGCGCCCGTCTCCGCGTGAAGGACGGCGCGCAGGTCAAGCTCGGTGAGTTGCTGGCCGAGTGGGATCCCTACACCTACTCCATCCTCACGGAAATCGGCGGCACTGTTACTTTCAAGGATCTGCAGGAAGGCATCACCCTCAACGAAGAAGTCGATGAAGTCACCGGCCTCTCGCGTTGGGTGGTTGCCGACTCACCCGATGAAAAGCGTCAGCCCGCCTTCCTGGTGAAGAATGCCAAGGCGAACAAGCGGTATCTGCTGCCTCGCGGCGCTCACTTGATGATTCAGGACGGCGACGAAGTGGGTCCGGGCGATGTTCTCGCCAAGATTCCCAAGGAGTCGACGCGCACCAAGGACATCACGGGCGGTCTGCCGCGCGTGGTCGAGCTCTTCGAAGCCCGCAAGCCGCGTGAGACGGCCATCATCTCCGAAATTGACGGTGTCGTCCGCTTCGGAGAAGTCTCCAAGGGCCAGCGTAAGATTCACGTCACCGCCGACAATGGCGATGAGCGCGACTACTCCGTGCCCCGCGGCATTCACGTCAACGTGCAGGAAGGCGAGCGCCTTCGTGCCGGCGACCCGCTCATGGACGGCCCCCTGAACCCGCACGACATTCTTGCCGTGCTGGGCGAAAAGGAGCTACAGTCTTACCTGGTCAATGAAATCCAGGAAGTTTACCGCCTGCAGGGCGTGGCCATCAGCGACAAGCACATTGAGGTCATCGTTCGCCAAATGCTTCGCTGGGTGCGCATCGATGAAATCGGCGATACGAACTTCCTGCTCGAACAGCAGGTCGATCGTCTCCGCTTCCGCGAAGAGAACGAGCGCGTGCTGGCAAATGGAGGCCGTCCTGCAATCGGGCGTCCGCTCTTGCTCGGCATCACCAAGGCATCGCTCTCGACGGACAGCTTTATCTCCGCCGCCAGCTTCCAGGAGACGACCCGCGTGCTCACCGAGGCCAGCATCAACGGCGCAATCGACAACCTGCGCGGCTTGAAGGAGAACGTGATCGTCGGACGCCTCATCCCCGCCGGCACGGGCCTCGAATACTACCGCAACGTCCAGCTCTCACCGGAGCTTGAAGAAGCGGCAGCTCGCGTCCAGCAGGAGGTTAGCGCGGAGATTGAAGCCGCCGAGCGCGAACTTGAACTCATGCGCCAGGAAGGCGAAGCGGAGGAAATGGCAGCCGAATAAGATTTGTACTTTACTCTTACCAGGTAAAAAAGGCCCGGCTCAGCCGGGCCTTTTTTATTGGCGCGTCGCATTCAATAGTCATTGATTCAAGCTGCTTATTGGTACATACTCCTGCATCTTACAAACATCCTATAGATGCCTTACGAACTATTTACGACAAACAAGTTGCAATGAATGTAACGAGATGAGGGCTGGACATCCGGTCTTCGCGAGGATTCCAGAGCACCATCCTCCATCAGGTCAAGGCTTGGGAGGATGTGCCCTCATGCGCGCAGTTGCACAGGACGAATACGCATGATTCTGGCACGCATGGATCTGGCGAGGTGAAATTGCCGATTTCAACCATTCCGTTCATCAAAGCAGTTCCCGTAAGGGATGAAAGGCAGAAAATGAGAACTTCCTTTTGGACAGCCATGACGATCGCAGCGCTTGCAGCAGGAATCACCTGTGCCGCGCAGACACCTGCCCAGCCAACCCTGGTTGCGGCGGCAGACCCGCCGCCCCCGCCTGTATCCGTGGCGGACACTGGAACCGCACAGGCTTCGGCGACGGACGTAAAGCCGGTGATCCAGCCAACGGTCGATCAAAAAATCGATGCACTCATGAATCGCATCGACCAGTTGGAAAATGAAGTCAAGGCGGCGCGCGCGGCAGCTCTGGCAGACAGCGCCGACACCGCAGCCATGAAAGAAGCCGAAAGTGCTATGCTTACCGGCTCTGGCGCATCGCTCCAGGCTGCAACTCCGCCTCCTCCAGCGGCATCGGCAACGCCTGATCTCGATGCGCAGGTTACCACGAAAGGCGAGCCATTTCCCGGTGACTGGACGTGGTCGAACAACGCTGGTCATGCGGTAGATAGCCCCATGGCCACCAAGTATTTCACGCCGGAGTTCCGTTCCGATGCCAACTACACCATTGACATGAACCACCCCGAAGATGACACGCTCGGCGGCTCGACGGAGACCTTCCGTTCCGATGAGTGGCAGCTTGAGCAGATCTCTGTAGGCGGCGATATCCGCATTCAAAACGTGCGCGGACGATTTCTCTGCCTGTGCGGCGGCCTGTGGGCTGTGACCACGACCCGCAACGACGGCAGCGTGGTGCGCGGGAGCTGGGATCTCTCCGGCGCTTACAAGTACATCGCCGAAGGGTGGGGCGGATATCACTGGAACGTTCAGCACGGCCTGAACCTAGACGCTGGGATCTTCGTTTCCTACATCGGCCTGTTCAGCTATTACAATTTCGATAATTGGACTTACCAGCCGTCCTTTGTCTCCTCGAATACGCCTTGGTTCTTCAACGGAATACGCCTTCAGTACTTCCCCACAGCCAAGTTGAAGATTGAGCCGTGGTTCATCAACGGCTGGCAGACCTATGCCCGTCCTAACGGCAAGCCAGGCTTGGGCGGACAGGTTCTCTGGCGTCCCTCGAATAAGTTTGAGCTTGTGTCCAACAACTACGGTCTGGGCGAAGACGATGCCCTCGAACAGCAAAGTCAGCTTTATGGGGGCTCCGGGGCGACTCGGTCGCGTATCCACACCGATAACAGTATCGAAGTGAAGTATTACGACAAGGCCGGTGCATGGATGGACAAGATGGCTTTCACGCTAACCGGCGATATGGGCTGCGAGTACGGCGGCGGAGCGCCTAGTGGATATTACCCAAAGAATGGCGTATCCCCGGAGAAGGGCAGCGCCGACACCTACTCTGGCGGGGTGAACTGCCACAACAGCCGGGGTGGCAAGCCGAAGCAGTCGTTCGTGGGTTGGATGGCCTACCAGCGCTTCTGGTTCGACAAGGATATTTTTGCTATCACCTTCGGCGGTGGCCAGATGAGCAACCCGGGCCGCTACCTTACGCTGTTGCCTCCCATCAATGGCGCCACAGCTGTGACTGGCACTCCGTACTTTACCGAAAATCCTGGGGATGCCGTCCAGCAGCACGACGGAACCTTCACGTTCGATTACATGCCTGCGCAGTTCATCACCTTCCGCTGGGAGACGGGCTACCGTTACTCCGCCATGCCGTACTGGACGGGTCGCGGCGGCATCACTCCTCCTGGTGGCGACAATGGGGCTCCGACTCAATATGCCTGCGCCAATGGCGCTCCCTCAGGCGCCGGCTATGGAAGCCTTGGCGTAGCAGAAGCCAATTGTTTCAACGGCGGAAACGGTGGCAAGTCAGCTACCGACATAAACGCCATCTGGTGGCCCGACCTGCGCACCAATCAAACCGTCGCCACCATGGCGGTCATGATCCGGTTCTAAACTCCGTTAGAGCTGACAACGCCGGGGTCGCTTGCGGCTCCGGCATCCTACGCATTGCCGATAAGGGGTAAACTGAGTGGCTTCGGACTCGGGAACTCTTCTTGCCATCGATGAAGATCGAGCATTCCTTTCGTCGCTTCGAGCATTGCTCTTCGGCTTCGGCTTTGAGGTTGTTGAGGCAGCACGAGCAGAAGAAGGCCTCGCGCTGACTCGCGCAATTCACTTCGATGCGGTGCTCCTGGACTTGAACCTTTCGGGAATCGGAGGCATCGATCTCTGCAGGATCATGCGCAAAAATTCTCCGCGGCTTCCTATCGTCATGATCACCGCGGTGAACAGTGAAGACTGCAAGATAGAAGCATTTGAAGCCGGGGCAGACGACTACGTTGTGAAGCCCTTTCAAATAAGAGAGCTCGCTGCGCGGCTTCGCGCCGCCATCCGGCGCAATCAAGTAGCCGAGGAACCCTTCAAAGCGCCCATCGAGATCGGCAATGTGATGCTCGATCCGGATCGCCACCTCGTCTGCAAGTGCGGCCGCCCCATTCATCTCACGCCCAAGCAATTCGAGTTGCTTCATTACCTGATGGCGCACGCGGGAAGGCCGGTTCCTCACGCCACCCTCCTCAAGACCGTTTGGGGCCCGAATTATGGCAGGGAACTGGAATACCTGAGGACATACATACACCAGCTTCGCCTCAAAATTGAGGACGATCCGGCAAACCCTGGTTATTTATTGACCGATTCACATGTTGGATACCGGTTCACTGAGCTAGAGCTGTGATGCGAATCGGCATACGCACCGATCAGTCCTGGAGAGCTACGCTTCGATCTGTTCCCCAACCCGAACAACCATTGGAATTCTTGCAACCTTCGCAATCCCTTCATAGTCCTTTTGCAATTAAGGGCCATAGTACAAAGTTATGGCCCATGAGCGCGTAAGTGCCCCACTGCATGTAACGTTCTGTCCCAGCACTGTCGTCGGATATTCGATCGCCACTCGGGAACCTTCGCTTCCGGGGCGCTCTCTTCGTACTGAGCCGCGCATAGAAGCCGAAGTGGGCAGATATCGTTTGCGCCTCGCGGAATGCGGGGAAGATTGCGAGGCCGCATGCCGCTTGCGCTTCAAGGTGTTCAATATTGAAATGAACGAAGGCTGGCAAAGCTCCTACAAAACTGGCCTTGACACGGATAAGTACGACGCAGTTTGTGAGCATCTGCTCGTCGAAGACAAGCGCGACCGCCGCGTCGTTGGCACCTACCGCATGCAGTCGGGTGCAACTGCTGCCGCCAACTTCGGCTACTACTCCGAGCAGGAGTTTCAGCTCTCGGCTTATGAGCCATTGCGCTCGCAGATTCTCGAGTTGGGCCGCGCCACCATCGACCGGGAACACCGCACCCCTGAAGTTGTGACGCTGCTCTGGAGAGGCATCGCGCAGTTTGCCTCTAACCAGAACCTACGCTACCTCCTTGGATGCTCGTCAATGAATTCGCAGAACCCGGCCGAGGGTTGGCAGATGTATCGCGAGTTGGAGCGTTATCGCGTCTCGCCCGAGTTTGCCACTGAGCCCACGCCGGTCTACGCCTGCCCCAGCGTGTGCGAATACGCAGCCGTCTTGCACCCTACCGCGGAAGTAAACGTGCCCAAGCTGCTGAGGAGCTACCTCGCTATCGGCTGCCGCATCGGCGGACCGCCGGCATGGGACCGCGAATTCGGCACCATAGATTTCTTAACCTTTCTCGATCTAGAGTTGGTTACTCCATCGGTTCGCAAACGGTTCCTGGCGCCGCTGACGAGATGAACTTCCGCAAAATCCGCCGCGCCCTCGCGCTTGCATTGGTTCTTGCCCTCTGCATCCCGCGCCTTTTGCTCTACCGTTTGCGCGGCCCGCTTACGCTTGAGCGCCGAGCGCTTTGGGGCCACGCAACCGGCAAACAAATGATGGCCGCCATGGGCATCCGCGCCAAAGTCTGTGGCAAGCTGCCTCAACATGGCCTGCTGGTTTCAAATCATTTGAGCTATCTCGACATCCTCATCTACGACTCCATCGTGCCGTGCTTCTTTGTTTCCAAAGCCGAGATCTCCCATTGGCCATTCTTCGGTTGGATGTCGAAAGCCGGCGGAACCGTTTATGTCGAGCGCTCCGGCCGCGCCAGCGTGCATGGAGTCATGCAGCAGATGGCCGAGCGTCTCAAACTGCCCATCATGGTGCTCTTGTTTCCCGAAGGCACCAGCACGGATGGCAGCCGGATTTTGCCCTTCCGTTCCCGGCTCTTCACTCCCGCCATCGAAGCGGATGTGCCGGTCACAGCCGCATCAATCCGATACATCGCCGACGACGGCGCGCCGGAGCGTGAACTATGCTGGTTCGGCGATGCCGGCTTCCTGCCCCACCTCTTGAAAACATTAGGCCAGCCGGGCTTCACCGCCGCCGTTTCCTTTGGGGAGATGAAGAAATACTACGACCGCCGTTCCGCCGCTTCTGCGGCGCAGGCGGATGTGGAAGCGTTGCGCTTAAGAAGTTCGGAAATCTGGTGGACACGGTAGGAACCGAACCTTCAACTTGTCGTTAAGGGTCGTCAAATTTGCCGATCCTCCAGCTGCTATCGGTTGCTATATCCAACTTCCATCTCACGGTGGAATGGGACCAGGAGTTTGGCTTGCTGGCGGTCTTTCGGACAATATCCCCCGCGACTGAGGACCAGAACCATCGGATGCTGGCCCTGCAATTCAGAAAGCTTGCGGCGCTTGGTAGCGTGATCTGTCAGTTCGTAATCAGGGAAGTGCGCGCCGGGAACAATGTCGGGTCGCATGATTGAAGCAACTCCCTTCGCTGGGTTATGCAAATTGAAAACTGTGAGCTGGGCCGCGTGCTTAGCGCGGCCCTTAGCGGTCTAGCTTCGGATGAATGCGAGAAGGTCGGCATTGATGACGTCGGCGTGAACGGTCATCAGGCCGTGAGGGTAGCCGGGGTAGATTTTGAGCGTGGCTTGCTTGAGCAATTTCGCCTGCAACAGTGAAGCGTCTTTGTAGGGGACTACCTGGTCATCGTCGCCCTGCATCACGAGCGTCGGCACGGTGATCGCTTTCAGATCGTCCGTTTGGTCGAATTCGGAGAAAGCCTTGATGCCTTCGTATTGAGCCAACGCGCTTCCTATCATCCCCTGACGCCACCAGTTCTGGATGACTCCCGGCAGGGACTTCGCGCGTGGCCTGTTGAAGCCGTAAAACGGGCCCGAAGCGAAGTCGAGAAAGAACTGTGCGCGGTTGTCAGCTACCAACTTGCGGAATCCGTCGAACACCTCTCGCGGTGTGCCGCCCGGGTTGGTTTCGGTCTTGAGCATGAGCGGCGGAACGGAGGCGAGCAACACGGCCTTGGCTACGCGGCCTTGAGGCTGGCCGTATTTCGCGACATAGCGCGCCACTTCGCCACCACCTGTCGAATGGCCGATATGGACCGCATTCCTGAGGTCGAGATGCTCGGCCACTGCCGAGGCGTCGGACGCGTAATGGTCCATGTCGTGGCCAGTCGCCACCTGCGCTGATCGGCCGTGACCGCGCCTGTCATGCGCGACTACACGATAGCCGTTGGCAAGGAAAAACAGCAACTGGTTATCCCAGTCGTCCGATGAAAGTGGCCAGCCGTGATGGAACACGATGGGCTGCGCGTCCTTCGGGCCCCAGTCCTTGAAGAAAATCTGCGTTCCGTCTTTGGTTGTAATCGTTGACATATCATTCCCTCCAATATCTGGTTTTGAAGTTGTTGAAACCGTCATCCTGCGCAAATTGGGGACCTGGCACTTTGACGGTGATCTTACGAAGATTCGACAAAAATCAGCGATCTCATCCGATTTGATTTCGAGTATGAGGTGGCCTGTGATCAGTACATGGTTAGTGATGTGGCGTCGACTCTGTGTTCTCTGGAACGACAAATGAAACTGTGACTTGGTCGAGAGGGTGGTGGTTCGCGTCGTTTAATTGAAGCAGCACCTGGTGTGGGCCCGGGGGAAGACCCTGAATAATGATCGGATTTCCGCTTGCATCCATCCAAACCCACTTGGCATCGTCGAGGCTCAAATGAAGGTGCCCGACACGCGGCGAAGCGGTCGTAGCACCGTCGCCAAACACCGGCTCAAGATGAATGTTCTGGACACAATACTGAATAACGACCACTCCACGGGACTCGAGCGGCCCGGAAAGCGGAGGATCGGCAACGATTTTTGCCGGAGGCTCAGGGGTTGTGAGCGGGATAACTTGGGCGAGCCCGCACTTATCCGTTACGCTTTGCGCTGCCGTGCCGATCGCGAACAGCGCCGTGGCAGCGATCGTTAGAAGAAGCGCGCCTTTCAAACTCATGCATTTCAGATTTGCCATCTTACTTCGTCCTTTGCGTTGACCTCACTCGATAGCGAGATATGTTCGATGCGAGGGCCATTTAGCAGGGTTACCTGCCCGCCACTTCGTGCCCTGGAACTCGGGGATACTGAATTCCGGGCCACATGCCGTCTTTCGTGAGCACGTCACTGTGGCAAACACCACAGGCCTGCACTTTAATCCGCACATGTCCTGCACCCGGCTCGGGAATCTCGCGCTCGGCGATCTGGAAATCCGCTCCGGGATTGGAGACTTGCGCCACCTTCATTTTTCCAATCGCGATTGTTTTCGTTGTCATGAATCCTCCTATGAGTCTTCGAGTTATTGTCGAAGCGCACTTGCTGAATCCGCATTGACTGAAGGAAGCGATCAGAAAGCGCCAGAAACAGCACTGCCCACTGATCCCCGCCATTAACGTGCGTGAACTGCGGAATCAGACGGTTCAAAACCCATCAACGTCAATCACGGCTTGCGCAAAGTCCTGGGGCGCTTCTTGTGGCAGATTGTGGCCAATGCCGCCGGTGATGATCCGGTTGGACACCTTCCGCAAGAAGTGCGCTGGTTGCGAGCAACGCCGTCCCTGCAGATAGTCCGGAGATTGCAAAACACCGTCGTGAGATTTCTATTGCTTCCGCGTTCTTCATAGACTGTCTCCTTTCATTCGAATATTGTTGGTCAGTCGTTCTGTCCACGAGTTAAGCTGAGACTCCCGATGGTTTCTGACCGGGATGAATTGCGCTGGCGACAAGTTGTGAGGCACGGCAATATCTCACTGGACTAGCCGAACGTGAAGTCATACGCTTCGACCCCCAAATCGAGAAATTCAATTGCAAACTGGCGATCGACAATGGGCTGCAATTGACGAATTAACTGATAAAGCCGCTGTTCCCTCACTGTGCCTTTGCCCTCGCCGTCGACATCGACCCCGTGCGCAATGCCGGGGGGCTGTCCATCGATCGTCACGCGGAAACGCACGGTATTTCCAGGCGTCGACGGACCCATGATGAGGTGGAGATCGCGGGCGTGAAAGCGGTACGTGATTTGCCCGTCGGGCGAATTCAGCAAGGCAAACTGCTTCGTTGCCGTCCAATCGCCTGAAAGCGCCCAGTGGTTGAGCTTCAACGTCGAGGGGCAAACATAGACGTGGCGCTTGTCCGAGGCTTCGCCGCCTGGCGACGCGAAGTTCTCGGCTTGATCATAACCGACATAGGATTCAGGCGATCTTAATTCGGTCCAATCGGGTGCGGCCTCGATCCCGACGCCCTTAACCTTAGCTAACTCATGAACGATGCCCTGAGCTCCAGCGTCGGCCAGCAACTGTTGAATCACCGATTCCGACTGCTCGTATTCGCCCTCGCCAAATCGATGATGCCGAATCTGCCCGCGCGCTTCGATAAAATACAAAGCCGGCCAATATTCGTTCTTGAAGGCGCGCCAGATCGCAAGATTATTGTCGATAGCGATCGGATAATCGATCATCCTGTCTTTTACGGCCCAGCGAACATTCTCAATGGTCTTTTCAAATTCGAACTCGGGCGCCTGCACGCCGATGACAACCAATCCCTGGTTCTTGTATTTCGCGGCCCACGCGCGCAAATAGGGAAGCACCCGAATGGAGTTGATGCAGGAAAAGGTCCAGAAGTTGACAAGGACGACGCTTCCGCGCAGGCTGCGAGCCGTTAATGGCTGCGAATTGAGCCACGCAGTTGCGCCGCTGAGCGGTGGAAACTCGCCCTCAGATGGCAACCGAATCGCTGCAGGAGACTCTGCATTCGCGCATCCGGCGATGCCGAAATGGGCAGCGCAGATGGTCATTGCCGCGTTGGCAAGAAAGTGGCGGCGATCCAAACTGATTTCTGCGCTGATTTCGACTGACATCTATTTCGCTCCACACAGCTGACACCGCTGTCTACTTCTGCGTTTTCATGAACTGACTTACCAAAGCCGCAATCTCGTCCGCCTTTGTGTCGAGCGCAAAGTGACCCGCGTCGAGTACGTGCACCTGCGCGCTCGGCACGTCTTTGCGATAGCGTTCGGGCTCTCCCGAATCGAATGACAAATCGTGCTTCCCCCAGATCACCAGCAGCCTCGGCTGGGTCGTCAGCATCCACGCCTGCCACTTCGGATAATTCTCGACATTTGTGCGGTAGTCATAAAACAGATCGCTCTGGATCTGCGCCTGCCCCGGCGAGTTCAGAAATGCATATTCATCCGTCCAGAGATCCGGATCATACAGATCGACATTGGGATCGTCCCCAACATGCCGCGTCTTCGTCGCCGTCATTGACAGCAGATTCTTGCGCATTGCTTCTTCGTTCGTCTGCCGGTCCGCCCAGAACGCGCGCCGCGTTGCCCAGTTCACACCCAAGCCTTCGTTATGTGCCACAGCATCTTGCACGATCAGCGCTTGCACTCCCTCTGGGTGGGTCAAGGCCATACGAAAGCCAACCGGCCCACCGTAGTCCTGCATGTACAGCGTATAGCGCGACAAGCCAATAGCCAGCGTGAAGTCGTGCATGACAGAAGCGATGTGGTCAAAGGTGTAGTCGAATTGCTTCGGATCTGGCCAGTCGCTGTGGCCATAGCCCGGATAGTCAGGCGCAACCAGATGATATCTGTCGGAAAGCCGCGTCAATAAACACTGAAACATCCGAGACGACGACGGAAGACCATGCAGCAAGAGAATGACGGGAGCATCCTTCGGCCCTGCTTCTCGGTAGAAGATGGTGAGCCCACCCACTTTCACTGTGCGATAGAAGACTTGCTGTTCCATTGCTTTGTCCTTTGCCTGCGAATTTGTGCCGAGTACAATTGCAAGCAAGAGCACCAACACTGCAATGCTCGCGCGAATCCGATATGTTGATCTCGCGGTGCTCATCGATCCCCCGATCTACGCTGCCATTTCAAAAGATCACTTCGCGTTCAACTGGCAGCCCCAGCGGCAGGCTGGCATAGATTCGTCTGCTCGCGCACGTGCCCAGACAGAGATTGTCGCAGCACTGTATGCAAGCGCAACATGAGACGAAGGTATTGATCGATACCTTAGTACCGGCTTGATTCGCCACTGTTTGAACGAAGTCGGAGCGACGGGTCGCAGCGTGCGCCTAGAGCCTACCTCGCCGTGCGTAATGCGGATCCAGACGGGCGCGGCAGGCGAAGACGCGCCGCCATGCCTACTAATTCTGGGAGTGACTCAGCTTTCATCTTTCGCATCATGCTGCCGCGATGTGCTTTGACCGTAATTTCGCTGATTCCCAGTTCGCTGCCAACCTGTTTATTGGGCAAGCCGGCAACCACTAACGCCATCACTTCGCGTTCGCGGGGGCTAAGGCACGAGTACCGGTCTTTCAAAGCCATAATCTCCGTGGCGCGGTCAAGCAACGCTTTACTGCGTACCAAGGCATGACGAACGGCGTTCAACAGAATCTCGTCACTGAATGGTTTCGTAAGGAACTCTTGAGCTCCCGCCTTCATCGCCTGCACGGTTATGGGAATATCTCCTTGGCCGGTGATGAAGATAATCGGCATTTCGTGCCGTTCCACCGCAACACGTTTCTGCAGATCGAGACCATTGAGTCCGGGAAGAGAAATGTCCAGTATCAAGCAACTTGGAACGGCTACGGGTGGGCGGCTGAGAAAGTCCTGCGCGGAAATGAACGTCTCCACATCGAAGCCCTCATGGCGAAGCAAGAGTTCGAGCGATTCGCGAACAGAGATGTCGTCATCGACGACAAGAACAATGGACGGGCTCTCTGGCATGGGCAAGACCTCACTCCAAAATAAAGTGCACCTGCATGAGCAATTGTATATTTGCGGCATAATTCATGAGCCAGCAATCATTTGACCTGAAGCGCAGAATTCAGCGCGTCGAGCATGGAAGCATCACTGAATGGCTTAATCAAACATGCGATTGCTCCCTGCTCGATTAGTCGCGAGCCTAACGTTTCGTCCCGTTGTCCGGTGATGAAAATAATGGGGATCTTGATCTTGCGACGATTCAATTCTCCTTGGAGATCGGGCCCGGACATTCCCGGCATGGCAACGTCGAGGATCAAACATTGGGTGCGCACGATTCCGTCGGATGCTAGGAACTCTTCAGCAGACGAGAATGTCTGAGACGCAAAACCGAATTCCTTGAGTAGATCTGGCAGCGATTCGCGGACCGATTCGTCATCGTCAACGATTGACACAACCGAACGTGGATTCATCATGAATATCTCAGTCCGCACTTAAGAATGTATTTCCTCAACGCGGAGCATCGTGCATTTCCTTTGAGCGTCGGTTGGCAAACTCGGGCTACTCTCTCCGAAGTGCCGCTCACAACACTCTCGGCTCCCCATCAACAATCTACTGAGCCTGTCGCCATGAGGCCCCTTCTTCGCGACACCCGACAATAGGATCATCCGCCTTGCGGTCAGCGGCGTCTATTGTTCTTAGGTATTGGTTGCCAGCGGAAGCGCAAACCCCAAGGCGTTCTTCCTGAGTGGGTTTGGTGATGTAGTAATCAGCGATGGAGGACACGAAGGGGCGTGACTGGAAGACGAATCCGTAAGAAAGCATCGACGAGTAACTCCAGAGTCGTTACTCGCGTCTCACTTCCGCTCCTGAGGGTGAGACCGGTGCTCGCAAGGAATTGAAAATGCAAAAATGGCTCCTGGCCCATCGTTCGCCATCGCCCACAGGCGTCCGCGATTGGCTTCAATAATCGAACGGCTGACAGAGAGTCCGACCCCCATTCCATCGGGCTTTGTCGTGTAAAAGGTTTCAAACATTTTCTCGGCAACTTCTGGCGCAAAGCCAACGCCAGAATCCTGAACCGAAAGACGCACCTGGTCGCCCTCCAGTTCTGTTCTGAGCACCATTTGCCGTGGTCGATTCTCGATGCTGCTCATTGCGTCGGACGCGTTTCGGAGGAGATTCAGAATGACCTGCTGAAGTTGAACGCGGTCACCGTAGACAGCCGGCAGGTGATCGCTGAATTCCTGCTTCAAAATCACGCTGTTTCTCTGTAGCTCGGCGGAAAGCAGAGCGATGACTTCGAGAGCCGCTTCATTCAAGTCGAGTGGCTCGGCATCAATTTGCTTCTTGCTAAAAAGAGTTCGCAGTCGAGTGATTACGTCTGAGGCGCGATTGCCATCGCGAATCGTCCGTTGCACAGTCTCCAGCGCGCCATCGATACTCGGAGGATCGCTCTTCAACATACGAAGGCAAGTGCTGGCATTCATGATGATGCCCGATAGCGGCTGGCTAACCTCATGTGCAATCGAAGCAGTCAGTTGTCCGATGGTCACGGCTCGCATCATTCTTGTGAGTTCCGCCTGGGTGTTGCGCAACTCTTCTCCCGCGCGCTTCTTTTCGGAGATATCTCGAATAAATCCGGTGAACACCTTTCCATGATCCGCGGTCATCTCTCCGAATGAGACCTCTACCGGAAACTCCTCACCGTTAGCCCGCTGCGCAGTCATCTCGGTGCCCTGCCAGTTCAGATATCTCGCGCCAGTTTCCAGATAGCGCTTGAAACCGGTCTCGTGTAGGCTTCGCATGGCTCTCGGCATGAGTACCGTGAGAGGTTTGCCAATAAGTTCTTCGGGGGCGTATCCGAAAATTCGCTTCGTTGCGGGGTTGGCAAGGATCATTGCGCCGCTCTCGTCAATACTGATAACCGCATCGCTGGCTGTCTCAACGACAACCCGGTAATTTGCTTCGCTCCGTCTGAGTTCGTCCTCGGCCTGTTTCCGGTCTTCAATGTCGGTGAGGAGGCAGTACCAACGAGCTATCCTGCCGTCGACATCGCGCAGGGGATTAGCGCGCGCATGGAACCATCGATAGACGCCATCTGCGCGGCGATAACGGAGTTCACTATCGTAGGGAGTCCCGGTCCCAAAGGCCCGCGTAAATTCCGCAATAGCCCGCGGAAGATCATCCGGATGGATCGTATCGTTAGTTGTCCAATCATTAATCTCTTCAGTTGTCTTGCCGAAATATTCCAGGACTTGCCGGTTGGGGAGTTCGAGTTCGCCGCTGCGATTTAAGGCGTACGCTTGTCCTGGAATGCTGTCGAGAATCTGGCGGAGATTGGTTTCACTATCCCGCAGCTTCTCTTCGGCTCGCTTCTGGTTGTCTATGTCGGTGGTAGTACCGACGAATTTGAGTATATTTCCCTCTGTATCGCGCAAGGCTACAGCTTGCTGAAGGTGCCAGCGATACATGCCGTCGCTAGCACGGAGCGACCTGGTTTCGATTGCGAAGCCCTGTCCAGATCGCACTCCGTCCAAGAACGCCCTCGCGGCTGCTTCGCGATCGTCGGGGTGGACCGCGGTCATCCAGGCCTCGGGATGCGACCGCACGAAGTCGAGGGTCTGACCAGAGAATTCTAGCCAAACTTGATTCACGAAATCCGGTGTGCCATCCGGCTTGAGCGTCCAGGTGGAAACAGGAAGATGTTGCAGCAGTCCAACCTGGAGCTGCAACTCTTTGTTGGCTTCGGCGAGCTCACTTGTTCGCTCCGCAACTCGGCGATCGAGTTCGCTTGCAATCCGTTTTTGTTCGCTCAGGAGCAGCGCCTGTTGCAAACCGATTGCTGCCTGATTTGCGGCCACGCTGAGCACCAGGCTCTCGGTTTGTTCCGGAAAACCGGTTCTCCGGGATCCTGCGACGATAAGCCCGAGTTGACCTTCGATTCCCATTCTTATTGGATAGACCGAAATCTCCTGCCCTCCAAGATGGCGAAGAAGTTTTTCAGAGCCTTGTTGAGAATCTTCTCCAAACCATCGATTGAGAGCTCGACCAATCTCCTCCCGGCTTTGACTCGCCTCAAAGAGCGGCGCAGTCCTAAGCGCGTCGGTCGGAGCTCCGTGGGAGTAGAGTCGCACTCGCGCATAGATGAAATCGAGATCGAGTATTCCGATGAGCGCATCGAGTAATGTATCCAGGATTCGACTCGGTTCGCTGACACTCCAGACGGCTGGAAGTGCAAGGACGCTAACGAGATCGTTCATGCAGCGCTGCAGCCGTTTGATTTCAGTCGCAGGATCTATTGTTTGCTGATGCATACTAGCCTGCCGCTACTGGGGATGTGTTCGTCCAGATCGCCGCCCGCAAAATTCGCGGAGAAACTCCTCGGGGGGCGTGAAAAACGGGTTTTGTTGAAGATGCCCCCCAAGAATGACCATCGGGTGGGTGCGCATGATGTCAACGACGGCATCCCCGCTGAGTTGCGCGAGATGGTAGGTGCAGATAACAGCGTCGTCGTATCGGCGCCAAACATCGTTCACGCGCGATTCAAACTCGATCACATTGTCAATGCGAGATTGATCTCTCGACGCCCAATCCATCCGGCACACGATACGGCTCATCGGATATCCTTCGGCGCTCCTGGCCGAAGCCGCCATCTCTTCGAATGCTGCAAGCATCCGGTCTTGATCGAAACATCCGTCCCGCAGATAGACTTCGGTATTGATCCGGATCTGAAGCTGTCCGCTTTGCTCATGAGCCGTTGAGTCGATGCCTGCCTCAGTAAGGCGCCGTAGGTGGTCCTGACGTGCCTCGGGATTGACGACCTGCACGGCCTTGTCTCCACAAGACAGACCTTCCCGGATGAAGGGGAGCAATACGCGATACTCTTCGTCGTCGTTCGTGAAAAATGCGCAGACGTGGCGCACTTCACCAAGTTGAGAGCCGGCCAGGGAAATTGGCTGCATAGGTCGCTTCATTTGCAAGTCCTCCTACTGGAAGTCGTCTCGCCAAGGGCGAGGATTACCAGTGCAGGTGAGCATTCCTGGCACGAATGTCTGACTTGTCTGCGAATTCATCGCCCAGGAACAAGACAAGGATCGAATGTCAGGGCACCGCGGGGATCGGGGAACATAGTGCCTTACGCGAAAACGCTTGCAGGCCGTACGTGCGTAAGGTCGAACTAATTGTATAACGACGACCGCGTTCGTCGAGTAAAAAACTCCCGCCCCGTTGGATTTCGGGGTAAGTACGCTCCAAAATATGACCGTGACGATGAAGGACGCGGAGAAAACCGCCTGGTCGCCATGGCGCAGACCCCGGCCGCGGTGGAGGAGGTAAATCTTCAGCTTTCCAGCGCCACCATCAAAGATCCTGCGACAGCGGAAGATCAGAAGTTTCAATCATAGATTCAAGTCCGAGCCACCCTGCATCTAGCGGCCAATCTCACCTCTGATGTTCTGCTGCCTGCGGTAGTCGCAAATCGCCAGCGTGAAAGCCAGGATGTGACCCTCATTGAAAGCCACGTCAAACGGAGATCCGCGATATCCGGACGTGCCGAAGGCAACTCGCTGCCTGGGATCGCTCGGATCGGGCCGCTGCTCGTAATACGGCGTGACGAGCTTCGTGACATTAACAAGAATGGATGGGTCAGCCGGCTTCCCGGCAGTTGGATGAATTGCCCCGTTGCACCTCGTCGCTGTCCGTAAAGAGGATTGCGCTCGGACGAGGTTCGAGCGGAAAGCCGTTTTGGCTCTGTACGAGAGGCTCATTCCCAGGGTCGAAGAGATCGTCAGGCGCTGCCCGGGAAGTATCGACCGCCAAGCGCCAGATCTTGCCAGCCGGCAATGCAGGAATGAAAAAATCAACGGGACTGCTGCCGGCGTTAAACAGGAGGAACAAGTTGGGTTTTGCCTCTTCCAGAATCAGGCACGCAAAGGACTTCTGCCGCGGGTCGGCCCAGTCGGGAGTGGCACTGTTGGGCGCGAACCACTTTATCTCTTCATCCGTAACCCGCCTGAATGTCGCTTCCTTCAGGGGATGCTGCGCCGTTGGCCTGACCCGATATCATGTTCCCGTCACGGGGATCGCGAGCCGGAAATCCAGTTCGAAAATCGGGTGCGCTCGTCGTTGGCCTCTCTGCCATGGTCTGCCTCTCGACCGATTCGAAACCAGAGTAGATCGAAGTTGGCGGGTGTGCTATTTCTGCCCTGCAATTGAGGCATCTTCAATCCTGGGCCGCTTGTTCCACCCATGGAACCGCGAGTGGTCACCTGCATTCCACGCATCCCGGAGCCCAGGGGCGCTCAGATCCCAGTCTGGGCGGATTTCACTTGTCACGGCGCGCAGATCACGCCAAAGATCCGCAATCGACGGACGCCCCCAGAACCAGTAGCCGTTATAAATGCTATAAATCACGAGGCGCGGCTTCAGCACGAGCGTATAGGGGATCATCGGATTATGCTCGGGGTCGGTGTACTCGTGGATGTCGAGATCTTTCTGAATCGTTCTGCCGGGGTCCGAGAGGAAGGTCCACTGGGCTCCGACGGAGGCACGGAACTCCTGCAGAGTATGGTGATCGTCGGTAGCGATGGTGGCGACCTGAGTGTACGCCACTGCGATCTTCGGATAGAACGCGGCGAGTTCCAAGTGCTGCTGGTGCTCCTTGGGGCAATAGTGGCCGCGCGCGAGGGTGAGGATGAGCGGATCGTCGCCTTGCAGCTCGCTGAGCTTGCGCGCTTTGCCAGTGTGATCGGGCAGTTGGTAGTTGGGGAAAGTGCCGCCGGGCACGATATCGGAACGCAATGTTGAACCCCTCCCATCTTTTTCGAGAATCCAGAGAGACTTTGGCGTTCGGCAGGGAACGTCACGCGTGGCCGCGCTATTTCCATATTGAGTTCGCGCACCCTCCGCAGTCCACCCTCTTCAATTCCGCATTATCGAGCGCCGCCTTCAATTTACGGTCAACTTCACATCATCACAAGAAATGCGAAGCCTTGGCCGAGCCGTTCGTCGCGCGTGTGCGAACCCTGTCCCAGATCTCGCTGGGAGGTTCAGCTGGACTTGCTATTTCGCGCTAACATCTCTTTCCTCTCGGTTCTGGTGTATAGCTTCAAGGCGCATAACGAGTAAATACAAGATCTGTCCCCGTTGCCTTCTCGTGGCAGGGAAAGCAGGTTTTCATAAACGCCGCTTCGCCAGGTTTTCCGTCCGCGAAGTGCCCGAATCCCCAGCCTCCGGTTGCGGCATATTTTTTCGAGTCCTTGACCATAAACTGAATGTTGGTGGGAGGGCCGGGGACGAAAGATTGAGCTTGGCCAAAGACTTTGTTATTTTCCTCCGATGGCGCATAACGGTAGTGCAAAGCAGCAATGATCGAGCCATCCGGGAACGGAAGCTTTCCTTCACGATAGGCCTTGATGGCAACATCGTTGCCCAAGACGGCGCCTATACTGTTGAGATTTCCTGCTTCATGGGCCGAGGAAATCCATGTCCAGTCGCGGTATTCGTGAGGGATTTCGGTTACGAAAGGTGCCGCGGGTCGCCCATCCGCTTGACCCGGAGCAGTCAAGACGAGAGTGACGAGACAAGCCATTGTTGCAACGGCAACCAGGATGATTCTCAGGAGCTTCATGCTAGTTCCTCCATTCCATATGCGTCGGCAACCTGAGATCAGGAATGCCGACTACCTTGCTTGTGATCCAATTTCGATGTTTGTCGATCGCCACCAGCCTGGGATGTGCTTACGCTCAACGTCGCAACTCGTTTCCACACTCCAGTCATGAGGATTCCGATTGAATTCGGCCGACACAAGCGATCAGAACAGAACCTTGGGAGAGGAACAATTGGACGATAGTATCGTCGATACTTTGGTATCAGCTCCCTAACCGACAAGCGATTGCCGATTCTCCACTCGCAATACCGGAGGCTTATGCAAGCGGCTCGAGTTTGTCGAGTATGATCGGGAGATATTCCGAGACCGTCGGATGAATGTGCATGGCGCGCTGGATAACTGTGTACGGCGCCTTTGCATACATAGTGTCCAACAGAACGTGAATTACTTCATCGCCTCCAACTCCAAGAATCGCTGCTCCCAGAATCTGCTTTGTTTCCGCATTCACGCTGATTTTGATGAAACCCTGAGTCTCGCCTTTCTCGTAAGCTCGGCTCACTTGACTCATTGGATATTTCGCAGCAAGGGCACTGCGCCCGGATTTACGTATCTCAGCGTCGGTCATGCCGCATCGGCCTAGCGGCGGATCGATATAGAGCGCGTAGGCTTGAATTCGGTCGGAAACCCTGCGATGGTCGGCGTTAAAGAGATTGTCCGCGACGATCTCGTAGTCGTTATACGAAGTATGCGTAAAAGCTCCTCGGCCGTTGCAGTCTCCCAATGCCCATATGCCGAGCACGTTTGTTTGCAGTTGATCGTCCACCACGATGTAGCCGCGGTGGTCGGTAGCAACCCCGGCCCGGTCCAGTCCCAGGTCGCTCGTGTTGGGAGTACGGCCCACGGCGAGAAGAAGGTGAGTGCCCACTACTTCCGGCGGACCCTCCTCACATGAGAGTCCGACGGCGACGCCGCCATCGCGTTTCTCGAGCGAAATGCATTTCGCATTCAGCCGGACTTCGATGCCCTCAGCCTCCAGGATCTCGCGCACGGCATCAGAAATGTCTTCATCCTCGCGCCCAATCAGGCGCGGTCCCATCTCCACAACGGTGACCTCGCTGCCCAGGCGGCGATAGATCTGCGCAAACTCCAGGCCAACATAGCTTCCGCCGACAATGATGAAATGCTTGGGCAAGAAATCGATGTCCATGATCGATGAGTTGTTGAGAATCGGCACGTCGTGAATCCCCGGCATTTCTGGAACTGAAGCGCGCGCGCCTACGTTGATATAGATCTTGTCAGCTTGCAGAACTTCGTCGTTGACTATTACGGTGTTCGACGACTCGAAGCGGGCCTGGCCCTGAATGACCGTGCAATTTGCCATTCCTCGGAGACGCTTCTCGACTGCCTTGCTTGACCCCTCGGAGGCTGCGTCCTTGCGGGCCTTCACTCGCCTCATATCGACGCGCAGATCACCAACGTCGAAACCATATTCCGCGCCTCGGCGGGCAACATGGATCGCATAGGCACTTGCCACGAGCGTCTTGGTCGGGGTGCATCCCGTATTCACGCATGTGCCGCCAAATTTATGGCGTTCGATAATGGCGACAGTTTTCCCGGCCCCCGCAAACCGCGCCGCCAGAGGCGGCCCCGCCTGGCCCGTCCCGATAATGATTGCGTCGAAGTGCTTCGTGGCAGTGGTCAACGCGCCCCCTCGATGTGGATCTTGCCGTCTTTGGCTGCCTCTTCGGGGGTCTTGCCGTCCTGACGGGCGACAATGTAGGCGGCGTACCAGCTCGACCACTGGTGCTTCGGAGCGGTCGGCTCATATTCGCTGTGGTGCTTTTCAGCCTCTTGCAAGAGTTCGGTCAGCGTCGCGATATCCAGATTGCTCATCCCTCGGCCAGGCAGCCGCGTTGTGACTTCCTGGAGCAACCATCCATTGCCATCGGGATCTCGAAACGTGGCGAATGAGCCGTAGGTGGCATGATCGGTTGCTGGCCCGCTGATACGACCGCTGCCGTCGAGCTGGAACTGAGCGCCCGGCGAGCCGGGGTGGAACACCTCACTGACCTCGATCCCGCGTGCGGCAAGATCTCCCCGAGCAGCTTCAACGTCTGAGACGATCAGGTAGAGGCCCTGGGCCGAGCCAGGCGCAGCGGAAGTTATCTTCGTGCCAAACTGAACTGAGCACCCGGAGCCGGGCGGCGTGAACTGGACGACCCGAAAGCCGTTATCGTATGGGAAGTCGGCATCGAGCCGCCATCCGAGTTTGGTGTAGAACTGCTTCGAGCGGTCAGCATCGGCCACCGGGATGACGACGACCTCGAACTTCGTGTCGATTGTCGCAATGCTAGCGGCGTCATGGCCAGGGACTCTGTCTGTACTCATGGCTATCCTCAACACAATCAAGCCAGAACTGCGATGACGAATCTATTGGACGAACGTATCGACCGACACCAAAGTATGGATCGGACATAGAGGGCAGAGCGGAACGAGCTTCATTCTACGGCGCCCCGATACCAACGTATCGCCAATACTTTCGTCCAATTGATTCGCTGCTGCGCTTTAAGTGTAATCGCTTCGTTGCAGTCGAATCGATCGGCGCAGCGGCGCTGCGTTCGCCCCTTGGCCAGTATCTAAGAAAGGATGGCAAAGACATGCCAGAAGCGACTTGGAAACCTCATGAGAAACACGGACGGCTAACAATGCAGAGCGACTTACCCGACAGCGTTTATGCATTTCCGAAGCAGCGGAAGGAACCACTGACTGACGCACAGCATGTGCGTAACGCCGCTGCGCGCTTCGATCAAGTCATCGATGTCTCGGATGCCGACCGTACTTTGGCGTTTGCAAACATCGAGAAAGCTGCGAACCACTACGGCGTCAACCTCTCGGAAAGTTCATGGCACGATCTCGACACTCATCCTCAAAGGAGCAAAAAGACGGCAACCGCCAAAGGCGCTGGGACGCGCGAACGCAGAGCGTAAAGCTAGGATTCCGTGCGAGGAGAGGAACTATGAAAGCAATTGTTGTCCACGAATATGGCGGTCCGGAAGTGCTGAAGTATGAGACATACCCTGACCCGGTTCCTGGGCCGGGCGAAGTGCTGGTGCGGGTCGCCGCCGCGAGCGTGAATCCGATCGACTACAAGCGGCGTGCCGGACTCACGAAGGACTTTTATCCCCTACACTTCCCAGGCCTCATCGGAGTCGATATGTCGGGGACCGTTGAGGAGGTTGGATCGGGAGCTGAAAGCTTCGGCGCCGGCAACCGGGTGTTCGCTATGGCGGACAACACCTATGCCGAACTGTGCGTGGTGAAAGCGGAGGCTCTAGCGGATATTCCGGAAGGCCTCGATTTGATTGAGGCCGCCGCGCTGCCGCTGGTGACGGTGACCGGCAACCAGTTGCTTGCAGCTACGGAGATCAAAGCGGGCCAGATGGTTCTGGTTCTTGGCGCGGTAGGAAATGTCGGACGGTCGGCGGTATTCACTGCGAAGGATCGCGGGGCGACTGTGATCGCCGGTGTTTTGAACAAGCAGATGGACGAGGCGAAGATAGTTGGGGCGGATCAGGTGGTCGCAACCGACGACGAAAGCGCGATTGCGAGCCTTGCGCCGCTCGATGCGGTGGCGGATACCGTCGGGGGCAGAACGGCTACGAAGTTGATCGCCAAGGTCAAGGCGGGCGGAGTGTTTGCTTCAGTTGCCGGAAAGCCGCAGAACGCGGCCGAGTACCCATCGGTAAAGGTGGTGGCGGTCTTCTCGCATTTTGACAGGGACACGCTCCAGTTCATGGCCGAAGCGGTGCGAGATGGCAAGTTGGTAATCCCGATTGGCAAGGAGCTGCCACTGAGTGAAGCGGCTGAGGCTCATGCAGAGGCAGAAAAGGGTGGTACGGGTAAGATTTTGCTTTTGCCTTGAAATCTTTTGGGTTGCATTGAAGAAGTGGAGTCAGGTTCGCCGGTAGCGCAAATAGAGATACGCAGCTTGTTGCTTGACGCTGACCGTTTGAAACCAGGGCGCTGCATCCGGTAAAAATTGCACCCCCTGCACGATCGCGGGCCGTGAACTGACGCGCTCCCGGCCCGCTATCTGCGGCGACAGTGTAAGAAAGAATTCGTCTATCGCATCCGCAGCCAGAAATTGTCCAAACAGTGTGGGACCGCCCTCGTGGAGAAGCGTCTTCACTCCAAACTGCGACTGCAGTAACTGCAGGATCGCGGGCGGGGCGATGGTGCCGTTGCTCGAATCCAATGCATGTACTTCAAAGGAGTCCAGAGCCGTAGCGCCTCGGCGTGTGAGCTCATCTCTGCCGGCCAGGGTTGTAATCACCACGGTGCGCATGGCAGGTGTTCGGAAGATCGCTCGATCCAGATCCAGTTGGCCGCTACCGCTAACGATCACCAGCAGAGGATACTCCGGCTTGTGCAGTGCATTGACACGGTATTCGGCATAGAAACGCTTCGCATCGGGATAGGCGTATTCAGGAGTCCACAGGCTTTCCGCGCTTACATCGTGCAGCGTTCCAGCGCCGACCATCACGGCATCTGCAGAAGCTCGTAATAGGCCCATGATGAACCGGTCACCAGGATTGGAAGCGCTGATGGTTGAGCCACCAGAATTACCCTGAATCTTGTAGCTGGCGACCCCGTCCAGAGTGGAGACAAAATTCGCAATGACATAGGGGCGCGCCGCACCTGGCGTAGGAAGGTGCAGATCCCCGTCATACAGCTCTCTCAATTCCTGCGGGAGAGCTGATTCGGCGTGCTGCTTGTCACTATCAATCAGAGTCCGTACGAACCGCATTTGATCACTTTCTCTTCCCGTTAAGTGCCGCCAGCAGAAGTTTCAGAAGCGCTTGGTCGGAGAACGGGTTCTGGCCAGAGATCAGCTCACGATCTTGAAGGGCGTAGCTCCCCCACGGAGCGACCGTACTCACATCACCCCCCGCCGTGCGCAAGGCAACGTCCGGATAGAAGAGAACCTTGCCACGAATCTCAAGCGGCTCCCGCTGCTGCTCTTCCGCTGTCGAAAAGATGGTCATCTTGTATCCGGCGTAGATCCATCCTTTAGCCTTCGCCTGTGCTCCGGCGGTATCGCCCGCCGACAGCGCGGCGACAAACTCCTTGGATTCGGAAAGCGCGGAGAGCAGCGAAATCGGGCCATGGCAGAGCACCGCAGTAGGCTTCGATGTTTCATGGAAATGTCTCATCACGATGCCCGCGTTAGGATCATCGAGAAGATCTACCATCGGGCCGTGGCCGCCGGGGACGAAGACAGCGTCGTACTGATCCAGACCGGATGCAATGACATCCGAGATGGGAGTTGGATTTCTGAGGCCAGTCAGGCCGTCGCGGAAATTGAAATAGTCGTGCAGCCTGGCCTCATCCCCGCCGAAGAAATCGGGGACGGCGGAATGGAGATCCAGTTGCGGCGTGTTGCCTTTGGGGTTGGAGAAGGTGATCTCGTAGCCTTCCTCCATGAGGGCGCAGACGGGAACTGTCAGCTCGTTCAGGTAATAGCCTGCGCCGCGATAACACCCGCCATTTTTCAACGGTAAGCCATTCCCGCTCGATACGAGCACCAGGACTTTTCCTTTTGTAGTCATTTTGTTCTCCTCTATGAGGTTGAATGGTGGTTATGCCCCAGGGAATCCAAACATCAACCACGACTGATTGGCGACCCAATCGGGGTAGAGCGCCGTCATTTGATCGAACAGGTCGTGGTCCGAGGTTGCGGTTTTCTGCAGCCGGTCGAAGTCCTGAAGGTATCGCTTGGTGTCCTCGATTGCCGAAGGAGAGTCGGGCGCGCCAGACTTCTTGTGTCCGGCGACAACAATCGACGGCTTCAGCGCTGCTAGCCGGTCCAGGTCCGCGATCCAATTCATTCGGCTCTCGGGTGTGGTGTCGCCGACGTACATGTGGCATTGGTTGTAGACAACGTCGCCAGCGACGATCAGGCCGATCGATGGCACGTAGAGAGATGTCGAATCGGGACTATCGGTGCGGCCCTGCTCGATGATGCGCAATTCGTGGCCTTCGAGAGTGAAGGTGTCCTGCTCGTAAGGCTCAGGCGCAACCAACTTGGTAGCCACTTGCCCAGGAAACATACTGCGGGCCAACTGCTCTACCACGGGAGTGAAAGACATCTGCATGGCGCTCAGCGCCTTGGGCGTAGTGATTGCCCGGGCGCCGGGAAAACGGTCGAGCAGAATGCCCAGACCGTAGAAGTGGTCGAAGTGGGCATGCGTGATATAAATGGTTTCCAGGTTGCGATTGTGCAGAGCAACCCAGTTGGCAAGAGCCTCGGCCTCAGCGACGGTCGTCATTGCGTCGACCAGCACCGCGTCGTTCTCGCCAAAGATTAACGTCGACGTCATCGGGTCAAAGCCGAGCGCTTCGCCAAAGGGCTTGGGCCGCTCGCCGACCATTGTCTTTCCGGGGGCGGTAAAAACGTTCACGCTGAGTTTGCTCGTCGCGACAGGCGCGTTCGCGAGCGTGGTCTCTTTCAGTCCATTGGTGCTGCCCATCTGGGTATTCCTTTCGATGCTGGAGCTAGCGACTGTTCAAAGCGGGATTCGCTGGACCTCGCGGCCAGGGGCGTTCCTCCCTGCATCCCATCTTGGCTAGGTCTTAACCGTAGGTGAGATCGGTGCTTTGTCCGACTTCGATGATGTAACCGTCAGGATCGCGAATGTAGCAGCGGATCTCGCCGTACTTGGGTATTGGCGGCGTGATGAACTCCGCTCCTCGACTTTTCCATAATTCGTAGCAGGCTTGAATATCCGCTACGCGGAAATTCATAAAGCTGTTGATGTGATTCGGGTCGGGCACACTGAGGATCACTGTCGGCTTGTCCGGAGTCGGGCCGCCCCCAACGTTAAGAATCAGCCAGATATTCGCAAGCTGAAGGTAGGGTGGCGCGTTGCCGTCGCCCATGCTCAAAATTCGAGCGCCGAAGACCTTTTCGTAGTAGTGAGCCGATCGTTCGAGATCGGCGACGGTGAGAAAATGTGCGATGCTCATCCCCTCGCGCGGAGGCATCTCATAGACTTTTTGTCCGACTTGTACGGCGTTCCCTTGTTCGGCGTTCATTGCTGACTCCAATCTCGATACCGTGTCCGCCGGAGGTGATTTGCGTCGATTGCAGCGCTCGCATCTGCTTCCCATCGGCGGCACCTTCATCAAATCAGAAGCACAACCCCGGGTCTATTGGACGAAGGTATCGGCCAATACCAAAGTGCGGATTGGACACGTCGGCAATACCATCATCCAATTGCGGAGCCCTGCCGCAACTTGAGACAATTTTTCGACGGGAGACACTACGAGAAGAGCGAGGATAAATCGAAATGAAGAACGATCAGCGCGGAATCAACCCCGCATCGAAGCCCAGCGGCAAGGGATGCGTGGAATGTCTGGCGTCGCCGGGTGGTTGGTGGTTTCATCTCCGCCGGTGCGCGGAGTGCGGGCACATCGGATGCTGCGACAGTTCTCCGAGCCAGCATGCATCCAATCATGCCGCGGCAACGGGGCATCCGATCATTGCCAGTTTCGAGCCGGGTGAGGACTGGTTCTACGACTACGAGAAGCAGGCGATGATCGAAGGTGCGAGGCTGCTTCCGCCGCATTCGCATCCGAGGAATCAGCCAGTACCTGGGCCGGCGGGAAGGGTGCCGGCCGACTGGGAATCGCTGCTGAACTAGGGCGAGCGCGCGCTGCCGGGTTGGCAGATCAGTCACTTCGGCTCGACAAGGTGAGAAGGAATTATCCGTGAAAGCAGCCAGAATTCATAGCTTCGGGCCGCCTGACGTCGTAGTGGTGGAGGATGTGCCCGTGCCTTGGCCGGGTCCCGGCGAAGTTTTGGTGCGCGTGATGGCCGCGGGCGTCGCTCCCTGGGATGCGATCATCCGCGAGGGCAAGAGCAAGGCCAGCCCGCAACCTCCGCTCACCCTCGGCTCGGACTTTTCCGGTGTCGTCGAGAAAGTCGGGCCGGGCGTTACTGGCTTTGCGCCCGCCGACGAAGTTTATCGCGTCACCAACCCGCAGTTCTGCGGCGCGCAGACTGAGTTCGCCGTGGCCATGGCCGCAATGGTTGCCCGCAAGCCGAAATCGCTGAATCATGTAGAAGCCGCATCGGCCCCCGTCATCGCCGTGACCGCCTTGCAAATGCTCTTTCAGTATGCACAGGCTATGCTCGGACAAACGGTAATGGTCGTTGGAGCCGCTGGGAATGTCGGAGCCTACGCCGTACAAATGGCCGCAGACGCCGGCATCGAAGTCGTTGCCATCGCCCGCATAGACGACGAAGGCCTGCTCCGCTCGTTAGGAGTGAAATCCATCATCGACTCGAGCAAGCCCACATTCGAGAAGGACCTCCCGCAGGTGGATGCGATCCTCGACACGGTCGGGGGCAGTATGCTTCAACGTTGCGCCCCTGCATTGAAACCCGGAGGAAAACTCGTCACATCGGTCTCCGCGCAGCCGCAACAGGCCGGGGCCATCTTCTTCTACGCTGAGGTGACCACCGCGCGCCTGCAGACGCTCACAACATTGTTTGACGCGGGCAGAATCACAGCGCGTGTGGGCTCGGTTCTGCCGCTTTCGGAGGCGCGCCAGGCGCAGGAAATGCTTGCGGGCGCACCACACAAGCCCGGCAAAATCGTCCTTAAGATCGGGCTTCCGCAGTAGTCCCGATCTGCGCAGCAAAGCTTTCCGTGGCGTCGATGATGATGTGCGTTGATCTTGATGTGCGTTGATCATGACGTGCATTGACCGACGCTAAATCTCCGCCAGGGCGTTGTGCACAAGATGGATCGAGATAGCACCTTCGCCAACGGCTGACGCAACCCGCTTCACGTTGCCAGAGCGGATGTCGCCAACGGCGAAAACTCCCGGCAAGCTCGTCTCAAGCATCTCGGGAGCGCGGGCCAGAGGCCACTTTTGCGGCGCACTTTCCAGAACCGGGTCCAGATCCCTCCCGGTAAGAACGAAGCCCTGCTGATCCAGAGCAATACAGCCGCGCAACCAATCGCTGTGCGGTGACGCGCCTGCCATCACAAATACGTGCCGAATCTCGCGCGTCGATCTCTCCTCCGAGCGCTTATCCGGCCAGGCAACTCGTTCCAGGTGCGATCCGCCCTCCAACGACACAAGTTCGGTCTGCAAATGCAGCTCGATTCGCGGATGTGTCGTGATCCTCTGCGTCAGATAGCGCGACATGGTCTCGGAAAGTGTCTTGCCGCGAACCAGCATATAAACCTTGCGGGCAGTCTCTGCCAGGAAAACTGCTGCCTGGCCGGCCGAATTGCCGCCGCCGATCACGATGACCTCATCCTCCCCGCACAGTTGCGATTCCATGAATGTGGCCGCGTAATACACTCCGTTGCCTTCAAATTGTGCCAGGTTGGCGATCTTCGGCTTGTTGTATTGCGCACCTGCGGCGATGATGATGCTGCGAGTTTGCAGAATGCTGCCATTCTCGAGCGTAAGCCGGTATGGCCTTCGATCGCAGTTAAGCTGGACCACTCCTTGCCCCACCATCATCTGCGCGCCAAATTTTTCCGCCTGCACAACGCCGCGGCGCGTGAGCTCCAGGCCGGAGACGCCGGTGGGGAAGCCAAGGTAGTTTTCAATCTTCGAGCTCGAGCCGGCCTGCCCGCCGGGAAAGTCGGCTTCGATCACCACCGTGTCCAAGCCCTCGGATGCCCCGTAAACCGCTGCCGCCAATCCGGCAGGACCGCTGCCCACGATGGCGACATCCCGAATGCGCGATTCATCGACTGTGCCAGACAGCCCCAGGCATTGAGCCAACTGCTGCGTTGTGGGATTGCGCATCACGGATTTTCCGCTGCAGATCACAACGGGGATCTCTTCGATCTTCACATTAAAACGATCGAGCAGCTCTTGAGAGGCTGCGTCACTGTCGAGGTCGACATAAGCGTGCGGGTGCCCGTTGCGTGTCAGAAACTCGCGCAAGCGCAGCGTATTGGCCGAGTGGCGCGATCCGAGGATAATGACGTTGCCCATGCCTCCGGCAATGAGCGCGAGGCGCCGATGGATGAACGCGCGCATGAAGATATCGCTGAGTTCGGCATCTCTCGAGAGCAGCGAGCGCAAGGCATCCATGGGCACCACGAGGCACTCTCCCGGCTCGGCAACCCGTCCGCTGGCCATGGAGCCGGTTCCGGAGATCAAGACCATGTCTCCGGAGAAGTTCCCCGGGCCGTGAGTCGCAAACACGTAGTCGCCGGAGAGCCGGGTGATGACAATATCGAGCTTTCCTGAAAGCATAATGAAGCACGGCATTGCCCGCTCACCGGCTTCGAACAGGATCTCTCCCTCACGAACTGCCCTCAAACTGCCATACGGGCGAATGCGGTCGATCTGCGCTGGGGTCAGCACCGGGAAGGCCTCAGCCATCAGCGGGGCGGGTGTATTTCTCGACGGCGGAACTGACTCGGTCATCTATATTTTCCTTCCCGCCATGGCAGAATTCTTTCCCATGATCTTCAGTACTACTTTATCCGAGCCGGTTCGTTCCGGCATGTTGCGAGTTGGCCTTCACTCGTAATACGCCGGCAACTTCATTTGCGCGTCGCTTTGCGGCTGATCGTGGTTGATCCAGAGTTGCGCATGTTCCTTCGCCATGATGGCTGCAATCTTGTCCATGGACTGGAGCGAGGCCTGCTTGCTCCAGTTGTTGTCGGGCACATAGCGATGGTCGAAGCTGGTTTGGAAATGCACAACATCGCCACTTAGAATCACCGGTCCGGTTTTTGGGAGCCTCACGAGCAAAGATTGGTGGCCGGGCGTGTGTCCGGGTGTTGAGAGCAGCACAAGGCTTCCGTCGCCAAAGACGTCGTAGTCGCCGTCGATAAGCTTCACCGGATGATTCTTGTTAATGGCGACGGTGTCTTGTCGGCTCCCAGCCCATTCGTACTCGACTCTTTGCACCAGCATCAGCGTGCCAGGGAACATTTCGACGTTCTCCGCGTGGTCTGGGTGGCTATGTGACACGGCCATCAGCTTTATGTCCGACG
>Ga0182012_10001150_pt1 | contig 29259 bp, 33 predicted proteins | sample 612S2SmetaG_FD_120486 | JGI IMG/M metagenome (GOLD analysis project Ga0182012, IMG submission 120486) | Permafrost microbial communities from Stordalen Mire, Sweden - 612S2S metaG | ecosystem: Environmental > Terrestrial > Soil > Wetlands > Permafrost | place: Sweden: Stordalen | collected...
ACGGCTTCACGTTTAAAGGTTTGGTCAAACTTCTGACGGGTCTTAACGGTGTTCTGGCTATTGGCTTTAATCATTTGATTGTCTACCCAATTTACCGTCCGTCAAATCGAAGCAGCCTCAGAATTATTGTCAGATATTTGGCGATGCGACGGGCGATGACAACCGCGCGGGCGGGGACATCCACCTACTGGCGGATTTGGGATCAGGGAGTCGAGGGCTTGATTTCTGGATAGTGGGCGAGCAGTTCTTGGGCGCGTCTGACGCCGATCTGAATGGCCAGGGCGTGGTTGCCATAATCCTTGGGGTCGGTGATGCGGCCGTCGGGGCCGGTAAAGACGAGGTAGGTCACGGGGCCGGGTGTGCCGCCGGTTTTGGGATCTGGATCGACGCCCAGCAATTTGGCCGTGGCAATGGAGGCTTCACCTATGAGGGCACGGTCACCACACTCGTCCAGAAACACGGCGTAGGCAACCTGTCCGTGATAGATGACGGCGGCGACCTGGCCCATTTCAATGCCGCGTTTTTTGGAATTGGCGGGTTTGCCGATGGGGATGACGAAATAGGGGGTTTCATCGGCGGCAATGTCGGTGTCGCAGCTTAGTTCATTCTGGAAATCGGGGTCGCGTTGTATGTTGCAGAGCGGGGTGATGCGGCCGTCGGAATCAATGTCCATGTCGGCGGTCCAGAGGATGGCGTTGGTGAGGCTGTACATGGAGACGTTTTTGGGCTGGTCAGGTTCCATGCGGAATTTGTTTTCGGTTTCCTTGATGAGTGTGCCGTGCGCGGTGAGGGCGAGAAGCTGCGCGGCGGAAACATTGCCTTCGCCACCGGCGAAGAGGTTTGGGGCGGCCAGGTACAGGAGGCCGCAAATCAAAATGCAACGGAGAAGCAAGCGGGTCTGATGTGAGTTCATGGATTGGTTTGGTTAAGGGCGGCGGCGGCAATGAACTTTTGGACGGGGACGGGGCGGTTATCCGCCCGGGAGACGGCGCAGACAATCAGAGGAGGCGGGGCGGGTTGCAGGGGGATGACTTTCAAGCGTTGGCCAGCCATGCAGCCCAGGCAACTCGGGACGAGGGCGATGCCCCGGCCGGATTCCACGGCGGCGATGAGGCCGGTGACGCCTTCATGTTCTTCGACGATGCGCGGCATTGCGCCCAAGGGGGCAAACAGTTCCGCGAGTTGCTGGTGATCGTCGAGATAATCTTCGCGGTGGTAGGCGATCAAGGGTTCTTTAGTGAAGGCGGTGAGCGGGATGGTTTTGCGATGGGCCAGCGGGTGCGTGGGCACCATGGCGACACAGAGGGGATAGCGGGCCAGTTCCTCGTGGTGCAGGCCGCGCAGTTGTTTGGCCGCGGGCCGCACGAGGAGGGCGACATCGAGTTTGCCGGCGCGCAATTGGGACAACATTTCATCGGTGCTCAGGTCATGGAGGGTCACGCGTGTGCCGGGGTAATCTTTCTGAAAGGCGCGCAGGGCCTGGGGCAGAATCTGCACGGTCAGGGAGGGGGCGTAGCCGACATGGAGTTCGCCGCATAAACCATTGGCCACGGCACGGGCCGTCGACACGCCGGTTTCCACGCGTTGCAGGACGGCGCGGGCTTCGACCAAAAACACGCGGCCGGCCTCGGTGAGGCGCACGGATTTTGCGCTGCGTTGGAGGAGGTCAAAACCGAGTTCCGCTTCCAAATTATGGATCTGCCGGCTGAGGGCGGGTTGCGAGACGTGAAGCCGGCCGGCGGCGCGGGTGACATTTTCCATTTCGGCAACGGCTACAAAGTAACGCAGATGGCGCAATTCCATTCTGTTCCTAGCATACTTTAAAAGCATGGTGAGGCAAGAAACTTGATATTTGGGCAGGAGCGCAAAATGGGGTTAAGCTTTGACCATGATGACATTAAGAAAAGCAAACGAACGGGGCCACGCGAATCACGGGTGGCTGGACACGTACCATACTTTCAGCTTCGCGGATTATCACGACCGTCAGTGGATGGGGTACCGGAGTCTGCGGGTGATCAATGATGACCTGGTGATGCCGGGCGAGGGGTTTGGGACGCATCCGCACCGGGACATGGAGATTATCACGTATGTGCTTAGCGGGGCGCTGGCGCACAAGGATTCCATGGGCAATGGCCGGACGATCCGGGCGGGAGAATTTCAATACATGGCGGCGGGCACGGGGGTACAGCACAGCGAGTTCAATCCGTCCCCGGATGAGGCGGTGCATCTGTTACAGATCTGGATCCAGCCGGATCATAAGGGGGCGAAGCCGGCGTATGGGGAGAAGGCGGCGCAGGCTGAGAACGGCTGGCAGCTTATCACGAGCAAGACGGGCCGGGAGAATTCGCTGGCGATCAACCAGGATGCGGATCTTTGGCTGGCGAAGCTGGAGCCACAACAGGCGGTGGAGCACACGCCGGGCGCGGGCCGGCATGCGTGGCTGCATGTGACCGAGGGCGAGATCACGTTGAACGGGCGGACGCTGGCCGGCGGCGATGCGGCGGCGGTGGATGACCAGTCGACGCTAAATCTGGTGGCGGTCAAGCCTTCGCAGGTGCTTTTGTTCGACCTGAACTAACTGCGCGCGATCATGAAACGTATATTAAAAATTCTGGCGCTGCTGGTTCTGCTCGGCACGGCGGGCACTTGGCTGGCAACCGGGGCCAACCGGGGCTGGACGAAAACGAGCCAGCAGGTCAAGACCCTGGACCCGGTCACGGGGATCGAGGGCATCACGTATGAGCCGAAGTTTCTGCCGGGCGTGGACTTTCTGGCCGTGGGCGTGTTCGGCACGCTGGTGCTCGGCGGGGCGTCCCTGTTCGTTCGTTCGAAAACAAACAACCATTAACAAACCAATCAACCAACAACTAACAACTAAAATTCAATAAACATGAAACTATCACATCTCATCGTATTAACCGGCCTGCTGACCAGCGTGGCCACGCGTTTGCAAGCCGCAACGGAAACATTTGATTTCAAAGACCCGAAGGGCGTGAACAACGCGGTCTTCAAACTGGACGCGCCACTGGAGTCGATCAATGGCAGCGCCAGCGGCATCACGGGCACGGTGGTGTTTGACCCGGAGAATCCGGGGGCGTTGACGGGCAAAATCGTGGTGGCGAGCGAATCGTTGATGGTGCCAAATCCGTTGCAGAAGGAGCATCTGCATGGGACGAACTGGCTGGATGTGACGACGTATCCGGAGATCAGCTTTGTGTCCAAATCGTTTGCCAATGTGCAGACGGCGGGCAACGTGACGACCGGGGACATCACGGGCACGTTCACGCTGAAGGGTGTGTCCAAGGAAATCACGACGCCGGTGAAGCTCACTTACTTGAAGGACAAGCTGAGCGCGCGCGTGCCCAGTCTGAAGGGGGATCTGCTGGTGTTACGGGCGAACTTCACGATAAACCGGGAGGAATACAATATTCAGCCGGGCCAGTATGAAGACAAGGTGTCGCCGACGATTGACCTGTCATTGAGCATCGCCGGGGCGGCGATCCAACCGTAACGAACCGCAACCAACCACAATCCAAACCAACATCCAACATACCTATGAGCTCTGTATCAATCATCTATTTCTCCGGCTCCGGCCATACCACCAAGATGGCGGAGGCAGTGGCTGCGGGCGCAGCATCGGTGGCGGGGGTGAAAGCCGACCTGATCGCCATCAACGGCGAGGACATCATCAAGGGGCGCTACAAGAATGATGCGGTCCTGGCGGCGCTGGACGCGAGCGACGGGATCATCTTTGGGAGCCCGACGTACATGGGCGGGCCGGCGGCACAGTTCAAGGCGTTCGCGGATGCGACGGGGGAACGGTGGTATCGCGGCGCGTGGCGGGACAAGGTGGGCGCGGGGTTCACGGTGTCGGGCGGGCCGAGCGGCGACAAGTTGAGCACGTTGCATTATTTCTTCACGCTGGCGATGCAGCACGGGATGATCTGGGCGGGGCTGACGGAGAATCCGGCAAATGAGCAGGGCATCAACCGGCTGAGCAGTTACAGCGGCGCGATGGCGCAGGCGGGCCAGGAGGCGCCGGAGGCGGCGCCCAATGCGGCGGACAAATTGACGGGCGCGGCGCTGGGCCGGCGGGTGGGCGCGGCGGTGCTGCGCTGGCGGCCGGCGGCCTGAGGGGCGGTCCAGGCTTTGTATATTTACGAAAAACTTCGCCCGGGCGGTCCAAACTGCCCGGGCGAAGTTCTCTTTTTGGCCCCCGAACCGGCGCCGGAGGAATGGCGGGGGAAAAAAATAATTGTAACCGGGAGTTTACATTGAGGCCCAAAACAGGGCATGTTAAGGTCACCGCCGGAGAAACTATCATGCCGGGGGATCGGAAAACCAATAAGAAAGACCAACCACCATGGGCGACAAGTCACCCAAATCAACCAACAAGAAAGCCACGCAGAAACAAACGAAGAGCAAAGCGGCGTCCTCCAAAAAGGCCACCGCGGTTGCCGCCAAGAAATCAGTTGGCAAGAAGAAGTAAGCTGGTGCCTGCGCCATATCCGAATTCTTCCGGTGCAAACCGGGAGAACCGGATTGGCCAGGATTTAAAATTTCGTCCGTCCCCCGCCCCGTTTCACCGTTCCCAACACCCGTTAAAAATCATGAAGCTGCAACAAGGCCAGATTTGGAAATGCGCCGCCGAATATGTGCGCATCGTGCATTTGGAACGGCTGGAGGTGGGCTACAAATCGTTCAAGAATCTCAAGACGCAGACCGGGGTGCATCAGCACACGAGCAAGAAGGATTTCTGCCGGCTGCTCAAAGGGGCGACGCTGGTGCCGGCCACGAAGACGGAAGCGGATCCCGCCGCTGAGAACCAGGGCAAATAAAAAACGGGACCTGGTCGAAACCAAGTCCCGTGTGAAATTTAACGATTGATCAGGGATCAATAACGGCCGCGACCGCCGCCGCCGCCACCAGCGCCGCCGCCGCCGTATTCACGACGAGGACCACGACCGCCGCCGCCGCCGCCGGGAGGACGTTCTTCGCGAGGACGGGCGATGTTAACAGTCAAGGCGCGACCGCCGAGCTGGGCGCCATTGAGGGCGTCAATGGCCTTCTGGGCTTCCGCGGGGGAGCTCATGGTGACGAAGCCGAAACCGCGGGGACGACCCGTGGTGCGATCCATCATCAGGTTGGTTTCAGTGACGGTGCCGTGGGCGGCAAACGTGTCCTGAAGTTCGTTTTCAGTGGTGTCGAAGGAAAGATTCCCGACGAACAATTTGTTACTCATGTTATACTACTGTCCTAACTAAACTTGCTTGTACCAGACTGTTCCCGTTAATCGGATTTCAAATCGTCACTGAACCTAGTTCACCTGAAGATTTACCATGCCGTGGATCCGCTAAGCCAGCTAACAGACTTCGCGATTTTGCCACAAACGGGGGATATTGCAAGCGTTTTTTGCGATTTGAGCGCCGGACGGGTACCAGTTACTTTTGGCGCACGGCACCGGTCCGGGTGGACGATGTGGGGCCGGGGTCCTGGTTTTAAGGAAAATGGTCGGGGCGGTGAGATTCGAACTCACGACCTCTTGTACCCGAAACAAGCGCGCTACCAGGCTACGCTACGCCCCGACTTCAGAGTCAAGGATATTGCACGCGATGTCGGCGCATGGCAATGATGAAATTTGGGATTTTAAAAATGATGAGGCGGAGCGGGTGAAAATTAATGCTCGCTCTCAATATCCGTCAACAAGGCTCCGATGGTGTCAGGCGTTGTATTGGTGGGCCCCCAGCCCAAGGCGCCGGCGCTATAGGCGTCGGACATCATTTGCGCGGTGACGGGGATGGCCTTCACACTGAAGTCGGAATAGGCGACAACCACGGTCCGGCTGCGGTCATGGGCCATTAGGAGCGGATCCACGACGGGACTGGCGGCCGAGCCGCCGGGGGCGAAATATTCGTTCAAAATACATTTCACGCCGCCGCCGGCAAAACTGGTGGTTTTGGGATACAACCTTTTGTAGCGGGGCATGGCAAAGCCGTTGATGCTCACAGGGGTGTAGGCGGCCCATAGATTCCAGCAGTAGGAAGAACAGACGTAACCCGGAGCGGTTCCATTCAACCCGGCACTGGTGGTCAACAAGGGCATATAGGCGGCGGACCCCAACGGTGAGAATGGTTTGCCATCATAACCGGGACAGAAAAAATTGGCGCCATCGCCGATCAAATTTGCCTGATATAAATAGCCGAGATTCTGAAACTGATAAGGCAGAGTTTCGGTTCGGGGCACGGTCACCCCGGGTGCGGCATTGGTATCCGCGTAGACAAAGCGGCCGGAATGGTCATTGTCGATCTCATTCACAGACTGGCCGGAATTTTCCAGCCAGTCGATGGGAAACAGGTCGCCATAATCAGTGGCATAGATGTTCGCGCCGAGCACGAGTTGCTGGACGTTGTTGAGGCAGCTGGCCCGTTTGGCCCGGTCCTTGGACGAGGCCAACGCCGGGAAGAGCAGCGCCGACAGGATGGCGATAATGGCGATGACCACCAACAGTTCAATCAGGGTAAACGCGGCTGGCCAGCGGCATGACGGGCGTGTTTTCACGTTTTACGAGGGAACTTCAATTCATTGGAAATCATGTCATTATGGGTCGGGTGACCGGCCAGTTTATGGGCGGCCAACATCGCGGCCAAGGTAATCCGCGGCGGGTGATTTTGCAAATGAACAACGCTGATAAGCAAAAACCCGGAGCCTTGATGGCCCCGGGTAAAAAGCGAGGCGGGCGGGAACTGGACGACAGCCCCCTGCCCCGGTGATTACTTCAATTGGGAAAGGATTTGGTCGGTGATGGCTTTGACGGCGGCCTCGGCCTCCGGGTCCAGACCGACGGTGGGCTCGGCGGGGGCCGGGACGGCGCAGGTGGCGCCGGGGCGCCAGTCGTTGCCGTCGCAGAGTTCGCATTCCTTCAGGCCGTAACGATGATCCACAAAGCCGAGGCTCTGCTTGATGTTGAGCAGTTCCTTCATCTGGGGGCCGGTGAAGGTGTTGATGGGCTTGCCAAGCTGGCCGGCCACGACGATGGTGCGGCAATAGGCCTCGATGATCTCCATCCGCCAGTAGGCTTCCTCAATGCTGTTATGGCTCCAGGTCACGACGCCGTGGTTGGCCATGAGGATGGTGTTATATTGGTCAGTGAGATCGGCGACGAGCTTGCCCATCTCCGGTGAGCCGGGGGTGCGGTAGGGGGCAACGCCGACGGCGCAGAAGACTTCATATTCCGGGAGCATGCACGTGGGCGGCGCTATGCCGGCCACGGCGAAAGCGGTGGCGTAGGGTGGATGGCAATGGCAGGTGGCGAAGGCCTTGGGCTGGCGTTTCATCATCTGCAAGTGCATGAGAATTTCGCTGGTGCGTTTTTTGGTGCCGCAGAGCTGGTTGCCCTCGAAATCCACGAGGCACATGTCGGAGGGCTTCAGGGAGCCCTTGGAGACGAGCGTGGGGGTGCAGATGGCAATGTCCTCGCCCACGCGGATGGCCATGTTGCCGCCGTTGCCGTCGACGTAGGCGCGCTTCCAGAGGCGATGGCCCATCTCGCAAATCTGTTCCTTCAAGCCCTGGGCGTAAGGGGAGTTAAAAAAGGCCTCCAATTCGGCCTGGGGGCTTTTTGAATTCAACAGCTTCGTGGGCGCGGTGGCGGGACCGGCCGCGACGGAAGCAGCCGCGGGTGCGGCCGCGGGCGAATGGCGATTTAAGTCGCGCAGCAGGTCGCGGGCGGAGGGCGTGAGGATGGCGTCGGCAGGCAGACTTTTTACGTCGCCGCCCTTGGCCAGAATGTTTTCGATGTCTTTGGCGCTAATGACAGTGCTCATTTGTTAAAGGGGTTATAAAAAATATTGTCGACCAAGGCGGCGTTGATGGCGTCGATGGGCGGCGGGGTTTCAAAGGGTTGGGCGGCTTCGCGGCCTTCGACGTAGCCAATGGTCTGGCCGACATCAGCGCCGAGATTATCGTACACGACAAGGCTGTGATCCTTGCTGAGGCCGGGCGGGGTCTGGGTGCCGCGCTGGAAATGTTCGCGGGTGAAGGGCGAAACGAGCAGCCAGCGCGCGCCCTCCAGCTTGGCGGTGGTGACGCTCAGGGTGACGCGGCCGATGACGGTGCCCAGTTTCATACGGGTACGCCGGGCTCCTTTTCATCCACAACGCCGAGGACGAGCCAGCGGGCGGGGCTGTGGGGGTCGCCGACCATGGCGCGGGCGGCGGAGCCGTCGCTGGAAATGATGACGCGCTGGTGCATGCCGGCACCGTGGCCGTCGATGGCGATCTGGGGTGCGCCCTCGGGGTCGCCGGCGTTGTTGATGGGCTGGCAGATGACGAGCCGCCAGCCCTCGAAGCTGGGATGCTTCCGGGTGGCGACCACATTGCCTTCAACACGCGCGAGCAACATAGGTTATTAATCAATAAATGCGCAAATTGTCCACCATCACGCACCGACGGATGCGGGTGAAGGTCCGCGGATTGCTGATGCCTTCACCGGTCGGGGTGGCGATGGAAAAGCTCAGGTAGCCTTCGCCGCCGAGGCCCAGTCCCGCCGTGCTGGGGCCGTTCTTGACGAACAAGGTGGTGTCCATGGCGCGGGCCATGGCGGTGATGGATTCGACATCGTGGGAATGGATGATGCTGGTATGCTTGTAGCCGTGCTCGGCTTCGAGCGAGCAGGCGATGCCTTCCTCGAGATTCTTCACGCGGACGATGGGCAGGAACGGCATCATCTGTTCTTCTTCGACAAACGCGTGCTTCGCATCCGTTTCGCCAAAGAGCATCTGGACGCCGGCGGGCAGGTTCAACCCGATGGCCTGTGCGAGGTAGGAGGGGTCCTTGCCAATGAAATCACGGTTGACGGCGGCATGCGAACATCCCCCGCCCTCGCCGGGCTTGAAGGTGAACGCGGCCTTGGTCAGGGCTTCGACCTGGGACGGAGATAATTTGTAGCCACCGTTATTGGACATTTCCGCCATCAACTGGTCGGCAATTTTGTCCAAAGCGAATACTTCCTTCTCGCCGATGCAGAGAAGATTGTTGTCAAAGGAACCGCCCTCGATGATGCCGCGCGCGGCGCGTTTCATGCAGGCGGTGTCGTCAACGTATACGGGGGGATTGCCGGGGCCGGCACAGATGGCGCGTTTGCCGGTCATCATGGCGGCCTTGACCACCATGGGTCCGCCGGTCACAAGGAGGATGCGCACGTCATTGTGTTTGCAGATGGCGGCAAAGCTATCCAAGGTCGGTTTTTCGACAATGGTGGCGATGTTCTCAATACCGGTCGCCCGGTAGATGGCCTCATTGTAAGTGCGAACGGCGACGGCGGCGCAACGGGCGGCGCTGGGATGGGCGTTGAAGACAACGGCATTGCCGGCCCCGACGATGTTGACGATGTTACCGCTCAGGGTGGGGATGGAATGGGTGCTGGGTGTGACGGCGCCGACGACGCCGAAAGGGGTGTATTCTTCCAGCGTGATGCCGTGATCGCCGCTGCGGGCATCCGGGCGGAGAAAATCGACGCCGGGGACGAGCTTGATAATTTTGAGCTTGGCGATCTTGTGGTCCAGGCGGCCGATCTTGGTCTCATCAAATTCCAGTTTGCCCCAGGGTTCGGCATTCTTTTCGGCGAGGGTCTTGACTATTTCCTCAATCTTGCGGCGGGCCTCAACGCCCTGTTTCTTGAGCTGGAGGAAAGATTCCTGGGCGGCGGCGCAGGCTTCGTTGGCGTCCTGATAGACGCCGAACTTGCCGCGCAGCGCGGGCGCGGCACTGGAATTTCCCTCGCTGGAGCAAGCGCAGGCGGCGGCAGGAGCGACGGTCGCGGCCGGGGCAGCCGCCGGCTTGGCGGTCGCGGTCGCGGTCGTATTGCCGAGGCGACCGAGCACTTCGGCCACCACATCCCGTATCAAGGTTTCATTCAGCGAACTCATACTTTTATTCCACCGGATAAATCACTCAGCTCCGGGCGCTGTAAATTTGTTTTCCCAACACATCCACACAATCGACAATCCCGATGACCACGGCATCCACGGGCGCCTCCCGAAGGCCGCCGGCCAGACGGGCGGAACTACCCTGACAAAACAGCACCAGCTCCCCGATGCCCGCGCCGACGGTGTCCACGGCGACGATGGTGTTCACGCCGTTGCGGAATTTGGTCGGGTCCTTTTCATCCACCAACTGGGGGCGCAGCAGGAGCAATTTGCGACCGTTCATGGTGGCCTCTTTTTTGGTGGCCACGACCGAACCTTCTATGCGGGCGAGAAACATATGTTGTTGGTGGACGGCGCAGCAGGGATGGGCGCGGGCGACGGTCACAACCGTCGCCCCGGCACCAGCTCCCGCCGGCGATTACTTCTTCCGGGGCAGCACGGCGTCGACGTCCGCATGCGGACGGGCGATGACATGGACACTGACGACTTCGCCCTTGATGGCCTTGATGGCCTGGGCGCCGGCGTCGGTGGCGGCCTTGACGGCGGCGACATCGCCGACGACGACAGCCGTGACGAGGGCGTTACCGACCTGGGTCATGGGGCCGGCGAGTTCAACATTCGCGGCCTTGAGCATCGCGTCCGTGCCCTCGACGAGGGCGACGAGGCCGCGGGTTTCGATCATTCCAATTGCTTGTATTGCCATATTATTATTTGAGTTGGTGGTTGGGGTTAAAATTTAGTTGCGGATATTTTCCAAAAAACGTTTGGTTTCGCGGGCGACGACGAGTTCTTCGTTGGTGGGGATGACCAGGACTTTCACCTTGGAATCCGGAGCGCTGATGACCGCCTCCACGGCGCGGGTGGCCAAGTTTTTTTCCAAATCGAGGCGGATGCCGAGCTGATCAAGATGGGCGCAGATGGCGGCACGGAGGTCGGTGCGGTTCTCGCCGATGCCGGCGGTAAAGACAATCGCATCGGCGGCGTTCAGCTCGAGGAAAAAGGCGCCGATCCAATGCCGGGCGCTTACGGCAAGATGGTCGAGGGCCAGTCGGGCGCGCGGGTCACCTTGGGCGGCGGCCTCACCGATTTCCCGGACATCGTTGGAAATTCCGCTGAGGCCCTTCAGGCCGGCTTCCTTGGTGAGCTGGCGCTGGGCTTCTTCGATGGTGATGCCGAGGGCTTTCACGGCGTAAGGAATGGCCTCGGAGTCGAGGTCGCCAACCCGATTGTTCTGGGGCAGGCCGGACTGCGGGCTCATGCCCATGCTGCTGCCGATGGCGGCACCGTTCAAAATGCCGGTGACGCTGGAGCTGCCGCCCAAGTGGCAGGAAATGACGCGCAGAGGCGCGCCGGTGAGGTTCGAGCGGCCGCCATCCAGATAGAGACGGCGGGCGCGTTCGGCCACGTCCGGACGACCGAGCAGTTCGGCGCTGCGTTCGGCGACGTATTTATGACTGGCGCCGTGGAAGCTCCAGCGGCGCACGCCGGCCTGATGCCAGGCATCCGGCACGGCGTAGCGGGTCATGGCCTCGGGGGCGAACTGGTAGAAGGCGGTTTCAAACAAACCGATCAACGGCACCGTGGGGATGCGTTGGGCGAACAGTTTGATGCCTGTGATGTAGGGCGGATTATGCGCGGGCGCGAGCCCGTTATAAGCAGCCATGGCGGCGAGCACGCGGTCGTCCAACCGGACACAACCGGTGACATCCTTGGCGATGACGGTCTTGAAACCGACGGCGGCAAGCTCGCTTTCATTGACGATGACGCCGGCCTTTTTCAATTCGGCGAGACAATCCTCGATCGCCTTGGGATAATCGGTCACGCGCTCAAAGCCCCCCTTGTGCAGGAGTTGCTCGGCGTGGTTCGAAAAATCGAACAAACGCCATTTGAGCGAGGTCGAACCGATGTTGGCGACGAGTATTTTCATCTGGCTGCCGGAGCGAAGGGCCGGGTCACGCGATCACTCGAGCCATTTGCCGAGGACGCTGAGTCCTTCATGCGGCCGGGGAATCACCTGGACGGACACGACCGTGCCGACCTGGGCGGCGGCGGCGGCACCAGCATCGGTGGCGGCCTTGACACTGGCGACGTCACCACGGAAAAAGCCGGTGACATAGCCGGAACCGATTTTTTCCCAGCCGGTGAAATCGACGTTGGCGGCCTTGAGGGCGGCGTCGGCCGCTTCGAAGAGCGCGCACAGACCCTTGCATTCGATCATTCCAATTGCTTGTTGAGCCATAATATTATTTTGAGTTAAAGGTTGGTTAATTATTTCTTGGCGGCAGGTTCGCCGATGAAGGCCTTGACGAGGTCGTCATGGGGGCGGGCGATGACGTGGGCGGCGCTCAGTTCGCCGACCTTGCCGGCGGCCTTGGCCCCGGCGTCAACCGCGGCCTTGACGCTGGCGACGTCGCCGCGGCAGATGACCGTTAGCAAACCGCCGCCGATGGAGATGGTTTTTACGATGGTGACGTTGGCGGCCTTGGCCATGGCGTCGGTGGCTTCCACGCTACCCGTGTAGCCTTTGGTTTCGATCAGTCCTATTGCTTCGCTCATATGATGGTTTGGTTGGGGGTTGGGTTTAAATAGTTATTTGACCAGCTCCACCGGGGTTTCCGGCAGCAAATTACAGGCGTTGCCCTCGTCGGTATCGATATGCACCTCGAGTTTGAAATTTTTGTCCACGCGCACGAGCATTTCATCAAGCGTGATGGCGTTGGGGCCGCCGATCTTCAGCTTCATGCGGTCACCCGCCTTGACGCCGAAGTAGGCGGCATCGGTCTCATTCATATGGGCGTGGCGCATGGCGCGGATGACACCCTGCTCCATTTCGAAAAATCCGGCCGGACCCATCAACATGCAGCCCGGCGTGTCCTTGATGTCGCCGGAACTGCGGAGGGGCAGTTCAAAACCCAGGGCAATGCCGTCCGTATAGGCGAGCTCCACCTGATTCAGATTACGGCAGGGACCGAGAATGCGAAGATTGGAAATGACGCGGCTGCGAGGCCCGATCAAGGTCAGGGTTTCCTTGGCGGCATACTGGCCTTCCTGATACAGCCATTTGTGCACCTGCAATTGGTGGCCCTTGCCGAACAAAATTTCGACGGCCGCCTGCGTGAGATGGCAATGCCGGGCGCTGATGTTGACCAACAGCGGATTGGGGGCGGCGGCGGCCTGCGGCAAAGGCCGGCCCAGCTTGGCATAAACCGCCTGACGGACCAAATGTTCCACCACCGCCCGGTGCGGCGGGGATTGTTGTAGCGTGGCTGCCATAAATATTAAGTAACCATGTTTTGCCTCATTCGTGAAAGATTGTCAAATAAAAACTTGCAAAATCTTCCAAAATCTTCCAGATTGCTACCAACATGCAGCCGGAAGAACGCCAAAAGCGGATTGAAGAATACCTGCTGAAGACGGAATTTGCGTCGTTGGACGAGCTTTCCGAGCAGGTGGACGCCTCGGTTTCCACAGTCCGGCGTGACTTGGGCGTGTTGGAGGAAAAAGGCACGGTGCGCCGCACGCATGGCGGGGCGCGGGTGACCAATCCCAAATCCGACGAATTCACCTTCACCGCGCGGGAGACGCATCAACTGGACGAGAAGGAGTCGATTGGCCGCGCCTGTGCAGCGCTCATCGAAACGAATCAGACTGTGATTCTCGACGCGGGCACGACGGTTTATCATGTGGCCAGGCATTTGGAATTGAAGTCGCCACAGATAATCACTAATTCCCTGCCGGTGGCAAACCTTTTTTCCGGGGCAAACAAAGCGGAGGTGGTGGTCACCGGGGGCGTGATCTATCCGCGGCTCGGCGTGCTGGTCGGTCCACTGGCGGTGGAAGCCTTCAGCAAGATCCGCGCGGACGTGGCGGTGATGAGTGCCGGCGGCATATCCCTTGATGGCGTGAGCAATTCGCACGGACTGTTGATTGACATTCAAAAGGCGATGATTCACGCCGCCCGAAAAATTATTTTCTGCCTGGACCACACCAAGCTGGGCCGGCAATCCATCTCGTTCCTCTGCGATTTGGAGGTCATCGACACGATTGTCACGGATGCCGCCGCCCCGGCGGAGATGGTGCGAGATTTGCGGAAGCGCAAGATCGAGGTGATTGTCGCAGCGAAAATTTAATCTACAGCGGAAGCTTACTTACTCCGGCATCTTCATCAGCTGATCGCCGCTCATGGCAGCCGGATGAGCGCCCATCGTCCCACGAAGCTTATGAATGTCGTCGCCGGAAACCGCCGGAGCCTTGTTGCCCCAGGAACTGCGGATGTAGCTCAGGACCGCAGCCAGATCATCATCCGGCAACGCCGCGCCCATGGCGGCCATGGACATGTTCCAGTCTTTGCCCGCGACCTGAACATGGCCGTTAAGCCCGGCCAGAGGAATGTGGGCGAGCCGTTCGGAACCCTTGGCATTGACCAATTCGGAGTCGGCGAGCGGCGGAGCCTGGCCGGGTTTGCCAAGGCCGTCGGGTCCGTGGCAAATGCCGCAAACTTGTTCATAGACGACCTTGCCATGGGCAATGGCCGCGGCGGCACCGGATTTGGGCTGGTAGAGCTCGAGTTCATCCGTGGAGGCGTAGGGCGCGTAAACCTGATGGTCAAACCAGCCGCTATGCCGGTCAAAATACAGACCGCCAAGGAACACCAAGACAACGGTGAGGACCACGATCCCAATGGGCAGGGTGGAACGACCGGCATCCGGTGCGGGATCAGGCTGGGTCGGCGGAGTATTTTTAATTTCGTCGCTCATGGTTGGGCGGGCGGGGTGAACGGTGCGTCATACAGGGGGGCATTGGCGCGCAGACTCAGCAAATAGGCCACCAGTTCTTTGGCTGCGGGGGTGGGCACCACTTCAGAACCGGCGGGGGCGGCAAACGCCGCCGGCAGGTTCAGGGCGTCCGGCGCAGGTGTGGCACCCTTTTTTTGAACCGTAAACAAATAGCGGAAGGAGGGCATGCGGGAGGTGCTCACGACACTTTGGGGCGCATACAGGTGGAGCAGATGCCAGTTGGCATCGGAGGAACGCAGACCAATGGCGGCCAGATCCGGACCGGCGCGCAGGGAGCCGAGCTGGACCGGGTAGTCATACAAGTAATCTTCGGCAACACTCTGGCGGACGCCCCAGCCGTGGTCCAGATCCGCACCCGACGGGACGGTGTGGGTTTCCACCTTGCCGCCCGCAGCGGTGATTTGGGCGGCAACATCATCGGCCTGTGCCTTGGTCAGATTTTTTAAATACAGGATGGCCAGCAAATTGGTGACGGCCTGCGGATTTTTGCCGCCGGAGGTCAGGACCACTTCGCAACTGACGCCGTCCTGCCGCACCTGCTGGGTATGGCAGGCAGCACAGCCGTTGGCGCGATAAATCTGGAGGCCCAGCGTGGCATCACCGATGCGTTGGGGCGGATAGAGGTCGGTGGTGTTCAGCACCGTGGTTTGTTTGAGGCCGCCCAACTGTACGGTGGGGACCACCACAAAACCAAACCAAGAGGCACCGAGCGCCACGAAGGCCGCGAAAAATACTGTCAGGCCGCTTTTCATGGTTTCACCTCCGCCGTCTTCAGGGGCGCGGTCACGGCCGCCCAAATGGTTTTGGCCAGAGCCAGTTTCCAAGATACAAACATGCTGATAATGTTCAGGGCGAACAGCAGATTTCCGAGCAGAATCAGGTTCAACCCCAAGGTGCTGATGCGCAGGGCCGGCAACGCGGCCGCGGGGTCATAGGCGTGGGAGCCCTGGAGATAACCGGCAATTGCCAACGGAATGACATACAAGATGACCCCGATGACATATGCCCAAAAATGAAAGCGGGTGAATTTCGGAAAACGGAAATCAAAACCCAGGGCGCGAGGCAGGATATAATAGATCGCGCCAAACAGGAACATCGCCAGGAAGCCGAAGATTTGCAGTTGAACTTGGGCCTGACCGAACCAGGTGAATTCCGTCACATGGCCAAACCGGGGACAGGCAGACGCCACGAGCAACAGGCCGGACAAAATAAAAGCGGCAAAGCCGAATTTGAAATAGCACAGCGGACCGCCTTTGGGCTCACAGGAAGACGCACTGCTCTGGCACGCACCGCATATCGTATTGGCAACCAGGATGGCCACGCCCAGAAAGGGCACCAACATAAAAGTGGCCGCGACAGAACTCAGGACGGGAATCCAAGCCGGGAACGGCGACCCCGCCGGAATGCCGCACCAAGTGCCAAAGAGGATCAACGTCCAGAACACATACAAGGCATAGTAATAAGTATGCAGCGGCCGGCCGGTGAGCTTGGGCAGGAAAAAGAAGCCGATACCAAGACCCGTGAGGGAGAACCAGACCCACAGGAGGTTGTTGCCAAACCACAGGTCAATCACCGCCTGCGCCACCCCGCGCACAGGCAGAGCCACGAGGAAGATGTTCGCCGAAGAATAGGACCACGGAAACCACAAGAGGGCGGCGAGCAGGAACCAATGCGCAGGATTTAACGCACGTTCCAAACGGAAGCCCAAGGTCGCCACGGCGGAAATAGCAATCAGCAGGAAGGCCACCAGGATAAGGACGGAGCCGCCCCGGGGAAATTCCAGCCAGGCGAAACCGGTGCTGTTGCCCAGCAGAACGCTGACCAACCCGACGAACACGCCCAGATGCCAGATATGCGCGGCCACGACGGGGACGACGGGCAAGGCAAAAACCGTCTGGCTCAACCGGGAGAAAATCCACAGGATGACGCCGAGGGCGGCCGGCAGGCAAAAGCCGTAAACCAAGGCGTCGTTGGCGGCGGCCTGCACTCGACCGTAGGTCATCAACGGGCAGTCCGCCAGAAAATCCGGTGCGTGAAACTTGATGGAGGCAATCACGGCCAGCACCGTGCCCAGCACGAGCCAGACCGAAGCCCCGACCAGCAGCGCCAGCAAGGGGACCCGGCAGGAGGCATCAATCTCCAGCTCCGAGGCGGTGGGATGGGTTGTATCGTTTGCGGTCATTCAAAAGCACTGGGTTGAGGGACCACTTTGGGGAGCGGTGCGGCGGCCTTGTTGGCCCGTTCAATCAAATCGGCCCGGGCCTGCGCCGGATTCTGCCAAGCCTGGGCGGCCAAGTGGAGCGCCACAGACACAGGCAACCGGACGATTTGTCGGTCCTGATCGATCCAAGCGGGCGTATTGAGCGTCGTTTCCTCCGCAGCGCGCATATCCGCCAGCGCCTGGTAACGCACGGTTGCGCGGTCGGCATCAATGGCCGGGGTGGAGATGGAAAATTTCACGACCAAAGTCAGCACGAGAAAAAGCAGGCTGCCGATGGCAAAGGCGATGGCCGCGCCGGAAGCGCTGTTGACCGCCGGAGATGAGGATGTTTTGCTCATGGATTACCTCCGTTGACCGCGGCACCGGAGTCTTCCTCGCCCTCAACATAATGCACGCCCATGGCTTCAAGGATGCGGGGGTCCTTGTGGGGATAAGGCGGATGGCTCTGGAATTTGCGCAGGAAGACGGTGGCGAGAAATCCGCCCATGAACAACACACAACCGATCGGCACCCAGATCCATTGGAAATGATAGCCGTCATTATGGAGGGCGGGGAAAATATTGAAACCCAGGTCCGCGAGATGCAAGAACCACGCGGCGACACAGACGGGCACAATCACCTTAAAATTGGTCTTCACGCTGAGCGGCAGCATCACAAAAAATGGAATCAAGAAATGGCCGAAGATCAGGAGCATGCTCAGCCACCACCAGTTGCCGTTCTCGCGGATCAGGTAGTAGAAGGTTTCGGTGGGGATGTTGGCGTTCCAGACCACAAAATATTGGGCGAATTCGGTGTAGGCCTGAAACACAGTGAACCCGAAGAAGAGCACGCCGAGATAATAAAACTGATTGTCATGCAGCACACCGTCCAGAATACGCTGGCGCTGGAGAATGACCGTGATGACATAGACCGTGGCGAGCGTCACCCAGGTGGTGCTGGCAAAGAAATAAACACCGAACATGGCCGAATACCATTCGTATTGCAGCGCCTTGACCCACAGCACGCTGGACAGCGTGAGCGTGATGGCAAAGGCCACAATGCCCCAACCGGAGTGGAACCGCATCTTGTGGGTGCATTGCGGATCACCGGTCACATCCTGCCGCAGAGACCAATAGGCTAGCCGCGAGGAGAGCAGCCACCAGATGCCGAAGAACACCGCCGAGGTGAGACAAAAGCCGGGAATAGTGAAGATGGGTGCTTTGGCGATGATCAGGTTATTGGTTTGAGGGCTGGGCAGGTGCATCCAGCCGTAGGTCCCCTTCCCGAAGATGGCGAGCAGGACGAGCGGCAGAAATAAAATCGCGAACCAGGGGAACAGGAGCGTGGCCAGATGTTCGCAAAACCGACGGGTGGCCACGGACCAACCGGCATCAGTCAGATGATGAACCATGACCAAGAACAGCGAGCCCATGGCGATGCTCAGGAAAAATATGAAAGCCAGCAGCCATGAGTAGCCGAATTCCGTGGGATCGGACACCAAGCCCACAAGCGACAGCACACCACCGATGAGCATCAGCAGGCGAGGCACGTTGGCCCACCTGGATAAATCCAGCGGCGGCGGCAGTTGAGTTGAATCGTTGCTCATGTTATTTCTTGAAAGCGGCCTGCTGGTCAGGCGGCAGTTCACCCACCGAGCCCAGCCAGCTCAATTGGAGGGTGCGCACATAGGATATCACCGCCCAGCGGTCCTCGACCGGCATCAAAGGTCCATAGGCGCCCATCAGGCCCTTGCCATGGGTGACGGTGTCGAAAATCTGCCCGTCCGGCATGGCGACGATGCGCTGATCATGCAGGTTGGCCACGGCAGGCATGAGGCCGAGTTTCTTGGTGATGCCGTTACCATCCCCTGCCCGGCCATGACAAGGCGCGCAGTAAATGTCAAACCGATCGCGTCCGCGCAGGAGCAGTTCATCGGTCACGGGCAACGGATTGACCTCCACGAAGTTGGTCGTGCCGGTGATCAGGCCGGTGTTCACCGAGGCGTCTTCAAAGCGATAAACGGAACCGGAGGTGGTTTTAATTGGCTCACTGCGAGCCACGGTTCCGGCGGGCGGGAGCTGGGAGCTGACGCCGTTGGCAAAGAAGGGATTGGGTTCCTGCGGCCGTAATTTGGCCTGCCGGGCCATGTCTGGAAATATCTCAATGGGTGTGGACCGCGAGAAGCGGCCCTGGACACCAGCTATTCCGAAAATAATCGCCGGGAGGGCGGCCAAAATGAGGGCGATGGATATGATGTAGCGCATCAGTCTTCCTCCTCCACCACTTCAATGTGAGTGCCGCCGATGGATTCTAGCATCCTGCGGGTTTCCACCGTGCAGAACTGTTCGTCATTCGCACCGATGACCAGCAAAAATTTGTCCCGGGAAACGAGTTCAAAGCGCGTGCTGGTGAACAACGGATGATGCAGGCGCGGGAGCTGGTTCAACACGAGCATGCCAACCAGGGCGCCGATGGCACCACCCATCACCATCAAGATGTAAGAAGGCACGAAAGACATCGGGATGCTGCACATGGGTTTGCCACCCACAATCAGGGGGTAGTCAAAAGCGTTGGTGAACCAAAGCAGGCCCATGCCGGACAAGAATGCGCCGCCACCCATGGCCAGCGAGAACCAGCCGACCAGGGAATTTTTCAGGCCCATCACTTTGTCAATGCCATGAATCGGAAACGGGGTGAACACGTCCCAGCGACGGTAACCGGCGTCGCGGACCTGTTTGGCCGCGGTCAGGATGGCGGCCGGAGAATCGAATTCAGCGATGATGCCGTACGGTTTCATTGCCGGCCTCCTTTCGCGCCGCCCAAGGGATGATGCGGGTTGCCCTGGGGCGTGGAGCCCTTGACCTCAGAAATGGCGATCATGGGCAGGAATTTCACGAACAAGAGATAGAGCATGAAGAACGTTCCCAACGTTCCGATATACAGACCGACATCCCAACGGGTCGGCAGGTAGGTGCTCCAGTTGGCGGGCAGGAAATCCTGGTAGAGCGAGCCCACCACGATCACAAAGCGTTCCGTCCACATGCCCAGGTTGATGAGCAGGCCAATGATGAACAGGGCCGTGAGGTTGCGGCGGATTTTCTTGCTCCAGAGCAACTGGGTGACCAGCACGTTGATGCCGATGAGGGTCCAGCCGAGGAACCAGTATTGATGACCGAACAGGCGGTGGCCGAAGACCCAGCGTTCATAGGGGTCGCCGCTGTACCAGGCGATGAAGAATTCCATCGCGTAGATGTAATCGATGATCAGGCCGGAGACCAAGGCGAGCTTGGCGACCTTGTCAATGTGGCTGAGGGTGATGATGTTTTCCAGCCCGCACCATTTGCGCAGGGGAATCAAGATCACGAGCACCATGCCGAAGCCGCAGAAAACGGCGCCGATGACGAAATACAGCGGGAAGATGGTGGCGTGCCAACCCGCCAGTTGGGACGTACAGAAATCCAGACCGACGATGGAACTAACGGTGAACACCAACAATGTGCAGAGGCCGCACAGGACAACGTAGGCCTTCTCGTAATGATGCCATTGACGGGCCGAACCGGTCCAGCCCATGGCCAGGAAACTGAAGATGAATTTGCGCACGCGTGTGGTGGCGCGGTCGCGCAGAACGGCGAAGTCAGGGATCATGCCCATGAACCAGAAGAGCATGGAGACCATGACGTAGGTGTTGACGGCAAAGACGTCCCACATCAACGGTGACCGGAACTGAGGCCAGAGGCCGTTATAAGTCGGCACCGGAAACATAAACCAGTCGTACCAGGCGCGTCCTACGTGAATGGCGGGATAGAGACCGGCCATCATGACGGAGAACACTGTCATGGCCTCGGCCATGCGCCCGATGGTGGTGCGCCATTGTTGCTTGGTTAGAAAGAGCAGCGCTGAAATGAGCGTGCCGGCATGCGCCACACCGACCCACCAGATGAAATTAACGATGTCCAACCCCCACATGACCGGATGGTTGTTGCCCCAGACGCCCACGCCGGTGGTGACCTGGTAAAACAAGCAGACCGGCAGGAGCACGGTGGCACAAAAGGCCGAGGGCAAAAACAAGATCCACCACCACCGGGGAATCTTGCCTTCCGCAAACGCGGAGAGCTTGTCGGTCAGCCAGCCCAGACCGCGGTTGTTTTCCACAACCGGCGCGCGGCGCAGTTCCGCGGGCGGCAGGAGCGACTTCAAATTGGTCGAGGCGTCAGCCATTAGCTGTTCCCTTTCTCAGTGGTTTCGGCCGGCCGGTCAAACGGGTTGCCGTTGTGCTTTTCGTATTCCTCAAAGCTGTGGGGCCATTCACGGTAATCGGGCATGGCGGGATTCGGGTTGCGGATCCGGGAAAGATACGTGGTGCGCGGCTTGGTGAGCAGATCGCCGAGCACGGTGTAATTGCGTTGCTGTGCCTTGAGCTTGGACACACTGCTGTCCGGATCACTCACATCACCGAAGACGATCGCCCCGGCGGGACAGGCCTGCTGGCAGGCGGTCTTGGGAATGGTCCCCGCAGATTCCCGGAGCCGGACGTTGTCGGAAGCGCCGGCCAGGACCTTTTGCTGGATCTTGGCGTTTTCGATGCGCTGGGTGCAGTAGGTGCACTTTTCCATCACGCCGCGCATGCGGACGGTGACATCCGGGTTTTTGACCATCTTGATCAAATCCCATTCGTCCTGCTCGCGCATGCCGCTGTTGCTGTCCTTCCACCAACGAAGAATATCCAGTTCCCCGCCTGTTTTGGACCCGAACATGGCGGTGGGATACATCGGTCCCTTGAGGTCGGCCAACGGACGTTTATTGTAATCCAGATAATTGAAGCGGCGAACCTTATACGGGCAGTTGTTGGAGCAATAACGGGTGCCGATGCACCGGTTGTACGCCATGACATTCAAGCCTTCCTGATCATGCACGGTGGCATTGACCGGACACACGTTTTCGCACGGGGCGGCTTCGCATTGCTGGCAGAGCATCGGCTGATTCACAGCCTGCACATCGTCGATCCAGCCGGCAAATTGCTGCGCGTCGTCTTTCTGGAAGGAATCCGCCACCGTTTCAGTCGCCGGATCGGCGGTATAATAGCGGTCGATGCGCATCCAATGCATTTCACGGCCGCGATGGACCTGATCTTTGCCGACGATGGGAATGTTGTTCTCGCTCTGACAGGCGATCACACAGGTGCCGCAACCGACACAGGAGGTCAAATCAATGGACATGCCCCATTGGTGTAGGGCCGTCTTTTTGGCTTCATCCAGCGGATTGGGATAGAGCGACTGGACAATGGGGGCCTCGACGCCGTGCATCTTGTCCGCAAAATCAGGGATTTTCTGGAACTCGGCAAAATTCGCTTCACGCACCACCGGGCGGCCCTCCATGGACCAGTGATGTTGCGTGGTGGCGATTACATAGGTATCGCTGGTCTTTTTAATGGTGGCACCGGACGCGACATAACTGCCGGCAAAAATGGAGTAGGCATTAAAGCCAATGCCGGTACCAACCCGACCGGAGGCAGTGCGGCCATAACCCAAGGCCAGACCCAAAGTGTAATCAGCCATGCCAGGCTGGGTCCAGACGGGCCCGGTGACCGTGCGGCCATTGAGCGTCACCTCGACCATGTCGCCGTTTTCCACGCCCAGTTCGCGGGCGGTTTTACGGCTGAGCAGAACGGCGTTGTCCCAGGTAATCTTGGTGACGGGTTCGGGCAGTTCCTGCATCCAACCGTTGTTGGAATAACGACCGTCATCCACCTTGGAATCACGATAGAAAACGACATCCAATGACCCTGCGGAAGGCGCGGCGGACTTGATTTCCGGAAGGGAGGCAACAAAACTGGCGGTGACAGGGGCCTTCGCCGAACCAGGTTGGAAGCCATTGAACAGAAACTTCTTCCAAGCGGCATCCACGTCGCCGAACGTTTCGCGGACAATCTCGTAGGAGCCGGTCTGGGGCACGCCCGCGATACGCGCGAGAAATTCCAGTTCGGGCAGGCCCCCAAACAGCGGCTGGATCAAAGGTTGAATCGGCACCCAGGTGCCGTCACTAGTGGTGGCGTCACCCCAAGATTCCAGATAATGCGCCGCCGGGAAATGCCAGTTGGTTTGGGCAAACGTCTCGTCCTCGTAATAACCCAGACGCACCACGGTTTTGGCTTTGCGTTGGGTAGCGGCCCAATTGAGGTCCGCCGGGGCGTTGTAAACCGGGTTGCCACCGATGATGACCAAAGTTTCCACGGCGCCCACATTCAGAGATTTTGCCAGGTCGCCGATGGTTCCAGCATTGGCATCATTGACCGGATGCAAGGTGACCGTTTTGCCCACGGCGCCCAAAGCGGAGTTGATGGCGTGCGCCAGCAAATGAACTTCCACCGGCTGCGATTGACCGGCTACGACCAAGCTGTTTCCCTGATTCTTAACCAAGTCCTTCGCACATTCTGTGAGCCACTTGGCCACATCCGCATCACCAAGGACGGGGACTGAATCTCCGGGTTTGGCCACCAAGGCCTGCAAGGCCGAAGCGAGAACGCCGATCTGACCTGCCGGAACGCGCAAACGGTGGTCGGCACCAGCGCCCGTCAGGGTAAAGAGAGACTCAATGACATACAACCGGCTCATGTCACCGGCTTCAGGCTTGCGGCCTTTCACATAGCGACGGATATGGTCGTGAACACCGTCTTCTGAGCCCAAGAAATCATTTCCCAGTGAAACAATGACTTTCGCCTTGTCAAAATGGTGCACCGGACGGACAGCCTTCAAGGAATCCGATTGAACCGACGGCCGGAAAGCCAGGGTGGCTGCGCGCTGATGAACATCCGAATCAATGGGTTCGTAGGCGAACCATTTGGCGTTGGAAAATTTCTGGCTGATCAGGTCCTGCAAACGGCGGCGGGAGGGCGATGTGTTGCGGTCCGTCAGGAAGGCCAGACCCTGCCCGCCATTGGCGGCAGCGGCCTGTGAAAGCTGGCTGAGAAAGGCCAAGCCGGCTTCGGGGGTGACGGTATTACCGGCATTTTTGAAGCGTTTGGCGCGGTCAGGATCGTAAACGTCCAAGATGGAAGCTTGGGCGTAACGGTCGGTGGAACCATTGCTCTCCGGGAATTCCGCGTTGCCCTCAATCTTAACCGGACGGCCTTCGTAGGATTTGGCCACCAACGGGATGGCCCCGTTGCGCGTGGGCATGGCGGTCGCAAAATACTGCGCCTCACCAAAAATGTAATTCTCCTGCTGTTTGCCGAAGGGCTCGAGTTTTTCCTCAGGGCGGCGGCAGCCGGCGCCCATGACCCCGACGCCCGCCAACATAAGGGAGGCGGACATGATTTTTACGAAATGCCGGCGCGACTGGCCGTCCTCAAGTTCGCTGGCACCCTGAGGGAACTCGCGTTGCAGCCATTCCTTGAACTCCGCTGTATCAGCCAGTTCGTCCAGACTGCGCCAATAACGGCGTCCGGTGACCGACGGGATTGAATGGTTCAAATTATTGTTCATCGGTGACAGGCCGAGCAGCTTTGGAGTGATTCCACTTTCCAATCATGCACAAATTTGGCCCCGTTGGCGGCCTGCATATCGGCGGCAACGGCTTCGTTGGTGCTCCATTGCCAGCCCAAATGGGTCACTTGGTCAACGGGGCGGATATGGGCCGCCGGATCACGGTGGCAATCCAAGCAAAAACTCATGCTGAACGGTTTGGCATGGTAAACTTCATCCATCTGGTCGATGCGGCCATGGCATTCCACGCAGCTGATGCCTCGGGTGACGTGCACGGAATGGTTAAAATACACATAGTCAGGCACCTTGTGGACCTGCACCCAAGGGACCGGCTTGCCGGTGGCGGCACTGTCCCGGACCACAGCCAGCAACGGATCATCCTTGAGCACCTGATTGTGGCAATTCATGCAGGTGGAGGCTCCGGGAAGGTTGGCGAACCAAGATTTCTCCACCCCGTTATGGCAATAGCGGCAATCCAAGCCAAGCTGGCCGGCATGAATCTTATGGGAGAACGGCACCGGTTGCACCGGTTCATAGCCCACGCGCGTATATTTCGGCGTGAAATAATACGCGACACCCGCCGTCAACACGCCACCGACCACGGCGAGTGTGGCTCCAAGAGCCAACGGCAACCAGTTAGTCCATTTAGGAAAAAGTGCTGACATTTACAAGTTCGCTAGCGCCATTTGAGACATCATCATTTATTGTCAAGCGCATCGCAAAATGACGGGGATTATGAATAGTGAACTTCGGGCTTCCGCGCAAGAAAGTTTGTGAAAAATTTCACGATTTACTTAATCCCCACCAGTGCAGCCCCCAAAACCCCTGCAGAATCGCCAATTTCGTGCTTCACAACGGGAGTTTCCAGTCGGTCATTGAATACGTAACGGGCCACTTGGGCCACGCCCAAGGTATAAAGGTCGGAAAATTTTGATACTCCCCCGCCCAAGACCACGACATCCGGATCCAAGATATCAATCAAATTGGCCAGTGCGCGCCCGAAGCAACGGAAGAATTCGGCCATAAATTTCACGGCCTTGGGTTCGCCCTGATAATACTCTTGCACGATTTCCACCATTGTTTTCCGCACGCCAAACTGTGCCTGATAACGATTCTGAATGCCGCCGCCGCTGATGTAGGTTTCCACACAACCGCTTTGGCCACAGTAGCATAGCGGACCATCGGGGTTGATGGACATATGCCCCCATTCGCCGGCGATGCCTTGCAGACCAGAGATGACTTCGCCCTTGTAAACCAATCCACCACCGCAACCGGTGCCCATGATGACACCGAACACCAGCTTCCGACTGCGGCCGGCGCCCAGCGTGGCCTCGGCCATGGCAAAGCAATTGGCGTCGTTCTGAATCTCAAAGGTGCGGCCAAGGAGTTTTTCCAAGTCGGCCTTCACGGGACGGCCGTTCATGCAAACGGTGTTGGAGTTTTTCATGAGGCCAGTGCGGGGGGAGACCACGCCGGGGGTGCCGAGGCCGAGCGTATGGGGGACGCCCGAAGCGTGGGTGACCAGGTCTGCGTAGAGAATCTGGATGCGGTTCAGGATATGCTCATACCCCTGCTCTGCCTGGGTTTCAATGCGCCGACGAAAGAGTTCATGACCGGACTCGTCGAGCACGAGACCTTCAATCTTGGTGCCGCCGAGATCTATCCCGATGCGATTCATAGCGGCAGGATTTCATAACTTGACGGCGTGGACAAGCGCCTTTAAACGACGGTTGGAGACCCTACAACGACAAGGTTGAGCCGATCAGAAAGTGTAACTGATGCCGGCTTCCACGAAGATGGACTGGCTGAAATCCAGTGAAAATTCGCGACCGCCAAAATTATGGCTGTAGATGCCGAGATTCTGATATTGGGCGCCAACTTCCGCGCCCCAATGTTGGTTGAACTGCCAGGCGAAATCGAGCCGGGCATATTCGCCCCAGAGGGGGGACAAGTCATCGCCGCCACCATGTTCGGAACTTGTGACGCCACCATGTGGCAAGGTGATGGATTCATTCCAAGAAGCGTCAGCATCCATCAAGCCGGCGGCGAAACCGCCGGAAACATGCACACTCAGTTTTTGGGTCACCGGCATTTCCAAGTAAGGTCCGAGGCGGAACCCCCAGAGGTTGCCACGGAAATCCTGCTGGGCAATGAAGGTGCAGTTGGGGATAGAGGAGAGCGCCTGGGTGCCAATGACTTGATCGCCCAGAATGGCATAGGGGTTGCCATTCGGACCGGCACCGTTAAAGTTACCTTGGAATGGGGCGGCGGGTGCCGTGACACCGGAGGCAAAGGCGTAGGTATACTGCTCGACGCTTTCGGTCACGCTGCCATTGAGGTAGGTATTATGAAAAGCAATGGGGGTGTAATTGGCCGCGGCTTCCAGGCCGAAACGGAGATGATGCCATTCTTCCTTGACGCCGAACAAATGGTTATAGGTGAGTTCGCATCCGATGCGGGGGTCGTAAACCGGGTCGTTCTGGGTGCCGGCAATACCGGAGGCGGCCACGCGATTCAAGTTAAGATACTGCTGCACGCCGGCCGTGCCGGTTACCTGACCGGCGGTGTCATATCCGTAATTGACGGTTTGATTGCCGGCGTCGCCGGAAACGTCGGTGAGGACGTAACCGTTGGCATAGTTGTAAGGCAGGCCATTGGGCGTATAACGGCCGCTGCTATTGTTGTTGGCGCCGTTCAACCAACTGCCGGTGCCCGAGACCTTGGCGGACATGTTCAACCCGAACCGGAGGGAGAACGAGAGGCTGTCTTCGGAATCAATGTAATAAGACTGCGAATCCTGCTCAGCGGTCGCCACCCCGGTCAGGAGGAAGACGCTCGCCAGTTTCACGGCCAAATTGCAATGGTCTTTGTTCATTTCTCGCTGATTAAAATTAATACAACTCAACCACCCGATAGAACCGGGCACCAACCGAGGACGGCGGACTTTGCGTTTTCGGCGGACCGTCGTCATACCACTGAACCACGCTGGCATTGGCCACGATATAAGGTGTTACCACATACCAGACCGGCTGCAATAAATCGTCAGTATAAAGTATGGTGTAAGTATGCCCGGCCATCGTCGGGAATTCAATCACATATCTTGAGGTGCCGGCCAGGTCAACATTGCCGTTGATATTAATATGGCTTTGGAAGATCGCTGTGATGGGCACCGCGACCGCATTGGTGGGAATAACCGGTGCGGCTGCCGGTTGAACCTCGACCGCCGAAACAATGTTGGTGAACGGCTGGCGCAGAGAATCATAGAACTCAAGGACAAAGTCCACGGTCCCGCCCGGGGGCAACGGGAAGTTGTTCTGCACGTAGGGTATGCCGGCATTGGTCCCGGTGGCATTATAAAGTGTCACGAAGGATGGCAGGCCGGCAACTGTCAGGCGGACGGATTGGGCGGTGGCGGTGCCGATGTTGGTTACGACAACCAATTCCTCATACAAGCTGGACTGCGGGTTGAAGTTGTTGGAATTCACCAGCAAGGACAGGTTTTGCGGAATGAGGTGGACTTGATCGGCGTAGGTAACGCACTGGGAGGCAGGCAGGCTGCCATTGTTATTCGTCAGGTTGGGATCATAGCTGGTGGCCGTGGAATACGCGACGTTGGTGAAGGTGATCACCGTGGTGGCGTAAACGGTGATGGAGAAATTCGTGCCGGAACCAGCCGCCAGCAACGGAATTACAGGCCAAGTGTAGATGCTGTTGGTCAACCCGCCGCCGGTGGTGGCCGATATGAAGTCCAGAATGGACGGTAGAGTGTCATGCACGAGGACATTGCTGGCCACGGACGGACCCAGATTGGTGACACTGATGGTGTAAACAAAGTTGCTGCTCACCAATACATTCGTCGGTCCGGACAACAATACCATCACGTCCGCCGCAGTTTTCACCGCCGTGACAACCTGGGAAGACGGCGAGGATCCATTGTTGTTGTTCGTATTCGGATCCGGGGTGCTGGACGTGGACAGACCGATGTTGGTGAAGGTGCCGTAGGCCGGAGCTGTCAGGGTTAGCGAATAGTTGACCACGGCATTGGGTGCCAGGGTGACTCCGGGCCAGACCACCTGACCGCCGGTAACGGTGCCGCCCACCTCGCTTTGGACAGTGAAACCCGGCGGTATGATGTCCGACACCACCACATTGGAGGCCGTGGATGGCCCATAATTGGTGGCGATCAGGATGTAATTCGCCGAACCTCCGGGCGCGACCACGGTGGTACCGGTCTTGAACAAGGCGACATCCGCCACCGGGGAGACCGTGGTGACGGCCTGGGAGGTGGGCAGAGAACCATTATTATTGGTGGGATTTGGATCCGGCGTGGTGGCAGTCGAATAAGCCACATTAGTATAAACACCACCTTGTGTGGAAACGGCGGTCACCGTAAATGTGGATTTGGCACCACTGGCCAAGTTAAATCCGGTCCAACTCACCAAGTTGTTGTTCAGCGACAACTGGGTGGGAGCTGCGCTCACGAATGTAAAGCCGACCGGCAATTGGTCATACACCAGCACATTGGAGGCGGTATTCGGACCATTGTTGGTAACAGTGACGCTATAGGTCAGATTTGACCCAGCAAACCCGGTGACCGGGCCGGTCTTATAAACAGCGACATCTGCGGCGATTGTCACTGTGGTAATCACCGGTGGAGTATTGGTCGGATACGGATCATACGGGCCCCACACAGAGGCCACGTTCGTCACGCCACTGACATTCCCGCCCACGGATACGGTCAGGGTCAGGTTCGTCGTGGCATTGACGGCCAACGTGTTCAGGCTGGACCAGATCACCTGGCCCACATTGTTCGTCGTCCCACCGCCCGTTGCACTCACAAAGGTCAGGCCGTACGGC
>Ga0182012_10001151_pt1 | contig 29249 bp, 23 predicted proteins | sample 612S2SmetaG_FD_120486 | JGI IMG/M metagenome (GOLD analysis project Ga0182012, IMG submission 120486) | Permafrost microbial communities from Stordalen Mire, Sweden - 612S2S metaG | ecosystem: Environmental > Terrestrial > Soil > Wetlands > Permafrost | place: Sweden: Stordalen | collected...
GATCACCCTGGCGGCGCCGGCGGTGCCATCCGCCTGCGCGAACTGGGTGTGCCCGGTGAGGGCGTCGACGATGTCTCCGGTCAGAAGCGCGCCATCGGGCGAGGACAGCGCGGCGTGCTTTTCGCCCCTGAAATAGTCCCGCAGGACCAGTTCGCGGCCATCCTTGGAAAGGATCAGGTCGACGCCGTCCCGCTTGTAGTCGCCAGCGAATAACAGCTGCGCGTCGGGGACGATGATCGCGCCCGCCGAGCCATGCGTGGCGCGCGCCGTAATGGTTTCGGCGCCATGCAGGCCGGAACCTTCCGGAAACAGGTGGGTATCAAATGAGCCGGAATGGTTCAATCGGGCCACCGCCAATAATTTTATAGTATTCAGTAGGATTAAGCCCGCATATCAGTTACGGGCATTTCATTAAACCATCCCAGGCTTGTATAAGCGCAGTGCAACAGACCAGTCCAAGGCCTTAATAAGATACCTATTCTATATAATACTTGCCATATTAACGTATTGTTTACGAATATATCAATTTAAATTGTCACAATTTCGCCTTTATAAGTAACATGAACGTATAGTTTCACCCTACTTTACTCTATGTTCACTTTGTCCGAGCAGTCATCCGAAGGTTATTGCGCGAATTTGTCCACCTAAACTGTAATCTATATTGTGGTACTGGCTTTTTCTGTTCCATTAGCGCTGTGCAGTGAAACTCCTCTGCACAACCCCTGCGGAATGCTTTCTTTATGTTTCGCGGTTTTGCCCTCCAAACCGCCGATCCCTAGAATTTGAGGCAGGCCGGTGGGAACATCTTCAGCGTGTTTTGCGCTTTTCCAGACCCCAGGTGGCCCGATTAAGCCAGATAAAAGCCGCACTGCCGATCATCGCCGCGAAACGATCCGGTCACGCGCTGGCAGACACGCCTCGCCGATGCCCGGACATCGGGGCGTCAGATGCGGATATTGGGTCGAAGGCGGGCTTGGCCTGCCGTCATCATTGCGTGCGGTGCGATCGTTCTCGGGCTGTCGAGCGCGCTCAAGGCCGCGCCGCGGGAGTGGCCCGGCTCGGCACCATCGACCGATCGACTCGACGAGCCGTTCGGACTTTTCGTCTCTGGTCTGTCCACGGGCGGCGGGGTGGTTAAAAAATGGGCCGAAGTCGAGCGCCAGATCGAGGATGATCGGGTCCAGCTGGCGCTCTGCGATGGCGACAGCGACCGCTGCGTATCGCCGGCGGCGCTTCGATTATTGGCTATTGTGGACCAGGCGCGAGCCCGCCAAGGACGCGCCCGTCTCGGCGAGGTCAACCGGGCCATCAATCTGGCGATCAGGCCGATGAGCGATCTGGCGCAGTATGGCCAGATCGACGTCTGGAGTTCGCCTCTGTCCACATTCACCCATGGCGCGGGCGATTGCGAAGACTACGCCATCGCCAAGTTCGCAGCCCTGCAGATGGCCGGCATCGCCGCCGACGATCTGCGCATCGTGATCCTACGCGACACCCTGCGCGGCGAGGATCATGCGGTCGCCGCCGCGCGGCTCGATGGTCACTGGCTGATGCTGGACAATCGCCACATGGCGATGGTCGAGGATGTCGACATCACGCACTACCAGCCACTGTTCGTCCTAGATGCCAGCGGCGTCATGAAATATCTCGACGCGCCGTTGATGGCCAACCTGCCCGGGCAGCCAACGCCAGGATCAATCGACGATTTCTAGCGGCGGCTTGATTTCGCTCGCATCGCTTATCGCCCAGCACGAACCATCGTCATCGCCCGGCTTGACCGGGCTTGACCGGGCGACCCAGTAGTGCGGAGCAGGAGAGATAGAACCGACATGCCGCGGCGTACTGGATCCCCCGCTTTCGCGGAGAATGACAGCTGAATATGGGTGGCTACGAGGCGTCTTGCCGGGCTGGCGTCACCACGGCACGAAACTCGATGCCGTGCAGATGGATCGTCGGGCTCATTCCAAAATGGTTGCCCCCGAACACCTCGATGCGCCGTTCGAGCTCGTCCTTGGGTATATCGAGAGGAATATCGCAGATCGCACGGTAGGCGCGCCGCGAATACTTCCTGCTGCCCCATTTGACCGGAAGCGTGGCCGGGATCGCCGCATCGGTAGCGAGCGATTTTGCAATTCGCCAGAATAATTGCGCGAGGTGGGCGTAGGCCAGCCCCTCCAGGGCAAGCACGGACGTGCCGGCTGGAATGGGAAACAGCGCGACGTCGATGATCGGGCCGGCATCGACCTGTTCAACCATGACGTGGACGGTCGCGCCGAACACCGTTGCCCGCTCGTAGAGTGCGAAATGCGCGGGCGCCCAGCCGGGGTAATCGGGGGGCCCGGGATGAAAATTCAGGGCCCCAAAACCCAGCCGGGAGAGCGTTCGCTTCGAGACGATTTCCGGGGTCACGAACGCAATCAGACGGGCCCGCGCCAGCAACTCGTCGTCCAGGGCTTCCAGATCGGCGGAGGACCCGACGGACACGACCGTCAGGCCTGGATTATGCCCACGCAACACCAGCGGCAGCGCGGTGTGCTCGGCCGGACCTGCCAAAAGAATGATCGTGTCGAACATCGCATTCAACGTCGGTTGCGGCTTCGGACGACGACGGAGACAGGCTGATTTACTTGCCCCATCGTCGGCTAGGTTTGATAGTTGATCAAAAGCGCCGAGAACGATCCGCTGCTGGTATTGCTGGCATCGGAGGCCCCTGTTGCGCTGTAGGAGGACGATGACGAGGCGGATAGTGAATTCTGCAGCGATTGCAGAAACTGCTGCAGGATGTCGTCGGGCGAGCTGGTGCCCGAAGAACTGCTGCTTGTGCTGCTGGTCGCGGATGAACTGGCGGCCGGCGGTGCGCCGCCACGACCGCCGTGATGACCGTGGTGCGCGCCGTGGGCGGCAGATGAATCCTCGGCACCCACCGGGAGGCTAGCGACACCGGCACCACCACCAGAACCGCTCGAAGCGCCGGCGCCCCCCGCGCCATTGGCGAACGCTGTCTGGAAGACGCCCTGCAATTCCGTGGCTTGGGCGCTGGTCAGGTTGCCGCTGGACACTTCGCCGGCGATCAGGGCGCTGATCTTTGACTGCAGGTCGCCGGGCGGCGAATTCGAGCCACTGCTCGAGTTGTTGTTCGAGTTGCTTGAGTTGGTCCCGTTGCCGCTCTGCAGCGAGGAGGTAATGTCCGTTAGCGCGGAGGATAGCGCGCCCTGATCGGAGGAACTGATGGCGCCAGAGCTCACTTCCGCCTGCAACGCATCCTGAAGTTTCTGGAGCGGGGACTGGTAGCTGGTGCTGTACGGCGCGGATATTGATGTCATGGTACCTCCAAAGGCCCTTGCAAAGCACCGCGATGTTAGGGTTAACAAAGTTAACAATGTCTTCTTATCGCCTCACGGGCATGTTGCACCGTGTTGTGAGCGCACGAAGTTTGAAATACTTGGAAACAAAAGCCCTCATCGATGCCCCCAAATCATGGACAAGGGTCCCCATGGCCATGGCCGCGCCGAACATTCTTGTCGTCGAAGACGACCGCGAGACGCGGGCGCTGATTGCAAAGTACCTGAGCGCCAATGGCTGCAACGTGATGACGGCGACCGATGGACAGGCGATGGTCCGCGCCATGACCGACCATCAGGTCGATCTTCTTATTCTGGACGTGATGCTGCCGGGCGAAGACGGACTAAGTCTGTGCCGCAAGGTCCGCGCCGAATCGCAAACCCCAATCATCATGCTCACCGCGCGCGGCGAGGACGTCGACCGTATTCTCGGGTTGGAAATGGGCGCGGACGATTACCTCGCCAAGCCCTTCAATCCCAGGGAATTGCTGGCTCGGATCAACGCCGTGCTGCGTCGGCAGTCGGCCGCGCTGACGGCCAGCGCCGCCCATGGCGCGACCGCCCTGACCTTCCTGGGCTGGCGCATCGATTTTCGGCTACGTGAACTTCGCAATCCGGCTGGCGCGCGGGTTGCTATGACGGGCGCCGAATTCGACCTGCTGCGGACTTTTTGCGAGCGGCCCGGGCGCGTTCTATCACGCGAGAGCCTGTTGGATTTCACCCAGGGCCGCAACGCCGGCTCGTTCGAACGCAGCATCGACGTGCTGGTCAGCCGGATCCGGCGCAAGATCGAGACCGATCCGCAGGACGCCACCATGATCAAGACGGTGCGCTCCGGCGGCTACATCTTCACCCCGACCGTGGAGGCGGTCGCGCCCGCAAAAAACACATGACCATGAAACTGTCGGGCTTTCTCAATCTCAGGCGGATCAGCGGGCAAATGGCTGCGCTGGTGGTCACATCGGTGGTTGCGCTTCACCTGATCGTCACCGCAGCCTTTCTGATCCATCGGCCCGACCAGATCGATCCCCTGGTCGATCATGGACACAGCCAGCTCGCTGCTACGATCCAGCTTATTGGGACAGCGCCTGCGGCCGAGCGGCCCCGGCTGCTCGCCGACATCGCGCGGGCCTTTCCTCAGTTCGGCATCGAGAGCCTTCCGCCGGGCCAGGCTTCGGCGCACGGACCGGGCATCCACCCCGGTCTCGGCAGCCTGCGTCGCCGCCTCGGCCCCGGCTACCGGACCTTCTGGCTGGGTGCTGAGGCAGACTCCTATAAGGTCGGCATCGTGCTGCCGGACGGCATGATGGTTTCCGCGAGGTTCATACCGGACCAGCGGCAACGCTCGCTCTGGACAACCCCCTGGATGACGACGCTGTTGTTTGCGGTGATCAGCGTCAGTCTGCTTGGCCTGTGGGCCGCCCGGGCCTTGACGGCCCCGCTGTCGTCGTTTGCCAAGGCGGCCGAAAGCTTCAGCCTGAACGGCGCCGCGGCGCCGCTGCCCGAACGCGGCCCGGAAGAAATTCGCTCGGTCGCAAGAGCCCTCAACCGGATGCGGGAACGGATTACAAACCTGATCGATGACCGCACCAAGATGCTGGCCGCGATCAGCCACGACCTGCGAACTCCGATCACCCGCATGCGCCTGCGCTCCGAGTTTATCGAGGACGAGGCGCATCGCCAACACATGTTGGGCGACCTCGATCAGATGCGCTCGATGCTGGAATCGGTGTTGTCCTTCCTGCGCAATGACCGCAAACTCGAGTCCATGACGCTGGTCGACATCGCCAGCGCGCTGCAGCTCATCACCGATCAGTTCACCGACATGGGACACAAGATCGTCTACGACGGTCCGGAACATTTCATGGCCACCGTGCGGCCCGACGATTTGCATCGCGGCATCACCAATCTCGTGGAGAACGCGGTCCGGTTCGGGGCGGAAACCACGATCCGTCTCGGCGTGGGGGCAGACCATTTGACCATCGAGGTCGAGGACGATGGTCCCGGCATTTCCGACGAGCGCAAGAATGTCATGCTCGAGCCTTTCGTGCGCGGCGACGACGCCCGCAACATGGATGAAGCCAAAGGTTTCGGTCTCGGACTTTCGATCGCGCGCAGCATCGTGCTGGCCCATGGCGGCGAGTTGTCGCTCAAGGACCGGCAGCCCCACGGATTGATTGTTCGCGTGCAATTGCCGGTCCGCGAGCTAAGACTGCAGTCGGCCGCGTGAATTGGATCCACCACCCCAAGCCGCGCGTTCGGTGCCACCTCGCCCCGCTTGCGGGCCGCTTGCGAGGAGAGGTCGATCACGAAGTGATCGGGTGAGGAGGACTCTCCGCCAGTCGAACTCGTGGAGGGAGCCCCTCACCCCAACCCTCTCCCCGCAAAGAGCGGGGCGAGGGGGCTCACCGCCGCTGCCGCGAGATCGAGTTTAATGATTTTCACTTTCGTATTTAGCCACAGGCGGCGCCGACCCATGGATAGACCGGCTGCCAGCCAAATCGGAGGCGTTTGATTTCACGTCTGCGCCAGCTTCCGCAGCATATTGTCGAACGCCGTCTTGATGCGAAGGACGTACGGAGCCTTGTAGGGGAATTCTTCGTTATGGTCGTGGACCAGCATCGAGGCGTTGACCTCGAACACGACGAGATTTCCCGACCGGTCCAACGCGCAATCGATGCCGAAATAATCCAGACCGATCCGCTGCTGGATTTCCCGCAAGACCCGATCGTGACCGGCATTGAAAACCGCGCCGGGATCCCTCAGGAATGTTTCCTCTTCCTGTTGCATCCAAGGGTGATCGCCCATGTCGGTATTGTCGTGGTGCACCTTCCAATCGGCGGCGATCGCGAGGTGGTAAGGCAGTATCTGCTGATCGACGAAGATGAAGCGATATTTGCGGAAATAGCCATCGGTCGAGCGATAGTCGAGGTATTCGATCAGATAGCGGTCGCTATCGGGGGTGTGCGCAAGAAGCGACTCCAGTTCCTTATCCTCGATCTTCTCAAAATCATCGCCGCCATGGGTCCCGGCCGGCCGCACCAGAATGGCGGAGGGCGATGAAAGCGCGGCCTGCACGGCGGTGCTCGCAAGGCCGGTACCAGCCTTCTGACGCAGGATTTTCGGCACCCGGCAGCCCGGAATTCCGTCCAGCAGAACGGCGACGGCGTCCCGTGTCGTTCGCTCGATCTTGCGCGGGTGGTTGACGGTCGGCCTGCCGAGCCGATCGACCAGATCGGCGATCAACGGCAGCAAGAGGCCGGCCTGGTCGGCGTCAGAAACCAGATTGACGACGACCTGTACGTCCGCCTTCAGCCATTCCGTCTTGAATTCGCCGGCGCTGAACAAGGCCAGCGTATCCGTATCGTAGGCGGCATCCCTGAACAGATATTCGGTAGGCAGATTGCCGGCGAAGGGCGCAAACAGCGCCAGAACGCGAAAATCAGCCGGAGATTTTGCAGCCGGCCGCCGGATCAGGGGCTGGATACGCGCGGCTTGCGCGTAGGCGGCCTGCGCGGCATCGATGTCGCCCAGTCTTTGCCTGATGCCGCCAATCCAGTAGATGCTGTCGGCATCGTTGGAATCGAGAACGACCGCCTGCCGAAAGCATTCGATCGCCGATGTGGGTTCATTGAGCTCGAAATACACCTTGCCGAGCTGATGGTGCAGCTTGGCATCCTGCGGCCGTTCATCCAGCAGTTCCGTCAACAGCAACCTGGCGACAGGATATTGCTTCGTGGCCATCAGGGCCTCAACCAGGTTGGTGCGCGAAGGCCAGTGTCCAGGATTGAGCGTCAGGGCGTGAACATAAAGCGCGACCGCCTCTTGAGGCTTGCCGGTCTTGAGATGCACATTGCCGAGGTTGCACCAGCAGGACGTCAGATGAGGCGAGGCTCGCAAAGCGGCCTTGTAATTCTCGGCCGCCCGGTCGAGATCGCCCCGGACCATGCAGGCATTGCCGAGATTCGCGTGCAGTTCCGAGGTCGCCTCGACGGAGGTCTCGCCTGGCGGTTCATTGGCGATCGCGGCAAGGCCGCCTTGATAGGCCTCGATCGCTTCAACGATCCTGCCAGCCTTGTAGTGTTGCAGCCCAATGCGCAGCTGCCGGGTCAACGGGGAATCGGCGACATCGGCGTCCGACGGCGCGGCGGCTAATGCGGTTGCGACCATGGATTGCACCTTGACGTATGGCAGCGGGCTGAGTTCGACCATGTCGGCCAATGGTTAACAAAATCCTGCCACGGCCAAAAAGAAGGGGGCATGGTCGGGTCATTCGGCCGCCGGATATCTCGATCGCCGACCGGGAAATACTGACCAGGAATGCGGATAGGCGGAAGCGAATCAGTAGACGGTGCTATGAATGATGACCCTCAAAATGTGAGCCCGCACGTCGCGTGACCGGACTGCACCAGAAGACGGCTCCGCCGCCCGGCAATCGCAGCACTGATCAAGGCTGGGCCCCCCGGCTGGTGCAGGAAGCAAGGCTTCGACAGCTCGAGCACGAGCTCGCGTGTCCTCCGATCGAGGGTGACGCCATCGATCGCGAAATCGAGCGCGCGGTTCTGCTCAGTGCCCTCAACCGTCCACAAGACGCTCAGCAGGCCTTCATCGACATCCTGCGGCGCGCGCCTGCGAACTTCAGCGCGCTTAACGAATTCGGCACCCTTTTGACCAATATCGGGGCGATCGACGCCGCCTGCCGTGTCTATGCCGAGGCGATCGCCCAGCATCCCGACAATCCGATGGGGCATGTGAACCTCGCCAATCTCTTGCTTCGGGCCAACAAATACACCCAGGCGCGGTCGCATTACGATGCGGCGCTGCGGATCGATCCGGAACTGGCGCAGGCACATCAAGGTCTCGGCGCCGTGCTTTCGGATCTCGGCGACCGTGCCGGTGCCCGCGCACATTTCCAGAAGGGCTTTCGCCACCACGCCGTTTCCACCCTGCCCTATCGTGGATCCGAGCCGCCGATCCCGTTGCTGCAGCTGGTTTCATCGGGCGGCGGCAACATACCGACCGCTTCTTTTCTGGATGACTGTGTGTTTCTGACATCCGTGATTGTCACCGACTATCTCGACCCGTCGACCCCGCTGCCACCGCATCAACTGATTTTCAACGCTATCGGCGACGCCGACCTCTGCGAACCCGCACTGAAGGCGGCCGCCCGTTTGATCGCGCGAACTAATGTGCCCGTGATCAATAATCCCCGCGCAGTGATGAAAACCGGCCGCATCAGCAATGCCCGGCGGCTTCGCGGCCTGCCCGGCGTGGTCACCCCGCATACCCTGCTGTTCGCCCGCGACAAGCTCGCGGGGCCGCAAGGCGCTGCTTTGATGGCAAAGCACCAATGTTCGTTTCCGTTGCTGCTGCGTTCTCCCGGCTATCATACCGGGCGCAATTTTATTCTGGTCGAACGCGAAGCTGATCTGGCTTCCGCGGCAGCCAGCCTTCCCGGTGATGAGGTGCTGGCGATCGAGTATCTCGATGCCCGCGGCAGCGACGGCAACGCTCGCAAATATCGCGTGATGATGATCGGAGGCAGGATCTATCCCTTGCATCTGGCGATATCAGCCAATTGGAAGGTGCATTACTTCACCTCCGACATGGCCGACAAACCGTCGCATCGCGAGGAGGAAGCCAGGTTTCTCGAGGACATGCCGGCGGCGCTTGGCGGCAAGGCGATGGCCGCGCTTGAGCGGATACGGGACGCGCTCGGCCTCGATTATGCGGGAATCGATTTCGGGCTTGGTCCCGATGGCGACCTCTTGCTGTTCGAAGCCAACGCGACGATGGTGATCGCACCGCCGGATCGCGACGAGCGCTGGAGCTATCGCCGCGCCGCCATCACCGCCATCCTCGACGCGGTGGTCGCGATGATCCGGCAGAAAGCGGGCCGGGGTATCCGAGGTTAGTTTCACGGTGCCGCAATATCTTGGGTCCATGGTCTGTCCCGCGATGCCAAACCAAGGAACGTCCGACATCATGCGACCCATCGAACCGGCGCTGCGCGTCCGAGGGTTAACAAAGCGTTTCGAGCGCCTCGCGGTCGATGCCCTCGATCTCACAATCCGCGAGGGCGAATTCTATGCGCTGGTCGGCCCCAATGGCGCCGGCAAAACCACGACGCTGCGGATGGTGGCCGGGCTGTCGCGCCCCGACACCGGCTCGGTTGCGGTGTTCGGTATCGATGCGCGGATAAATCCGGTCGCGGCCAAACAGCTGATGGCTTGGGTCTCGGATGAGCCGATGATCTACGACAAGCTGACGCCGCTGGAATATCTCGAATTTGTCGCCGGTCTCTGGGGCATCGATCCCGCCGCCTCGCAGGCGCGCGCGCACCATCTTCTGGCCTCGCTGGGACTGGATTCGCATGTCGACGAGCGCTGCGAGGGATTTTCCAAGGGCATGCGCCAGAAAGTCGCGCTGGCCGGCGCGTTGGTGCACGAACCCCGGCTGATCATCCTGGATGAACCGCTCACCGGCCTCGACGCGGTGTCCGCTCGAAACGTCAAGGGATTGCTCGGAGAGCGAGTGCGCGCCGGCTGCACCGTGATCATGACCACGCATATCCTGGAAGTCGCCGAACGCCTGGCGGACCGGATCGGCGTCATCGCAGCCGGGCGGCTGGTCGCGGAGGGCACGCTGAGCGAGTTGCACCAGCAGAACGGACAGAACCATAAAAGCCTCGAAGACCTGTTCATCGCGCTGATCGAAACCGAAGCCGCCGCATGAGCGAAGCGGCCCATCTGACCTGGTTTGTGCGGCATGAATGGCGGCTGGCCTGGCGCGAGTGGCTGGCGATGCTGGCGGGGCGAAGCGGGCGCAAGCGCACCGCGGTCATCGGTCTCCTGGCCTTTGCCGCGATCATGCATGTGCCAGCCTACGCCGTCATCGGCCGGTTCGCCGAACTGAAGGCGCCGCTGGACAAATCCAGCCTGATCGTCATCACGGCAATCCTGTTGCTGGCCTGGGCCCTGATGCTGTCGCAGGCGATCGAAGCGGTAACGCGGGTATTTTACGCCCGCGCCGATCTCGATCTGATCATGTCCTCACCGGTTAAGTTGAGCAACGTGTTTTCGGTTCGGATCGCGGCGATCGCCTTGTCGGTCACCGTGATGGCGCTGTTGTTGTCGACGCCATTCGTCGATGTGCTGGCGATCTGCGGCGGCATCAGATGGCTCGCCGCTTTCGGTGTCGTCACCGCGATCGGCCTGTCGGCGGCGGCCGTGGCGATAGCCGTCACCCTGGGGCTGTTTCGGCTGATCGGTCCGCGCCGCACCCGGCTGGTCGCGCAGATAGTGGCCGCGATCATCGGCGCCGGCTTCGTGATCGCCCTGCAGATCGCCGCGATCCTGTCCTACGGTACGCTGTCGCGGTTCGCGGTACTGACGTCGGGCGCCGCCGTCGGGTTGGCGCCGGATATTCAAAGCATCCTGTGGTGGCCGGCCTATGCGGCGTTGGGCGATGGCAAGGCCCTGCTGTCGTTATTGGCCTTGAGCCTCATCCTGCTTGGCGCCGTGATGGCGATGTTCTCGAACGGCTTCGCTGACACGGCGGTCAGCGTTTCCGGCCATGCCGGGCCGGCCCGCCAAGGCGCGCGTGCCAGGGTCTTTCGCGGCGGCTCGCGGCCGCAGGCGCTGCGGTGGAAGGAATTTCTGCTGCTGCGGCGCGATCCCTGGCTGGTGTCGCAAACCCTGATGCAGCTGCTTTATCTGGTGCCGCCGGCGTTGCTGCTGTGGCGCAGTTTTGCCGACAGCTCGATCGCCATCACGCTGATCACGCCGGTCGTCGTGATGGCGGCGGGCCAACTCGCCGGCGGCCTGGCTTGGCTGACAATCTCGGGCGAGGACGCCCCCGATCTGGTAGCGACTGCACCATTGTCGCCGTCCCGCATCCTACGCGCCAAGATCGAAGTGGTGCTGATCGCAATCGGCGTCCTGTTCACCCCGCTGGTGCTGGCGCTGGCATTTGCCTCACCGCTGCAGGCGGCGGTGACCGCGGCCGGCATCCTGATCGCGGCAGGCTCGGCCACGGCCATCCAGCTCTGGTTCCGGGTGCAAGCCCGGCGCAGCCAGTTTCGCCGCCGCCAGACCTCGTCAAGGTTGGCCACGTTCGCCGAAGCCTTTGCCTCGATCGGCTGGGCCGCAACCGCAGTGCTGGCGCTGATGCTGCCAATTGCCGCGGTCATCACCGGCCTATTGACAGCAGCTCTGATCGCCGCGACCTGGAAGATCAGCCCGGCGCGGGAGTGAGCGCGCGATACAGCTAAGTCCGGATCAGTTCCATTACCGCCGCCGCGAACGCTTCGGGCTCCTCTTGCGGCAAGTTATGGCCCGCACGCGCAATCACGCGGTGACTGCGGCGACCGCTGAACCTCGCCGCCTGCGCAGCGCCGTCGGTCGCCGCGATGACGCCGTCGGCGTCGCCGTCGAGTGTAATGGCGGGGGCGGAGATCGCCGGCAGCGCCGCCAGCTTGCGTTGCAGCTCGGCATAGCGCGGATCGCCGTCGGCCAGACCGAAGCGATGGCGATAGCTGTGGATCACGACATCGACATAGTCCGGATTGTCGTGGGCCGCCACTGTTCGATCCAGCGCCGCATCGTCGAATGGCCAGTTCGGCGACCATTGCTGCCACAGGATCCTGGCGATGCCGCGGCGGTTGGCGGCGAGACCGGCGCGGCCGCGCTCCAGCTGAAAATAATACTGGTACCACAGCGGCACCTCGCGCTCCGGCTTCACCGGCACCATCGCTTTGGCGATATCCTGGATCAGGTAACCGTTCACCGAAACCAGACCCGCGCATCGTTCCGGCCACAGCGCCTCGGCCACGCAGGCGGCACGTCCGCCCCAATCATAACCGGCGAGCACGGCGCGCTTGATGCCGAGTGCATCCATCAGCGCGATCAGGTCGGCTCCGATCGCCGCCTGCTCTCCGGAACGCGGTATCGTCTGATCGCGAAAGCGGGTCGGGCCATAGCCGCGCAGATAGGGAACGATGACCCGGCAACCCTGCGCGGCCAGCAACGGGGCGACGTCGACATAGGAATGGATGTCGTAGGGAAAACCATGCAGCAGAATCACGACCGGACCGTCAGCCGGTCCCTGCTCATAATAGGCGACGTCGAGAACACCGGCGTCGATATGGCGAAGCGGTTCGAGGCGGCGCAAGGCCGACGCCCGCACCGGGCTCGAGTCTTTTTCATCCTGGGCAGATAGCGGATCTGTCATGGCGGACTCCATCGCTGCGACAACTGGCGTTACAGGCGCGCCATGTCAGAAGGTCAATTGAACCTTCATGGATTTCGATCGGTCGCTGGCCAACTCAAAGGCCTCGATGGCGGCTTCGAACGGCAGCGATGCTGTGATCAGCGGCTTGACGTTGATCCGGCCTTCGCCCATCAGGCGCAGCGCGAGTTCGAATTCCGGATCGAAGCGGAAGGTGCCGCGCAACTGCAATTCCTTGGTGACAATCGTGTTGACCGGCAGCGTCATTTCGCCGCCGAGCCCGAGTTGCACGATGACGCCGCCGGGGCGCACCAGATCGAGCGCGGAACGCAGCGCCGCCTGATTGCCGGAGGCCTCGAACAGGATGTCGAACACGCCCTTGCCGGCACCATAGGGGTCGAGCCTTGAGGCTTCGGCCGCGCTATTGATGACACGGCTCGCCCCTAGCGTTCGGGCGACCTCGAGCGGCGCGTCGGCGATATCGGTCGCCACGATTTCCGCCGCGCCGCCATACCGCGCCACCACGACCATCAGCGCGCCGATCGGACCGCAGCCGGTCACCAGCACGCGCTTGCCGAGCAGCGGGCCGGCCTGCTTGCCGGCGTGCAGGCAGACGGCGAGCGGTTCCGCCATCGCGGCTTCGCCAAGCGAGAGACTTTCGGCGATCGGCAAGGCCTGCGCCGCGTCGACCGTGACGTGCTCGCGAAACCCCCCCTGCACGTGCGGCATGCGCATCGCGCTGCCCATGAAACGCATGTCGAGACATTGATTGCGCATTCCTTCGCGGCAATGCGTGCAGACGCCGCAGGGCTGGCTCGGATTGACCGCCACCCGCGTGCCCCGCACAAGATTCGGCACGCCGGTGCCGACCGCGTCCACCACGCCGGCGATCTCATGTCCAAGCGCCATCGGCTCTCGGATCCGGACCGTGCCGAAGCCGCCGTGGTGATAGTAATGCAGGTCCGAACCGCAGATGCCCCCGGCTGATATCCTGACCCGCACCTCGCCAGCGCCGGGCGCCGGATCCGGAAAGGCGTCGATCCGCAGGTCCTTCGGGGCGTGGATGACGACCGCTCGCATGGATGTTTCTCCCGTGAATTCTGGTCCTGCTGGAAGCGCGCGCTCACATCGCCGCCAACATGCCACCGTCGACATAGATGATCTGGCCGTTGACGTAGTCGGAGGCGCTTGACGCCAGGAACACCGCCGCGCCGACCAGTTCGTCCGGCCGCCCCCAGCGCTTGGCCGGGATGCGGGACATCAGCCAGCCATTGAAGTCGGCATTGTTGACCAGCGCCTCGTTCATGTCGGTCAGCATGTAGCCGGGACCGATCGCGTTGGCCTGGATGCCGCTCGCCGCCCATTCCACCGCCATCGCGCGCGTCAGGTTCTTGATGCCGCCCTTGGCCGCGGTATAGGGGCCGATCGTCGGCCGGGCCAATTCGCTCGCCAGCGAACCGATATTGACGATCTTGCCGCGCCGGCGCGGGATCATCCGTTTGGCCGCCTCCCGGCCGATCACGAAGGCGCTGGTGAGATTGGTCTCGATCACCCTGCGCCATTCGGCCGATGAGATATCGACCAGCGGCTTGCGCAGCTGAATGCCGGCATTGTTGACCAGGATGTCGATCGCGATGCCATCCCTGTCGAAGCGCGCGAAGGCCGCGACGACGTCTGCTTCATTGGTGACATCGAAGGCCGCGCCTTCCGCCGCGTGTCCGGCAGCGCGCAGTTCGGCCACGGCGGCTTCGACGCGGGCGCGGTCGACGCCGTTGACGATCAATCGTGCGCCCGCCTTCGCCAGCCCTTCGGCGATGGCGCGGCCGAGTCCGCGCGAGGAGCCGGTGACGAGCGCGGTGCGGCCGGCCAGATCGAACAAAACTTGCGACATGACGACCTTTCAAAGGTTGCTGCGGCGCACGGTCAGGTCCGGGCGCTGGTAGAGCTGGGGCTTGAGGTCGATGCAGAGGCCTTCGCCTTCCATCGGATAGACATAGCCGTCCTTGATGACCGGCACATTGGTGACCAGTTCGTTATACCAGCCCTTGTAGAAAGCCCGCACCGATTCCTGGATCAACGTATTGGGCTGGCTGAATGACATGTGCACCGCGGCGGCGAACCCGACCGGGCCGATGCAGTCGTGCGGCGCGAAGGGACGGTGGTAGGTTTCGGCCATCGCCGCGATCTTGCGTCCCTCGGTCAGCCCTCCGGTCCAGCACAGATCCGCCATCACGACGTGCATGGCGTCGCGGTCCAGCATGTCCTTGTAGGGATAGCGCGAACCGAGCGTCTCACTGGCGCAGACCCAGACGGGGGTCGAGCGCGCATATTCAGCAAGCGCCTGCGGAGAGTTCATGCGGATAGGATCTTCGTACCAGGTCGGCGCGAAAGGCTCGAGCACCCTGGCAATCTGCTTGGCGGTCGGCAGGTTCCATAGCGAATGGAATTCGACCATGATCTCCATTTTGTCGCCGACGGCTTTGCGAATTTTTTCGAAGGGCTGAACGGCCTGCTTCAACTGAGCGGCCGATATGAACAGCCCGCTGTTTTCCTGGGCGGCGGGGTCGAACGGCCAGATCTTCATGGCGCTGATCCCGCTCTCGAGCAGGCTTTCAGCCAGTGCGTCGGCACGGTTCATGAAGCCGTCGAGGTCTTCATAGGGACCTTCGCCGTCACCAAGGCTCCAGTTCGACACCGGCCTGATATTGGTGGAGCGGACGTATCTATAGCCGGCGCAGGTGTTGTAGATGCGCTGCCGCTCCCGGCACAGGCCACCGAGCATCTGGTGCACGGGAAGATGACAGGCTTTGCCGAACAGGTCCCACAGCGCGATGTCGACGGCGGAAGCGGCGCGATATTCGACACCGGTCGAGGACTGCGCCATCGGCAGATTGAGCATGTCGCGATGGATCGCCTCGATATGCAGCGGGTCGCGCCCGAGCAGGCGCGCGGCAAAGGTGTCGTGGATCTGAGCCTCCACGGCGCCGGCGCCGTAGAAGGTCTCGCCCAGGCCAATCATGCCGGCATCGGTGTGGACGCGGACCCATAGCACATTGGCGAATTCTTCCGTGCGCAGGGTCTCGATCGAGGTTATCTTCACGGCAGGTTCCTCCATCAGGCACAGCTTTCATGCCGGCCACCAACGCCCGCTTATCTTGATACGCGCCCGAATGATCGTCCGCACCTCACGCCGGATCATAGGCCCCGTTGTAATATATCCAATCTATTTTAACATCCGACCGTGCGTAGGGTGGGCGAAGGCGCCCTTTGCGCCGTGCCCACCATTCTGATGCGAAAAGATGGTGGGCACGCCAACGGTCCGCGCGCCCGCGCGGTCCGCCGGCTTTGCCCATCCTACGGTGCACTACGATTGACAGGGAGGAACGCGTATGACGACGGCAGCTCTGCCACAACGAGCGGCGATGGATAGCGCCGTGCGCTATCTCATCAGCCGATACAGCCCCAGGGGCAACAAGGTCGGATGGCTGATGATGGCCTCGATCCTGGTCGAGGCCTGGGACCTCTATTCGATCGCCTTTGTCCTGATCTTCATCCGCGAACAGTTTCATCCGGATCCGCTGCTGCTGGGTCTCGCCGCCGCCGGCACCCAGGGTGGCGCGCTGGTTGGCGCGCTGCTCGGCGGCTGGCTGTCGGACAAGATCGGCCGGCGCATCATGTTCCTGGTGACGATGATCCTGTTCATCGTGCTAGCGCTGGCGCAGGCATTCGTGCCCAATGTCGGTTGGCTGATCGTCATCCGCTTCCTGCTCGGCGTCCCGCTCGGAAGCGATATCTCGACCGGCTATACCTACATCATGGAATCCATGGCCAAGGGCGAGCGCGAGGTCATGGGCAACCGCTGGCAATTCATGTTTGCGGTCGGCGAGGTGCTGACGCTGGCGGTGATCGCAGTCTTCCTCGTTCTCAATCTCGACCACGAGATCGTGTGGCGCGTGACGCTCGGGCTGGGCGCGCTGCCGGCGCTGGTCATTCTCGTGATGCGTCAGGATGTGCCGGAAACCGCGGTGTGGCTGGTCCACCAGGGCCGCTTCCGCGAGGCCAAGCAAGTCTCGCAGGCGATGTACAACGATTCCCTGGAGATGCTTCCGAACGAGGACATCGTCATGCCCAAGCCGCGCCCGGCCGCCTTCCTCGCCGATCTGCGCCAGGATCCGATCCGCTGGCGCGCCACGCTCTATGGCTGGATCGCCTGCTTCGCGCAGGCCAGCGAATTTTCGACCTTCGCTTTCTATCTCCCGGTGCTGTTCGTCATGGTCGGTGTATCCTCCATTCTGGGCACCAACCTCGTCACCATGGCCCTGTTCTCCCTGGCCGCGGTTTCCGGCTGGGTCGGGCCGCTGCTGACGCCCAGGATCGGACACCGCGGCATCGGCATCGCCGGATTTTCGATCGTTCTGGTGTCGCTCCTGGTCGCCGCCGCGGCGCTCTACACCGACCATAAATACGTGCTGCCGTTCGCAGCCGCCGGCATGCTGTGGGGCCATTATTGGGACGCCTCCAACTGCATGACCATCCCGACCATGGTGGCAAAACCCGAATACCGGGGAACCGCCAGCGGCTTCGCCTATATGTTCGTCAAGCTGCCGTCCTTCCTGGCCATCTTCCTCTTCCCGTCGCTGTTCGCGGCCATCGGGCAGGCCAATGCCACGCTGTTCGTTGCGATCTTTCCGCTGATCGGATTGCTCGCGGCGATCTTCATCCTGCCGGAGGTCTATGGCTACGAGCACGACTGACGGGTGTGGCCGGATCGGGTTCGCTCCCCGATGGAATGCCGGCGCCACGAGCGCCCTGGCGTTCCCGCTGCGGCAGTCATGCATGATTGCCGCGGTGACGGAAACGGGATGGCGAGATAGACTGCGATCGCCAGCTTGGGACGGGCTCTGTCATGTTGCGATCCTTCGCCGCCGCCTTTGCCTTGCTGGGCACGCTGGTCTGCGCGGCGGCGGCCCAGGAGGCCCCGCGCAGCGAATGCCTGGCGATGGCTGGCGCGCCGCCGCGCGCCACAGCGGTCGCACTACGCCAGACGGCGACCAAGGCCGATGAGGTCGCGATCACCTATGCCGGCCACTCGACCTATTATATCGACACCCCCGGCGGGATAAGGATCGCGACCGACTTCAGCGGCGCCTACACCACCGGCCGCCTGCCCGACATCGTCACCATGAACCGGGCTCACAGCAGCCACTACACGCTGTTTCCCGATTCCCGCATTGCCCATGTGCTGCATGGCTGGGGCGATGACGGCCAGCCGGCGCGCATCGCCGAGCAGATCGGCGACGTCTATATCCGCAACGTGACGACCGACATCCGGCGCTTCTACGGCGACGATGCCGGCGCGGACATGATCAAGGACGGCAATTCGATCTTCATCTTCGAAGTTGCCGGCCTCTGCATCGGCCATCTCGGGCATTTGCACCACCAGCTCGACGACAGCCATTTCGCGGCGATCGGCCGGCTCGACATCGTGATGGTGCCGATCGACGGCACCTATACCCTATCGCTTGACGGCATCTCCGAGATCACGCGGCGCCTGCGCGCCTCGGTGGTGCTGCCGATGCACCGCTTCATGACGCCGCTCGACGAATTCATGCGCCGGATCGGCCAGGAGTTCGCCATCGATGTGCGGACCGAACGAACCCTGACAATCTCGCGGGACACGCTGCCGGCCGCGCCGACGGTGATCATTCTCGATGGCGTGTGAGGCGGCGGCCAGGCCCGGGGACGGTTATGGAGAGAGTCAGCGCAAGAGCAAGCCATACACTTTTGGCGCAGTAACGGGGGGATGGCTTCATTCCGCCCGGCGCAGCTCAGTTGCTCAAGGCGTCAATGAACACGATGCGCGTGGCCTTCCACGCCCAATGGTTGGCATCGTGGGCGGACTGAATGCTGAAAAAGCGGTGCCGCCACCCCGGATCGTGCTCGAACCGGATATTTTCGATGACAAACGCCAGCTCCCGCTGCGCCCGCCATTGCTTCCACCATGCGTGATGGGCTTCCTCCAGCGCTTGGCGGAGTCTTGTGTGCTCAATCCGATAGGCCGATGGAAACAGACCGATCGTGAAATTCACGGGCTCATCGCCGTTTGCGAGTAACTCATCAGTTCCTTAGATTGAGTTGGAAACGTGAGCCTGTCAATGCGCGCGCTTGCTGTTACCGCCAAAGGGCAAGTCACCCTGCGAAAAGATCTTCTGACGCAACTCGGGGTTCAGCCCGGAGAGAAAATTGTCGTGGACAAGCTTCCTCCCGGCCGGATCGAGGTGAGGGCCGCTTGGCCCATGGGCGAGATTTCGGATGGATTCAATTTTCTGAAAAAGAAGGCGGGCCCTTCCAGCGTCTGACCACGGACGGTTACCATAGGCTTGCCGAACATCTGGCCTCGGAGGTCGCGAGCGCGATCGGGCGATAGCGGGTTGGCTTCGCGCACACGAAGTGACGGCCGATGCGAAGCGTGCTCAGGGCATGATAGGTTGGGTGATGACGCCCCGCCACTTTTCCCTCTCTCCGCTCTTCGTGGGGAAAGGTGAACCGCGGGATGGGCTGATTCGGCTGCAGACCACGCCCGCTCAGCCTGCGGCGAGGCTCGCGACCTGGCGTTTGCCCGAAGGCCGCAGCATGCGCTTGAGCTTTGAATATACCCGTAGCGCGAAGCCGAGCAGTACCGGCTGGGTCTTGCGGCAGAAGGCGAGTTTGCGGACGTGGCTCTCGACATGCCAACGGGCATGCGCGCCATCCCGGAAAAAGATGACATCGCCAGGGCCATAACGGGTCGGAGGCAGGCTGTCGCTTTCCAGCACGACCGACCCTTCCAGGATCAGGATGGTCTCGTCGAAATCATAGTACCAGTTGAACTTGCCTTCGCTGCACTGCCAGACCAGGGTCGACGCCAGGCCGTCCGCACTTTTTGACAACACGGAGCATTGCGCATGCGGATGGCCTTCGATGATCCATTTCGGCTCGATCGGTCGCGGCGCGAGATTGATGACGAGGCTGGCCGTTTCGATCAGCGCGGGAGACACCATCGTGCTCAAATGCAAACCCTCGAAATTTCAGCCGGGCGGCCCGGCTCGTGAACTGTCGGCCAAGCTAATCTGCAGACTGCTAAACATTCCTTACGGATGGAGCATCAGTTGGAGCAAACAGCCAAAACGCGTCAGATCCTTGCCTGCTTCTGGGCTTCCGAACCCAACGAGCAGGCCGCGCCGACACTGAAAGCAACGTTTCATTAAGGAATAAAATAGAACGGGTTCGGCACCTTGAAGGTTCGCTCGGCATGGCCGCCGGCGAGATCGCTGTCCTGGTCTCCGACATTGGCGATGATCGTAAAGCCGTGTGCCTCGATGTCTGCGCGCGCTTTGGACTTGTGCTCGGACACCGGCCGCCCGCGGGTTGTGGGGTCGCGCAGATACAGGCCGTCCCAATTGCGGTAGCCGGCGCTGCTCAGGTTGCTCTCGGTGAAGGCCTGCGCGCCGCCTTCGTTAAACCGTCCGGTGACAAAGAACACCGCGACCTTGGTGCAATTCGGCAAGGCCGGCACGGACGTGCATTTGGCTGCATTGAACAGATCGAGCGTCGGTTGAATGGCGGGCGCCTGACCGCTTTGCTGCCAGGCGAGGTCGCCACAGGCCTCGCCTGGCTTGAGATCGCATTTGCCATTTGGAATATATCCGAAATCATCACGCTTGATGCGGGTCCAGTTCGAGAGCGAGGTTTCATCGATGTCGAGCACAAGGGCTGGCCTGCTCACTTGGGGCGCGCGGAGTTGAACCCATTGCTGCGCGTCGGCAAGAACGGCCGCGACCTCGCCGTCGTAGCGGGTGCAGCGGTATGACAACAGCTGCTGCTTGATCAGATCGATGTTGAGCGGCTGCGAAACGCTCAAAGGCCTGAAGTCCGGAACCGGGTAGCAGCCCTCCGGCGCCGGGACCTGCGCGCGAGCGCTGCCCGCCAGCAGGATGCCGCACACAACCAGCGCCGCGAGGCGGCATGACCTCATCAGAGGATGCGCATCAATGATCCGGCGCATGGATCCATTCCCTCCGCTACCGATCTGGGTCCGGCGACTCGATCCGAAGGCCGTGAACGCCGCAACAGAATGTCGCTACTCGCGGCTGGGATCGCCGTCCGGTGCCCGCTGCACCCTATAAAGAACGGAGCATATGATAGACAGATGACAATCGAAGAAAATGGTTGCCGACGGCCTAAGCCGTCAGCAAGTACTCGCTGCCGACGGTTAACGCGACGCTACCCATTCCCGCCCGCCAATCCGCGCAGCACCAGCTGATTGAGCCGGTTGGCGAAGCCCGCCGGGTCCTCCGGCAATTCGCCGTCGAGGATCTGCGCCTGCTCCAACAGCAATAGCGAGAGATCAGCGGCGTTTTCCTTGTGGCCGGCAATGGCGGCGACCAGGGGGTGACGCAGGTTGACCTCGAGGATGGGTTTGGTCACCGCGCCCTTGCTCTGCTGCGCCAGCAGCCGCTCGAGCTGGCGGTCGCGTGCCGCTCCGCCCGCCACCAGGCAGGAGGCCGAGGTGGTGAGACGCTGCGAGGCCCGCACGTCGGAGACCCGCTCGCCGAGCGCGTCCTTGATCACCGCGATGGTCGTGGCCTCGTCGGCTGCGGACTTGTCGTTATTCTTGTCCTTGTCGGCGGCCTCGTCGAGCAGGGGAATCAATCCGAAATCGACATCACCCTGGCTCAGCGACTTCAAGGGCTTGCCGCCGAAGTCGAGCGGGGCCGAGGTCCAGAAGGCATCGACCGGGTCGGTCAGCAGCAGCACCTCGATGCCGCGGGCGGCGGCGGATTCCAGCTTCGGATTGGATTTCAGCCGCTCGACGCTGTCGCCGGCCAGATAATAGATCTCGGTCTGGTTGGGTTTCAGGCTTTCGACATATTGCTTGAGCGAGCGCTTCTCGCCCGTGGTGGTGGTGAAGCGCGCCAGCGCCAGCAATTTCTCGCGGCGCTCGTAATCTTCCCACAGGCCTTCCTTGATGACGGCGCCGAACGCGTCCCAGATCTTGGCGAAGTTTTCCGGCTCCTTTTCGCCGAGGCTCTCCAGCTCGCCGATGACGCGGCCGGTCACGGCCTTTCGGATCTGCGCCAGCTGCGGATTGTTCTGCAGCATCTCGCGGGACAGGTTGAGCGGCAGATCCTCGCTGTCGATCACGCCACGGATGAAGCGCAGATAGGCCGGCAACAGCTCGGCGTCGTCGGCGATGAAGACGCGGCGGACGTAGAGCTTGACATGCCCCTTGCGGGTCGGCTCGAACAGGTCGAACGGCTTGGTCGACGGCGCAAACAACAGCACGGCGTAGGATTGGCGGCCTTCGGCGCGGTAATGCAGCGTCATCGCGGGATCATCGAAGGCATGGGCGATGGATTTGTAGGCCTGCTTGTAGTCCTCCGCGGTGAGTTCCGATTTCGGCCGCTGCCACAGCGCGCTGGCCGAGTTGATCTGGCGCGGCTCGCCCTCTTCCGGCTTGAGCCAGATCGGAAACTGGATGTTGTCGGAATAGGCGCCGACGATGCGCTCGATCTCATAGCCTTCCAGGTATTTTTTCGCATCCTCCTTCAGATGCAGGATGATCTCGGTCCCACGGGACAGGCGCTTGGCCTCCTCCTCGCTTGCGGCTGCGATATCGAAGCCGTTGCCGCCCGAAGAGGTCCAGGTCCAGGTCTCCTCGGTGCCGGCGCGGCGGCTGATGACGGTGATGCGATCGGCGACCATGAAGGCGGCGTAGAACCCGACCCCGAACTGGCCGATCAGGCCTGAGCCGTCCTTGGCCTCGGTGAGGCGCGACAGGAAGGACTTGGTGCCGGAGCGCGCGATGGTGCCGAGGTTGTCGATCAGCTCCTGCCGGTCCATGCCGATCCCGTTGTCAATCACGGCAAGCGTGCCAGCCTTCTTGTCGGGCACGATGGTGATCGCTGCCGCGGCACCGTCGGCGATCAGCCCCGGGGAGGCGATCGCCTCGTAGCGCAGCTTGTCCAGCGCGTCGGAGGCGTTCGAGATCAGCTCGCGCAGGAAAATGTCGGTCTCCGAATAGACCGAATGCACCATCAGGTGCAAGAGTTCGGCCACCTCGGCCTGAAAGGGCTGGTGTTCGGCAATGGTATCCGTCGTCATCTTTGCTCTCGCTTAGGTCGCGGGGAAGGATTTAGACATCATGTCGTTGGGAAAGCTCCGATATAATAGCGCCGGGTTGGCTGACAAGACCAAAAAAGAGGGACAAAACTGAGCATTCCCGAACGCTGCGAGGTCCTGATCGTCGGGGGTGGCCCGTGCGGCCTGATGCTGGCGAACGAGCTTGGCCGTCGCGGCATCCACCTCGTGCTGGTCGATGCCAAGCCGGGCACCGCGTTCAACCCGCAGGCCAACGCCACGCAGGCGCGAACCATGGAGCATTTCCGCCGGCTCGGCTTTGCCGATGAAATTCGCGCCCTCGGGCTGCCGCCGGAATTCCCGACCGACATCGCCTACTTCACCCGCTACGCCGGTCATGAACTCGCCCGCTTCGCGTTGCCGTCCGCGAACCAGGCCCGCTCAGGGGTCGCCGGCCTCAAGGGTTCGTGGAGCGCCGCCGAACTGCCGCATCGGGTGTCGCAAAAGTTCGTCGAGGCCGTGCTGAGAAGAAGGGCCGAGCAGTTACCCGGCGTCTCGATCAACTACGGTTGGCACATGAACTCGTTCGATGCCGGCGCTGACCGTGTCGAAGCCGTCGCCGAAAGCGTTGCCAATGGCGAGCGGCGGCGGATCCAATGCCAATATCTGGTGGGAGCGGACGGTCCGCGCAGTTCGGTCCGCCAGTCGCTCGGTTTCAATTATCGGGGCGAAGCCGGGACGATCCGGGACTTCATGGGCGGTCCGATGCAGGCGGTTTATCTGCGCGCGCCCGATTTCTATCGGGCGGTCCGCCACAGGCCGGCCTGGATGAACGTGACGTTCAATCGGGATCGGCGGGCGTTCATGGCGGCGGTGGATGGCAGGGGCGAATTTGCATTTCATACGCAGTTGAAATCCTCCGAACCACCGGAGGCCGTCAATGATGCGCGCGCGCTGGCGATGTTCCAGGCCGCGGTCGGCCTGCCGCTTGCCGCCGAAATCCTGTCACGCGGCACCTGGACGGCCGGACATACGCTGGTCGCCGATGGCTTTCAGCGCGGCCGGGTCTTTCTGGCGGGTGACGCAGTCCACCTGTTCACACCGACCGGAGGTCTCGGCTACAACACCGCGGTCGAAGACGCGGTCAATCTTGGCTGGAAACTGGCGGCAACCCTGCGGGGATATGGCGGCCCGGCGCTGTTGGCTTCCTACGAAAGCGAGCGCCGGCCGCTGGCGATCCGCAACACCGCGTTCGCGCGCCAATTCGCCGATTCGCTCGGCGGCTATGAAGCAGTCGGCGAGATCGAGGACGAGAGCGCCGAAGGCGCCCGCGCCCGGCGCCAAGCCGGGGCCTATTTCGATCTCCATGCCCGGGCGGAATTCAATATCCCCGGCATCACCTTCGGCGGCCGCTACGACGCTTCGCCGATCATTGCCACCGACGGCAGCCAACCGCCGGCCGACTCCGCCAACAGCTACTCGCCGAGCGCCTGCCCCGGTGGGCGTCCCCCGCACGCCTGGCTGGCCGATGGCCGATCGCTGTTCGACTCGTTCGGCTTTGAGTGGACCCTGCTGCGGTTCGGCCGCAGCCCGAGGGATTGTGGCGCATTGCTGCGCGAGGCGGGGCGGATCGGCGCCGAAGTGAGTGTGGTGGATTTAGCTGATGAAAGCCTTCGGGATCTCTACCAGGCCGATCTGGCGCTGATCCGGCCGGACCAGATCGTGGCCTGGCGCGGCGATGTCATCGCGGACGCGCCGAGGCTGCTGGCGAAGGTCACGGGCCATTGAGGCAGTGCGGCCACACACTTTCGAAAGCGCGGGTTATTCGGTCACAGTGAGCCACGAGCGCTCTTTCTTTACCTCTCTCCCCGCGATAGACGCGGGGAGAGGGAGCGCACCGCCGCTGACGCCAGCGTCCGCGCAGCGTCACCGGCCGTCACTTCGTCCTCGCTGCTGGCGCCGGGAGGGTTTGGCGTTCGGCACTTTTCTTTTGGCAGGAGCCTTCGGCACCCTCTTATTTGCCCTCGGCACCGCATTGTCGCTTCCGGCGCGGGCCGTCACCGGCTCGCCGGCACGCACCGCTTTTCTAGTTTGGCGAGCGGCCGGCCCTTGAAGATCGGGCGATGCTGCGATGGCCGTCAAAGGCTGGCCCTTTGGCTTGCGCGCCGGCGCGCGAGTCCTGGCGTCGGATGGCGCCGCGCGCGCGGCCGGGCTTGTCTCTGGAGCGGCGGGAGCCGCCGGAGAGGGCGCCATGTCGAGCCCGAAGAGGGCGGCGACATCGACATCACCGAGCACCCGCTCGCTGGCGGCGCCCTTGCGGGTGATCTCCTCGGAGCCGGCGGTCGAGACCAGGTCGGCGTGATCGACGCCGCGCAGGGCGAACAACATCTCCGGTGCGGCGTCGAGGCGCGCGCCCACGCCGTAGAGCACGGCGGCCACGTGCTTGCACATGTCGGCCCAATCCGGGCAGCTGCAGGAGAGCTTGATCTCCTTCGGCGCCGGGAACAGCCCGTCGCTGTCGCGGCAAACCCGTTCCATCACGCTCTTGGAAAGCTTGCCGCGCAACAGATCGACCAGCGAGCCGACGGAGCCCGCACAGTCGGCGCAGATCGCCTTCCAGCGCGGCGGCGCGGCGACCGCGATCTCGATTTTCACCTGGTAGATGTCCGAACCGCTGACCAGCGCGGAGATCTGTCCGCGCGCGATCGACAGATCGATCACCGAGCCGTTGCGGACATAGCTCCTTCCCCGCGGCAGACGAGAAGCATAATCCGAATAACGCTCCAGGTTGTCGCACCAGGCCTTGCCCCAGACACTGTTCGCGATCTTGCGGCCCTCGACCACGACGGGAGCGATGTCCCGGTTCTTCTTTTTGAGCTTCTCGACTTCGCGAGCGGCCTGGGCACGGCGCGAGGCCACCGAGACATAGGGTTGATAGTCCCAGAAGCTCATGGTGTCAGCCCTCCTTGGTGGCGGCGTCGAGATCGAGCCGGACCAGCGCCAGCAATTCGCGGTCGCTCATTTCGGTGAGATTGGCTTCTCCGCCAGCTTCGAAAAAATCCTCGGTCATCTGCTGTTTCGATTCGATTAATTTATCGATTCGCTCTTCGATTGTGCCACGGCAGACGAATTTGTGCACAAGAACATTGCGCTTTTGCCCGATGCGAAAAGCGCGGTCGGTCGCCTGGTTCTCGACCGCCGGGTTCCACCAGCGATCGAAGTGGACGACGTGCGACGCCGCGGTCAGATTGAGGCCGGCACCGCCCGCCTTCAGCGACAGCACGAAGAAAGGAACGCGTTCGTCCTGCTGGAAGCTCTTGACCAGCTCCTTGCGCTTGCTAACCGGTGTCTCGCCGTGAAGGACGAGGCCCGGACGGCCGAAGGCCGCGCCGAGCGAGCGCGCCAGCGGCTCGATGATCTGCTTGAATTGCGTGAACACCAGAAGCTTCTCCTGGCGGGCGGCGATGGTTTCGGCAATTTCGCCAAGCCGGATGAACTTGCCGCTGTCCTCCCCGGCATAGGCGCCGTCGCCCAACCATTGCGCCGGATGGTTGCAGATCTGCTTCAGACGCATCAGCGAAGAGAGCACCAGGCCGCGCCGCGCGATATCATCGCCGGATTCCCGCAGTCGCTTCTCCAGCTCGGTCACCGCGGCCTGGTAGAGGGCCGCCTGCTTTTTGGTGAGATGGCAGAAGGCTTTGACTTCGGTCTTGTCGGGCAGGTCGGCGATGATGCTTCGGTCACTCTTCAATCGGCGCAGAATATAGGGCGCGACCAGTTTTCGCAGCGGCGCATAGGAGACCGGCTCGCGCGCGGCGAGCTTCTTGACGAAGTCGGCAAAGGCCTTGGAGGAACCGAGCAGGCCGGGATTGATGAAGTCGAAGATCGACCACAGATCGCGCAGGTTGTTCTCGATCGGCGTACCGGTGAGCGCGATCCGGCATCCGCTGTGCAAGGCCTTGACAGCCCTGGTCTGCTTGGCGTTGGGGTTTTTGATGGCCTGGGCTTCGTCCAGCACCGCCAGCCGCCATTGCACCTCGGTGAGCCAGTTCAGGCGGGACAGCGTACCGTAGCTGGTCACGACCAGATCGATGTCGCCCAGAGACTGTGGCGTGATCGCCTTCAGCCGATCAGGTTCGGTAAAGGAGGGATGCGCGACCAGAAGACGCAACGACGGTGCGAAGCGCGCGGCCTCGGCGGCCCAGTTGGCGAGCAACGAGGCCGGCGCGACCAGCACGCTCGGTGCGGGCGAACCTTCCCGGTGACGCTGCGTCAGCAGCAAAGCGAGAACCTGGATGGTCTTGCCGAGGCCCATGTCATCGGCAAGGCAAGCGCCGAGGCCGAGCCGGCTGAGGAAGGCGAGCCAGCGGACGCCGATCTGCTGATAGGCACGCAAGTCCGCTTTCAGCGCCGGGCCCGGATCGGCCGACGCCAGCGCCTCCGGGCCGCGGCAGCCCGCCAGCGTCTCGGCCAGCCAGGCGCCGGCCCGGACCTGCCCCCATGGCGTGGCCTCGACCGCGGCGGCACGGTCGCCACCGATCTCGGCGCCCGCCAACAGCCGCATGGCCTGCGCAAATGGCACGCCCTGCGCGGCCGACAGCCGTTCGATCGCCGTGAATTGATCGAGCGTCGACTTCAGCTTGGCTGGATCTACTTCGACCCACCGGCCGCGCAAGAGCGCAAGCCCATCGGTGGCCGCGAGCAGCCGTTCGATTTCAGCCGGCGTGAGCGCCTCGCCGTCGAGGCTGACGGACAGGTGAAAATCCAGCAGGGAGTCCAGTCCAACCAGGGATGGCGCGTTGGACCCGATGGTCGCCTCGACGGCAGGCCGGCTTGGCCGGCCCATGCGCCAGGCCGCTGGCATCCGCACCACCAGGCCGGAGCGCTCGAATTTCTCGACGTCGCCCAGAAATCGCATCGCCTCGCGCGGCGTCCAGCGCAGCGGATGAAAAATCTCGCCGCTGTCGATGATGTCCTTGAGCCAGCCGCAGCTTTCGCCGGCGAGCTGCAGCGGCTCCAGCAACCGCAGCAGCTTCTCCTTGTCGTCGCTTCCGGCATATTCGCGCAAGGCCTGCCCGAGCGGCAGATGGCGCAGCGCGCCTTGGGCTGCAAGCGACGAGGTGTAGGTCGCCACGAAAGCAAAGGGGCAGTCGGCATCCCGGCGGTTTTCCGCCAGGTTGAAATGCACGCGCCCGACCAGGCGCCAGCGGGCGTCGCGGCTCCTGAGGAACTCCTGCAGCGACAGGCGGCTCTCGGAAAGCTCGACCGCGAGCGCGCGCTCGATCGCCTGCCAAAATGATTGGAGAATCTCGACGCGAAGGTATTCGCCGCCACGCATCGGCGGCGCCTGGTCGATCAGGGCAGCGAGCTCGGCGGACGTTGGAGCGGGAATGTTCCTGGGCTTCCCGGCGGACGCTGTGCCATCGAGCGCGCAGAGGCCTGCGACGAAGCACATCGCGAAGCCACGCCAGAAGGCCAGTACGGGCGGCAGGTGGCTATCGGCCTCGCCCGCACCGAGCTGCAGCAGACCGTGGCCGCCATCGCGTGCGAATGCCGCGGCGATCCGTTGGGCCACGGCGGCGTCCACCGCAACATCGGTGTCCTGTTCTTCAAGATGCAGCGCGCCATGCGGCGTCAGCACAAGGCTGAGCGATTGCCGCATCAGTGGGAGCGCGCGCCCTTCGGTATCCATGACGGAACGCCTATCACGCCGTAGCGCCATCGTCCCGGGCAAGTCAGCCCGTTGGTGCCCCCGCGAGCCTTTTTCGCACAGCTTGTTTTCCAGCGGCGGGTCGCAGTACAGTTCCAGCGCTGATAAATAATCCTGGGGATCGCCGAGGATGGCCACCAAAGAGCACCGCTACCGCCCGACGATCCTTTGGACCGGCAACACCGGCACCGGTACTTCGAGTTACCAGGCCTATGAACGTGCCCATATCATCAGCATGCCGGGCAAGACCGATATCGCCGGTTCGTCCGATCAGAACTTTCGCGGCGACGCCAGCCGGTGGAATCCCGAGGATTTGCTGGTCGCGTCCGCGGCGACCTGCCACATGCTCTGGTACCTGCACCTCTGCTCAGTCAACGACGTCGTCGTGCTCGACTATCGCGACGATCCGGAGGGGCTGATGATCGAGGAGGCGAACGGCAGCGGCGCGTTTTCGCGCATCGTGCTCCGGCCTCGAATCAAGCTCGCGGCCCGTTCAAGCGAACAGCGGGCACGCCAACTGCATCACGAGGCGCATACGATGTGCTTCATCGCCAACTCCGTGAAATGCGAGATTGTAACCGAGCCAGTGTTCAGTCACTGAACAGGCCCGAGACCAATCCAATTCTCTCATTGATGGCATGCTGGAAGCGCTCGCCGACAGAGACTAGACCATCGTTTCCGAAGTTCTGATCATATCGGCAAGGCTATCCCCGGTCCTCATCCCCAGGGAGCATCGCGCAAGCGCGATGCGTCTCGAAGGATGGCGGCTCGAAAGGTCGTCGCCCGGGTCCATCCTTCGAGACGCATCGCTGGCGCGATGCTCCTCAGGATGAGGACAACTCGGCGTCGAA
>Ga0182012_10001152_pt1 | contig 29232 bp, 31 predicted proteins | sample 612S2SmetaG_FD_120486 | JGI IMG/M metagenome (GOLD analysis project Ga0182012, IMG submission 120486) | Permafrost microbial communities from Stordalen Mire, Sweden - 612S2S metaG | ecosystem: Environmental > Terrestrial > Soil > Wetlands > Permafrost | place: Sweden: Stordalen | collected...
CACGATCCCGTTCACCGACGCGATCACCGGCTTGGGCAGCGCGCGCAACTTGATCGCCAGGACGTTGTACGTCTTGCGCAAGTGGTGGGCCACCTCGATCTTGTGCCGGCTCTCGTAGGCGGAGCGGAAGACGTCGAGATCCTGCCCTGAGCAGAAGCCGCGGCCTTCGCCCCGCAAGACGACGCAGCGCACGGCGTCCTCGCGGTCGGCAAACTCGAGGGCGTCGATCAGGTGGTCGACGATCTCCACGTTCAGGGCGTTGAGCTTTTCGGGGCGGTTGAGCGACAGGGTCAGCACGCCGTCGTGCTGGCTGCGAAGGAGGACGGGCTCTGACATAGCCGACGCGTTCGGGCGGCCGCTTGGCGCTGCCTCTCGGCGATCTGCGACGGGCCGGGTAAGGAGGCCCACATCCTTTGGCGCCCGTAACGCGTTATGGTAGTCGCATGCGCAACGACGGCTCTTCCTCTTCCGACCCGGCGCGGACCGGCGGCCCGCCGCTCTCGCGCGGCACGCTCCTCGCGGGCCTCGCCGGCGCCGCGGCGCTCGCCTACGTGCTCCGCGGGCATCGCGCGCTCGCCGACACCGGTTCGCCCGCCACCTACGAGGTCACGCACAGCGACGCCGAGTGGCACAAACTCCTGACGCCCGAGCAGTACGACGTCCTGCGCAAAGAAGGCACCGAATTCGCGTTCTCGAGCCCGCTCGATCACGAGTTCGGCAAAGGCACGTACTATTGCGTTGGCTGCAGCCTCGCGCTGTTCTCGTCGAAGACCAAGTTCGACAGCGGTACGGGCTGGCCGAGTTTTTACGCGCCGCTTCCGCACGCCGTGCTCACGCGCGACGATTCCAGCCTCGGGATGGAGCGCACCGAGGTCCACTGCCGTCGCTGCGGCGGCCACCTCGGCCACGTGTTCGACGACGGGCCGAAGCCGACGGGCCTGCGCTACTGCATGAACGGCGTCGCCTTGCGGTTCGAGCCGGCCAAGAGTTGACCGCGGCGCCGCCCGCAGCGATCGTTCGCATGCCGGCGGCGCAGGTTCGCGCCATCGACGGGGTCGTGCAGACCGCGCTTGCGGACCAGCAGGTGCCGGGCGCATCCGTCGCCGTCGTGCGCGGCGGCCGCGTCGTCTTCGCGCGCGGCTACGGCCTGCGCGACGCGAGCCGCGCATTACCGGCGGACGCGACGACGCGCTACGGCGTCGGCTCGCTGACGAAGACGCTGGTCGCGGCGCTGACGCTGCAGTTGGCCGAGGAGCGGCGCCTGTCGCTCGACGACTCCGTCGCAACCTGGCTGCCCGCGTTCTCCGGCGACCGCGCCGTCACGGTACGGGACCTGCTGTCGTTGCGCGCCGGCATCCGCGACTACAACGATGCCGCGTTCGTCGCCGGCCTGCCGGCCGCGTTTCTGCCGGGCCGCGCCGACCGGCCGGCGATCCTGCGCAAGCTGGCAACGCTGCCGACGAAGTTTCCGCCCGGCAGCGCGTTCGATTATAGCAACGCCGACTTTCTCGTGCTCGGCGCGATCCTCGAGCGCGCGGGCGGCGCGCCGCTGCCGGCGCTGCTGCACGACCGCATCTTCGCGCCGCTCGGCATGGCCGACACGCAGCTCGGCGACGCGCCGGGCGGCGACGACGCGACCGGCTATACCAAGGGGCCGCTCGGTCCGGTCGCTGTGGCGCAGTGGGATCCGCAACTGACCTACGCGGCCGGCGGCATCAGATCGAGCGCACTCGATATCGCGCGCTTCGACGCCGCCCTCTGCGCGCACCGCATCGTAAGCGCACCTGCGTTCGGCGCGATGACGCTCGCCGGCAAGCCGATCGGCGCGGAGAGCCGCTACGGGCTCGGGCTCTTCGCCCACGACGACCCCGACGGCCGGCGCGTCGCATGGCACGACGGCACGGTCCTCGGCTTCAAGGCGATGAACGTCCTCGTTCCGCAGTCGTGCGACGCGGTCGTCGTGCTGGCCAACGCCGACTACGCGCACGCACCGGCGCTCGGCCTGCAGGTCGAGCGCGCCACGTTCGGCGGACCGCCGCTCGTGCCCGAGCCGCTCGACCTCGCACTTCCGCGCTGGTCGGATGCGATCGGCGCGGCGCTCGCGCTCGCGCTACTCGCAGCGTCGCTGCTGCTGCGGCGCCGCATCACCTTCGCCGTCGTCGCCGCGGCGCTTGCGTACGCCGCCGCTGCGACGTGGCTGCCCGCCGGCATCGTCGCGTTCGGCGCGGGCGTTGCAGTCGTGGCGTGGCCATCCCGGAGGGTGTGACCCGCCGCCGAACGAACGCGTGGGCCCAGCATGGCGGGGACGGGACTAGAACGCTTACGCCGGTTTTGGGCCGGCGACAATGGACTGACGTTTTTGTCGGCCGTGCTGCTGCTCCTCATCTTCGTCGTGTTGCCGCTGCAGTCGGCATCGTTCGGCGACGAGATTGGCTTCGACGTCACGCTGACGTTCCTGATGATCTCGGGCGCCGTTGCCGTTCACCGGAGCCGCTTTTGGCGGTGGGCGACCATCACATTCGCGGTCGCCGCCATCGCTTTACGCTGGGCGAGCAGTCTCAGCCACATCGAGTCGCTCATGCTCGCAAGCGCGCTCGTCAACTGCGCCGCCGTCCTGCTGTTTGCACGGACGACGCTCATGGTCGTCTTCTACGGCGGCGCGGTGACCCTCAGCCGCGTCCAGGGCGGCGTCGCGGCGTACCTCCTACTGGGAATCGCGTGGGCCTTCGCCTATCAGGCGATCGTGCTCGGCAATCCGCACGCGCTCCACTTCCCGCAGCCGAGCGACGCGCAGAACCTCTCGCAAACGCTTATCTATTTCAGTTTCATCACGATGACCACGCTCGGCTACGGCGACATCTTTCCGATCTCGCCGCTCGCCCGCGCCGTCGTGACCGGGGAGGCGCTGGTGGGCCAACTCTTCCCCGCGATCTTCATCGCGGCGATGGTCTCGCTCGCCATGCGCCAGCAGACCCGTCTGACGGCCCCTCCGCCCGCCGGCGCGCCCCCCGCGCAGCCGCCGGCGGACGCGCCCGCTCGACCGCCTACAGCGTCGTGAACGTTCCCATCGAGGTCGTGAACGACTCCGAGCGCCCGCAGTAACTGTTCGTGAAGTGATAGCCGACCGTGTAGGTCGTGTGCGGGTTCAGCGTTGCCGGGATCACCACGCCCCACTGCGTCGTGCCGGGGTGCTGCTCGTTTGCGATCGGCGTCGGCAGCGGGTTCGGCGGCGCCTCGAGGCCGCCGAGCGTCGTCACGGCGCCGGTCTGCGACGTGAGCACGAACTGCTTCACGGGGCCGCTGCTGAGATTGTAGGCGACGACCAGCTGCGAGATGGTGTCGGGCACCTTCGCGTAGCCGGGCACCGGGAAGAGCAACTGCGGCACGACCGGATTGAGGTTCGTCGGCGGCGGGCCGCCGCACACGCTGTTCTCGATCTGCGAGCCGCTGCAGCCCGTGAGGGCCGCGGCGAAGGCGCCGGCGACGACGAGTGTGATCTGACGAGTGCGGACGGACATGAAGCGATCTCCCATGCTGACGTGAAACGTGCGGCGGCCCCGGCCCGCGGGCGCCGTCTTTCTTATCCTATCGGCACGAATCGTCGAATCCGCCCCTACCGCGGACAAAAAGCAGCGGAGCCCCGACAAGTGTGTCGGGGCTCCGCTGCAGATCACACTTCGGGCGTTAGTGCGCGGCGGTCTCGAACTGCTCTTCCTCGGTCGAGCCGCTCAGCGCAGTCGTCGAGGACTTGCCCTCGCTGACCGCCTGAGCGATCGCGTCGAAGTAGCCGGTGCCGACCTCGCGCTGGTGGCGCGTCGCCGTGTAGCCGTCCGCTTCGCTGGCGAACTCCCGCTGCTGGAAGTCGGCGTAGGCGGCCATGCCGCGCTGCGCGTAATCGCCGGCAAGTTCGAACATGCTGTGGTTCAGCGCGTGGAAACCGGCCAGCGTGATGAACTGGAAGCAGTAGCCCATCGCCGCGATCTGCTCGCGGAACGTGTCGATCGACTGCTGGTCGAGCTTGAGCTTCCAGTTGAACGACGGCGAGCAGTTATAGGCGAGCATTTTGCCCGGATACTTCGCGTGGATCGCGTCGGCGAAGCGGCGCGCCTCGTCGAGGCTCGGCTCCGACGTCTCGCACCACAGCAAGTCCGCGTACGGCGCGTAGGAGAGGCCGCGCGCGATCGCCTGGTCGAGGCCGGGGCGCACGCGGTAGAAACCTTCGGCCGTCCGCTCGCCGGTGAGGAATGCGTGGTCGGCGGGGTCGACGTCGCTCAGGAGCAGGTTCGCCGCGTTCGCGTCGGTGCGCGCGACGATGAGCGTCGGGACGCCCATAATGTCGGCCGCGAGCCGCGCAGATACGAGGTTCCGAACGGCGTGCGCGGTCGGGATGAGGACCTTGCCGCCCATATGGCCGCACTTCTTCTCCGACGCCAACTGGTCTTCAAAGTGCACGCCGGCCGCGCCGGCCTCGATCATGCCCTTCATGAGTTCGAAGACGTTGAGCGCGCCGCCGAAGCCCGCTTCCGCGTCGGCGACGATCGGCACGAACCAGTAGGTGTCGCCTTTACCTTCCATCGTCTGGATCTGATCAGCGCGCGAGAGCGCGTTATTGATGCGTCTCACGACCGCGGGCACGCTGTTGGCTGGATAGAGGCTCTGGTCGGGATAGGTCTGTCCGCCGAGGTTCGCGTCGGCAGCGACCTGCCAGCCGCTCAAGTAGATGGCCGGCAGGCCGGCCTTCACCGCCTGTACCGCCTGATTACCGGTGAGACACCCGAGCGCGGTGACCGGAGGGCAGTCGTGCAGTTGCCGCCAAAGACGCTCGGCTCCCAAGCGAGCCAGCGTATACTCGACGGCGACCGAGCCCCGAAGCTTGACGACGTCTCGCCCGCCGTACGGACGCTTGACGCCGGTCCAGCGGCTGTCGGTCTCCCACATCAGTTCGATCTGCTTCTCGGCGGCGTCTATCACGACAGTGGATTCCTCCGTGCGCTCGGCTACTTGGTGGAAGATTTTTACCCAAATAGCGGAAAAGGAAGCACCTGAACAGGTGCGATTTCCACCTATGTTGCGCGCGGGCGCGGCACTCCTGCCCGGCCTCGTCAGCCGCCCAAAATGCCGGCGTAGCGCTCGCGCAGATCGCGTTTGAGGAACTTGCCGACCCCGGTCCGGGGGATCGTCTCCACGAACAGGACGCGGTCGGGGACCCACCATTTGGCCACCCGCTCGCCGAGCCACGCCCTCAGCGCGTCCTCCTCGGCCGTTTGACCCTCGCGCAGCACGACGACCGCGACCGGGCGCTCTTGCCACTTCGGATGGGCGACCCCGATGACGGCCGCTTCCTTGACTGCGGGATGGCCCATCAGCGCGTTCTCGAGATCGACCGACGAGATCCACTCGCCGCCCGACTTCACGAGGTCCTTCGAGCGATCGACGATCTGCATGTAGCCGAGTTCGTCGACCGTGCAGACGTCGCCGGTGTGAAAGTAACCGTCTGCGAACGCCGGGTTGGGCGCGCCGTCGCGGAAATAGCCCGCCGCGACGGCCGGCCCGCGCACCCACAGCGCGCCGCGCGACACGCCGTCGCGCGGGACCTCGTTGCCGTCTTCGTCGAGCAGCTTCCACGCAACGATCGGCGTGAACGTGCCCTGTTTCAGCAACGCCTCGCGCTGAAGGGCCCAGGGCTCGTCCCGCAAGTCGCCGTGCAGCCGCGAGACGGTGCCGATCGGGCTCATCTCCGTCATGCCCCACGCGTGGACGACCGAGATCCCGCGCTTGGCCAGATCGTCGAACAGGCTCGGCGGAACGGCCGAACCGCCGATGATGACGGACTTCAGCGTGCGCGGCGTCGCATCGCGCCGTTCTAGTTCGTCGCGGACGGCGAGCCAGACGGTCGGCACGCCCAACGAGATCGTAACGCCTTCGCCGTCGATCAACTCGATGAGGCTGACGGGATCGAGCCGCGCGCCCGGCAGCACGAGTTTCGCGCCGGTCATCGGCACGACGAACGGCGCCCCCCAGGCGTTGACGTGGAACATCGGCACGATCGGCAGCACGGCGTCGTTCTGCGCGACGTTGAGCGCGTCGGCGACGGCCGCCGCGAAGGCGTGGATGACCGTCGAGCGATGGGTGAACAGCACGCCCTTCGGATCGCCGGTCGTCGCCGACGTGTAACAGAGAATGGCCGCCGCACGCTCGTCGATCTCGGGCCAGTCGAAGCGGTCGGGTTGGCCGGCGAGTAGCTGCTCGTAGTCGAGCGCGCCCTGCACGGGCTCGGGCGCGTCGCCCATCACGACCAGCGGCAGGTTGAACGACGCCTTTGCCGCGGAGGCGCGGGCCATCAGCGGCGCGAGCGAACCGTCGACGAAGACGAGCTTGTCGCCCGCGTGTTCGAGCACCCAGCACACCTGTTCGGGAAAGAGCCGGATGTTCGTCGTGTGGAGCACGGCGCCGATGCTCGGCACGGCGTAATAGAGTTCCAGGTGCCGGTGGTCGTTCCACGCGAACGTCGCGACGCGGTCGCCGGGACGGACGCCCAACTCAACGAGCGCGTGGGCGAGCCGTGCGACCCTGCGGGCGAACTCCGCGTAGGTATAGCGCACGACCTCGTTGCCGGAGCGGGACACGATCTCGCTGCCGGCGTGGTTGCGGGCCGCATTCTCGAGGATCCAGGGGATCGTCAGCGGCACGTCCATCATCGTGCCCGGCAAGAACGACCCAGTCATCGGGCGGCGGCTAATCCTCGACCTCGTGCAGGTGCAGGTGGCAGCCGTCCTCGGCGTCCTCGAGCACTTCCCGCGCTTCGGCCAACACCGCAGCTGAGACGCTCGGCGAGGTCTCGATCGTGCCGTCCTCGGCGAGGAACTCAGCCTCGCTCCACTCTTCCCATGTCTCGAGCGGCTCGCCGTCCACTTCAGCAGGGAAGCGAACGCAGAACCCTTGGTCGAGGTGAACGCCCACCACGAGAACTCGCGTGCCCCGGGGGAAGTACGTCCCGTCCTTCCACAGGGTGCCGTACGTGGTCGCGTAGTGCGTTCCGATGCGTACCGCTTCTATTGCCGCCAGATCTCCTTATCGTTTTCCGGTGGTTAACCGGAGGGTGCCCGGGGTCCCCTGCCGCATGCCACACCGATGGCCGAAGACACTCCGCGGCGCGGTTGGCGCATCCTGCAATCCGAGTACGTCGTCGAGACGCCGTACCTGCGGCTGCGACGCGACCGCGTCGAACTGCCGAGCGGCCTGCTCCTCGACGACTACTTCGTCCGCGAGTCGCGCGGCTTCAGCGTGATCTTCGCGCAGACGGCGGACGACCGGATCGTCCTGGTGCGCCAATACAAACACGGCATCGGCGCCGGCGTGCTGGAACTGCCGGCCGGAGCCATCGACGAGGGCGAGACGCCGCTGCAGTGCGCCCAGCGCGAGCTTGCCGAGGAGACCGGGTTCGTCGCAGCTGCTCCGGGACTGTCGCACGCGGCGACCTTCATCGCCGACCCGACCAACTCCGATAGCCGGCTCCATCTGTTCGCCGGGTCCGGGGCCCGCAAGCTCGTCGAACCGGCGCCCGATCCGACTGAAGAGATCGCCGTCGAACTGGCGACGGTTGACGAACTGCGCCGGTTCGTCCGCGACGGGACGATCGACGTGAGCGCCCACATCGCGGCCGTCTACTTCATGCTGGATCGCCTGCGGCTGCTCTGAGGCGGCTCCGGTACGGTTCGAAACACGGGGGCGGCGCGGGCGGTAGAAGTGGGCGAAGGAGACAAACTGTGGCCATCTTCCTCCGCCTGACCCTCACCATCGCCGCCGTCCTCGTCGCGCTGCTCGCGATCGGCGTGCTGTTCAAAATCTTCGTGACCGCCGGAATCCTGGCAGCCATCGCACTCGGTGGATTCTTCGCGTTCCACTTCCTGCGCGGGCTGTTCTCGCGCAACCGGGCGCTGACGCCTTAGCCGGCGTCCGCGACGAGCCGCTCGAGCGCGGCGGTCAACGCGGCGGGCGCCTCGAGCATCGGCATGTGGCCGCCCGCAACGACGTCGAACGCAGCGCCCGGGATCGCCGCCGCCATCGAGCGCTGCACGGCGATGGGGATCAGCGCATCGTCCGCTCCGGCGACGACGCTGACGGGTACGTCGATCTCGCCGAGGATGTCCTCGGAGCTCGACCGCAGGCCCATCCCGCGCAAGACGGCGGCGGCTCCGCGCGGATCGGTAGCGGCACACATCGCCGCCACGCGCTCGGGTGCGTCGCTCGAACCGTAGGCCGCCGGCGCAAACAAGCGCGGGAGATAGAAGTCTGCGACCGGTCCGATGCCCTCGCTCTCCGCCCGGGACGCGAGCGCCTCCCGGCGCTCGCGCGTGGCCGCGTCGTCGGCATCGGGGCGGCCGCAGACGAGGCCGATGGCGGTGACGCGCTCCGCGAATAGGCGGTAGAACGAGAAGGCGACGTAGGTGCCGAGCGAGTGCCCGACGACCGCCGCGCGCTCGATGCCGAGCGCGTCGAGGACGCCCGCGACGTCGGCCGCGAGCGTCTGCATCAACACGGGTCCCGGCGTCACGGCAGAGCGCCCGAGGCCCCGTAGATCAAGCCGCACCACGCGCGCGGCACGCGACAGCGCGGCGGCCTGCGCGTCCCAGATTTCCTTGGCTAGCGGGAATCCGTGCAGCAACACGACGGCCGGTCCCCGGCCTTCATCGAGGACGTCGATCGCCGCTCCATCGACCGTTACGCGCATGCATCGGACGTTCCGTAGCACCGTCTGCGAGTCCCCGCGCGGCGCGCCGGCGAGTCGCCGGTAACCCCCAAATTTGCGCTGGAGTTGCAAAATATGCAGAAAGGCGCTATAACATTAGCAACACCCTTACGAAGTCGAACCATGTTCGTCGTAAGGCGGCGTGGTTCGAGGAAAGGATGACTCGTACCAACGATGGCAGTCCGTAAGAAGAAAGCCACGCGCAAGGCGACCGCTAAAAAGGCGACTCGCAAGGCGGTGGCCCGCAAGGCAGTTCGCAAGGTCGTTCGCAAGAAGGCCACGCGTAAAGCCGTTCGCAAGACCGTCCGCAAGAAGGCGACGCGCAAGGCCGTTCGCAAGAAGGTCGCCCGCAAAGCCGTTCGCAAGGCGGTCCGCAAGAAGGTAGCCCGCAAGGCCGTTCGCAAGGCCGTTCGCAAGAAGGCCGCGCGTAAGGCAGTTCGCAAGGCGGTCGTTCGCAAGGCCGTTCGCAAAGCCGTTCGCAAGAAGGTCGCGCGCAAGGCCGTCCGCAAGGCGGTCGTTCGCAAAGCCGTTCGGAGAGCGGTGGTCCGTCGGGTCGCTCGCAGAGTGATCGCTAAGGCGATCGAAGAGGCGAACGCGGAATAACCCGTCAGTCTCATCGTCGAACCTCCGAGTCGTGCGAAACCGCACGGCTCTTTTTTTCGTGCTAGGGCAGGTACGCGCGAAGCGCAGCCCGCACGCGCCCGGCCCAGCGGGCCGCGCCGCCGGGGTCGGCGGCGGCGTCGATCAGCGGCGCGCACGCTGCGGCGAGGGCGTCCAGCGGGCGCGCGAGTGCCCCAAGCGCGCCGTCCGTTGCGGCACCCGACAGCGCGGCAACGGAGCGTGCGACGATGTCGGGGCGGAGCGCTTCGCGGGCCGGGACGATGCCCGCGACGACGCCGCCGGTCACGCGCGCGTACTCACGGTCGACGCGCGCGCGCTCGACGACGGCCCGCAGCGCGCCGAGCCACACGCCGTTGAGCGACCGGTTCGCGATCGCGCGGACGATCAGCCGTGCGAAGGCCACGTCACCGTGCAACGCCGCTCGCACCCGGTGCTGGTACGGCAACAGCGCCGCGCGCGAGCAGTCGCCCGCGGCCAGCGCAGCGACGGCCGCCTCGGCCGCCCAGCGGCCGCTGCACAACGCGTACTGGATGCCCTCGCCGTTGAGCGGATTGACGAGCGACGCGGCGTCTCCGGCGAGCAGCACGCGCTCGCCGACCACGTCGAGCGACTCGTCGAACGTGGAAAGCGGCCACCCCGCCGGCCGCCCGATCATGCGCGCGCCGCCGAGGCGCGCGCGCATCCCGGCATCCCGCTCGACGAGGCGCTGCAGCAACGGGTCTAGCCGCTCGGGAGCCGGCGGAAACGTCTCGACGACCATGCCGACGCCGACGTTGGCGACACCGCCGCCCGCCGGAAAGATCCACGCGTAGCCCGGAAAGCTCTCGCCGCCGAAATAGACGTCGCACCGGTCGCTAGGGCCGGCGACGCCGTCGTAGTACGCTCGCACGGCGACGATGAGATCGTCGCGCGGCGGCGTGCGCCCGCGCACGATCCGCGCGACCGACGAACCGCTGCCGTCCGCCCCGACGACGAGCCGCGCGCGCAGCGTGCGCTCGCCGTCCGCACACCGCACGGCGAGGACCGCGCGGTCGCCCGCCGTGTCGATCCCCGTAACGGCGGCGCCTTCGAGCAGGCGAGCGCCGGCGGTGCGCGCGCCGGCAAGTATCGCGGCATCGAGGGCGACGCGCGGGACGACCCGCCCGAATGCGGGCAGGCCGGCCTCCGCTTCGAACGGGAACGTGATCAGGTGCTCGCCGTCGAGGAACAGCCCCGCCTGCGGCACCACGCTCGCGTCGCGGATCGCCGGAGCGCCGGCCAACCCGAGCAGTTCCAGTTCGCGCAGCGCGACCGGCCCGACGAAATCGCCGCAGATCTTGTCGCGCGGGAACGTGCAGCGGTCGACGACGAGGACGTCGCGGCCGGCGCGCGCCAGATGCGCCGCCGTCGCCGCGCCCGCCGGCCCGGCGCCGACGACGATGACGTCGGCGTCGAGGTCAGGCGGCGCGAAGTTCTGCATCGAACAGATAGACCGTCGTGGCCGCGACTAGCGCCAACGCCCCGCCGGACGAGAGCGCGACCGGCAGCCCGACGACCGTGGCGAACGATCCCAGCGCCAGCGATCCCAGCGGGACGAGCCCGAGGATGATCATCGTGAACACGGAGATGGCCCGGCCGCGCATGTCGTCGGGCGAGAGCGTCTGCATCAAGACGTTCGAGCTGCCCGCGAAGCTCATGACCGACAAGCCGACGACGACGAGCACGCCGAGCGCGACGGCGTAGACGTGGACGAAGCCGAGCACGATCGTCCCGACCGACATGAGCGCGGCGCTGGCGAACCACACGGTCGCGCGCTTGCGGGCGCCCACGATCGCCGTCAAGATCGAGCCACAGATCGCCCCGGAGCCGGTCGCCGCGAAGAGGAAGCCGAGCCCGCGTGCGTCCACCTTCACCACGTGCGCCGCGTAGGCGGGGAGCAGTTGCGAGTAGGGCCGGACGCACACGCAGGTCACGATCAGCACGACCAGGACCGACCGCAGCACGGGATGCCGGAACAGGAAGCGCACCCCGTCGACGATCGACGCGAGCATCGGCTCGCGCCGCATCGAGCTCGGCGGCGGCGGACGCATGCCGAGCAACGCCGCGACCACGGCGAGCGTCGCGACGGCGTTGACGTAGAAGGCGGCGGCCGTTCCCGTCCATAGGATCAGGAAGCCGGCGAGCGGCGGCCCGACGACGCTCGGCAAATTGAACGCCAGCGAGTTCAGGCCGATCGCGTTGCCGACGTAAGCCCGCGGCACCATGAGCGGAACCCAGCTCTGCCGGGCCGGCGAGTCGAACGCCTGCGCCGACGCGCGCAGCGACGATAGCGCGAAGATCTGCCACAGGTGCAGGCCGCCCGCCGTCGCGATCAGCGCGAGCGCGAGCGCGACGGACGAGATCGCGAGGTTGGTGACGAGCAACACGCGGCGCCGCGGAAAGCGGTCGGCGACCACGCCCGCGACCGGCGAGAGCAGCAGCGCCGGGACGGCGTTGCAAGCCCCGAGGATGCCGACGTCGAGCGACGCTTGGGCCGCCGAACCTGCCAGTTTCACCACGACGTACCCCAGGGTCGTGAACTGCATCCACGTCCCGAGGTTCGAGACGAGCAGGCCGCCCCAGAGCAACCGGAAGTCGTGGAAGCGGAACGTGTCGAGAACCGTGGAGCGCCTGCGGGGAACGACCTCCTCGGGAACGGCCTCGAGTTCGCGCTCGGTCGAGTTCACGTACGGGTCGAACGCGCTGCGGCGGCGATCGCCTCGACGGCCCCCTCGATGCCGACCCGCGCCGTGTCGACGATGACGTCGTAGGAGCGCCGGTCGCCCCACGCGATCCGATAGCGGTCGGCGGCGAACCTGCGCCGCACGAGATCGACACGATCCACTTCGGCCGCGGCCCGCTCGGGCGTCAGGCCGAGCGCGCCGGCGATGCGCCGCACGCGCCAGTCGCGGTCCGCGTAGACGAACGCGCGCAGCAGACCCGCGGTGCCGGCGAGCACCGCGTTGCCGACGCGACCGAGGATCACGACGTCGCCGCGGGCGGCGCGCTCGCGAATGGCCCGCTCGATCTCTCGCCGCACCGACTCGTCGAACGGGTCCGGGTCCGCGCCCGGGCCCATCTCGGGCGTCCCGGCACCGAGGTCGGCGAGAATGCGGTCCGCCAGCGGCGGTTCCGATTCGGCGTGAACGCGCACGTCGTCGCAGGACGCGCCGAGCCGCGCGGCTACCGTCTCCGGGATCGCATCGGTCATCAGTTCGTAGCCGAGCGCCGCGGCGACGCCGCCGGCGACCGCTAGTCCGCCCGCTCCGTACTCTCGCGAAACCGTCACCACCATGCGTATGTCACCACCGGAAGGCTTCGGAGAAAAGCATCCCCGGCCTCGTGCGAGAAGGCGCCCGCGATGGACGATCTCGTGGAGCAGGTGCGCGCGCTCGTCGCGGGCGAGCGCGACTTCGTCGCCAACGCGGCGAACGCGGCGGCGGCGATCTACTTCGGCGTCGAAGGCGTAAACTGGGCCGGCTTTTACGTGCTACGGGGCGGCGAGCTCGTGCTCGGCCCGTTCTGCGGGCGCCCGGCATGCGTGCGCATCGCGGTCGGCCGCGGGGTCTGCGGCGCTGCCGCGCAGCGCATGGAGACGGTCGTCGTGGACGACGTCCACGCGTTCGAGGGCCACATCGCCTGCGATCCGGCCTCGCGGTCGGAGATCGTCATACCGCTCGTCGCCGGCGGACGGCTCGCGGGCGTGCTCGACGTCGACAGCCCGCGGCCGGCGCGCTTCGGCGCGGCCGAACGCGCCGCGCTCGAGGCGATCGCGGACGCGGTCCTGGCGGGGTCCGATCCGCTCTAGCGGTAGCGCTCCTGCAGCGCGGCAAAGCGCTCTTCCAGCCCGTCGAGCGGCTGCTGCGTCACGGGGCGATCCGGTAGCCGCGAGAGGTCTTCGAGCGTCGCACGCTCCTCGCGGTAGAGGATGCCGAGCGGGATCTTATCGCTGCGGTTGAGCATGGCGAACGCACCCTCGCGGCTCGCGGGGTCGTAGCCCTCGTCGAGCGCCACGTCCGCGACGTGCTCCTTGAACCACGCGTACGTGTTGATCTTGTTGTAGGTGACGCACGGCGACATCACCTCGACCACCGAAAAGCCGCGGTGGCGAATCGCCGCCTTGAGCAGTTCGACCAGCGGCTTCGGCTGCGCCGAGAAGCCCCGCGCGAGGAACGTCCCACCGGCGGCGAGCGCGAGCGAAAGCCCGTTGATCGGCGCCTCTGGATGCCCCGACGGGCTGGTCCCCGTGACGTAGCCGGTCATGCTCGTCGGCGACGACTGCCCTTTGGTGAGCCCGTACGTCTGGTTGTCCATGACGATGTACGTCACGTCGGGATTGCGCCGGAGCGCGTGGATGAAGTGGCCCGCGCCGATGGCGTAGCCGTCGCCGTCGCCGCCGGCAGCGATGACCGTCAGTTCGGCGTTGGCCAGCTTGACGGCCGTCGCGACGGGGAGCGCCCGTCCGTGCACGCCGTGAAATGCGTACGAATGGAGGTAGCCGCTGATCTTTCCCGAGCAGCCGATGCCGGAGACGAACGCGACGTCTTTCGGGACCAGGGCTAGTTCGGCCAGCGCCTGCTTCAGCGCCGACAGCACGCCGTAGTCACCGCAACCCGGACACCACCAGGCGGGGGTCGCGGTCGCGAATTCTTTGGGGCTCATCAGGGTCGCCATCAGCGTTGTGCCTCCACCAGTTCCTCAATAGCGACGCGTTCGATCGGCTCGATGATTTCCTTGGGGCGGAACGGCCGCCCGTCGTACTTGCGGATCGCGTGCATCTTCTCAAGCGGGCCGGTCACGTAGCGGATGAGTCGCTCCAACTGGCCCGTGTAGTTGTTCTCGACGACGAAGACGTGGTCGGCGCTCGCGACGAACGCGCGGACCTGCTCCTCGGGGAACGGCCACAGCGTGCGCAGCTCGAGAAAGCGCGTCGAAAGGCCGCGCTCCAGCAGACGCTCCTGCGTCTCGCGTATCGGACCGCAATTGCTGCCGTAGCCGATGATCGCGACGTGGGCGCGGTCGTCGCCGCGGAGGTTGGCCTGCGGCAGATCGGCAGCCATGCTCTCCATCTTCCGCATCCGCTTATCCATCATGCGCCGCCGGTTGTCGGCGTTCTCCGTGATCACGCCGAACTCGCCGTGCTCCGAGCCCGCCTCGAGGTGCATGCCGCCCGGCACGCCGGGGATCACGCGCGGCGAGACGCCGTCCTCGGTGAACGCGAAGCGCTTGTACTCGCCGAAGACCACCTCGCCGGCGTCGATCAATTTGCCGCGGTCGACTGACACGCGGTCGAAGTCGAGTTCGGGCAACGTGGCCTTGCTCTGGCACAGCGCCTGCTCGCTGAGCACGAACACCGGCACCTGGTACTTCTCTGCGATGTTGAAGGCCTCGGCCGTGATATAGAAGGAGTCCTCGACCGAGCAGGGCGCGAGCACGACGCGCGGGATCTCGCCGTGGCCGGAAAAGATCAGGTGATTGAGGTTGCTCTGCTCGGTCTTGGTCGGCATACCGGTCGACGGGCCGGTCCGCGCGCACTCGACGACCACGAGCGGCACCTCGAGGACGCCGGCGAGGCCGATCGCCTCGGTCATCAGCGCCTGCCCCGGGCCGGACGTCGCCGTCATCGAGCGCACGCCCGCGAACGCAGCGCCGATCACCATGTTGATGGCGGCGAGTTCGTCCTCGGCCTGGACGACGACGCCGCCGTAGGCGGGCGCGTGCTGCGCCATCCACTCCAGCACGTCGGTGGCAGGCGTGATCGGATAGCCCGCCATGAAGCGGCAGCCGCCCGCGAGCGCTCCGAACGCGATCGCGTCGTTGCCCATCATGATGAGCCGGCCGGCGTCGGGCTTCGAGACCAGGCCGTAGCCGCTCGGCTCGCCGGCGAAGTGGTCGGCCACGTACCGCGCGCCGGCGTCGATCGCGCGCAGGTTGAGGTCGACGACCTTCTCGCCCTTGCGGCGGTAGGCGCCGGCAACGCCCTCGCGCACGATTTCCATGTCCATGCCGATCAAGGCGGCCAAGGCCCCGAGCGAGACGGTGTTGCGCACGATCTCGAGCCCGAGGTCGCCTTTGGCGATCTTCGCCAGCGGGATTTCGTACCAGCGAACGTCGGGCCGCCGGAGGTGCTCGGGGACGGCGTCCGACGAGTTATCGAAGAGGACGAAGCCGCCGGGGCGCAACTGCGCCGCGTGAATCTCCACGGCCTCGATATCGAACGCCACCAGGCCGTCGACGTGGTCCGACATGCCGTAATCCGCGTGCTCGCACGCCCTGATCACGTAGTTCGTGTGGCCACCGCGGATGCGCGACGGGAAGTCCTTGTAGGTGTAGACCTCGAGGCCCATCCGCTTGAACGTGCCGGCGATCAAGTCGCCCGTCGTGAGGCTTCCGTCGCCTGCTTGCCCGCCGAACATGATCTCGATGTCGTTGAGAACCAATGGGCCTCCCGTGCCGGGCATATACGCCTTTGAGCGACCGGCCGGAGTTCGTGGTTCCAGGCCCGACTTCTCAGGCCCTCGCGGCGCACCATGAGCGACGGCGCGCATCGCCGAAGCCCCGGCGGGATGCCCATCATCGAGACGCGCGACCTTCGTAAGGTCTTCCGCTCAGTCAAGCGCACGCCGGGTGCGCTCGGCGCGCTCAAGACGCTCTTCTCGCGCGAGACGGTGGAGCGCGTGGCGGTCGAGGGCATCACGATGTCGCTGGAGGCCGGCGAGCTCGTCGGCTACATCGGGCCGAACGGCGCGGGCAAGTCGACGACGATCAAGATGCTCACCGGGATCCTCGTCCCGACCTCCGGGAGCGCCGTCGTCGCGGGCATCGTCCCGTGGGCCGAGCGTAAGCGCAACGCGCGCAACATCGGCGTCGTGTTCGGGCAGCGAAGCCAGCTCTACTGGGACCTCCCGCTCGTGGAGTCGTTCGAACTGCTGCGCGCGATCTACAGCATTCCCCAGGCGCGGTACCGCAAGAACCTGGCGGATTTCACGGCGCTGCTCGAGATGGACGACTTCCTGCAGACGCCGGTGCGGCAGCTTTCGCTCGGGCAACGGATGCGCGGCGACTTCGCGGCCGCGCTGCTGCACGATCCTCCGATCGTCTACCTCGACGAGCCGACGATCGGGCTCGACGTCGTCGCCAAGGAGGCGATCCGCACGTTCGTGGCCGAGCTCAACCGGGACCGCGGAACGACCTTCATTCTCACGACCCACGACCTCGCCGACGTCGAACGCCTGTGCCGGCGCATCGTCCTCATCGACGAGGGTAAACTCGTCTACGACGGCCCTGTCGAGGGCCTCAAGGAGCAGTACGGCACGCATCGCACGCTCGTCGTCACGCTCGCCGAGCCGCACACCGGCGTCGACGTCGTCGGGGTGGAATCGGTCGAGGTCGAAGGCGTCGTCGCGCGGCTGCGGTTCGACCGCAGCGCGGTCAGCGCCGAGCAGTTGATCCGCCGCGTCACCGAGGCCTACGCCGTCACGGACCTCTCGATCGAGGAACCCGATCTCGAGTCGGTCATCCGGCGCATCTACCGCGATGGCTACGACGCTCCGCGCGCGGCGGCGGAACGGGTTACGTGAACGTCGCGCCCTACGTCGAGTTCGCGAAGAAAGCCTTCGCCCGCGAGGCAACGTACCGGGCGGAGGTCGTCACGAACGTCGGCTCGCTCGTCGTACGCGTCTACCTGCTGCGCTCGCTGTGGACGGCGCTCTACGCCCAGAACGCCGCGCCGCCCGGCATTCCCATGCACGCGATGATCACCTACGCGACGGTCGCCCTCCTGATGTCGCTCGTGCTGGAAATCGACGGCACGCGGGCGATCCGCGAGCGCGTGCGCGAGGGGACGATCGCGACCGATCTCATGAAGCCGATCAGCCTGCCGCTCTACTTCTTCAGCGACGGCCTGGGGCAGACGCTGCTCGGCGCTCTTCTGATCGTCCCGTCGCTGCTATGCGCGCTGCTGCTCGTGCGCGTGGACGTCCCGAGCCCGGGCGTCCTGGCGCTCTTCGCGCTGTCGTTTGCGCTCGGTTACGCCGTGAATTTCTTCTTGAACTTCCTGATGAACTCGGTCGCGTTCTGGACGCTCGAAACGTTCGCGCTGCAGTTGATGGTGCGCTGGGTCTCCGACTTGCTCAGCGGACAGATCATCCCGCTCAGCTTCTTTCCCGGCGCGCTCGGGCGCATCGTCAACGACCTGCCGTTCGCGGCGATCTACTCCACGCCGCTACGCATCTACATCGGGCAACTGCCGCAGAGCGAGATAGGGCCGGCGCTTGCCGCGCAGGCCCTATGGATCGCCGGGTTCGGCGCGGCAGCGACGGTCGTTTGGCGCCTGGCGCAGCGCCGGGTCGTCGTGCAGGGCGGCTAGCGAACGCCTACTGCACGACGCCGCTGGCGACGACAGACCCGTTCGGGGCGACCGCGTCAGCCGAGTGCTCGAGGTCGATCTTGACCGTATGCGCGTCGGCCAGTTGGTTGCCGTCGACGAGCAGCACCTGAAGGTTGTTGCGGGCGGGCTGCAAGGTTCCGACGAGCGCGTCACGGCGACCCTCGATCCACACGTGGTACGCCATACCGGCGGGCGCGTCGGCCAATCCGCGCACGATCACGGCCGTGCGGCGGGCGCGCCGCCCGACGATCATGCGGCCGCGCACGCCCGGTCCGACGATGGCGACCTGACGCGGGCCGTCGGCCATCATCCCGGCAACGGTCAACAGCGTCGCGTCGCTGGCGGGCTGTAACAGTTTGAACAGACCGCCGCCAATGACCAACAGCATCGCGGCCGCCGCGGCGTATCCCGTCGGCGCGAGCCACGCGGGGCGGGCGCTGCGGGCACCGGCGAGGACCGGCATCGGCGGAGGCAACGGCTGCGGCAACTGCCGCAGCGCGTTGACGACGGGTACGTACGCGGCGAGGCCGACGCGGCATTGACCGCAGGCCGCCAAGTGGCTCGCGAAGCGGCTATCGTCGTACTCGTCGAGCGCGCCCAGCGCGTACGCTTCGAGATCGTCGTGCACCGAGTCGGAGAGGACGTCGCTCATGTAAGGTTCCCTTGCAGCGGACCGAGGAGGCGGCGAAGTTTCTGCATGCCGAGGCGCACGCGCGACTTAACGGTGCCGAGCGGTTCGTCGATGAGGCCGGCAATTTCGAGTTGGGTCAGCCCGCTGAAGAACGCGAGCTCGATGACGGCGCGCTGCTCGTCCGACAGCATCGCTAGGGCCGCGCGAACTTCCTGGTTACGCTCGCGATCGGCGACCATTTCGGCCGGCCCCAAGTCGGGCGAGGCTGAGACGGGGGCTGCTTCAAACGGCACGACGTCCAACCTCTTGACCCGGGCGCGGTCGATCGCGGCGTTCCGCGCGATCGTCATCAGCCACGGGCGCAGGCGGCCCGACTCCGGACGAAAGCGCTCCGCGCTGGTCCACAGCGTGAGGAAGGCACTCTGAGTGACTTCCTCGGCGACCGGGCGCACGCAGATGCGCGACACGAACGACGTCACCGCCGAGGCGTGACGACGATACAACTCCTCGAACGCGTCGGCCCGGCGCGCTGCGACCAGCGTCATCAGGGCCTCGTCCGAGAGGTCGGCAAGCTCCTTCGTGCTGCGGCGCCTTCCCGTGGCGTCGCGGCTCGCCCGTTCGACCATTCTGCAATGTTGTTACGCTCGCGTCTCCGGCCCGGCCTGCTGGCGGAAAACCCGCCCTCTGGGGTCTGTACGAAGGGGGGTCCCGGCTGGATCACCAAGGCGGCCAGCCGTGAGCACCGATTTGCCGGACGACGCCGATCTCGTCGTGATCGGGAGCGGCCAAGGGGGTGTCCCCCTGGCAGAAGCGTTCGCGCGCCGTGGGAAACGGGTCGTCCTGTTCGAGCGCGGCCGGCTGGGCGGCACCTGCATCAATACCGGCTGCACGCCCTCGAAGGCGTTTCTGGCCGCGGCCCACAACGCCGGCCGCGCCCGCGCCGCCGCCGCCCTCGGCGTCCACGCCGAGGTCAGGGTGGACGGCCGGGCGGTTTTTGAGCGCGTGCGCGCGATCCGCTCGGCGTGGAGCGCCGGCACCGGTACCCGGCTGACGGCGGCGGGCGTGGAGGTCGTCGCGGCGCAGGCGGCATTCGCGGGCGAGCGGATCGTCCAGGGTGGCGGCCGCACCGTCCGGGGAGCGGTCGTCGCGATCGACACCGGCGGCCGCGCCGCCGTGCCGCCGATCCCCGGCCTCGCCGGCACGCCCTATCTCACGAACGAGACGTTCTTCGACCTGGCCGAACTGCCGAAGCACCTGCTCGTCATCGGTGGCGGCTACATCGGCCTCGAGCTCGGCCAGGGGGCCCGGCGCCTGGGTTCCGACGTCACGCTGCTGCACGTCGGCAACCGCGTCCTGGAACGCGAGGAGCCCGACGTGAGCGCCGCCCTCCAGGAAGCGTTGGTCGAAGACGGCATGCACCTCATGCTCGAAGCGTCGATCGCCTCGGTGGAATTCGGCGGCGGAACGTTCGCCGTAGCGCTATCCGACGGACGACGCATCGAAGGCGATGCGCTGCTGGTCGCGACCGGCCGCGCGCCCAACACGGCGGAACTGAACCTCGCGTCGGCCGGCATCGCGACCACGCCCGCCGGCTACTTGCAGGTCGACGACTACCTGCGGACGGCGTGCGACGGCGTCTTCGGCATCGGCGACGTTGCGGGGCAGCCCGCGTTCACCCACGTCTCGTGGGAAGACCACCGCCGGATTCTGTCGACCCTCGCCGGGACGCCGCGCCGCCGTGACGACCGGGTGCTGTCGTATACGACGTTTACCGAACCGCAGGCGGCGAGAACCGGGCTCACGGTCGACCAGGCGCGCGAGCAGGGGCTGCGCGCGCGCGCCGTGACGCTGCCGCTGTCGTCGGTGGCGCGCGCCGTCGAGTGGAACGTCGAGCGCGGCTTCTTCCGGCTCGTCGTCGACGAGGGAACGGACGCGATCCTCGGCGCGACCTTCGTCGGCTACGAGGCGGGTGAACTGATCCACGTGGTCGCCGCGCACATGGAGGCCGGCGCCAGTTGGCGCGTCCTGGAGCGCTCGATGTACGTGCATCCGACGCTGGCGGAGGGGCTGCCGACGCTGGCTCGGCTCCTCGCGTGACCGCGGCGAGCGCGCGCGCGCTCACGATCCGCGCGGCGGGCGTCGCGGCGCTCGGCGGACTTTTGTTCGGCTACGACACGGGCGTCATCTCCGGCGCCCTCATCTTCATCACGGATCAGTTCGCGCTGTCCACGCTGATGCAGGAGATCGTCGTCAGCGTCGTGCTGGTCGGCGCGATGATCGGCGCGACCGCCACCGGCTACGTCGCGGACCGGTTCGGCCGCAAGCGTACCCTCCTGGCGGCGGGCGTGGTGTTCGCCGCGGGCGCCCTCGCCTCGGCGCTCGCGCCCGAGGTGTGGACGCTCATCGCCTCCCGCTTCGTCGTGGGCCTGGCGATCGGTCTCGCATCGGTGGCCTCTCCGCTGTACATCTCGGAAGTCGCGCCGCCGTCCATCCGCGGGGCGCTCGTGTCGCTGTATCAATTCGCGATCACGATCGGCATCTTCGCAGCATTTATGGTCGACCTCGCCCTCGCGCATTGGCACGCATGGCACTGGATGCTCGGCATCGGCGTGTTCCCCGCGGTCGTGCTGATCGCGGGCATGCTCGCGATGCCCGAGAGCCCGCGCTTTCTCCTCAAGGCGGGGCGCGACGACGAGGCGCGCGCGGTGCTGCGGACGATGGCCGCCGACGGCGGCTGGGAAGCCGAGGAGCGCTCGATTCGCGCGGCCCTTGCCGTGCGCGAGGACGCGCGCAGATCGCTCGCGGAAGGCGCCGTCCGCCGCGCGCTAGGGTTGGGCGTCGCGCTCGCCGTCCTGCAGCAGCTCACCGGCATCAACACCGTCATCTACTACGGTCCCGAGATCGTGCGCATGTCCGGTATCGCAGGCGATCGCGCGGCATTGCTGGCCAACGCGGCGATCGGGCTGGTCAACGTGTTGGCGACCATCATCGCGATCATGTTCTCCGATCGCATCGGCCGCAAGCCGCTGCTCTACGCCGGCGTCTCGGGCATGTGCCTGGCCCTGGTCACGCTCGGCCTCGCGCTGGGCTCGGTCACGCCCGATCGCGCGATGGGAGAGTTGGCGGTCGTCAGCCTCATGGCGTACGTGGCGTGTTTCGCCTTCAGCCTCGGACCGCTCGTCTGGGTGCTGATCTCCGAGATCTATCCGCTGCGCATTCGCGGCTTCGGGATGAGCGTCGCGACGCTCTCGAACTGGGCCGCGAACTTCGCGGTGTCGCTGACGTTTCTCTCGCTCCTACAGCACGCGGGCCGCACGGCGACGTTCCTCATCTATGCGGCCATCTGCGTCGTCACGCTCGGGGTCGTGCGCTTCGCCGTCCCGGAGACCAAAGCGCAAGACCTCGAAGCGATCCGCGTGGGCTAAGGACCGTCGGACCACGTCCAGCCGACGATCCGCCAGCCGGCAGCCTGTTTCGCCAGCGCCACCGTCCAGACGGAATGCGGCACCGACTGCGGCTTGCCTTTTTGCGTGAAGGTGTAGTTCGCGGGGAAGATCGCATAGGCGCTGTTGCCGTCGACGGTCACTTGCGACGGCGCGGCGAGCGCTACGTGGCCGCCCGCGATGCCGTTGGCCTTACCGTAGCCGGTATAAGCCTTCGCCCAATCCGCGCAGGCCGTCGCCCCCTGCCAGTGGTGCGGCGGAAAGTCGTCGATGATGGACGCCGGGGAGGCGCAGGTCGCCACCTCCGCCTTAACGTCGCCCTTGTTGTAGCCGTCCATGTACTGATGGACGACGGCGAGGACGTCGGTCTTGTCCGACGCGGCGGCCGGCGCCATAGTAATCGCCGGCGCGGCGAACACGCAAAGACCCGCCGCCAGTAAGATAGCGCGCATGGAAGCTCCTCGCTACGGTGGTTGTTGGCCGGGCGTTCGGTTCGTGACGGGTAGACCCTTGAGACCAGCGGTCTCACGGCAGTTCCCCGCGCGCTTCGAGCCGCGCCAACAGCACGTGAAAGTACAGCATGCCGCGCTCGTTGCCGAGCGCGTCCAGCACGGCCGGCGTCGCGGCCGCGCCTGGGCCGAACAACGAAAGACCGCGCGCGACGCCCGAATCGCCGGCTGGAAAGACGTCGAGCCTGCCCATTCCGCGCAAGAGGATCAGCGCCGCGCTCCACGGGCCGATGCCCTTCACTCGACACAGGTATTCGGCGGCCTCGGATGACGGCGAGCGCTCGACGACGCTCTCGTCCAGCGTCCCATCCGACAGCGCGCGCACCACGTTACGCAGCGCCGCGACCTTCGCGACGCTGAGCCCGGCGGCACGCAAGTCGGCGTCGGATGCGGCAAGAGCTGCGCCGGGCGCGGGAAACGCGTACAATTCGCCGCCGTCCGTCTCGACGCGTTCGCCGTACGCGCGGACGAAGCGCCGCATGATCGCGCCGGCGGCGTGCAGGCTGACCTGCTGAAAGACGATCGCGTTCGCGCACGCCTCCCACAGCGTCGGATAGCGCGGCGGCCGCACGCCGCGCATGCGGCGCGCGAGCGGCGCGAGCCACGGGATGCGGCGCGCGCGGCTAGCGAACGCTCCCGGGCCGGTCCCCGTCGCGAGCATGCGTTCCACGGCGCGCAACGCTTCGGCTCGCGCGCCGGGCCGCCCAACTACGACGACTTCCAGCGCGTCGGGGGCGACCTGACGGACGGTGACGGCCACGGTGCCGGACCCGGTCGCCAGCGCGCGGCGGTACGCGCCGCCGGCGTCGAACGCGTCGACGGCGTTGGCCGACGTGCGCCGCAGTACCGTCGCCGTCAGGTCGAGCCGGTACGGCGCCTCGACGGGGAGCAGGGCCGTGCTGCTGGAAGTCGGCTCGCGTGTATCTAGCGGCATACGCTCAGTACTGGCGCACGAACCTGCTGACGATGATCGAGTACCGCGCCAACTTCTTCATGTGGCTCGGGTTCACGATCGTCTACCACGGCACGGCCATAGCGGCGTTATACGTCACGCTGCGCCAGTTCCCGTCCATGAACGGCTGGGACTTCCGCGAGATGGCGCTGCTGTACGGTCTGTGGATGCTCGGCCACGCGTTTCACAACACGTTCTTTTACACGGTCGGCGACGTGCCGACGTACGTGCGCGAGGGCCGTTTCGACCGCTTCCTCGTGCGCCCCCTCGACACGCTGTTCCAGGCGATCACGGTACCGCAGCAGATCTGGCCCGACGAGCTGATCCTCGCCGTCATCTTCTTCTGCTTCGCGACGGTCTACAGCGGCGTCACCGTCAACGCGCTCTTTCTCGCCTACGTGCCGCTCGTGATGATCGGCGGGGCCTTGATCGATTTCGGCATCACGCTGACGATCGCGACGCTGTCGTTCTGGTTCATCCGCATCGATACGCTGCGTTGGGTCGTGATGTCGCTGGAGCAGGACTTCACCCGCTACCCGATCAGCATCTACACGCGCGGCGTCCAGGTGATCCTGGCGTTCGTCCTGCCGTTCGCGTTCATGAACTACTTCCCGGCGACGTTCTTGCTGCACAAGACGGACGCAGGCATGGCGCTCTCGCCGGCGATCGGCCTGCTGACGCCCGTCGTCGGCGTCCTCTGGAGCGCCGCCGCCTACGCCTTCTGGCGCGTCGGGCTCAACCACTACCAGGGCACCGGCAGCTAGATAACGGGTTGCGGCGCCGAATCGCGACGCCCCATGGGCGCCGCGGCTCGGGGAGCCGGCTACTTAGACCGAGGCGAGGTGCTGCGGAACCATGCGACCTTCGTCGAGGTCGAGGAGGTCCGGCCAGCTCGTGACGTCGGTCCGACTGGGCGCGATCTTGGCGCGCAGCTCGTCGAAGTGCTTCAGGCTATCGCCCGTGGGCTTGCGCGTCAGCGTCTCGCGGTTGAACTGGTCGATTTCGGCCTGGCTCTTCTTCGCGATGAGCGGCTTCAGATAGCCCTCGAGGTCGGAGCTGCTGCCGGTCTTCACGATCTCGGCCACCTTTTTCGCGTCCATGCCGAAGAACGAGAAGAGCGCCTGATCCATCGGGCAATCGTAGTGGTACTCGCCCAAGCTACCGTTGCCGAGCATCTTCGCTTTGTCGATCGTGCGCGCCAGCTGGACGACGCCGAGATACTTCTCGTGCACGCTGCGCGGGTACATGTTGGTGTTCATAGGATTCTTGCCTTTCTTATGTGGCGTCCCCATGAACCGGATGAAGAGCCGTTAGTTGCCGCGTTTCCGCGTTCTGGGCCGACGCGCCTCGAGCGCGCAGAACGCACCGGGCGGCAAGCGCTCGTCGAAGTCGTCGCGACTGGCTTACCAGCCGATCGTGCCGGGGCCGCCTTTGAAGGGGCCGACGACGTCGCTCGTGATCCAGCCGCCGTAGAAATCGCCCGCCTGCGGGTCGACGCGCTCGTCGCCGACGTAGCACTCGTCGACCCGGCTCGAGTAGAACGCGACGTGGCCCGCGAGTGCGGCATATGCTCGCACGGGCGCCTCGTACGTCCACGCCGCACGCGCGACGCGCTCGTCGCCGCAAACGAGGTCGAAGTACGACGCCCGTCCCTTCCACTCGCAAAACGAACTGCCGGCGGCCGCCCGCAGCAGCGCCATCTGCACGTCCTCGCGGGGAATGTAGTACACCGGCGGGTGGCTCGTCTCGAGGATCCGCAGCGCGCGATCCGAGCGCGCGATCTCGATGCCGGCGTGCACGATGCGAACCGGGCGCTTGCTGGGCTCCAGCAGCGGCGGACGCGGATAATCCCACACCCACTCCTGGCCGGGTTCGAGCGGTGGCCGCCGCCTCATGACAGGCTACGGACGCTCGGACGGCAGCGGCTCGAATAGCGCGCCGGCCGCGTCGGGCTGCGGCTCGACGCCCGCCGGACGCAGGTGCCGCACGAGCCAGTGCGCGATCGCCCGCAAGCGCAACACGCGGTTGCGCGGCTTGCCCGTCCGCGCGAGGTTGTGCCCGTCGCCGGTGAACCGCACGAACTCGACCGTCTTTCCCAGCCGGCGCAGCAGCGTGAACAACTGCTCGCCCTGGTCGATCGGGCAGCGATAGTCGCGCTCGGAGTGCTCGATCAGCAGCGGCGCATCGGTGAGATGCGCCGTCCGCATCGGCGACAGGTCGAACATGCGCCGCCCGGCGTCCGCCTCCCAAGGCGCGTCGAGTTCCCGCTCGAGGAACCAGCCGACGTCGGAGGCCCCCGCTTCGCTGACGAAATCGTTGACGGCGCGCATCGAGACGCCGGCGGCGAAACGGTTGCTGCGGCCGAGCAACAGCGTGGTCATAAAGCCGCCGTACGAACCGCCGGCGAGGCCGATACGCGCCGGGTCGTAGTGACCGCTGGCGGCGGCCGCGTCAAGAATGGCGAGCACGTCCTCGACGTCGACGCCGCCCCAGTCGCCGGTGATCGCGCCCGAGAACGCGGAGCCGTAGGACTGGCTCCCGCGCGGGTTGCCGTAAGCGACGCTCATGCCGTGCGACGCCAGCACCTGAAACTCGAAGAAGAACGCGTCCCCGTAGGCCGTGTGCGGACCGCCGTGCACCTGCAGCACCAGCGGCTTCGGTCCGTCGCCCGCGGCGTCGATCACCCAAAGGTCGAGCTTCGTGCCGTCGGCCGCCGTCGCGACGAGGGCGCGTGGCGCCGCGATCGCGCGCTCGTCAAGCCACGGGTTCAGCCGCGTCAGCGGCACCTCGGCTCCGCCCGGCTCGATCGTGGCGACGTCGCTAGGCACGAGCGGATCGGAGTACACAAACGCGACCGTGCCGTCGGGGCCGAGCGAGAACGCGTTGTGATCGCGCCTGCCGCCGGAGATTTCGCGATGCGCGCCCGTCGCGACGTCGAACGCAACGAGCGCGCACGTGCCGGCGTCGGAGAGTTGAACGACGATCTCGCGGTCGTCGGCAGACCACGCCGGGACGCCGCCGCCGCCGAGGCCGCGCGTGTCGCAGACGACCCAGTCGCCGATCGAGCGATTCGCCGCGGCCGACAGCGAGCGGACGGGCCCGCCGTTCGCCGCGACCACGAGCAGTTCCACGTCGAAGCGGCCGCTCGCGTCGTCGCCGTGCTCGTGCCCGGCGTAGGCGATCCACGCGCCGTCGTGCGAGAAGGCCGGCGTCGCGGCCGGCCCCTTGGTCGCCGTCAGTTTGCGCAATTCGCCGCCGTCGCGCGCGACGACGAAGATATCCGTGCAGAACGCCCATTCCGGTATGCCGATCTGCGCGCCGAACGCGATGCGGTCGCCGGCCGGCGCCCAGGACGGCGCGTCGACGTCGAAGTCACCCGCAGTGATCTGACGCGGCTCGGAGCCGTCGAGCGCCGCGACGAACAGGTGGCGGCGCGTGCCGTCGAGCAGCCCGAGATCGTCGCTCTTGAACGGCAGCCTCCGTATGTGGCGCGCGCCGCTGCGGGCGTCGAGCGCAACGCCGGCAACGGCGGGATCGTGCGGGGCCGTCGCGGTGTATGCGAGCGCATCGCCGCCGGGCGCCCATTCGAGCGCGCCGAATGAGGCGTACGGCGGCGTCACCGCCCGCGCCTCGCCGCCGCCGGTCGGCATGACGTAGACGCGCGTCTTGCCGTCGCGTTCGCCGACGAACCCCAGCGACGCGCCGTCGGGGCTCACGCGCGGCATGCGGTCCTTGGCGCCCGCCGTGAACGGCGCGGGTGCGACGCCGGGCGCCGTTCGCCAGATCGCGCTTACCGACGCGTCGGCCGGTTCGTCGTACGACGTGCGCACGTAATACACGGCGCCACCGGGCGCGCAGCGCGGATCGCTCGCCGTGACCAGCAAGTACAGATCGGCCGGCGTCAGCGGCCGTTTCACGACCCGTAGACCCCGGCGATGGCTTGGTAGAGCGCCTTTGCTTCGCGCTCTTGAAAGGCCGGCGTCGCCAGCAAGTGCTCCTGTTCTGGGTTCGACACGAAGCCGAGCTCGACGAGCACCGCCGGAACCGTGGCCTCGTCGGTGACGGCGAGATGACGCACGCGGAATTGCGAGAGCCCGAGGTCGAGCGGCGCCAACGCCTCGCGCACGGCGACGGCCAGCGCGGCCGAGTTTTGCCGGAGCCAGAAGACGCTGATGCCGCGTGCCTTGGGATCGAGCGACGAGTCGGCATGGATCGCCACGAACGCCGTCGCGCCGAGTTGATTGGCGAGCGCGGCGCGCGAGCGGTTGTCCGCCTTTTTGTCGGTTGCCGTGCGATACGGGTGCCCGGTCGAGCGCGTCAGCACGACGCGCGCCCCGGCCCGGCGCAGCAGCGCCGCGAGATCCTCGGACACGGCGAGCACCACGGCCTGTTCCTGCACGCCGCCGGGACCGACGGCCCCGACGTTGAGCGGAGCGCCGGCCGGCGTCTTGACGCCGTGGCCGGGATCGACGACGAACGTCGCGCCGGAGAGCGGCGCGGCCTGCGCGAGCGCGGGCGCGAGCGCGACGGTAACGGCGAAGGCGATCGCACGCAGGCGGAGCATCCCCGCGCGTTTGCGGCGAGGAGACGCCGAGTCCTCGTGTCTAACGTGGTTCCTGATGAGACGCATCGCCTTCGTCGGAGGCCTCGCAGCCGCGGCGCTCCCGCTGCGCGGCGGAGCGACGCCCTCGCTCGACGCCGTGGCGAGCGAGGCCGCGGCATCCTCGAGCGGCGTCGTCGGGGCCGCCGTCCGAGCGCTGGGCGATTGCCGCCCGGCCCTGGCGTACCACGCCGACGTCGTCTTTCCGGCGGCCTCGACCATCAAGTCGCTGATCCTGGCAACGCTCTACGCCGAGGCGGACGCCGACCCGTCGCTGCTGACCCGCAAAGTCCCGATCCGCGACGCCGACCGCGTCGGCGGTTCCGACGTCCTCGCGACGGCGCCCCCCGGCGCGCAGTTCACCGGCGCGCAACTCGCGCACGCGATGATCGTGCAGAGCGACAACACCGCAGGCAACGCGCTCATCACGCTCCTCGGGTTCGAGGCGATCAATCAGAAGGCGACGGAACTGGGCCTCACCCATACGCAGTGCAAGCGGCACTTCATGGACTTTCCCGCGATCTGGCGGCACTCCGACAACCTGACGACGCCGCGCGACATGGCGATGCTCTTCTACGAGATCGAAAAGGGCGCGCGGGGGAACGGCAGCGACGTCGCCTCCCAGAAGGCCTGCCGCGCCATGGTCGGCATCCTGCTGCAGCAGGAGGACCGCGAGAAGATCGCGGCCGGACTGCCGCCGGGGACGCCGCTCGCCAACAAGACGGGCGAGATCGCCGGCGTCCGCAGCGACGTCGGCATCGTCGACCCGTACGGCGCGACGCCGTACGTGTTGGCCGTGTTGACCAAGAACCTCGCCGACGCACACGCGGGCGTCCTCGCGATCCGTAAGATCGCGCGCGCCGTCAACGCCGCCGTCGCCGTCTGCTGAACGCCTACTTCAGGTAGCGGTCGAACCACGCCAGCGTGCGCGCGTTGAGATCGCGGCGGTGGGCGGGCATGCGGAGACCGTGGCCCTCGCCGGGATAGATGATCAGCGACGTGGGGACGCCGAGCGTGACGAGCGCGTGCCAGAACTCCTGCGACTGGGCGGGCGGACACTCGACGTCGTGCTCGCCGACGGCGATGAGCGTGGGCGTCTTGACGTTCTTGATGTACGTGATCGGCGAACTCTTCGCGTAGACGGCCGGATCGTCGTAGACCGACGCGCCGAAGAACGGAATCATCCACTCGTCGATGCCGTTCTGGCCGTAGTAGCTCTGCCAGTTGGCGATGCCGGCGAGCGCGACGGCGGCCTTGAACCGGTGCGTCTGCGTAACGGCGAACATCGTCATGTAGCCGCCGTAACTGCCGCCGGTAATG
>Ga0182012_10001153_pt1 | contig 29215 bp, 26 predicted proteins | sample 612S2SmetaG_FD_120486 | JGI IMG/M metagenome (GOLD analysis project Ga0182012, IMG submission 120486) | Permafrost microbial communities from Stordalen Mire, Sweden - 612S2S metaG | ecosystem: Environmental > Terrestrial > Soil > Wetlands > Permafrost | place: Sweden: Stordalen | collected...
CCTCGCCAACGAAACTCCCGGCCAGGTCGTCATTCATACCTTCGCCGCTCCCATCAAGCCCACCGGTGGCCTCGTCATCCTTAAAGGCAACCTCGCTCCCGAAGGCTGCGTCATGAAGATCGCCGCCGCCAATCGCGTTGAGCATCGCGGCCCCGCTCGCGTCTTTGAAACCGAAGAAGACTGCTTCGCCGCAGTCCAAACCGGCAAGATCAAACCAAACGATGTCCTCGTCATCCGCTACGAAGGCCCCAGGGGCGGTCCCGGCATGAGAGAAATGCTCCAGGTCACAGCCGCCGTCAGCGGCAACCCCGAGCTCAGCTCCACAGTCGCCCTCATGACCGATGGCCGCTTCTCCGGCGCAACCCGCGGCTTCACCGCCGGCCACGTCGCGCCTGAAGCCTTCGTCGGCGGACCCATCGCCGCCGTCCGCGAGGGCGACATCATCCACTTCGATATTCCCAATCGCACCCTCACTCTTGAGGTCCCCGACGAAGAAATCGCCGCTCGCCTCAAGGGCTTCGCGCCCCCAGCCCTGCGCTGGCCCAAGGGCGTCTTCAAAAAATACGTCGACCGCGTAACCTCCGCCTCCGAAGGCGCAACAACGTAAAAACAGCTTTCAGCTATCAGCCCTCAGCTATTAGCTCGAAGCAAGATCAAGGTAGTAAGGCTCGCACCACCAGGGAACAAGCTGAAGGCTGATAGCTGAAAGCTGAGAGCTTCATAAAGGAGTCATCATGACCAAGCAAAAGACCACCGACACCTCCAACGCCCACCTCACCACCCCCACCACGCTCACCGGCGCTGAAATCCTGTGGGCCACGCTCGTGGGTGAGGGCGTGTCAACGGTATTCGGTTATCCCGGCGGAGCCATCCTCCCCGCCTACGATGCGCTGCGCAAGTTCCCCATCCATCACGTCCTCGTGCGTCACGAGCAGGGCGCGGCCCACATGGCCGACGGCTACTCGCGCGCCTCCGGCAAGGTCGGCGTCTGTCTCGCCACCAGCGGTCCCGGCGCAACCAATCTCGTCACCGGCATCGCCACCGCCATGCTCGACTCCATTCCCGTCGTCGCCATCACCGCCAACGTGCCTTCCAAGGTTCTCGGCACTGACGCCTTCCAGGAAGTCGACATCACCGGCATCACGCTGCCCATTACCAAGCACAACTTCCTCATCTCGAAAACAGAGGATCTCGCCGCCGCGCTGCGCTACGCCTTCCAGATCGCAGTGTCCGGCCGCCCCGGCCCCGTCCATGTCGACATCACAAAGGACGCGCTCCAGGCCACCGCCGTCTTCGACTTCGAAGCCGCCAAGCCCAAGGCCTACCGCCCTCATCCCATGCTCCACGTCGATGAGACCGGCCTTGCCCAGGCAGCCGAGCTCATTCGCAACGCCAAGCGCCCCGTCATTCTCGCCGGCCACGGCATCTCCGAGTCCAACGCCGTCGAACAGGTCCGCACCCTCGCTGAGCGCGCGCAGATTCCCATGGCCATGACGCTTCTCGGCCTCGGCAACATTCCCGCCTCTCACCCGCTCAACCTCGGCATGATGGGCATGCACGGCGAGTCGTGGGTCAACGAAGCCATTCAGGAAGCCGACCTCCTCATCGCCTGCGGCATGCGCTTCGACGACCGCGTCACCGGCACCATCGCCACCTACGCCCAGAAGGCCAAGAAGATTCACATCGAGATCGATCCTTCTGAGATCAACAAGAACGTCAAAGTCGACTGCGCACTCATCGGCGATCTCCGTCAGGTCCTCGAGCAACTCCTGCCCCGCATCGCCAGCCGCGACGGTTCTGCATGGATCAAGACCATTCAGGAAAGCAAAGGCGAAGCCGCCGTACTCGACATCAAGAACCTCCCCGATGACGGCCACCTCTACGCCGCACATGTCATGCACGACCTGTGGCGCATCACCGGCGGCAACGCCATCGTGGTCACCGATGTGGGCCAGCACCAGATGTGGGAGGCGCAATACTTCAAGCACGATACGCCGCGCTCGCTGGTTACCTCAGGCGGCCTCGGGACGATGGGATTTGCTTTACCCGCCGCCATCGGGGCGAAGTTTGCATGCCCCGATAAGGAAGTCTGGGTGGTCGTCGGCGACGGCGGCTTTCAGATGACCGCGGCCGAGCTCGCCACCATCGTCCAGGAAAAAATCAAGATCAACATCGCCGTCATCAACAACGGCTATCTCGGCATGGTTCGCCAGTGGCAGGAGTTCTTCTACGAGCGCAACTATGAGGCCACACCCATGGTCAGCCCCGACTTCGTCAAGCTCGCCGACGCTCACGGCCTGCCCGGCCTCGCCGTCAGCAAGCGCAGTGAAGTCCTCGGCTCCGTCGCCGCCGCCCGCGAGTCCGCCAGCACATTCCTGCTCAACTTCCTCGTCGAAAAGGAAGAAGCCGTCTATCCCATGATCCCCGTCGGCAAGGGCCTCCACGAAATGATCCGCCGCCCCGGCAAAGACCCCCTCGAAGAAACCGCCAACGACTAACGAGAGGTCAGAGATCAGAGATCAGAACGGGTCCGCAAGTCATTCATCTCTGTTCTCAATGCTGAATCGAAAGGTATGGCTCAGAATGTCTCATTCATTTCGCGATATGGTTGTCTGGCAGAGAGGGATGCAGTTAGCCGTTTCTGTTTATCGCTCAACGCAGGCGTTTCCCCGCGAAGAACTTTATGGCTTGACGAGCCAAATGAGACGAGCAGCAGTATCGATTCCTAGCAACATCGCCGAAGGACACGGCAGGCTCAACAAAGCAGAGTTTCGACAGTTTCTCGGAATCGCACGTGCCTCAAACTTTGAGCTTCAAACGCAAATCGAAATCGCCAAATCGCTGGAAATGGGAAATCCCAAGCTCTTGGATGGAGCGAACGATCTTTCCCACGAAGTAGGCAAGATGCTTTATGCAATCCTCGAATCGACCAAGAAGCCGGTTCGCGAAAACTGATCTCCGATCTCTGACCTCTGATCTCTCGAAAGGCCGTCATGCATCACACATTCGTTTCCTACGTTGAAGACAAGCCCGGCGTCCTCACCCGCGTCGCATCGCTCTTCCGCCGTCTCAACATCAACATCACATCGCTGACCGTCGGCCGCAGCGAACGCCCCGGTCTCTCGCGCCTCACCCTCGTCTGCGAGGCCAGCGCCGAAGCCGGCAACCGCATCCGCGCCGCGCTTTATAAGCTCGAAAACGTCGTCGACGTTGACGACATCGCCCGCGACCCCAACGTCACACGCGAGCTCGCGCTCATCAAGATCGCCTCCACGCCTCAGAACCGCGCCCAGATCTTCGACCTCGTCGAAGTCTTCCGCGCCCGCATCGTCGACCTCACCTCGGAGTCGTTGATGATCGAGATGACCGGCGTCGAAAGCAAGATCGAAGGCCTCATCGAAGTCCTCCGCGAAGACGAGGGCCGCATCCTCGAAATCTGCCGCTCCGGCAAAATGACCATGCGCCGCGGTCACCACACCTCCAGCGTCGTAAAGGCCATAGAACTCGGCGCAGCAGCCCAGCCCGGCACCGCCGTCAACTAGACCGTCGTCGGGAGAATCTCCGGGTGCCCCAGGTCTCGCACCTGAGACCTGGGAGACAAACCCTCAGGCTTTAACATCAACTCATCACCTGTTCGAAAAGGAAAACAAGAAACCACCATGGCAAATACTTATTACGATCACGACGCCGACCTCTCCCTCATCCAGGCCAAGAAGGTCGCCATCATCGGCTACGGCTCCCAGGGCCACGCACACGCTCTCAGCCTCAAAGACTCCGGCGTCCATGTGAAGGTCGGCCTCGCTCCCACCTCCAAGTCCCGCGCCAAGGCCAAGAAGGCCGGCCTTGAAGTCACCACACCCGCCAAGGCAGCCAAGTGGGCCGACGTGGTCATGATCCTCACCCCCGATCAGACTCAGGCCAAGCTCTACGCCGAAGAGATCGGCCCCAACCTCAAGCCCGGCGCATTGCTCCTCTTCGCCCACGGCTTCAACATCCACTTCAAGACCATCATCCCCGCAAAGAACATCGACGTGGGCCTCGCCGCTCCCAAGGCGCCCGGCCACCGCGTCCGCGAAGTCTTCACCGAAGGCGGCGGCGTCCCGGGACTCATCGCCATCCATCAGGATGCAACCGGCAACGCCCACGCCCTCAATCTCAGCTACCTCAAGGGCATCGGCTGCACCCGCGCCGGAGTTCTCGAGACCACGTTCAAAGAAGAGACCGAAACCGACCTCTTCGGCGAGCAGGCCGTACTCTGCGGCGGCGTAAGCGCCCTCATCAAGTGCGGCTTTGAAACCCTCGTTGAAGCCGGCTACCAGCCTGAGAGCGCCTACTTCGAAGTCCTCCACGAGCTCAAGCTCATCGTCGATCTCATCTATCGCGGCGGCCTTGCTTACATGCGTTACTCCATCTCTGACACTGCCGAGTGGGGCGACTACGTCTCCGGCCCGCGCGTCATCAACGAAGAGAGCCGCAAGGCCATGAAGCAGATCCTCACCGAAATCCAGAACGGCAAGTTCGCCAAGACCTTCCTCAAAGACCAGTCCACCGGGCGCAAGCGGTTCAACGCCTACCGCGCCAAGGAAGCCAAGCACCCCATCGAGGTCATCGGAAAAACCCTCCGCGCCTCCATGCCCTTCCTCGACCCCGTCACCGTCGAGCAGGTCTCCAAGACCCGCTAATCAGTGTCTCAATAAACCAGCGGCCCGTTGCGCTTGAGCTCAACGGGCCGCTTCCTTTCTCCCAGCTCCCTCGTAGCCACCCCGCGCCACCAGCCCCCAAAAATTCAAGTCCCCCTTACGGAGAATTACCCTCTTTTGCGTTCTAATGGGTAGCGCAACAAGTTCGCCCTCGAAACCTCCCGACTGCAAAGAAGGAGTCCTTCATGCCCACACCCCAGAACAAGTCAGATGCAATTGCCCTTGGCAAACAGAATGCCGCAGACATCATGGCCCGCCGTCAGGCCGCCCTCGCTCGCCGTGCCGCTTCCCTCGCCAGGCTCCCCAAGCCCGCTGCCGAGGCTCCCCTTCAGCCAAAGAACCTAATCGCCCAGCCCGAGGCATTTCAACCAGCCGCCGTAACTACCGCCGGCTACCTCCTCGCAGTCGGCGATTCATGGTTCGACTACCCACTCCACGACGTCCTCAAGGAGCTCGAGCAGGATCCCGGCTACACCATCGAATCCACCGCCCGCGCAGGCGACCCCATCGAGTCCATGGCCTACACCAAGGGCGGCCAGTTGGATAACGTTCCCGCCAAGCTTGAATCTATTACCGCCCAGGGCGCAGCCCCCAAGGCAGTCTTGCTCTCCGGCGGAGGTGACGACATCGCCGGCAAGGAGTTTGGCATGCTGCTCAACAGTGCCCGCTCCAGCATCTCAGGATGGGCCCCGGACATCCTCAACTACCTCGTTAACGAGCGTATTCTGCTTGCCTATCACACCATCATCACCACGGTCACTGAACTGTGCAAACCATCCGTCGCCGGCAACGTCCCGATCCTCGTGCACGGCTACGATTACCCCGTGCCCGACGGGCGCGGCTTTGGCGACCTCATCGGCATCTCCCTCCTCGGTCCCTGGCTCCGGCCCGGATTCAACGAGAAGCTCTTTGACGACCTCCCCACCAACATCGCCTTCATGCACACCTTCATTGACCAGTTCAACGCCATGCTCGCCGGCCTTGCCGCCGATGCGGAATTCCCCAATGTGGTGTACGTTGACCTGCGCAATACTCTCTCAACCGACCTCACCGACAACAACTACCAGCAATTGTGGGCCAATGAACTTCACCCCACCGAGCAAGGCTTTGTTAAAGTGGCGCAAAAGTTCGCCGCCAAACTCTAGTGCGCAAATGCGCGGCGCCTTCCCCGCCGCCGCGCCTATCCATCCCACTCAATCTCCTCAAATACCTTTCTCAGCCGCCTTCCTTTCGCCGGATTCACCATCTCCACAAACGCCACCCGTCCTTCCAGATGCAATCGAAACGCCGGATGCCCCTCGCGGTTCTGGCTCTCCGCCCCATACCGCACGCAATTCGTCAGTATCGCCTTCAACCGGTCAAAATCCGCCCGCACCACATTCGCATGTTCATTGATCACCAGTCCCGCCAGATGCTGCCGCACGCCTCGCCGCATCACCCGCGTCTTCCTATGATGAACAGCAAATCCCTCCTCCATCAAAATCGCCGCAGCCTGAACCGCAAATCTCCCCACGCATCGCCCGAACCCCGCCTCGCCTGAGAATGCAAGATCGTCGGCATACCGCGTATAAACCGCACCCGCCGCCTTCGCCAGCCCGCTCAACCGGCAATCCACGCGATAAGTACATAGGTTCGCCAGCGCCGGTGAAGTAGGCGCGCCTTGCGGCAGGTGCCGCCACGCGTATCGCTCACGCGCCTCGGCCATCGCCTCCACACTCAGCCCCTTACCCAGCGTCTTCCACATTCCCCGCGACGCAGCATTCGTACACAACCCGCCCAGCAAATCAGCCACCTGCTCCGGATAACCCATCGTGCGAAACAGCGCTTGAACCCGCGCTCCTTTGATCGACGGAAAAAAATCCTTAAGGTCCATGCGCAACACCACATCCCGGCCCACATGCGGTGCCACAAATGTCTTGATGGATCGCCCTTTTACAAACCCATGCGTAGCTGAATGGCTCGGTGCAGCTTCGACTAACTCTCGAAGGACAATCCGCTGCAACTCCTTGAGCTTCTTTTTGGGCGACTCAATCAGTCGAATGGAACCGCTCTTCTTCTTCAGCACTCGGTAATGATAGTGATTCATTGGCCTGGCGCCATGTCCCACGCGCGCGTTCAGCCGCTTCAAATCCGCAAACCATCCCAGCTCATTCAAAGTCACGCCAAGCCACGCAGCCAGTTCATCCTCTGTCTCAAGCTTCGGTATCGACCATCCCCGCGCCGCATCCGCCGGCTCCATCCCCGCAGGTGCAGTCACCCACTCCGCAATCCGCACCTCGCCCTTGTACTTCTGCCCCGCCTTGCGCAACCCCTCGTCAGCTCTCAGGAACCCAACAACATCTCTCTGGCGGGGCCGCACCTGGACCTTCGATGCAGACTCACCCGCAAACGTCTGTAAGTAGCGCCTCGCCAGCGGCCGAATCCAGCGCCACTTTCTTCCCAGCGTTCTTCCCATGCGGCCGGCGATCGCATCAATCGACGACTCTCCGTTGAGAATCGCCCGCGCCAAAGCCGAGTAGAAAGTTGGATTGAGCATGGCTCGAAGAAACAGCGGAATGCTCCAACGAGTCTGACCCTGCGTGACCTGATCTGCGCAACGCGCAGCGTCGGTCACGCGATGAAGTGTGGAGGTAACTACGTTCCCCTGGGGTATCCCCAGAGAGAGCTTGAATTAAGCCCGAAGGCTCAACTCCTGCCCGGCTTGGAGCATTCCACTGTCTGACGCATCATACCAGCGATCGTTCTTTCTCACTTCCGCTTCGCTGGCATCTCCCGCCCACCCTGGTGCAGCACCAGCGACCCAATCGCCCCGCTTGCATCCGGAACAAACTCGATCTCCGCATCTACCAGCGTCGCGAAAAAGAACGGATGACCGTCTTTCAATCCTTCGTATTGCACTGGCAACGCCGGCTGCCCTGTCCCCTGCACGGTAAGCCCATCCGCTCCCACCGCAACCGTCAGCGAAAACGTCGGCGCCAACTCGTACACCCCGACAAACTTCGCCAGCTCCTCCTTAGCTATCGGCTGCGCTTTACGCTCGTTCGCCAACTGCACCGGCTTGCCCAGCACCACATCCAGAAGCTTGCCGCCCATCGAGTCCGGCGCGGCGCCGTTCACGTTGCTTAGCACCACCACGCAAATCTGCTTCTCCGGCACATACGCCAGGTGGGTGTTGAAGCCTTCAATCCCGCCTCCATGGTCTACGGTCGTGATCCCATCCTTCGTCGTTACAAACACGCCCAGCCCATAGTTGCCCTTGCCCGGCGTCGTCATAGCCTTCAGCGATTCAGCATTCAACACCTTCCCGCCAAACAGCCCCCGCTCCCACTTCAGCAGGTCGCCCGTCGTCGAATAGATCGACCCCGCAGCCCACGGCACTGTCATTGACTCGGACCGCGCCACCACCAATCCCTTCGGCCCCGGCATGTATCCTTCGGCCCGCTTCGCCAGCACCAGCTCATCGCTGTCCAGCCCCGTGTCCTTCATCCCCAGCGGATCAAAGATCCTCTCTTTTAGCAGGTCCCCATACTTCCTGCCGCTCACTTTTTCTATCACCGCGCCCAACACCTCAAAGTTCGAGTTGCTATAAGCGAACTTGCTGCCCGGCTCAAAATCCAGCGGCTTGTCCTTGAACAGCGCCAGTTCCTCGTCCATCGTATGCGGCGCCAGCCGCCACACTCCGAACTCCTTCATATCCGTGAAGCTCGGAATCCCAGAAGTGTGCCCCAGCAGGTTCGCCAGCGTAATCTTCTCCCACGTCTTCGGCGTATCCGGCAAATATTTACTCACCGGGTCATCAATCTTCAGCTTCCCGTCCTGCTGCAGCAGCAGCACCAGAGTCGCCGTGAACTGCTTCGTCAGCGACCCCAGCCTGAACTTCGCCTCCGGCGTATTTGCGATATCCCACTCCACCACCGCCTTGCCATACCCCTTGTCCAGCAGGACCTTGTCCCCTTCAGTCACCAGCACGGTCCCCATGAACGCATTGTTCGCCGTGTAAGAGTTCGCCACCTGGTCCAGCCGCGTTTTCATCGCCGCTTCATCCGCCGTCTGTCCAATTGCAATCGGCGCCAGCCCCGTCAACACCACCGCACACGCGGCCCCAATTATCCATTCCCGCATTCCCGCTCCTTCTTCCCCGCCAGGAAACCACGCCGTACCTGGTAACCGCTTGGGAACCTGCAACCTGATACGTTGCCTCCAGCGTGACAGTTCAAGCCGAGGCAAGCTTATCACTACCCTGCCACCCTCCCGCAGTGACCTGCCCCTCCTCAACCCAACGTCTCATCGCCGCCCGCCATGATCGTCTATCCTGAAATCTCCACCCGGAGGTTCCGGATGCTCTCGCCTTCTGTCACAGCGCCGCCCCGCCCCACCCCGCCCGAAATCATCGCCGATGCCATCGACCACATCGGCCCTCTTCACGGCCTCTCCATGGAAGACCGCCTCTGGCTCATCCTTCACGGCAAGGAGCGCATCGCCGCCGCCGGGGAAATCCTCTTCGAAGAAGGCGCTCCCGTTGAGCACATGATGCTCATCCTCAAGGGCGAAATCCATGTGCGCCGCCAGCGATCGGGCCCCATGTCGCTCTTCATTGGCCGTTCCGGCCAAATGACTGGCCTGCTCCCATTCTCAAGAATGAAAAGCTACGGCGGCCAGGGCTTCGCGGCAACCGACGTCTGGGCGCTCCTCGTTCATAAATCCCTCTTCCCTGAGATGCTCAGCGCCATCCCCTCCATGACCCAGCGCATCGTCTCCACTCTCCTCGATCGTGTCCGCGAGGTCACCCGCATGGAGCAGCAGGCAGAGAAACTCAGCGCTCTCGGCAAGCTCGCTGGAAACCTCGCTCATGAGCTCAACAACCCCGCCTCCGCCGCCCAGCGCGCCGCCTCCGGCCTTGACGAAGAGCTCCGAGCCAACCGAAGAAACCGCTTCAAGCTCATCAACCTTTGCCTTAACGACGAGCAGATCGCTGCCGTCGAACAATGGGAGCTCAAGGTCCTGGTTGGTCCCGTCCACTCGCCTGACGTCCCTGAGACCCAGCACACCTCTGTTTCACTTCTTGCCCGCGAGGAGTCCATCCGCGCATGGCTCGCCGCGCTCGACTGCCCCCAGCCCTGGGAAGTCGCCGCGCCTCTTGCCGAGCAGGGGGTCACCGTTGACGATCTCAATGAGCTCCGAGCGCTGCTGCCCCCGGACGCCACTTGCGTCTCGCTTCAGTTCTTCGCGCGCTACCTGCGTTCATCGCGCTCCGTCAATACCCTCATCAGCTCCACCGCACGAATCTTCGACCTCATCAGCGCCGTCAAAGATTACTCCTTCATGGACCGCGCCCCCATCCTCGACGTCGACGTCCCTGCCGGCCTCGACGCAACCGTACAGATGCTCCAGTCCCGCATGAGCAATATCAAGATCTCGCGTGACTATGAGCCCAACCTGCCCACGCTCAGCGCCTATGGTGGCGAGCTCAATCAGGTCTGGACCGCCCTCCTGGAAAATGCCCTTGACGCTCTAGGAAATCAGGGCGAAATCCGCCTCACTTGCCGCCTTGAGACCGACATGATGTTGATTGAGATTTGGGACACCGGCCCCGGCATTCCGATCGAGCTCCAAGACCGCATCTTCGAGCCCTTCTTCACCACCAAGGCTCCCGGTCAGGGACTCGGTCTCGGACTCGACAACGCCATGCGCATCGTCCGAAAACATCGCGGCCACATCAGCGTGAAATCCGAACCCGGTTCGACCTGCTTTCGCGTCCGCCTGCCCCTGGACCAGCTCCAGGCCTATTAAGACCGGTTCTCCACTCTGAATCTGACAGGAAAGCCCCGTGCCCCATCCATTCCAGAGTCCCATCGTGGAATAGGCGAGAAACCGACACGATGGTCCGCGCAATCTGCCGCCCCGCGCGCTCTCCACAGTTCTTTCGTGGAGAGCGCGCGGGGCCACTCTACTTCTCGATCTCCACGCCCCGCCAGAACGCCACATGCCCCTTGATCTTCCGCGCTGCCGGCTTCGGATCAGGGTAGTACCATGCCGCATCCGGGTTATCCTGCCCCTCAATCAGCAGGTTGTAATACCGCGCCTGACCCTTCCATGGACACGTTGAAGTCGTGCTGCTCGGCTTGAAATACTCCCGCTTGAGACTGGCTTCGGGGAAATACACATTCCCCTCAACCTCCTCAGTCACTTCGCTCTCGGCAATCACCTTGCCGTTCCAAACTGCTCTTGCCATCGTCTATTCCCTTTGAAATCGACACATTACGTTTGTTTTCAAAGTCCGCCACTCCCGGACCGAACAGGCCAACGGATATGACACTACCAGAGTTTTTCTGCTATGGCGAGTCTGGTAGTGCTCACAATTGTCGGTAGGAATCTACTTTGCTTCGATAATCGATTCGATATGGACCGTCTTCTTGTCCGCATCCGTCATCGCCGTCACCGTCACATGCGCACCGTAAAAACCCTTCACGGCCTCCGGATTCTGGATCGTCCACACTTCCTTCTTGGCCTCATCCACAAATACCGGCTTCTCACCGCCCTCGATGCACTTCTTCACGCATGCCGCGCCCGTCCCGGCGTCTTTTCGCGCCGCACATCTCGTCCGAAATCCAGCCGTTGAACTTGCTGGAATCCGCCGCGCGTGCAACAGTACCCGTCATTGTGCAAACCGCCAGCATAAGTGTCAGTGCGCGTCTCTTGTGAAAACCTCCAATGGGGATGGGGAATCCGCGATCAGCTACGATCATCATCCCGCAAACATCCACTCGGCAAGAAATCTGTACATCTGGAATTCGCGGCCTCGAAACACAAGCCTGGCGTTCCTGGTTTTGGTCCGCTGACTTATTTGCTGCTCGCCAATCAGCCCTGCCCCGCCATCGCCTTCCGCCGCGCTTCCATCGCCTTCAACGTGAGCTCATACCGTTGCGCCGCCGCCGAAAACCGGTTGATCAGCTCCGACGTCTTGATCATGAATCCAGGCGTCCGCGCCCGGATCTGCTCCAGGATCGGCTGGAATTTGCCCAGAAGAAAGAATCCTTCGCCATTCGAATCCACAAAAAGCTCCGCAGATACCGCCCCGTGCAGCACCATCGCCGCTGCCATCTCCCAGTAAGTAATCACCTGCCGGTAGTGCGCGTTGTGTTCGTGCTTCGGGTTCCCCGCCACGGCAAAAAACTCTTCCGCCGTAGTCGGCCAGAACTCGCCCGTCATCCAGGCCCGCGCCTCCCGCATCACGGCCTCGGTACGCAGTTCGTATAGCTTCAAGATGATCTCGGCATCCGCAGGCGTCGCCAGCATTCGTTCCATCACATGTTTCTCCACAGTCCAATACTAGCGGACTCAACCGCCTCGCCAAGCCCAATCCAGCTCAAAAGCGGTACCCTTCCCCGCGATGCTCTTGCTCAGGCTTCAAGTAAAGCTGAGCGATAAAGAATTTCCAGGTTCCGCTCGATTGACTTTTCCAGATCCTCCACCGGCTCTGCGGGCATCGCAGCTTTCATCGACTCAAGAATCGCGTCCTTGTCTCGCGTCCCGTCCAGGAGCACCAGCAGCCGGCGCATGCCAGGATCGGTCAGCGAAAACTTCAGATGCCTCAGCGTCGTCGTATACGTTCGCATCTCGCCATCTTGCCGGCTCACCGCGCTTGCTCGCGGGCGCTCGGAAACCTCTGTGGCCAACGGCGCCTCCCACGCATGGAACCCGATAAAACGAGCCTCCGCCAGTTGCATCAACACCCCCGCTCCTTCGCTGTCCAGGCTCAAGCCGGTCTCCGCCAGCTCCGGCTCAAGATCGCTGAGGGCCAGTGCGTGCGGCCAAGCCGCCTCTAGCCTCTCAATCAGCGCAATAGCGCCGGCATGGTTGGTCTCCAGCTTCAATCCCCCTTGCCGTGTGAATACTTTCGCCCCCTCCGTCGCGCCCGGCGCAGACGTTGCCTCGGATGCCACCAGAAGCCGTCGCAGGTCTTCTCCCCGAAATTCCTGTCGCACGGTCCGTTGCGCCCCGCAAAGCAGCGTCTCTCTGAAGACCCGCATCCGCGCGAAATCCTTCAGTTGTTCCTCTCTCAGAACATCCCCGCCCACCGCGCCTTCGATCGCCTCTTTGAACTCGCTGGTGATGCCCGGATCCTTCGGTGGCGGCAACACCGATTCGCTCAGATACTGCAGGCCATGCCTCCTCGCGTGCTCCGCAAACTCCATAATCGATACCGGATGAAAATGATCAGACAGCTCGTCATGGTAAATCGCCAGCGGGCTGCGCTGTGCCATGCTCTCGAGTTGTTTCTTGAGAATCAGCCCGTACACATCGCCTTCGGGCCGCGTTGCAAGAATCAGTTCCAACAGCCCGCGGCCTTCCGCAATCCGTTGCGCCGGATCGGCAATCTCCCCCACCCCAAACATCATCAACTCGCGCGTTAGCTTGCGCAGATACCCACCCGGCAGCGCCTCATGGCTTACAAAAGCCACGCCCTCCGGGGTCAGCAACTCGCCGCAAACCGCCAGCAACTTGTCTCGCACCGGCTCGGGAACCCAGGAATAAAGACCATGCGCGATGATGTAATCGAAAGCGCCCAGCTCGGTCCCGGCGTCCATCAGGTTGCCTTCAAATATCCTTATGTTCTTCAATCCGAGAGCGCCAATCCGGGCCCGCCCACGCTCAATCGGCAATCGCGCCAGGTCGAATCCCACAAACTCGCTCCCGGGAATCGCATAGGCCATGGGTATCAGATTCGCGCCCTCATTGCAGCCGATCTCCAGCACCCGGCACCGAGCCACCGGCGTCGGCCTCAGTCCATGCAAAATCGCCATCGCCGCAAGCCGGTCCGGATGCGTGTCTGGATAGGAAAAACTCGGATAAGCAACTAGGTCGTACGGATCGTGTTCGCGCTGCATTTGCCCGCTCCTTGCATCCGGATCATATCAATCCCCGCAGCAGCCGCAGCAAAAGTCTACATTCGACCTGAAGAACCTCTGATTTTTCGATTCAAGAACCTCTGATTGAGGTCTGGCCTTGAAAGGGCACGAATTCAGTCGTGCCGAAAAAGGCCAATAAAACCGCGGGCTCTGGCCCCTGTGGCATGGGTTTCTAACGCTCAACGCCCCCTGGCTCAGAGGTTCTCTACGCCACCGGAGCAGACTTCGCCTTGGCCGGCCTCACATCACCGCGCGTGGCACCACCGGCAGCAAGCTCCCCGTCCGTCTGGAAACTCCCCGAGCCATCCAGTTCGCCCGAGATCAGCCGGCGGGAGACCTCCTCGCCGGCTTGATGTACCGCCTCGTGCATCTCCCGAGACGTCATTTCTCCGATTCGCTTTCCCGCCATTGGAGTCATTCCCAACAACTCCCCTACGCCGGCTGCAACTCGCGCTTCTTGTCCTTCCCACCTGAGCCCTCAACCACCGGCCCATGCGTCTCCACCGTCGGCGGCGGCGGCGCATCGCCAATCCGCTTCGAGTAGCTGCAAACCACGGCGGTCCCAGGCTCTTCCGCCGGACCCTTCTTCATGCGCTTCTTGGGTACTGGTTCGTCTTCCGCACCCTTCTTCTTATTCGGGCACTCAAGGAAAATCCCCGACTTCAGCACCTTCTCCACCAGGTACGCGCTTCCGCACTCCGGGCACTTCGTCGCCACAGGCTTGTTGTTCGAGGTAAAGTCGCACTTCGGATAATTCGTGCAGCCCCAGAAGACATTCCCTCTGCGCGCCTTCCGCTCAGCAATATCCCCCGTCCCGCACTTCGGGCACTTCATTCCCTCAATCAAGTTCTGCTTCACATACTTGCACTTCGGATACCCCGAGCACGACACAAACTCCCCGTAACTCCCCTGCCGCAAAACCAGCGGCTTGCTGCAAAGTGGGCAGTTCTCGCCCGTCGGCTGAGGCGCATTCTGCTTCTGCTGCTGTTTCTGGCTCAGCTTCCTGATCGTCTTGCACGGCGGATCTTCGTTGTATCCAGGACACGACATGAAAGGCCCAAACAGCCCGCGCTTCAGCACCATCACCCGGCCGCAGTTGTCGCAATACTCTTCTTGCTCACCCGCCTCCTGTACTTCCGGCGTATTCAAGTCCGGCTTCCCGGCCGTATTCTCCTTCGTGAAGTCGCAGCTCACCTGCTCGACGAATACCTTCTTCCCCTTCGCCGACGACTCATCTGCCGCCTCGCTGATCGCGGCAATCAGTTCCTTTGCGTCCGCCACTTCCTTCGAGTACACGTTCGCGTCCTCTACCTGCGCACGAACAGTCATCGGGAAATCAAGCGCCGTCGTAACTTTCTTCGCAACCGCCTTCGCATCCTTCTTCCACGGTCCCATCGCAATCGTCACCGGCTTGTTCTTGCTGAAGTTCGAGCAGGAGAAAAAGCTGCCGAACTTCCCCCACTTCAACACCAGTGGACTTCCGCACTTGTCGCACTTCTCGTCGGTCGTCTTCTCCATGCGCTTGATGCTGCGCATGTTCTTGTCCGCGTCCTTTAGTTCATCCTCGAAGTAGCTGTAGAACCCTTTCATCAGGTCCGTCCACTTCTCCTTGCCGTCTTCGATGTCATCCAGCTCTTCTTCCAGCTTCGCCGTATACGCAATGTCGAAAATATACGGAAAACTCTCCACCAGCAGGTCGCACACCACCATCCCGATCTCTGTCGGATAGAACCGACCCGAGATCTTCGTCACGTATTCGCGATCCTGGATCGTGTTGATAATCGATGCATACGTCGATGGCCTGCCGATACCTTTCTCTTCCAGCACCTTCACCAGCGACGCTTCGTTAAACCGCGGAGGCGGCTGGGTAAACTTCTGGTCGGTCTCCAGCTTCTCCAGCGCCAGCGCCTTCACGCCGTCCAGGTTGGGCAGCTTGTTTGAGCTCTCGTCGTCCTCGTCCTTCTTCTCTTCGCTCACTTCGTAAAGCTTCAGGAATCCGTCGAATCGCTGCACCGATCCCGACACCCGAAAGTCGTACGTCTTGCCATCCTTCGCGCTCACCGCTGCAATCTTCGCCGTCGTAATATCAAAGATCGCCGGCGTCATCTGCGACGCCACAAATCGACGCCAGATCAGCGTGTATAGCTTCAGTTGCTCATCGCTGAGGAATCGCGCCATCGACTCCGGCGTCCGCGATGCATCCGTCGGGCGTATCGCTTCGTGCGCATCCTGCGCGTCCTTCTTGCCCTTGTAGACATTCGGCGAGTCAGGCAGATATTTCGTTCCCAGGTGCTTGCCTATCCACTCCCGCGCCCCCTGAATCGCATCCGGGGAAACACGCGGCGAGTCAGTTCGCATGTATGTAATCAGGCCGGTCGTTCCCTCTGCGCCCAGATCGATGCCTTCATACAGCCGTTGCGCCACGCCCATCGTCCGCCGCACATTGAAGCCCAGTTTCGTCGCCGCATCCCGCTGCAGTTGACTCGTAATAAACGGTGCCAACGGCCTGCGCTGCTGCTCCCTCGCTTGCACCGACACGAGCGACCACTTCGCCTTCTCCAGCGCCGCAATCACAGCTTCAGTCGCCGCGCCATCCGGCAGAGCATTCGCCAGATACTGCTCCTTGCCATCCTTATCCAGTCCGCTCGCTACGCGCGCAGGCTCCCCGTCCACGCCAATGAACTTTGCCTTCAGGGTCTTTTCGTCTTGGCCCTCTGGGTGAAGCAGCGCCTCCAGCGTCCAGTACTCCACCGGCTTGAAGGCGCCAATCTCCCGCTCCCGTTCCACAATCAGACGAACCGCAACCGTCTGGACTCGCCCTGCGGACAACCCGCGCCGCACCTTGTCCCAAAGCAGCGGTGAAATCTGATAGCCCACCAGCCTGTCCAGAACTCTGCGCGTCTGCTGCGCATCCACCAGGTTCTGGTCCACATCCCGCGCATGTTTGAACGCTTCCTGCACCGCCTTCTTCGTGATCTCGTTAAACGTGACCCGCCGAATCTTCTTGCGCGCTGCCGCACTCGTCCCCAGCTGAATCGCCAGGTGGTACGCGATCGCTTCCCCTTCTCGGTCCGGGTCAGGTGCCAGGTAAATCTCGTCCGCGCTCGCAGCAGCCTTCTTCAGCTGTGCCACTACCTTCTCTTTGCCCGGTGACACAATCAGCGTCGGCTCAAATGTCCGATGCTCAAGTTCCACGCCAATCTCGTTCTTGGGCAGGTCCATAATATGACCCACAGACGCCAGAACCTCAAAGCCCTTGCCTAGATACTTCTCAATCGTCTTTGCCTTGGCAGGCGACTCGACGATTACCAGTGATTTGCTCATTGCCATCCTTGATTTCACAACTACTCTAACCTGTCTGACCCGTTTGACTCGCTTCCAGACAGTTTCGATGCGTGCTCATATTCCACTGCGGTCTCCCACAGAGCCAATCCCTTCGCCCTTTTTCCGCTTCGGGAAAAAATGTCTTGCAAAGGTTGCACCCTACCACGGAATACCGCTTCGTTTCCACTCCACTTCCGACATCTCCATCTTCAACCGAACCCTTTCCTACAAACGCAGCCGCTCCCGCACGGTTCGAAAACGCATCGAAAAACCCGCGTGAAATCAGCTCAATTCCTGTATTTGATTGCCCTTGCACCCGCCCGCCGCCCTTGGGTTTCTTTCATCTCTCCGCCCTTTAGCCCTGGCACAGATTTTTCTGATCGCTGACATCTGATCTCTGATCTCTTTTCCCTGTTCCCCACTCCCTGCCTCTTACATCGTCCTCACATACTGCTTCCCCGGCAAACTCCTCACCCGCCCCGCCATCTCCAACTCAAATAACGCGGTAAACACCTCCGACGAAGTCAGTTGCGTCTCCAGAATCCCCAGAATCTCGTCGATCTGCAGGCTCTCGTCCGACCGAAGAACCGCCAGCACCATCCCCTCCTCCGGCCGCAACACCGGATCAGGCAGTAGAGATGCCGTCGTCTCCGACTTGGATTCAATTGGAGCCTCCGCCTCCAACTCAATCCGCACCTGCGAGGGCAAATCCTCCCACACATCTTCCCAGGTCGCCACCAGCTTAGCCCCCTGTTTAATCAGCGTGTTGGGCGTCCACGATCCCTTGTTCGTCACATTCCCCGGCACCGCGTATAAGTCCCGATTCTGCTCTGCCGCGCACCGCGCCGTCACGCGCGTCCCCGAGTTCTCTCCAGCCTCCACCACCAGAACCGCCACGCTCATCCCGCTCAGTATCCGATTCCGCCGCGGAAAATTCTGTGGGGCGGGAAACGTCCCCAGCGGAAGCTCGCTCACAATCGCCCCTCCCATCAAGAGAATCTCCTCCGCAAGCTTCTTGTTCTCTTTCGGGTACACCACGTCCACCCCAGTGCCCCACACCGCCACTGTTGGCGTTCTCGCCAGCAGCGCCCCCTTGTGCGCACAACTGTCTATTCCCCGCGCCATCCCACTCACAATCTGCAACCGCCGCGCCGCCAGGTCCCGCGACAATATCTCCGCCATCCCCGAACCATATGGCGTCGGATGACGCGTCCCTACCACCGCAATCGCCGGCTTGCTCAGCAGTTTGGTGTCGCCCTTCACCCACAACACCGGCGGCGGATCCCAAATCTCCTTTAGTCGTTCCGGATACTCCGCGCATCCAAAAGTCACAATCGACGCCCCCTGCGTCGCAACCTTCCCCCACTCGTCTTCGGCCGCCCGCCGCGCCTTCCCATCAAAAATGAACTGCGCGCTTTGTGCCGGAAACCTCAACCCCTCCAGATCCGTCAGGCTCAGCGCGAACACCAGGCTGGGAGTGCCAACCTGCTGCATCGCGTCCACAATCCGCTTCGGCCCCAGCGCCGGGGTCAACGCCAGCGCCAGCCACGCCAGCCGGTCATCCCCAACCTTCTGCTGATCCGCCAGCACGCCAATCTGTGGTCCACTCGCCATCCCAGCCCCGATCAACTTCGGTTCAATCCTCTCCCCGCGCCGCGCCAGCGACTGGTCCGCAGGGTACTTTGGTAAACGCGCTCAAATTACCCCCCGCCCGATACCCTGTCAACATCGCAAAGGTATCGGCAACCTCTGATCTCTTAACTCAGCACCTCTTTCCGGGGTCCCTCAACCCGCTGGTCCCTAATCCACGAATTACGAAGTGTGAACTGTAAACTGTTTCCATGTTCACCGGCATCATCGAGCAAACCGGAACCCTCGTCAGCCTCACCGACCGCGGCGGCGTCCGCCGCATCACCGTCGAAGCCCCCGTCCTCGCCGGTCGCCTTCGCGAGGGTGACTCCCTCGGCGTCTCCGGCGTCTGCCTCACCGCCCTCGACGTTCACCCCTCACTCTTCCATGCCGACCTCGCCCAGGAAACCCTCGACAAAACCTCCCTCGGCGCGCTCGCCCCCGGCGCACTTCTCAACCTCGAGTTCCCCACCGCCGTCGGCAGCCCCCTCGGCGGCCACATCGTCCAGGGCCATGTAGACGCCACCGGCATACTCGTCTCCCTTGACCCCGTCATCTCGGCCACCGACCCAGGCTTCGACCGCCAAACCACCGACTGGACCCTCAAGATCCGCGTCCCTGCCTCAGTCCGCCAATGGATGGTCCCCAAGGGCTCCGTCGCCATTGAAGGCATCAGCCTCACCATCGCCGCCGTCGAGGCCGACACCATCTCCATCGCGATTCTTCCGCTGACCTACTGGCGCACCAACCTCCACGCCCTTGCTCCCGGCGCGCCCCTCAACGTCGAGGCCGACGTCCTCGTCAAGCTCGCCTGGCAGCAGATGCAGGAGCGCGCCAAATCCGACTCCAAACCCACCTTCGACCTCACCGAACCCTGGCTCGTCGCCAACGGCTACTGATCCGCGCTATAATTGACTGGTCGTTTCGACTAGTCAAATCGCGTAGCGGAGAGGGCTCCTGGAATGGCCACCACCTTACATACCCGAATCATCCAGGCCTCCGAGGCCAAGACCAATTTTCTTCGTATTCTTGACGACGTCGAGCGCGGAGAATCGGTGGTGATTACGCGTCACGGAAGACAGGTCGCTGTGATCAGTCCTAAACAGGAGATCGATCAGGACCGAGTGCAGAGAGCCATCGATGGAATGCTCGCCTTGCGTCAGAGGGTTGGCAAGCTCAGCCTCGATGAGATCCTCTCCGCACGCGATGAAGGTCGCGCCTGATGGCGTTTGTCCTCGATGTTTCTGTCGCGGCAGTCTGGGCTTTGGCAGATGAGTCTTCCCCGATTGCTGATAACGCTGCACATCGCCTCAAGACCGAGTTTGCTCTCGTTCCCCCAATTTGGTGGTTTGAGATCCGCAATCTCCTCATCGTCAACGAGCGCCGCGGCAGATTAACAGTCGATGAGTCCGCCATATTTCTCGATTTGCTATCGTCTTTTCCCATCCAAATCGGTCCCATTGGGAACGATCAGGCGGTACTTACCTTAGCGCGGCTGCATGGTCTGTCGTTTTACGATGCCGCCTATCTCGCCCTCGCAAAATTAGAGGGAATTCCGCTGGCAACACTCGACCATGCCCTGGAAGCCGCCGCCATCGCCGAGGGCATCGAAATCGTTGCGTAATCTTCCCGACGCATGGGCAGTTAAGGCTCTCAAGGAGCCCAAGTTCGAATTCACCTGTGCTGCAATCTTCGCAGGGGGCTTTCCAAACGTCTCGCCTGAATAAAACGGCAACCCGGCGCAACCAGCTCAACCCCTCTTTGCACCGCCGTCCATCTCAGCAATCTTCCCGCTCCTCACCATCAACGTAATTGCCGCAGCCAGCCACCAAATCGGCTGAACCGATCCCGAAGCCGTAACGGCGTCAGGCAACGTCACGTCCATCAGAAAGTACACTCCGGCTCCGGCAAATCCTGCCGCAAGCGCAATCGCCAGATAGCCCAGCGCCCTCGGCAAGATCCGCGAGCCGATCAATACCAATCCCAACGGGAAAAAAAGCGCTGGAGCAGCCACGATGAAATACAAATGCTGCACCGCATTGATCAGCTTCAGGCTGATCGCGGGCATGGCGCTCGGTTCATTGAACATGGCACTTAGGTAGAACGTGATCTCGATCATGCTGACTGCCATGAGTGTCGTCGCGCCAAACATCGTCATCCATCCCGCCAGACGATTGGTTGCTCCCGCCAGTTGCACAAGCGCAAACGCAAACAGCACGATAAAGACCGGTCCAACCGCCTGCAGCCACGCTCCCCACATCTCGGCAGCAAAATGCAGCTGCGTAAACCTGTGCATCTCTGCGTCGCTCACTCCCGGCGGCAGGCCCGGGTTGATTGCAAACGATGCCACCAGCAGACCGACTCCAACAATGCAACTGAGGCCGCTTAGCAGGCAAAATATCCGCCTGGAAACTCCGTCGTAACTCATATTGTTCCTCCCCTTTCACAATATATCGTAAAGATATATCATCTCGATATACGGAACAAAGTATGAGAAGTTCCGGACTTCCTCATTATTTTTCGTTCGTATGCGAAAGGCTGCCCCAATGTACGAGCTTTTCATCCTCTCCAAGCTCATGCACCGCCCGATGCATGCCTACTTGCTACAGGCAATTCTCGACTCAGCAGTCGGGCCCTTCCGGCGCGTAAGCTGGGGGACCCTCTATCCACTGATGAAAAAGCTCCAAAGCCAGGGTCTTATTGTCGCGGTAGATGAGGCAGACGAAGACCCCCGTGGAAAAAAGAAGTACCGCACAACCAAGGCGGGTCGCGCGCGTTTCTTCGCACTCATGAGCAGGCGTGAAGAATATGATTCTGATTCCCACGACCTATTCACTCTCAAACTCGGTTGCTTCGGTCATCTCGATCAGGCGCTGCGGCTCTCAGTCCTGGACGACTATCGCAACTATCTCAGCCAGGTCCTTTCGCACGTCGATTCCATGACCCGGCGCGTTCGTGCCGAGACCGAACTGCCGCCCGAGGAGCAGAAATTCGCTCTCCTCGCCCTTCAACACAAAAGAACAGCAGCCAGGGCAGAACTTCGGTGGATCGCTTCGCTACTCAAGAACCCAGAAAGGTTGGCCGCGCCCATTCGCTAACCGAGTCTGTTCCCGCCTTTACGATTCTGGCCGCTCCGGTTCCCACTGATCCTCCCGTCCCCGATTCAAGCGATCCTGTTGCTCCTGCCACCGCTCCAGCTCCCGCCGCTTTTCCTGCTCCTCGCGCTCTTCCCGCCCGTCACTCATCTCTGCTCACCTACTTCACCGCCACCTTCGGCGGATCCACCAAATACTCATCCCCCGTCCGCGCCAGAATCAACCCCCGCCGATCCGTCATCAGCTTCAACCGATTCGTCACCTCGATAAACTCCTTCTTCTGCTCCTCATTCAATCCTGCCGCCCCCGCAGCCACAGCAGCCTTGTTCAACTCATCCAGCCTCGCCTGCAGCTTCGGAATCTCACGATCAATCAAGATCGGCCGGATCACCGTCGTCTTCGTCTTCCCCGCCGCCAGGTCGTTGCGGTTGTTCTCACTCCATACCGGCATGATCCCCACGTGCCCCAGCTCCACCCGCACTCCCGCCGGGCCGTAGTCCCGCCGCACCGCAGAAAACTGCGCGATCATCTCGTCCCGCGGCTCGCCGTCCTTGTCCGGCATCAGCCCATCCACATAGTTCCGCGACTGGTTCGACAAGAAATTCCCCAGCGAATAAAAAATCACCGTGTTCCGCCCATCCTGCGTCCTGTAGGTCTCCACCGGCTGCAGCACATGCGGATGATGACCCACCACCACGCTCGCCCCCGCCTCCAGCATCTTGTGCGCCATCTCCACATCTTCCGGCTTCGGCGCAATCGCGTACTCCACCCCCCAGTGAATCGACACCACCAGAAAATCGCAATGCGTCCGCGCTTGCTTCACTGCCGCCAGCACCGCAGCTTCATCGGCCCCCGTTGCCCCGCCGCTCTCGCCCGGATACGGAAAGAAGTTCACATGCGGCTGGTCATCCTTGTCCGGATTTCGATTCCCGTTCAGCCAACGCGTCATCCCCAGCCAGCCCACCTTGATCCCGTTCGCTTCGGTAATCACCGGCTGCCACTGCTGTGCCACCGTATCGCCCGACCCTGCAAACAGCAGCGGTTCCGCTTTCAGGTGCTCCCGCGTCTCCGTGAACCCCGCCCACCCCTGGTCCATCACGTGGTTGTTGGCAAAGCTCACAATCTTGATCCCGCTTGTCTTAAGCCCGTCCAGCAGCGCCACCGGAGCGTCAAACATGAAGGGCTTCGACCCCTTCGAGTGCTCCGGCGCAACCGGCGTCTCCAGATTCACAAACCCAAAGTCCGCCCGCTCAAATACATCCGCCACATCCGAGAAGAGCGCCCCCCACCCCTGCGAATTCGCCGGATTTTCCGCATTCACGGCATCCTTCGCCGCCGCCCTCACCGCCTCATGCGGAATCACGTCCCCCGCCACCGCAAACTTTACCTCAGCCAGATCGTGCGGATAGGGCGCCACCACCGCCGCCAGTCGATGCGGCCCACGCGCCACCCAGCCCGCTCCTGCCCCCAGCGCCACCAGAAGAACCGCAAGAATCCCCATCCACCAATAGCTGCGAAGCGACCGCACCATCCCCGCCCCACCGGTCTGCCCCAAACTCGTACCTTCCGCCCAATCCATCGCCTGCGCCAAACCGTACTCCTTCGTATGCAGCCCCAAACAAAATCCGAGTGGGCCGTCGCCAGCCGCAAACAGAATACAAGGTCGCAACCTCACACTCACACACCCGCACTCACACACATCCTGGGCGAGCGATCCCACCCCTTCCAGCGTCTATCAGTCTGTCGGTGCTGATACCCTTGAGTTTAGTGAGAAAGTGCGATCTGGACGCACTACGCGTCCCCTGAATTTATGGCAGAGTTCGTCATCAAACTGGCCGATGAACGCGGCCGCGTAACCGAGCAAACGCAGACCGCGGCAACTGCCGACGAGTTGCGCGCTCGCTTCGCCCATGCCGGTTATCACGTCTTCAGCGTGCGCCCTCGCGCCGGTTTTCTTGGCCGCCGCCGCCGCAAAGTCAAGCTCGAGCCGTTCCTCATCTTCAATCAGCAGTTCCTCACTCTAATCCGCGCCGGCCTGCCCATCCTAAGTTCCCTCCAGATGCTGGGCAAGAACCAAAAAAACGCCTTCTTCGCATCCCAGCTTGAAGACGTCGCCAACCGTGTCAAAACCGGCGAACCGCTCTCCTCGGCATTCGAAGCCCAGAGCGGCTTTCCCCTCATGTTCACTACCACCCTCCTTGCCGGCGAGCGCTCCGGCACGCTGCAGGAGGTCCTCGAGCGTTACGTCAGCTTCCAGCGCATTTCCCTCACCTTTCGCAAAAAGCTCGTCACCAGCCTCATCTATCCCATCGTCCTCCTCGTCCTCGTCTTCGCGCTGGTCACCTTCATGTTTGCCTACGTCGTCCCTCAGTTTGCGCTGCTCTACGACCAGCTAGGCTCCAAGCTCCCTGAGATGACTGTCATCCTGCTCAACTTTTCCCGCTGGATCAACCACAACCTCCTCTGGATATTCGGCACCATCGCTATCGTGGCCTTCGCCCTCTATCGTTTCGGCCTCACCGACCGCGGTCAGGACTTCCTCGATAACCTGCGCGTCCGCCTACCCGTATTTGGCAAAATCTGGCTCAAGTACCAGGTCGCTCTCTTTGCCCGCACCCTCGCCACGCTGCTCACCGGCGGCCTGCCCTTGGTGCCCTCGCTGGAAACAGCAGCCCGCTCCATCTCTTCCCGCCGTGTATCCAAGTCAGTGGTAGCGGCAATCACTACCGTGCGCGAAGGCAAGCCCCTCGCTGATGCCCTCTTGCAAACCAGGGTCTTCCCCGATCTCGCAACTGAAATGATCACCGTCGGCGAGCAAACCGGCGCGCTCCCTGCCATGCTCAACTCCGTCGCCGAATTCTTTGAAGAAGATGTCGCCACGGCCTTGACCGCCGCCCTCGCCCTCATCGAACCTTTGATCCTTATCATCATGGGAGTCGTCGTCGTCGTCATTCTCGTCTCTCTCTACCTGCCCATCTTCTCGCTGGGCTCAGTCAACGCTGGATAACCCAAGCCCGAGAACTCTAGCAGGCCAGGCTCACCCAATATGGCAAACGGAACCGTCATCCCGCTCCCCGTCGTACCGCAGTCCACGCCCGAGGAAGAACGTGCGCGCGCCGAGGCGCTCGCTCGCCGCTATCACGCCGAGTTCGTCGACCTCAAAAACTTCCGCATCCAGCACGACCTCCTCCGCACCGTTCCCGTCGAGCTCATGTTCCGCTACAACTTCGTCCCCATCGAGCAGCAGGAAGACGCCCTCGTCATCGCCGTCAGCGACCCATCGCGCCTCATGGTACTCGACGAGATCTCCGGCCTCCTCGCCCATCGCATCATCGCCCGCGTCGCCACCCTCTCTCAGATCAACGACTTGCTCAAGAAAACCGAGCAGTCGCAGCGCGTACTCGATGAAGCCAGCGAAGGACTCACATTCGACGTTCTCACCGGCGACGACAACTCCGACGAAAACATCTCCATCGAAAAGCTCACCAGCGAAGAAGACATCAGCCCCATCATTCGCCTGGTCGACACCACCATCTTCACCGCCCTCGAGCGCCGCGCCTCCGACATTCACATCGAGACCAATGATGATTCAGTGAACGTCAAGTACCGCATCGATGGCGTGCTCCAGGCCGCCATGGCGCCCATCGCCCGCGAGCACCACACCACCATCCTCAGCCGCATCAAGGTCATGAGCGAGCTCGATATCGCCGAGCGCCGCGTCCCTCAGGATGGCCGTTTCCGCGTGCGCTACAAGGGCCGCCTCATCGACTTCCGCGTCAGCATTATGCCGACGATTCATGGCGAAAATGCCGTCCTCCGCGTCCTCGACAAAGAGTCGATGAGCGAGAAATTCCGCAATCTCACTCTTGACGTTGTAGGCTTCGCCGATGAGGATCTCCGTCGCTTCCGCCGCTACATCCGCGAGCCCTACGGCATGGTCCTGGTCACCGGCCCCACCGGCTCCGGCAAAACCACCACCCTCTACGCCGCGCTCAATGAAATCAAGAGCGACGAAGACAAGATCATCACCATCGAAGATCCCGTCGAATATCAAATCCGCGGCATCACCCAGATTCCCGTCAACGAGAAAAAGGGCCTCACCTTCGCCCGCGGCCTGCGCTCCATCCTTCGCCACGATCCTGACAAGATCCTTGTCGGCGAAATCCGCGACAACGAGACCGCGCAGATCGCCATCAACTCCGCGCTCACAGGACACCTCGTCTTCACCACTGTCCACGCCAACAACGTCCTCGACGTCCTCGGCCGCTTCGTCAACATGGGCGTCGAGGTCTACAACTTCGTCTCCGCGCTCAACTGCATCCTCGCCCAGCGTCTCGTCCGCACCATCTGCGAACACTGCGCCCGTAACGTCAGCTATCCTGACTCAATCCTTGAGACCTACGGAATGGACCCCGCCGAGTGGAAAGACTTCCCCTTCCGCGAGGGCGTCGGCTGCATGGAGTGCGGCGGCACCGGCTATCGCGGCCGAACCGCCATCCACGAACTCCTCGACTTGACCGACCCTATCCGCGAGATCATCCTAGAAAAGAAGCCAACCTCTGAAATTCGAAGGCTCGCCCGCGCTGAAGGCATGAGCTTCCTCCGCGAGTCTGCCCTCGACCGTGTCCGACGCGGCCTCACGACACTCAAAGAGATCAACAAAGTCACCTTCATCGAGGCATCGCGCTGATGGCATCACCGCTCAACAAATCGGCATCTCACACCAGCGCCCGCCCCCCCGCCGCCATCGAGCTTTCACCCGACGGCGTTCTCGCCGCCGCCGTCCCTGCGCCCGGCCAGCCCCCTGTCTACGCGTTCGAGCCTCTGCCTCCCGGCGCACTTCTACCCGGCATCGCAGAGCCCAATCTTCCCGCCCCTGAAGTCGTCACCGCCGCCATCCGTTCCGCGCTCGCTCAGATACCACCACGTTCTCGCTTCGTCACCCTGGTCGTTCCCGACGCGGTCGTCCGCGTCTTCGTCCTCGACTACGACTCATTCCCCGCCAAACCCGAAGAAGCCTACCCCATCCTGCGTGTCCGATTGCGCAAAATGGTCCCCTTCGACGTCGAACACGCCGGCCTCAGCTATCAGGTCCTCGCATCCAAGCCCGGCGAAGTCCGCGTACTCGCCGCCATCCTCCCCGGCCCCGTCCTCGCCGAATACGAATCCGCCGTCCGCGCCGCTGGATGTGAGCCCGGCGCTGTCCTGCCCTCCACACTCGCTGCCCAGGAGCTCGTCGACATCTTTGAAGCCTCCCTCGTCGCTAACCTCAGTTCCGCCTCGCTCACCACATCCATCTCCAACGGACAGGATCTGCTCCTCTATCGCACCCTCGATCTCCCCGCCGAGCCCGACCATCGCCGCGACGAAGTCCAGCGCGGCATCGCCGTCGCCGCCGCCTACTTTGAAGACAAGCTCGGCTACAAACCCACGCGCCTCTATTACTCCGCCGGCCGCGAAAACGGCGCCTTCTCTCAATGGCTCGACCCTGAACTCAGCCTCGTCAATCTCTCTTCCAGCCCCGCAACCGGAGCAACCACCTCGCTCGGCCATGCCAGCCTGGCCGGCGTTGCCGGCGCTCTCACGGGGGTCCGCTAGTATGGTGAATCCCAGCCTCATGTCAAAAATGAACTGTCATCCTGAGCGGTCTGTGCCCCATTCATCGCGGCCTTATCGCGATGAGTGGGCGGGCCGGAAGGTCAGTCGAAGCTCCAGCCGTTGCCTTTCGTCTATACTCCACGAATTTCAGAGGCGGTGCGTTAGCAAATGCGCATAACCCTCAATCTCGCCTCCCGCCCCTTTGCCGACGCCGGCCCCGCTATCCGGCGTCTGCGTATCGCCCTCGCCGCCCTCGCTGTCCTGGCCATCGCGCTCGGCCTCGGCCTCCATGCCCTCGACAACCAGGCCAGCCAGGCCCGCGAACGTGAGCGCGTCCTCGACGACAAGATCGCATCCCTCAACCGCCAGCGCGAGGGCTACCAGGCCCTCATGCGCCAGCCCGACAACGCCCGCCTCCTCGCCCAATCTGAAGCCCTCAATCAGCTCTTCGACGAAAAGTCCTTCAGTTGGACACTCACCATGGAGGACCTGGAAACCGTCCTCCCGGCCGGCGTTCAGGTCTCCACCCTCGAGCCCATCATCGACAAAGCCCACAACATCACCATGCACCTCCGCGTTCTCGGCCCGCGCGACAAAGCCATCGACTTCGTCCGCAACCTCGAGCACTCCCGCCGCTTCCGTCGCTCCCGCATCGTCGGTGAAACGGCCGAAGGCGCAACCACGGGCAGCCAGGTCAATCGCTTCGAGCCCGTCAGCGCTTCTTCCCGCGTCAACTTCGACGTTCTCGCCGACTACCTGCCACCAACCCCTGATGAAACCCGCGCGCATAAGAAGGCCGCCTCCACCAGCGCTGCATCCTCGCCCATGCTCAAACCAGGCCACGGCCGCGCTCCCTACACCGGCTCCTCTTCGCCGCGCCCAGCCGACGCCGCCCCCTTCCGCGTGCCGCCCAAGCCATTCATTTCCACACAGGGAGGCCCTCGATGAACCCCTCGACCTCCCAGTCAACTTCCTGGCGCGAACGACTCACCTCCGCCCTCACCTGGCACATCGTCGCATGCGTCGCGCTCTCCATCCTCGTTCTCGTGCTCGGCATCCGCCTGGGAATGGACTGGGCCGCTACCAACAGCCGTTCCTCCTCTGTTCTCGACCAGAAGATGCTCCAGGCCAAAGCACTCGCACACCAAAACGCGCCCCTCGCCGGCCTCGACCTTCGCGTCGACGATTCCCGCAAGCAGATCGATGCCTTCTACTCTCGCCGCATCCCCGCCAACTACTCCTCTATCGCCCGCACCATCGGCGATCTCGCTGTCAAGTCCGGCGTCCGCCTCTCCAGCGTCCAATACACACAGGGCCAGGCCGGTGCCGACCTCACTGAAATCTCCATGGACGCCGGAATCGCCGGCGCCTATCCCCAGATCATGCGCTTCGTCAACAGCCTCGAAGCCGACCATACCTTCTTCATCATTCGCGGCATGGCCCTCACCGGCCAGCAAGGCGGCCTGGTCAATCTTCGCCTCCGCGTCTCCACATGGCTCCGTCCCGCCGACGCCGAGGCCAGCGGCCTGCCCCGTGAGGAGCCCGCTTCAAATCCATCCGAAGCCCCGTCTGAACCTGCATCCGTCTCCAAATCCGCAAAGGAGGTCGACTAGCAATGGCCCTCAAGTCCGGCTTTGACAATCCGCGCCAAGTCTATCTCCTCACTGCACTTGGAGTGATCATCCTGATCGCTGGCGGCTACGAGATCTACGACAGCTTCTTTAGCTCCCCGCCCCCCACGCGCCCTATTCCCGTCGCCGGCCCCAGGCCCTTGCCTTCCGGCCAGAGCTCGCCCCAGCCCGGCCAGCCTGCCGCCGACTCCACCGCCCCGAACGCCGAAAAGCTCGCATCCGTCTCCAACGCCGGCCTTGACCCGACTCTCCACCTCGGCAAGCTCATCCTCGCCGAGCAGGTCCAATACGCGGGCTCCGGCCGTAACATCTTCTCCGCCGACTCCGCG